>Ga0169931_10002716_pt1 | contig 28559 bp, 30 predicted proteins | sample Kivu_15m_20L_FD_129675 | JGI IMG/M metagenome (GOLD analysis project Ga0169931, IMG submission 129675) | Freshwater microbial communities from Lake Kivu, Western Province, Rwanda to study Microbial Dark Matter (Phase II) - Kivu_15m_20L... | ecosystem: Environmental > Aquatic > Freshwater > Lake...
CCGACCGCATCGTCTTCATCGACAGAGGCCGGTTGTTGCTCGATCGCGACACGGGTTGGACCACGTCGGATTTCTCCTCCGCTCTATGTGTCCGCCGCGCTGCGGCCTTCTGCTTTCTCGTGGACATGGAAACACTTTTCTACGCTCTTTTTACTGAGCGTGGGTGTCCGCAAAACCGGGTCAACCCCATGGACACCGCGGGCCAGGCCACCACAAAGCCCGCGAACTGCCAGTAAGTCGCGATGGACAGCGCTGCCGCTTGAAGCACCATGCGCGTGATGCTTCAAGCCGCGCACGCGTACGTGTTGCAGAGCGCGGTCGCGCAAATGCTGAAAAACACGGGGCTGCACGCTTGGCCCCATCCTTGCTAAACACCCACGTGAGGAGTGTTCATGTTCTTCTACAGAAACAAAAATCAATCGAACGACGCTGCGGTGATTGCCACACGTGACAAACGAACCAGTTTGCTGACCTGCCTGCGTGGCGCCGCCGCCGTGGAATATTTGACCACCGTAGGGGGCGCGTTGGTGATAAGCTATGGCCTTTACTACTTCTCCGGGAAAGCCAAACAGAAGATCACCGCGCAGGGTGATGCGATCACCAATGTTGAATCAACGTTGCCTGGAGCAAACAGCACCAATACGGGCGGCGTGGTGGATACGTCGTCGCTGGTTCAGCAAGGCGTCAGTTCGGGCAACAACGTGACTGCGGAGAAACTGGGCGCTGTTGCCATGCAATTCGGCAGCCCCAACGTTAGATTCAACGCCACCCCTGGAACATCTACGGCAAAGATGACTGAGGTAGGGATGACCAAGGGCTTCAAATCGCCAGTGACTATCGATTCCTCCAGCGCGGGAACTACAATTCGGGGGCAAGTACCTGTTGCTCCAGGTGTAAATGTAGGTGGAGGAATAACCTTTAATGAGAACGGATTTCAGGGAGGAAGCGTAACCGGAACCCTGGATTTACCAGGTACCGGAGGGCTTGTAACCGGGGGTTCCACACTTGGCTGGTCAAGGGAAGATGGTGCGACACTAGGTGCTACAGGTACAATTGGTCCTGTCTCTCGAGACTTCGGAACAGTAAACCTTGGTGATGTGGTCGATGCTATTAATCATCCCGTGAACCCCAACGACGCCAGAGTGGTGGCTGAGAGAGCTGAAGAGAAGTATAGAGATGCCCTGGAACGTACCAGTCGTTCCGGCCGTTGATCAAATTGCGGGACACCGCGGACAGCTTCTTGTGGACAAAACTGTGGTGCTGTCCGCACCACAGTTTGCGAGCGGTGCACTAGAATAAAGCGGCTCAGCCTTTGCGAGGTCGTGTCACGCCGAAGGCGTCCATGCGACGCCCAAACGTGGCGCGCGATATTCCAAGCAACGAAGCCGCTTTGGCTTGGTTGCCACCCGCGGCGACCAAAGCCCGCGTCAAAGAGTCTTTGTCTTCGCCGGAACCAAGATCGGATTCTGCTTCGATCACAGGCAGTGACATCGTGTTCGCCGCACTTGTGGCACCAATGGTGGGTGCCATTGGTGCAGATTTGCCAAGTGGAATATCGCTTCCAGCGATCTCTTGCCCGCGACACAGCAACACCGCGCGTTCAATCACATTGCACAACTCGCGCACGTTGCCTGGCCACGCGTGGCGTTTGAGCGCAGCAACCGCATCCGGCTGCAACCCAAGCACAGGCTTGGCGAGTTTGCGGCACGCGCGTGCGATGAACAGACGCGCCAGTGGTTCTATGTCGTCTGGGCGTTCACGCAAAGGTGGTATCCGCAAAGTGGCGGCACCAATTCGATAGTACAAATCCAAACGGAAACGGCCGGCCGCAGATTCCGCTTCAAGGTCGCGGTTGGTTGCAAACGTGAACCGCACATCGATCGCCCGGGGCTTGTTGCCCCCCACGCGCACCACGCTGCCCTCTTCTAAAACGCGCAGCATCTTTGCTTGTGCTGCCAATGAAAGCTCGCCCACCTCGTCGAAAAACACCGATCCACCATCCGCGCGCTCGAGCAAACCTTGGCGTTGATCCACCGCGCCCGTAAAGGCACCCTTTTCATGACCAAACAATTCGCTTTCCAAAAGCGATTCGGTGAGCGCAGCGCAGTTGATACGCGCCAAAGGCTTATCGGCGCGAGGTGAATTTTGATGGATGGCTTCGGCAACGCGCTCTTTACCCACACCCGTTTCGCCCAAAATCAAAACGCTGATGCTGCCCTTCGCAAGGCGTGCCGCTTCTTCGTAAAGCATCCGCATTTTTTCATCTTGAATCACCACGCCGCCGGGCACGGGATCGGGGCTCAGGGCAGGACCACTGGATGGCAGCACCACCGCCGGCAATCCGCCAAACGACATGCCCATCCCCACTTCAAGCGGACGCACTTGCCCACTGGCAAGCGGCTCCTCACCAACTGCGGTTCCGTTGCGGCTGCCCAGATCTTCAATGGTGATGCCATTGTCGACCGTTATGCGCGCATGGCGTCGCGAGATACGTGGATGATCGAGGAAAACCGAACAGTTAGATGAGCGACCAATAAACACCGGCCCACGGCGCGGCAAGTCAAAACGCGCAAACCCCGCATCTAGATGTATCCATAGCGTGAGCGCACCCGCACCCAGGGGAGGCTTCGCTGGGCCTGCAATCGTTGTCATTTCGGGGCGCCAGGGGCGATCGTTCATCTTCCCGCTCATCCTCTCTTGGTGTAACCAAAGAACATCCTTACGGCCATACAAACTTCATTCAAGTTGGGTGCGGCTCTTTTCGGCGACAAGAAATTGGCCGAATAATGCGATGTTCCGACCAACCTCAGCCGTCCGGAGTGCTTTCGCGACATACACCGTGCTCCGGAAAGAGCCCCTATCCAGGAGTAACGGCATCCACACCGACCGTATCGGTCAGGTATCTCCCCACTTCAGCAGGTTCCGACTCCCGTTTTCAGCCATTTTACTGTCGCCCAAAAGATCTGCACCCATTCAAGTTGTCAGCGCCGGGGGGAACGGCCACGCCCTTTGCTCAAGTCCACAAACGGAGCTTCGCCCCCAGCGTAGACCTTGATGACATGTTTTGGCGGCTGCCGTCGCTCGGGCGGTGCAGCCACATCTTCGCGAAATTCCGCCTTCAAGACATAAATGTCGTCCTGCGGCTTCACTTCTACGCTTAAGGTGGGACTGCGCGGCCGCAGGGCCTCGAACGCAGGTTCCGAACTGTCGGCCAGCAATTCCAAAACACCACCGGGAGGTGCCGACACGCTGAGGTGCAGCAGCCCTTGCGCATCGGTGCGTCCAAGTTCACGCGCTTGCCAGCGGAGGGGCAACCCCGCCACAGGCTTTGTTTGCCCCTCTTTAGAGCGGGAACGCCGAGCGCTTTTCGCGGGTCGCGCGACAAAGCTGGCTTGCACCAAGATCGCCAGCTCGCGCGTGGGACGTTCGCACTCGATGGCCACTTCCAATTTGGACGCTTGTTGCTTCCACGCCGCGAACCGTTGCAACACTACGCGCGGAAGCTGCCGCGGCGACAAGTATGGTTCGGGGCATTCGGCGGCCAAACGAAACGCTGCGCCTTCCGCGCCCGTCATTTGTGCATGCAAGAGCCCAGCGCCGTCGCTAATGCCAAGCCGTTGACCGTTGGCCCGCACGGCCACGTTTGCCACCGGCTTGTGATTGTCATCAAATGCACGAAACACCACGCCTCGTGTGATCGCTCGCTGGCCTTCGCATGCGCATGCCAGCGCGAGCGTACAAACGAACGCCATAGCACGTGCGTTCGTCATCGCAGGTGTTCACAGTCCGCAGGATTCGCACGCCCGTTCTCACACAAAGCGCGCACCCTTTGTGCAAGCACTAGCGCGAACGCGGCGTATTGCTGGTCGCGCTTGGCAAGGGCATCGTAGGATTTCCATGCTGAAATGTAATCGTTGCGCAGCAATGCTTCGGCTGCGACATGCATTGGCTCACGTAGATCTTCGCTTGGTGCCGCCGGTGCTGCTGAGCCTTGTTCTGGCGGTAGATCCGTAAGCGGCAGTGTGGCAGCTTTGGCGGTCGCCGGCACAGGAGCTTTTGCAGCCGTGTCCGTGCGCTCTGCATGCGCGGACATCACCGTGGGCTTCGTGAGGCCAACCAAGAGGCCTATGCAACATGCTGAGATCGTGAGCCACCAGCGCGTAGGTACGCGCGCAAACCTCCGCGACAACAACGGCTCGTTGCGTTTCGGTGCGGTCTTCTCGGCGTTGCCTTCATTGGGGGGCAAAGCAAAACGCTGTGCGAGCGGTATCTGCGTGAGCGGCTCTGGCGCTGAGAAACCCTCTGCCACGCCCTCAATGATCATCGCGGGCCCCTGTGCGGTGGGCCGCACAGGATCCTCACGTACGGTGGGCGGGGCAGCATCCTCACGTACGGTGGGCGGGGCAGCATCCTCACGTGGGGTCAAGTGCACAACGCGCGTTGGCTTTTCTGCGGCGAATGCCGAAACGACCGACCGGCCCACCGCGGAGGGCCATCCCACGAATTCCACGCGCAGGTGATAGCTTCCGATTCGCAGCGCTGCACTTGCATAGAGGCGCGCCCAACCCGTGATGGTTCTGCCTTCAAGCACAACGGGCGCATGCGCGCATAACCAAACGGCGTCGCCTTGAGCTGAAAGTTCTGCGTGCACGGGCTCCGCCGATGAACCCCATAGCTTCCAAGCGCAACTGGCACCCGCACCAATCGTTATTGGGTCACCATCGGGCTGCAAGCTTGCACGGTAACTGGCCCCCGCCTCACCCAATCCGCGCACCTCGATCGTCTTATGCATGCGCACCACCTATGCGCCGCTTCGCATCGTCGGGCTCCTTCCACCATTGCGCGATCGTCTCATGCATGCGCGCCACCTTCGCAAAATCCGCGCCAAGGCCAAAACAAGGCGCAAGGGCCGCTCTTGTGGCACCCGCGACGCTTGATGATGCTTCATGAGCACGCGTTTGCAGCTTCAAGCGTCACATTCGGCAGCGCAGTCCGCAATCTGCGCGCACTTGCGGTTGGCACGCCTTCTGCACAAGGCAGCTGTGTGCGTATCGGGAAGAATCTCTGGACAGACAAGCGAGGCGACTTGTTCGTCGAGTACTTGGTGCTCATCGGACTTGTCGCGCTGCCGCTTTCGGTGGCCGTGGTGAAGGTGGGTCCGTCGCTGCTGCGTCTTCATCGATACGCACAATTATCACTCGCGGGTCCTTTTCCATAGACGGCTTCATGCCTTCGCCCGCAAGCAACACAACAACAAGGAGAGACACATGTCTGAGAAAACGAAAGCCCCTAAAGCCAATCGCACCTTGCTCCAATGCATTCGCGGCGCAGCAGCCGTTGAATATTTGACCACGGTGGGCGGTGCGTTGGTGATCGCGTACGGCTTGTATCACTTCGCAGGCAAGGCGAAAGAAAAGATCAGGTCGCAAGGGGATGCGCTGGGAAATGTGGAGTCCACGTTGCCCAAAGGCGGCGGCCAAGATTGAGCTAACGGAGCCTGCTAACCGCAAGGATCACGGCAATGTCACAACTAACCGTCATATGCACCCTGGTGTTGTTAGGCGTTGCCGCGCTGACCGATTGGCGGCGGGGTGAGATTCCCAATTGGCTCACCCTGCCGCCTCTTTTGATTGCCCCGTTTGGTTGGTGGTGTATGGATCAGTTATCTGGCGTCTACTTTTCAATCCTGGGCCTGTTTGGCTGCGGATTGATTCCTTACTTTGCATTTCGTGCAGGGGCGATGGGCGGCGGCGATGTGAAATTGTTCGCGGCCCTCGGCGCGATCAATGGCGTCGCGTTGGGCACGGAAATGATCATGCTCAGTTTGTTTGCAGGTGTGGTGCAAACGCTGTTCGTGCTGGCGCGGCAAGGGCGGCTCGTGAGCTGCATGCGCAACTGTGTTTGGCTTACCACCAACGCGTTCTTGCCGAAGCGCCATCGCCGTACGATTGAAACCATCACACTCACTGAATTGCGTTTGGGCCCGGCGATCCTTGTGGGTTCGGCTTTTGCTCTTGTGCTGGCATGAAGTACCCTTCCCTCACCACGCCCCCGCACAGGCTCGTATGCACACGCGGCATGGTGCACGTGGAATTTGTGATCGCGGCCCTGCCGTTTCTCACGATGATCATGGGCATTGCGCAAATCATGCTGATGGACGCTGGGAAATTGGCGGTGATGAGGGCTGCCAATGCCGCGGCACGAGCCGCGGTGGTGATCTTGGATGACGACCCTCGAGCGTATGGCGGTGAACCACGCAATCAAGCGGCTCGTGGCTCGCAACGCCACGCGGAGATCGAGCGCGCTGCTGCAGGGGCATTGGTAGCAGTGGATACACCCGCGCAGCGTGCCACCGATGAAGACACGGTGATGAATGCGGTGGCGTCCCCGGATTCACTCTCAGTGACGCAGTTGTTGACGCCTTCGTCATGGTTGCGGTCGCGCGTGCGCGTGACTTTCCCCAGCCACAAGAGCGGGCGTGTTGGCATGCACGACGACGTGACGGCGCGGGTGGAATTTGATTTCCCGTGCATCATGCCGGTGGTGCGTTACTTGTTGTGCGGGCGTACTGGGCGTACCCGCGTGCTTAGCAGCGAAGCCACCTTGCCAAATCAAGGCGCACCATATGAATACAAGGGACCGCCGCCCGCGGGCTCAGCTTCCAATGCACTTTCCGAGGCAGCCGATTCTAGTGACGGCGTGTTTTCGGATCAGGTCGACACATTCGTCGCGGCGCAAAACGGCACAAGCCAGTCTGCTGAAAAGAAGACGCCGTGATGCATGCCAAACGCAACCTATGGACGTGCCAACGTGGCGCCACGTTGGTGATGTCGTTGTTCGCGAGCACGCTCTTGGTATCGTTCTTGTTTTATCTTTTGGGCGTAGGCCAAGCGATTCGCCACGGCGATCACTTGCGCGATGCCGCCGACTCCGCGGCGTACACCCAAGCCGCGATCGGTGCGCGCGGCATGAACCTCATGGCGCTGATGAATATGGTAAAGCTATCGATCGTTGCGCTTTCCACTGCGCTGGTGGCCACAGCATTGGCTGCTTCGGAAACGATCGCCTGGATTCTGTCCTCTCACTTCCGCCGCATTGTTTTTGGTTGGACCATTCCGTTTCTGGCGACGGTCCAATTGCAGGCAACCACGCGCTACTTGGACAAGCAAAAGACGTTCACTGAGATCACGGAGGCCGCCGACACTGCACAACAGGCCATGCGCAAGCATCTTTCGACGTTCGCCGAATGGCGTGCGAACGAAGTGGCACGCGCCTACGGTGGCATTTCTGGCGCATTCGCCTCCCCCGTCGATGCTTTGCCCACAGAACCGGAACCGCAAGTGAATTTTTGTGCACGCGTTTCCCCCTATGCGCATCTCATCACCCACAAGGCCTTTGAAAGCGTACCTAAGGAAATCGTGCGTTCGCATGCACGTGTGGTCGCGGATGCTTTGCAGCCACCTGTGTGCATGGTTAGCAACGTCACCACCCAGCGCCTCATCCCCAAAGCGCATCTGGGAGACGAGCACTTCAACACACGCCTTTACTCGTTCGGCGCGCCGTTGCGTGAAAACGAAGAGTCGGGCGTACGCATTTCGCTTTGGCAGCAGTTGATTCCCACCGGTGTGGGTATTCTGCGGCAGAAGCTCTCTCAAGTGGGCACCGCACAGGCGGAGTTCTATTTCGACGGCACCGCACCAGAGGCAGAAACGCTGTGGCATATGCGCTGGAAGGCACGCATGCGGCGATTCCGCGGTGAAGCGGGCATGCGCGATTTCAGCAAACGATGCTCTCTACGTGGCGCCGCGCTCGATTGCCCAATCATCTCCCAGTCTTTGCAACAGGGACGCAACCTGATCATTCACTAGGCAGGTCCATGGCTTACACGATCGCACAAACACTTTGTCGTCAACGCTCGGCGAGCAATCTATGGTCGAACGAAGCGGGAACCGTTTTGCTTGAGCAAATGACGGTACTCCCAATGTTTGCCTCGCTGTTCTTGCTGGCAATGTTTGCGGTGAAGTACCACGCCACGGGCATCTCTGATCAGCGCTCCTTGCGCACGTGCGCGTGGCAATACGCAAGCGGCGGTTGCAAAACGATGCCCACGAGCTGCGGCACTATGCCAAAGCGACCTGTCGACGACAGTGCGCTGCGTGCGGATGCGGACGGCGCGTTTGAGACAGTGGCCAGCGATTTGCCGTTTCTTTCGCCCACACTGACATCGCTTCACGGCACCACGTTTGCGCTGCAAAGCACACAAGTTGTGATGAGGCCTATGTCGCTCGGCGGATTCACCACCATCAGCGCCGAATACAGCACCATGTGCAACACCACGGATGGACCTTGGAGCACGGCTGAAGTGTTCGCGCTAACTTGCAAGACGATGGGGCTCTGGTGCCCATGAGCGCCGGATCTCTACCCCGCGCGCGATGGCTGCCCCGCTTGCGCTGGTTTGGGTTTGCCTTACCGATCCTGAGCGTGGGCGTGTTGGCATGGGCGCAGCCTTCACAGGCCACCGCACTCACCGCGATGAGTTCGATGGGACACGCTCTGCTCAAATCGGGCACGCAGTCGGTGCGCACCATTGAAGTCAATGGTGCCACGCTACGCATTTTCACAGCGACCACCGCACTCACACCAAGCCAAGAGCTGGATGCGTTCGCCCATCGCTGTGAGTCAGGCACGCTCAACGAAAGTACGGGGACGCAACGACACGCGATTCGGGGCGGCAACGATCGGGCGGGCTTCGTTGCATGCACCGGTGGCCAAGGCACCTTTGCGTCGCTAGCCCGCGTGATCCTCGCAGCCGCAAGTTTTTCCACGACAGGCAACGCGAGTGCCAGCGTGCCGGTCGATTACCTTTATGCCGAGTCTGGACCGCAAGCAACGCACATCCTTCGGTTTGCCTCAGATGTAGACGTAGACGCAATCTTCCCAGAATCGGGCGATGCACCCATCGGCGCCGTGCACGGCCTCATGGTTCCAGCCCCGGTCAAGTCACGCCGGGTGCTGAGTTTGCGAGAAACGGGGCGCCCATACCTGTTTTCCATGCACGCCAGCACTGCAGACGTGGCTACCACCGACGCCGAACACCGCGCGCAGCTGCGCGCATCCGGTTTTGCCGTGTTTGATCCAGCCGCTGAGCACGGTGCGCGCAACTTCGATGCGCACGACCAAACGCGCACGTTCTTCGTTCACGCAAACGACTTATTTGCTCTGGTGGTCACAAAGCCCGCCAAGAACGGCGGAAGCGTCACCGCCGTTGCCAGCGCGCGCGCCGACGCAACAGATGCCATCGAAGGTCTTTTGGGAGCTACACAATGAACCGCACCGCACTTTACGTCGCATTATTTTCTGCGCTACTGGGCGCTTGTTTGCTTTACCTTTACAAAGAGCGCTTCGAGGCAGAGGCCTCCGGCGGCGAACGCGTGGCGGTGCTCACCGCCACCAAAGAAATTCCGCTAGGTGCACGCGTGACTGAAGAAGCGCTGGCCGTGCGCTATGTGCCGGAAAACTATGTCGAAGAGCGCCACATCCGCGCCACAGACATGGGCCGCGTGATCGGCGTGCGTGCGGGCTCCACCATCAGGCCCAACGAATCAGTGCTGTGGTCGGATCTCGCTACCACAACCTCCGCTTCGCGCAAGCTCGCCGGCCTTGTGCGCGTGGGTATGCGCGCAGTCACGATCCCCATTACAGAAACCGCCTTCGGTGGCTTGCTTCGCCCCGGAGATCGCGTGGACGCCGTCTTGACGTCTCAAGGTGATTTCGGCGGGCGACAAACGGCAATGGTTGCGCAGAACATGTTGGTGTTGGCCGTAGGCGCAGACATCGGCCAAGAAACTGGCAGCGACGATGCTTCCAATCCGCACGGTGGCAGCGTCACGATGGCGGCAACCGTTGAGGAAGGTCAGCGTTTGATCTTGGCCGCCACGCAGGGACGCATGTCGCTGCTGCTGCGCAATCCGGATGACGTACGCGTGCTGGATGGCGCTCCCGAAGTGCGTGCCAATGAGGTACTCGCGAAATCTAATAGCGCACACGCCGCTGCCACCCCGCTCTCTTTGGCCGCCGCGGAAGCGCTGCGGGATCAGGCATTGGGTCTCCAGGGAGACGAGACCCCCAACGCCAAACGCGCCCGATCACATACGCGAGAAACGCGATGAGGTTGAAGATGAAAACGTTGCTGCGTCTTTGCGCAATCACGATCGCCGCGGCCGTAAGCTTGGCAACTTTCGTCGGCACCACGCATGCCGAGCGTGGCGACGAACGCGAGAAGCGCGAAATCTCTTTGGCCCCGGGGGAACAGCGAATCATTCCCGGCGAAGGCGTCGATGCCATCTCCACTGGCGTTCCTGGCGTTGCAGATGTGCGCGTGACTGACGATCAAAAGCAAGTCTTGGTGGTCGGCATGTCCCCGGGCACAACATCGCTGCTGCTCATCATGCGCAACGGTTCGCGCGTGGAGTACTCGGTTACGGTTTCACGCGTGCGCATGCGACGCAATGTGCGCATCGATTTCTACTTTGTTCAGCTCTCACGCCACCGCGGCTTGCAGTTGGGTGCGCTTTGGCCAGGAAGCCTCGGTGCCACCGCTTCGGGCACCGCAGTGATTTCGCCATCGGGTAATTTTTCCGCAAGCGCCAACATCGTCTCACAAGTGATTCCGCGGCTCGATTTCGCGCGCACACGTGGCTGGGCAAAGGTGCTTGATCAAGCGCGTGTGGTCATGGCCAACGGCGAAGAAGGCACCTACTCCAGCGGCGGTGAAGTGAGTGTGCGTCTCGCCACTGGTTTTGCGGCCAATCTGCAGCGGATTTCGTTCGGCACCAACGTCACCGCCCGGCTCGCGTACGACGATGTCACCGGCCGCATCGAAGGCAAGCTCAAAGCCGAAGTGTCTCGTTTGAACACAAGGGGCGTTGATGGTGTTCCTGGCCGCTCTGTTTTGCAGGTAGCCACCACCGTCAACCTTGAACTCGGTCAATCCATTGCGCTGGCTGGCCTATTCTCCGACGATGAGACCGACGAACGATCGGGGCTGCCTCTACTCTCAGAGATTCCTATCTTTGGGTTCTTGTTCGGCGGAGCAAACCTAAACCACGAACGCGCGGAAAACGTCATCTTCATGGTTCCCACCCTCGTGGAAGCGGTCGCGCTAGAACAACGTGACCGCGTAAACGAAGCGTTCGACATCTACAAGCGATATGAAGGCGACCGGCGCGACGCACATGATTTGGGTGGCCTTTCTCAAGAGCGTTCCCCCGCCCTCACTGAAGACCCAACGGTCTCCATCAAACCAAAGCGAGGTGGGAAATGATGCCGCTCGCGAACCGCGTTCGCCTGGGCTTGTTTGTGCAGGGCCCGGACGGACAGATCGACAAGCGCACCCTGCAGCCCGGCAGCATTAGTTTGGGCTCAGATCCCACGTGCCATGTACGGCTTGTCGGCGCGCAAGTTGATCCCATTCATGCGCGCATCGACATGAGCGAAGAGGGGCGATTGCGCTTGCTCGACTGCTCCGTGTACGGCACCAAAGTAGGTGCGCGGCTTGTGAAGGCAGACCACGTGGAACTGGCTCCTACCGCCGTGGTGCAGGTGGGCCCGTACCGATTGCGTCTTCAGATCGAAAGCCAAGATCCACCTACCCCGCGCGCCCCTGCGCCACCGCCCCTTCCCGCAGAAGCGGAAGCAAGCGCGACGCACACGGTTGGCGACGTTGATGCAGGCACCGACGATGTTTCCGTTGCCTTGCGTCGGCGCATCCACCGCGAGCTCGTTGAGCAGCTCGATCTGGTAAAACTGGAACGCAGCCGCATGAACGATCACTTGCTGCGCGCCAAAGTTACCTTGGCGCTGCAAAAGATCGTCACTCAGCACCAACATGAATTGCCACAAGGCACCAGCCTTGAGCGTCTTATTGATGAGCTGATCCACGAGTCGATTGGCCTTGGCCCGCTTGATGCGTTTCTGGCCGACAGCGCGGTATCTGAAATCATGGTGGTTGATCCGCAGACAATCTATGTGGAACGCAACCGCAAAGTGGTACGCACGCCCGCACACTTTACCGACGAAGAATCTGTGCGTGCGGTGCTTGAACGCATCGTCGCGCCACTTGGCCGCCGCATCGACGAATCATCGCCCACGCTAGACGCACGTTTGCCCGATGGCTCGCGTGTCAACGCAGTGATTCGGCCACTGGCATTGCGCGGCACGTGCATCACCATCCGCAAGTTTCCCGCCACGCCTTTGCGCATGCAAGACCTGGTGGGCTTTGGCACGCTCAGCGCACGCATTGCACGTTTTTTAGAGCGGACCGTGCGCGTGCGCAAGAACATTGTGATCTCTGGCGGAACGGCCAGCGGAAAAACCACGCTGCTCAATGTGCTTTCGGGATCCATCCCAAGCCAAGAGCGCGTCGTGACCATCGAAGACGCGGCAGAGCTGCGTTTGGTGCAACCACACGTGGTGTCGCTGGAAAGCCGGCCCGCCAACATGGAAGGCCAAGGGCAAATCACCATTCGCGACTTGGTTAAGAACGCGATGCGCATGCGTCCTGATCGCATCATCGTGGGCGAGTGTCGTGGCGGCGAGGCGTTGGACATGCTGCAAGCGATGAACACGGGGCACTCGGGCTCAATGACCACCACACACGCGAACAATCCACGAGAGGCTTGTAAGCGCATCGAAATGCTTGCCCTGTTTGCTGGCGCTGACATTCCGTCACGCGCACTACGTGAGCAAATCTCGCTTTCAGTGAACATCATCGTGCAGCAAACACACCTTGATGACGGCAGCCGCAAGATCGTCAGTGTTTCTGAAGTGGTTGGTCTGCAAGACGATGGCCAAATCGAAGTGCGTGAGATCTTCGGGTTTCGCCGCACCGGCACCGACGCCAATGAAAAGGTAAGTGGCGAATTTTATGCCACCGGATTTCTGCCCACGTTTCTCGGCGAATTCGTCACCCACGGTTTGGTTGATCCCAAATGTGACGAGGTTTTGTAGATGCGACGCCGGCACAAAACGAAGGCAATCCACACATGAACCTTTCGCTTTTGGCCTACGCGGCCATCCTGGCAATCGCCGCTGCACTCGCAGCAAGCGTGGTGTTCGTGGCCACCCCCGATTCTCCCGCACGCGTGGCGGTTTCACGGTATCTCGGCGGCGTCGACCAGCAAGTGCGCGCGCTGTTCCTAAAAACCACAGCAACGCGCATTGCAACCATGCAACTGGCTGTTGCCACGGTGGGAACGATCGCCGCATATGCGATCGATGTGCGTGGCTTGGGCCTTGTGGCCGTTGCGGCAGCGGCGCCGCGCATTGCGTTCGCGATCATGCAGGCAAGGCGCGTGCGCGTGATTGAGCAACAGCTGGCGGGTTGGCTGGACATCCTTTCCAACATGCTGCGTGCGTCGGGCTCTCTGGCGGATGCGCTCTCAGGTTCGGCCGCGCTCATTCGCGGGCCGCTCGGGCAAGAGCTCGACCTGATGCTCAAAGAGTTAAGGGTGGGAACGCCTTTGCCGGTGGCGGGGCGGGCGATGGCGGCACGCGTACGCAGCCTGATCTTTGGTGGTGTGATGACTTTGCTGCTTATCGGCCGCAACACCGGAGGTGAAATGCCAACCCTTCTGCAGGAAACGGCCGCCACCTTGCGCGAACGCATGCGGCTCGACGGCGTGGTGCGAAAGCAAACCGCCATGGGGCGCGCACAAATTCTGGTACTCGCGATGGGCCCATGGGGCCTCGTCCTGATGTTTCGAAAGGTCGAGCCAGATTTTTTCACGCCGCTATTTACCAGCGGTTGGCTGGGGCAAGCGATCATGACCGGCGCGTTTGTGCTGTGGGTGGTCTCGCTTTATATGGCGCGAAAAATTATGAAGGTGGAGGTGTGATGACAACCTCTGTTTTGCTTGCGTGGGGTGCGCTTTTCGCGCTCAGCGGCGCCATCGGAGCGCTCGCATGGGCGCTGGGCATGAACGGATCTGTCACGCCGCCTGACGTGGGCTTACGTGGATACGAACGGCACGCGGCGCTGCGCGAGTCATCCTTGTTTCGCATGCTCGAACCGGCGATTCGGAAAATCGGTGGTTGGTTTGGTGCACTGCCGTTGGGAAAAGTACGCACACGCGCGCAGCAGAGGCTTTGGAACGCGGGTGACTATATGGGCCTTTGTGCGGACGAATGGTTCGCGATAGCGGCCATGGCTGCTGTAGCAGGCGCAGGAGTGGGCATCGTTGTCATGCGCATGATGGAGCTGTCTTGGTTGTTCATTCCTGTACTCGGCGGCTTCGGCGCATTCCTGGCATGGAACTCCGTATCCGAGGCCATCGTCATTCGCCGCGGTCGCGTTTCCCGCGGGTTGCCATCCACCATCGACTTGCTCGCGCTTTGCATTTCGGCCGGCATGACGTTTCCCCAAGCGCTTGCGGATGTCGTTTCGCAATCGGAGCCACGAGATCCCCTCACCAAGGAATTGCGGCACATCTTGCGACAGCTTGACTTGGGCCACAGCCGATCTCACGCCCTCATGGAATTTGCGGAACGCATCCCCATTGAAGCCGTGTTGGATTTCACTGCCGCTGTCACGCAAGCCGAAGCGCGCGGAACGCCCATCAAAGACGTTCTCAAAACGCAGGCCACGATGCTGCGTATGCGTCGCACCGTGCAAGTTGAAGAAGAAGCGGCTGCGGCCGGCGTAAAGCTCACTTTGCCTTTGGCCATGATGTTGGTGACTGTGCTGGTGCTGATCGGCGCGCCCATGTTGTTGCGTGCCTCGGCCTTTCTTTCGTGAACGCCATGCCAACCATTGAAATTGCCTATGCGGATGGTCGCAAACAGAGCCAAGTCATTCATGCGGCATCTTTGGTGCTGGGCACGGACGCCAAGGCCGACGTTCGGGTTGAAGGGGCTCCCGAATTGGCGGCCGCACAACTCTTGCTCATGCTGAAAAGCAACGGCTGCTGGGTGGCCACGGCAAAAGACGCAAACGTCAGCGCAAGCCTGGCTGGTCGACCATTTGACAACGGCATTTTGCCCTTTGGCACCGAGCTCGATGTGGGATCGATTACCCTACGCGTGCTGCGCGACACCAAGAGCCGCAAGCTTTCGCCCAAGCAGTTGTTGCTGCTGGCAGCGCCATTCGCCGCGGCGTTCTTCTGGCTCAGCAGCGATTCGCAAGGGCTGCCACGCACCGCCGCAGAGCCACCGGATCTGTTCGCCGAGCGGTCTGCGCCTGGCACCTGCCACGACGAAGCACGCGCTACCGCATTTGCGCGCGAACGTATGTTCACAGCCGATTCAATGGAAATTCGCTATGCATTCGATCCGATCGAAGGGCTGCGTGCACTTGATGTCTATGCAGAAGCAGAGGCCTGCGCTCTATTCGCAAAGGATGTGAACACAAGCGAAGAGCTTCGCCGACGACGGTTGGAGCTTGAGCGACGCATCGACGGCGACTTTCGCAGCTGGCGTGTGCGGTTAGATCGGGGCATGGCCCACGGTGATGCCAGCGCCATCCTTGCCTCAGCGCGCGCCATGCGTACGTACCTCACGTTTCGTCCGGGCCCCTACCGCGATTGGTTGGCCGTGGTTGAACGACAAGTGGCCACCAGCGTTGAGAAACAAAGGCGCAAGCAATGAACCACAAACAAACACGAGTCCATTTTTCTCCACTCGTTCTCCTATTGAGTCTTGGCGCCTGCGCCACCGCGGCGTCGTCTTCGCAAGCGCCTAGTGCGTCAGCATTGTTTGAGCAAGGGGTGGCCGCGCATCAAGCCAGTGACAGCACACGTGCTGAACAATACTTGTCAGCCGCACTTGAAGCGGGCGTTCCTGAAGAGCGCGTGTTGCCGCCTCTGCTACAAACCTGCCTCGCGAGCGATCGCTACGACACGGCACTTCACTACGCACGCCGCCGTTTGCTTCGCCATCCGGAAGATTGGTACTTGCGCTACTTGGTGGCGAACCTTCATCTAGCCACCGGCCAACCTGAGCGGGCGCGCCTCGAAACCGAGCGTCTCATCGAAGAACGACCACAAGCAGCAGATCCTCACTATCTCATGGCGCTTGTAACAAGTGATCTGCCCCGCGGGCGCAACCAAACCGTTCAATCGCTTCACCGATACTTGGCCATCGCCCCGCACGGGCCGCATGCCGCTGACGCCAAGCGCATGTTGCGCCGGCTCACCAGCAAGCAGGAGCGCACATGATCCCCAAGGCGCTGTTCGATCAAACCGTGTTGGGCTTCTTTAGTCCGATACGCCCATTTCTCGAGGAAGAAGGCATCACAGAAGTGATGATCAATGGGCCAAAGCAAATCTTCATCGAGCGCCGCGGCCGCATCGAGCCCACGCAAGCCACGTTTGCCAACGATGAAGACTTGATGTCAGCGCTGCGCAACGTCGCGCAATATGTCGGGCGCCCTTTGGATGAAGAACGGCCAGTGCTTGAAGCGCACTTGCCAGACGGATCACGTCTAGAAGCGGTGATCCCACCCGCAGCGGCGGCCGGCCCCTATGTTTCGATTCGCCGCTTCTATCGCGAAAAGCTCACGGCAGAACGTTTGCTTGCCCTGGGGGCATGGACCCAAGAAGCCATGCATTTGTTGCAGGCGCTTGTGGCCTGCAAGCAGAACATCTTGGTGGCGGGCGGAACCAACACCGGGAAGACGTCGCTCCTGAATGTGCTCTCGGCATTCTGCGCCGCTGAAGAACGCATCGTTGTGATTGAGGACGCGCGGGAGCTTTCGCTGCAGCTGCCGCATGTCGTGCGCCTCGAAGCCCAGCCGGGTGATCACAAGGGCCGCGGGGCCATTTCGATTGGCGGCTTGTTCAAGGCCACTCTGCGTATGCGCCCCGATCGCATCGTGGTCGGCGAAATTCGCGGCGCTGAGGCGCTTGATCTTGTGCAAGCAATGACGTCGGGTCACGGAGGCTGTCTTTCCACGGTGCACGCAACACACGCGCGAGATGCCTTGGGGCGCATCGAAACCTTGGCGCTGATGGCCGACGTCGGATTACCTCTGGCAGCGCTGCGTCCGCAGGTCGCGTCCGCAATCAACGTGATTGTCACCGTAAGCCGCACGCCTGATGGCAAACGGTGCGTCACGTCGATCAGCGAAGTGCTGGGGCACGATCCTGAGCGTGGCTATGAGCTGCAGGAGCTGTTCGACAGCCGCATTGAACGAACGCCCGCGGGGGAAATGCGTTACCGCTTGCAGCGCACCCACGCCCGCCCCCGCTGCGCACCGCAATTAGAAGCGATGGGTTATCTCACACCACTACCCAGCGTCTAAGCATGTATCGCGCGTGCAGCTTGCGCGCATCATTTGCATCGACACTGCGATGTCCAAGAAGCGGCGAACAGGCCCGCACACCCAAGCGCCGCCATCACGGTGGGGCTTGGGCAGGAGGCAAAGCCCGCTTGAGGTTCACGTTGTGCGCAGACAAAACCCGCTGCTGCACACACTCAGTTGCATGTGACACCTGCCACCGGCTGCGTTTGTCCCAACAAATGAACGCCTGGAAAGTTGCAAAAGATAAAGGCGCAACGTTCAGGTATCGCAGCGCCAACAGATGTTGTGGCTGCGTCAGCCGCGAAATCGGTTTGCGACGGGCGCGCATCCATTTCAGCATCCACGGCCACGGGATTTGCATCCGCTGCAAGTCCGCTGTCTTTCGAAGCATCAAACACAGCTGCGTCAACCAAGCCTGCATCTAAATCGCGAAACAAGGCCTTGTCAGAATCACAACCGCTGAGCGCGGCCACCACCGCCACCCAGGCGAACGCTTTCATCATGTCGCTACTCTAACATGATCAACTTCGCGGGCGCGTCTTGTCCCGCTTTGATCTTAACGGTAAAGGAATCCTGTCGACCGTTGCTACCACGCACCTTGATGAGGTGGCGTCCCGCGGGCAGTGGGTGCTTCACCAAAGGCGTTACGGCCACTTTTTTGCCGTCGATGTACACCGTTCCATAAGGGCGCGCGTCCATCGTGAAAGAGCCTTTGCCAGCCTGTTTGTGGGGCCGTGCTTTCGTTTCTGACTTTGACAGTGATCCCCTGGGCGCTGGCTTCGGCGGCGCCGCCACGGTGGGCACTGATTTTTCGGTGTCGTCCGTCGCAACGGGCGGTTGCACCAACGCGACGTGTGTGTTTTCCGGTGTTGCGTTGTTCGACGTCAGGGGCGCTGCAGAGGCCACTTTGGGTGCTGCTGCACCTGCGTTTTCGGGGATGCGACGCTCGGCTGCCACGGGAGCAGTAGCGCTCAAGTTCGTGCGCCCCACAATGAAAACCAGTACAACAGCCGCGCACGCAATTGCACCCAGGAGTGCCGTTTTGCGAATCCGCTTGGCGGGATGAGCCGGGGGCGCCGTTACGACGGTGCGCACTTCAACCACCGGCGTGTTGGATTCATCCACGCGTGCAGCCGCATTTGCTGGAGGATCCGGCACAAAGTCGATCGCCGTGTTTCCGGTGTTGCGTTCGTCAAAACTGGTGGGCATCGCCTGAGAGTCGCTTGCATCCAGCAGCGTTTGACGGCGCTGCACAAACACCTCGGGCAACCGCCGCGCCAGTTCATCTGCCAATGCAAACGGCGCCAATGGTTCGCCCACGCCATCGGCACGCATAGCCGCCATCAGGGCGGACCCCAGCGCCCTTGCCGTTGAATAGCGATCGTTGCTTGATTTTTCCAGCGCACGTGCCACCACCACAGCCACGTTCACCAAGCCCGGACGATGCTCCAAAATCGACGGAGGCTTTTCTTCCACCACGGCACGAATCGTCTCGTATTCAGAGGAATGTGAAAACAGTGGCTGCCCGACGATCGCTTCCCACAATAAGATGCCAAGCGAGAACACATCCGCGCGGCGATCCACCTGATGTCCCTGCACCTGTTCAGGCGGCATGTAGCAGTACTTGCCTTTGATTGCCCCTGTGCGTGTTTCAATGAGCCGCGCACGCGTTCGCGCAATACCGAAGTCTAAAATGCGCAACACCCCATCTGGCCCCACAATGAGATTGCTGGGCGTGACATCGCGATGAACAATCGCGGCCGGCTGTCCATCGTCATCACAGAGCTCATGCGCGTAGTGAAGGCCGTGGCACGCTTGCAGTAGCAAGCTCAAACTTACGCGCACGTCAGATAGATCTTTGCCGCGCGAAATCTGACGGATGTATTTATCCATCCCTACGCCGCTTAGATACTCCATCACCAAGTAAGGGCGGCCTTGGTCATATCCAAACTCGAACGCTCGACAAATGTTGGCGTGATCCATGAGGCCCGCCACGCGCGCCTCTTGCTCGAACATCACGCGAAACTCGTGGTCAGAAAGCAATTCAGGGCGAATCGTTTTGAGCACAACTTGGCGACGAAAGTCTGCGGGACCGTTGAGTTGTGCCACAAACACTTCACCCATGCCGCCCGTTGCCAAATGTCGAATGAGCCTATAACGCCCCACCCGCTTCTGCTCAGCCAGGGGCGTGGTTGTCGAAGCGATCCGTTCGCGGTTAGACAACATATGGGTTATTGCCCGAGCTGCGGTAAATCATACACTCCGCCTACACCGACGTCTAACAGCAATGTATGATATAAGGCACCGCAACCTACTTGCAATGTAGGCTAGGGTAGCTTGAGCTCAGCGCAAAGTCCAATAGGATGGTCAAATCACGTTCCTTTTCAGCGACTTGGGTCATCTTTGCTCTTTGCGTCATTGGTCCCGAAGCTCGCTCTCAAGACAATGATCCTTCATCGGCCCGCTCGTCGCAACAATGGTTCGACACAGCGCGCTCCCAACTTGATTCACTTCAGTTCGCCACCGCAAACCAAAGCCTGCGTTGGGCCCTGCAAACGGGGGGCGCTTCGGTAGATCTTGTCGCTCAGATTTACCAGCTCACCGCCGAAACATCCGCCGCCTTGGGAGATGAGCCCGCCGCCGTGTCGGCGTTCTCGCATCTAATAAGCCTTGTACCTGCCTACAAGTTGCCCGCTGGTACCTCGCCAAAGATCGCAGAGCCTTTCGCGGCCGCCCAGGCATGGATGCTGAGCCATCGACCACTTGCATTGCACAAGGCAACGCAAACGCTGGCGAACAGGCAAGTAACACAAGTGACCGTAAGGATCGATTCCGACCCCACGCAATTGGTGAGTTCCGTTCGTTTGATGTACAGCAAATCTGACGGCAGCAGCGCTTCGCTCATCGCGCCTAACACGGGCCGCGCAGCGGTTTTCAGCCGCTTGCCTGCACAAATCGTCGCGCCTGTTCACGCGCAGGCCCTCGACCGCTTCGGCAACACGTTGGTTGCAGACATTGGAGAAGAAGCGCACATCCCGTTGGCACCGTCATCTCCAACAACCGAAACATCCAACAGTGTGTGGTTGAGCCCGTGGCCTTACGCTGGCGCATCCGTGGTGGCGGCCGGCATTGGTGTTGCCTTTGGATTGAAGTACCGCACGCAACGCGATGACATCTCCACCTGCGATGCCACGCCGGGCGCGTGTTTTCCAGAAGGCTATGCCGCCACAAAAGACGCCGCCGATCGAAACCAATTGGTATCTCTGGCGAGCTTCGGAACAGCGATCATTCTTGGCGGCGTGGCGGTATGGCTTGCGGTGCGCGGCCAGAGCACGCAAGAAAGCGCGCAGCAGGTAACCTTCACCGGCACCGGTGTTTCAAGCCGCTTCTAGCGTCAATGCACACGCAGGGTTGTCGCTTCAAGCATCAACCTTACCCAGAATCACAGCGCAAAATCGCCGTTCTTTCATGGCACAGCTTTGGCAGTGCTTTCCGAACAAACATGTGCCTTTCCGCGCAAACACCACGCAATTCACCGCAACGGACACCACGCCTCGGCGATCGCGGAGGGGTCACCATTCAGGCCGGTGTGCTCATAGGTACACTGGGCCTGCTGGGCGCCGGATATTTTGGGTTTCACAACAACAACACGGGGCGGGCCATTCGCAACCTGGTACCCGAGTGGCGAGTGCCATCAGTCTCTTTCAACGTGGATGACCCGCCTGCTTGCACAAAGCCACCTGCACCGGAACAAAGCACGCACGCAGTTCCAAACGTTGCGGCCGGGTACACTCTGCCCATGTCGGATCAAGCGTGTGCGCTGTTCATGGGTGCAGGAGCAATCAAACTGCGCGTAAACGCTTCGGGGCGCTGGCAAGAAGCTCAATCGCAAGCATGCGATCGCCACGGCGCGGGTCCACTTAGCGTCTCCTTGGGGCTCGATATGTGCCCGTTCACCGCAAACGTGCAAGCCAGTGGGTCTGGTTCTCATTCCGAGAAAACATGCAAACGCTGCTCAGCACCGCCCGTGCACACGTGCGGCGGCTCCAAATGCGCGATGGATGCGTACGCAGCACAAGGTGTGGTGAAGGGCGATTACGCGTGGTCGCGCCCCGCGGCGGCGTTGTTGGGGGTTGAAGGGACGCTCAAATTTCACATGCGCGTGTCTGGCAATGTGGCGTTCCGAAAAAGTGAAACAAAAAGCGGTTCGGTGTGTGGCCGTTGCACGGATCCCGATTGCACCAGCGAAAGCGCTACGTTTACCTTCAGCGACATGACCGCCTCCGTGAATGGTGAAGCCCAGATCGGGAAGCACCGAACACGCGGCGAAGGCACTTGCACCTTCGCACCCAACATGAGCCTTCACAACCGCAGCGCCACATGCAGCGAGGCCGCAGGTGGGTGCAGCAACGGAAACATCTCGCTTTCCTGTCGTATGCGTTTTCGGCCGTTGGATGTGGATGTGGCCATCACCAAAGGAACGCCGTATTGGATTTTCGATTGCAAAGGCACTTGGGGCGGCAGCCAATGCGGTTCGTTGGGCGCAAGCGCCAACACGCCGTGGGCTTGCACGAAGGAAGCCGGCTTCGATCCGGTGTGAGAGCAATTGCGAAGCGCATGTGATCGATCCGTGCTTCGTCGGGATTGGTGCGGGGCTCGCGGTAATAGCGGGCGGTACGCTGGGTTGGCTGGAATGGCGATCGGCGCAGGTCAAGCTCGACGGCGAAGCCGTTGGCCTGGCCATAACGTTCTGAACGCAGCAAACTCGCCTTCGGCTCCACGCAGCGCGTCTCGGAGCGATTCTGTTCGTGGCCGAAGGTCTGTTCGCGGCCTTGGGTGACAGGATTGCAAAGTTTTAGCGGCCTCGGGCAAGCCCACGTGGCGTTCGCTTCGAGAAGGTGCTGCTTGCCATCCCGACGACCACGCATGGCATGGTGCTCAACTTCGTGACGAACTGGAAAGCGAGGCTGGGCAAGCGCCGCTAGCGACAGTTCGCCGAGGGCAGTCCGTATCCGAAGGTGATGTATTTGATCTCGTCACCCCTCCGATCGAAGGAGCCGTCGGGCACCGGCGACCAGTTAATGCCGTCGCGCGAGTTATAGAATCTCACCGGCCGCCCAGGCCTGGCGGCGACGTAGTTCCCGCTGTGCGGGTTGCGTGCCATCACCTCCAGGTCACCGATCTTCAAGGCCCCGAGCTTCGTCCACGCTTCGCCGTCCGCACTGCCCCAGACGCTGTCGTTGCGATAGAGCAGAAAGCGTTCGCCATTCCAGAACACCTGCGCGATGTAGCTGGGATTGCCGCAACAACTCACCCGTTGCCAGGTGGCACCACCATCGACGGAGCGGACCAAGTTGCCCCCGATGCGCTGGAAGCTGACGAAGACGCCGCCACCGAACACTGGATAATGCCCACCCTGGCCCTGCGCCTTCCTCCAGGTCCTGCCGCGATCGCCGGAAAACACGTGGCGACCGTCGCGTCCTCCGGCGACGAAGCGCCCGCCCATCACGTCGCCGTATGCGAGCCGCATGTGCGCGATCTTGTCGGGAAGGGTGATCGGTGTCCAGTTCTGACCCCCGTCATCACTCCGGCGGATCGCGCTGCCTTCACCGAACAGCAACACGTCCCCGGTGGCGACCATGCTGTTGCTCTGATGTGCACCGCCCTGGTACAGGCGCTGCCAGGTGATGCCGTTCTCAGACGCGAACACGCGCGTTGTCGTTTGCCCCCAACCGGCCGGGTAATAGAAGCGGCCGTTGGTAAACACCGCGCCGTGGATGTTGGTCTCATCGTGCGAGAAGTCGTTGTCGGTCTCCTTCTCGAGGCGGTTCTCGACCCACGAGCGGCCGTCATCACAAGAGATCGTCGTGCGTAGCCCCGGTCCAATGGCGACGAACATGGGAACGCGTCCTGTTGGTACCGGCGCCACCACCGGGGCGGCGTCAGGCGCGGACCTGCCGGCGTCAGGCGCGGACCTGCCACCCGCCCCGCCGGCGCCGCTCGCGGCCGCATCCGGCGCCGCCCCGCCGGCGTTGGGCGAGGCCTCGCCACCCATGCCGCCCACCAGCGGCGCGCCGGCCGCACCACCTTGGCCTGTCGGTTCGTCGGTGCCACCGGCCCCGCCCTCACCGGTGGCGTCGTCCGATGGCGCCGCCGGCGCGGCGCAGCTCGCCACAAGACATACGATCACGGACACGGGACCAAGGACTTTCAGAATGAACTGCATCTGGAACCTCTCCGCGGCAGAACACAACACCGCCGGTCAGAACTAGTTGTCAGCAACGCAAACGCCACACGAGGTACATTTGTACCCGGATCGAACGCCCCCTTCGGAATGGGCATTTACGTTCTGGTAAGCGGTGATACGGTCATGGATACGACGCCTTGGCGTCTGGTCCGGGCAACCCGGCTGTGGCACTAGGAGGTTCAAAAGTGTTGCGATTAACGTTCCGCATTTCTGTTGGTATGGCGTTCCTGTTCCCACTTTCGATGGGCGCCTGCACGGGCTCCATCGGCGGTGACATCCCGGATGGAATCTCGGACGACGTTCCTGTCGATGATCCGACCACCCCCATCGACGAGTCCAAGGTGGACAATCCACCGTCGGCAGGCGGTCCTTGTCGTATCGCCGTACCGTTGCGCCGTCTGACCGAGTTGCAGTATCGGAATGCCGTTCGTGACGTCTTCAAACAACAGGTGGCGCTGCCGTCCGACTTCGCGATCCCCACGCTTGGCTCGCCGGCCTCCGGATTCTCGACCGATCCCGAATACAACGCGGTCGATCTTGGGGTTGCCCGTCGCTTGCACGACTCGGCCACGTCGTTGCCACTCGCGGTCGTCGACAAACTACCGGGTCTGCTGCCATGCGCGTCGAGCCCAAACGACACGTGTGCCTCGACCTTCATTGATACCTACGGGCGCAAGGCCTATCGCAGGCCGTTGACGGCCCCGGAGAAGGCCACCTTGACGAAGGCCTTCAAGCTCGGCACGGGCGCAGACGCCTTCAAGGACGGCATCGCAGCGGTGGTGGCGGTCATGCTTGATTCGCCCCAGTTTCTTTACCAAACCGAGATCGGCGAAGCGGACGACAGCGGCGCGGCAAAACTTGGTGGTTACGAAATCGCATCGCGACTGTCTCTTTTGTTGTGGGACTCGGTTCCCGACGATGCCTTGCTGGAGGCAGCCGGATCCGGTGTCCTCGATGCCCCCAAGGGCATTCGTACCCAGGTCGACCGGATGCTGGCCGATCCCAAGGCCAGGGATACCGTGGTACGTTTCGCACGGGAGTGGATTCACCTGCCAAGGCCGGCGGTCGGTCAGCGAACAGACAAGGCCTATACCGAGGCGCTCGCGACTGCAATCCAGGGCGAGTTTGATCGATTCATCGGCGACGCCTTCTTGAATGACAATGCGCCTCTCGAAACATTCCTCTCCTCGCCCGAGCCGTACAAGAACGCCACCCTGGATGCCTTCATCAAGGCCAACGGCGGCTATAACGGTCGTTCGGGCTTGCTCACGCAGCCTGCTGTCTTGACGGGGCTCGCCGGCGCGAGCGATACCTCGCCGATCCGCCGCGCGGTGTTTGTGCGCACCAAGGTGACCTGCGAGGAATTTCCCGCACCCCCGGCAGACGCCAATGCGGTGGACTCGGAGCTGCCGCTCCCGGCGAACGCCACCCAGCAGGATCGCGCGGCTGCAAGAAGCAAGGATTCACGTTGCGCGGGTTGCCACTCCCTGATCGATCCTCTCGGTTTCGGCTTCGAGAGCTTCGACGAACTCGGCCGCTTCCGGCAGACCAGCAAAGATGGCAGTCGCATCGATCCGACCGGGGACTTCGTCGAACCGGTCGACAAAAATTTGGCAGGCAAGTTCTCCTCCTTGCCAGAGCTGGGCAAGCGTCTGTCCGGCAGTCCCGCCGTCGCTGAATGTCTGGGGCGACAGTACTTCCGGTTCAATTACGGGCGGATGGACGGTGACGCAGATGCCTGCTCCATCCATGGGATCGCCGACCGATTCAAGGACTCCGGCCTGGGTTTGAGAGATCTCATTGTATCGGTAACCACGGCCGACGAGTTTCGTTTCCGAAGCGGGCAGTAGTACGAGGAGTTTTCAAATGCACCACAAGAACATTCATCGACGAACATTGATTCGCGGCACCGCCGGCGCAGTCTTGGGCCTACCCTGGCTTGAGCTGACGGCGGAGCGTGCCCTGGCGCAAACCGGCCCGAAGCGCCTCGTGATCTACTTCAACGGACAGGGAAACCTCGTCAACAAGTGGAAGCCGAACGTGGCGTCTGGAGCTGCGTTGCCCGCGAACCTGCCTCCGATGCTCACGGCCTTGAATGGTTACAAATCAAAGTTGAACCTGCTCCACCCGGTGGACAACGTGGTCGCCCAAACGATGGGTGGAAACGGTCACAACAAGGCCGGGCGCTCCATCTTGTCGTGCGCGGGTTTTGTGAGTGGTGAAAACTCTCCCTCACGCGGCCCATCCATTGATCAGTACCTCAAGCAGAAGCTCAACCTCAAGAGCCTCGAGCTCAAGGTGAACGGTGACGGTGTGGGCGAATACCAGATGTTGTTTTCGGAGCCTGGCAAGAGCGTGAGCGGGGAAGCAAATCCCCAGCGCGTGTTCGACCGCTTCTTCAAGAGCCTGCCTGCCTCGGGTGGCGGAGCCGCTCCGCCTGCACCGGTGGTCACCGCCGCCGACCGCCTGCGGCTGAAAAACAAAGATCTGCTGTCGCTCACACTCGAAAACTTCAATACGGTGCGTGGCACGCTCGGCAAGGAAGACAGGGACCGTCTCGACGCCCACGCGCAGCGTGTGCGCGACCTTGAGAAGGAGCTCGGCGCGACCACCTTGTCACCGCCAACGCAAGTGGGTGGTGCAACAAAGTGTTCAGCGCCGGGTGCGATGTCTGGCGCGAATGGAATCCAGGTCTACAAGTCGCAGGCGATGAACGCGGCAATGGCCATGGCTTGTAACTTCGCCCAGGTCGTGACGATCCAGGATACGTCATACGGTTCGCTCCGATGGCTGGGCCTGGGGGGCAAGGCGGGAAGCGACTGGCACGGGGCCGTGCACGAACGCAATCCCATGCCGGAGCTCGAAAAGGGATTCGCGTGGTACGCAACCGCATTCAAGGAGGTCCTTGATGCCATGAATGCCGTGACCGAGGGCAACGGCACCATGCTCGACAACTCGCTCGTCATGTGGATCACCGAGTATGGCGACGGTGCGTCTCACAACACCAGGGGTATCCCCGTATTGCTGGCGGGCGGCCTCGGCGGCGCCTTGAAGACCGATCGTTTTCTCAGCTTCGCCCCGGGCACGTCTTCGACGAACCGGCTGTTCGTCACAATCATGAAGCTATTCGGCCTGCCAGACAACAGCTTCGGCGAGGGCCCGCTCAACAGCGGTACGTTGCCCGGTCTGGCGTGAAACGGATCCCCCGAAGGTGGGTTGAAACAGGGGGTGTGCTCGCTAGGGAAAAACCAGCCCCATATTCCCGCCGGCGCCCCCACAACCGCGAGTGTGTACCAACCTGCAAAATCGGGGGGAGATGACTTCCTGCTCGCGCGTTTTGATCCCGCCGGCGTGATGGGTTTTTGCACCTACCTTGGTGGTAACGCCGCCGAGTCACTCGACACACCTTCGCTTGTCATTGGCACCGATGGAAACGCGGTCATTGCTTCGAGACGCGCGGCGCGCGCCAGGACGCCGGAGATCGCCGGGCGGGTGCAGATCCTGACGCCCATGGGCGAGTCCCCGTTCCGGTCCTTCGTGATGGACGGCGGAGAGATGGTGGACTACGTTCACACGTACTTTCCGATCACGCGCCTCGAGATGGTCGTGAACAACCCCCATCCCCTCTTCGACCCCAACTACTACGAAGTGCAATACCGCGTCTTCCAGAAGGACCTTGGCTGGTCGGCGTGGGGCTGCAAAGGCTCGACGGCGGGTGGCGGACCCGTGCCGATCAGCGCGGTGGAGATCAAGCTGCTCGTGGGGACGTAACCGCCGCCATGTCCATGAACCATCACGCAGAACAGGTGCTCGCGCCCAGCGGGACGCCGAAGCGCGGTCCGCTTCCTCGATCGCCGCGCGCGGGGTTTGCCGCGCGCCGGGTCCGCGTGGCCGCGGTCCTTCCCGTGCTGCTGATGGCTTGCAAGGACGGTGACGCGAATCGCGTCCTCGACGCGATGACGAACGCCGACGCAGACGTCGCGGGCGCCGCCGATGTCGCGGCGAGCGACGGGACGATGTGGGGCGACGCACGGGCGGTATCCGATGCACGGAGGGGCGTCTAGAAAAACGGGGATCGGGCCGGCAGACTCGCATGCATGGCAAAAGCAGCGGATTGGGCAGAACGCGTAGCACAGTGGCGGGTCAGCGGATTGTCGGCACCCAAATTTGCCGAGCAACACGGGATCGCGGCGAATCAACTGAGGCAGTGGGCGTATGAGCTGAAGAAGCGCGGGATGAAGGTGTCAGAAAGCGCCGACGTCCCAACACAGGTGCGTTTGTTGCGGGTGATCCCGCGACAGGAATCGCACCCTGCACCAACATCGCAGACAAACAGCGGTATTCGACTTTCGATTGACGGGGCAGCTCTGGAATTGGCGATCGGATTTGACGAACCGACGTTACGGCGCGTGTTGGCCGTGGTCAAAACCGCGACGAGGGCCGCGCAATGATCCCTTCGGGCGTTGAGATCTTTCTCGCTGTGGGCGCAATCGATCTGCGCTGGGGATTCAACAGACTCACGGGAGTGGTCGAGGAACACGTCGGGCGTGACGTACGCTCGGGAGCCTTGTTTCTGTTCCTCGGCCGGCGGCGTGACGCGTTGAAGATCTTGTTCTTCGACGAAACGGGGATGTGCCTTTTCTACAAGCGCCTTGATGCGGGATGCTTCCGACGGCCGGAGCGATGCGGCGAGACAGATGCGGGTTCCATCAGCGTCGATGAAACCGAGTTGAACACCTTGCTTGATGGCATCGACCTGGAGAAACCAATCAGGCGAGAATCAAAGCATCAACCGAAAAAGAAGAAGAAACCTACGTTGCATTAAATTTATTCCGATTGCACTCGACACGCGATCTGCAGCGTGGCACATAACGTGTCACGAATGCTTCCGACGCACCACGCAGATCCCGACATGGGATCACAGCTCGCGGCGCTCAAAGAGCAGCTTGCGCAGGAGCAGGCAAAGGTCGAGCGTCTGCAAAGCGAGAACCTCAAGCTTCGCGAGGCCTACACCCG
>Ga0169931_10002717_pt1 | contig 28554 bp, 4 predicted proteins | sample Kivu_15m_20L_FD_129675 | JGI IMG/M metagenome (GOLD analysis project Ga0169931, IMG submission 129675) | Freshwater microbial communities from Lake Kivu, Western Province, Rwanda to study Microbial Dark Matter (Phase II) - Kivu_15m_20L... | ecosystem: Environmental > Aquatic > Freshwater > Lake ...
AAAATGATCGCTTGTCATATGTCATAAGGCCGATTTTAAGGACCAGGCCTTGCGTTTCGTTCCCACGCTAATTATATGTATGGAACATGGAGAGAAAACTAGCTAGATGGACTTAGCGTTTACAGATTTCATTAGGTTTTAATGATCAGTCATTACGATCGAGGGTTGATGAACCCTTCAATCGTATTAGTATTTTAAAAATACAGTAAAGGCATAATTGTAACAAAATAGGAAGATATATGGACCATAGTTTCTTCTAGAAGTGTAAGTTCTCAAAAGCATATCCAGTCATTAATCGATCAATGTGATTTTAGTACTCATTCAGTCTACTAACCCTTGATAAACTTCATAAACAACAATTTAGTCAAATCTAGAGAGTTTCAAGATAGCAGAGATCACCCTAAGCTTCGATTAGTCAATCATTAACTTTATCGTTTTGGCTTCACTCAAGGTATCGCTGTTATTTTCGATGACAGATTTCATATTCATTCGATAGGTATGCATAGAAACAGCAAAATTGATACAGTTGGAGCTAGATTTTATTCAGAAGATATGGAATAATACTCTTAATAGGGTCTTTTCAATAGTTCTAAGACATATATTTTCAAAGAAAGTCATCGACCAAAACATAAACTCAGCAAATTATACAACAATTACTGTCTAGGAGGCATGAAGTTTGTCAATTAATTTTACTATGACCCTACTAACATATATTTTCAGCAGTATTAGCAACTTCTGAGTTCAGAATGGGTCAGAGATCTATTCTAAACGAGTGTCAGACAACTTGACTATGACATGTCGATTCACGGCATGAGTTCAGTCGATCTAGAATCCTCAAGTTACGAAAAATATCAATAGTAATCGATTTAATCGAATTTCGTAAATATAAATGAGAAAAAGGGTAAAAGAGCACGTTTAGGATATAATTAAGTGCTCGATAAAAATAATCAAAAAAGCAATTTAAACATTTTTATTATGGATTCTAAAAGATAAAGCAAACAGAGTTTTGAAAAAATGACTGAAAAAAGTAGACTCAAAATCATGTCCAAAGAATTGAATCAATTACTTTCAAATAGAACAGCTGAAGCAACTAATACTGCTGCTAAAGCTTAGCATGTTTAAATAAAATAGTCAAATGTTTCACGTTTTAAATCACCTTAAGACACGAAATAAAAAAATATTAAGACCAATGAGTTTCCAAATTTACTAAGAAAAATAGACATAGTGCTTCGATAGACTCCTTCAGATATTTAAATTCGCTAGGCGACTCCATAACCTGTTTCTAAATCGAAATCTAGATCGAGAAATAAAATTTTCAGTAACAAAAGCTATTTTTAGTAAAGATAAAAAAGCCCATCAGAAATTAGTCCTTTCAAATCTAAAAGATCAAAAATATTTTAAAAAAGTCCTAGAAAAATATAGATCGATCGTAGTAGAAGCAAAAGTAAAGGCCGTCGTAAATTATTTAACGAATAAAATCTCTAACTAATAAAAAAACCTAAAAAAAACAGGCAAGAAACATAACTTTTTGTATAGAGCAAAGAAATTATTGAAGAGTTAAAACAATCGAAGCAATCAAAAGGAAGTATAAGTTATATGCATAATCTTCCTGTAACTTTTAATTCAAGAGCAGTATAAGTCGATAAATAATCCCACTTGTAAGTACAAGAACAATAAAAATCAAATGAAAGTTAAAAAAACAAAAAACCATCTTTAAAATAGTTATCTAGAAGTAAAAGTAATTTTATTAAATCAAACACTGTTTACAGAAATCCAAGCTAACAAAGACTAGATGCAAGGCAATACGAACCAATTAAAGTATAACACGGAAATTCTCCTTATTTGAACAATAGTTCTCATCAGAGATTCGTTAAAAGTAAGCCTACAAAATATTTTTAATTGTAGAAATCAAATAAAACGCGCAAATAAAAATCTATAAAGTAAAGTGAATCTTTTCACAAACATAAAATGAATAATTACATGCAATAAGGTCTCTACGAACTATCAAAAAGAACACAAAATGTTTCAGGCAAAATATTTTGAAATGATAAAAGTCATATTATTTTTTATTTAATATTGATATCTACTGATATTTATTAGTGAATGATCTCCACATGGATCGATTATAATTAACAACAAAAATGACTTTCTGGGTATTCTTCTCGATCATTTTGACCTTGAGTCTAAGCATAACAATACCAGTTGATTCTTTGCGTGATCGTTGCATGGTTGTTTTCACTACTCGACCTGAAGATTTTCTCAAAATCGACATTAAATTCCAGAAATTCCATGGACAGACCGATAACGACTACTACGCTATTTCACTTATCAACTCGGAAACAAATGAACAATAAAATTTTCATGTTGTTGATGGAACTTTCCGTCGATAAATACAACTTACTCAAAGTAACATCTTTCTTACTCAGATGTGCTATACAAACTATGCATAAAGATAGTCATCAACAGATTTGGATCAGGTGAAGCTCAACAAAATATTGAGTATTTCTGTTCAACAGTGGCAAACAATATCGACGTCTACAACACTAACGTAACAGTGCCTGCTCAGTTGCTCAAAGTGAACGATCTGGCCTAATCTTACAAACACTTGTCGATTTTGGGTAATATAATGGATGCGATCAAAAGATAGGGACCAGTTATGCAAAAAGAGCAAGATTAATTGTTTGCCGAACATGAAAGTAAGATCAAAAGTATCGAATGGATCAGCATTATTGAATTTGTCATGATTTGTGCTTTGGGATGCTACCAGTACTTCAGACTCAAGGGATTCATCGAGAATAAACAGAAAGCATGATTAGAAATCATTAAAATAATCTTATCTTTTAAAATAAAGACTTTAAGTTAGATGTGTAAATTTTATTAAATTAGCTAAATCTATCATTCTTAGAGTACTCCCGTACCTTGTGGCTTCCAGTCCTTGAATTGCTATCTCTCCTATTCTGTATAAACCAAAGCATCTTCTCGAAAAATAGGATAAATTGCATCAAAATACAGATCCTTACTGCTTTTATGACTCATAACTGAAAAAAGATGTCCCAGCGTAATAAAAACAGCCATTTGTCGAATTGCACTTCCTTTTCTATATATCGTGGCGTTGATTAATGACCCTACAAAAAGACCCCAGCAAATACCATTATACTTGACTCTTTGAAACTCGTAGCTTTGTTCGTTGAGGTAATTCGCTATCAATTAAAGTTTTGAGTTTTTTGATCTTTATAGACTGTCTTCAGCAGCCTGAAGATTAGTTCTGCCTTTTAAAATTTTATTTTTTAGTTCCTCCATATTTTTGATAGGCTTAGAAAGATACTAAGGATCGAAGTCTGTGAATTTTATAGCTGATTTTTCTTTCATTTGCTAGAAAATAGTAAGATAGCGTATTTCGAGGTAGTCGATGATTTTGTCTTGTTGTGTTGGAGTAAACTCATTTTTCGATTTGTATTTATAGCGACCGAAAATACTCAAATATAGTTAGTAACTTTTGCTCGAAGCGATTGTCAAAAAGTTACCAAAAAAACCAGAGCTTTGGGTTGATAGCTGAGCGGCTTACTGAATCATATTGCTCTAGAGTCTTTCTTAAGCAGGTGCTTTTTACTAAACTAAGATGTTTTATTGTTTTTGTGCTTAGATTTGCTAGTTTTTCAAGTCGCTCATTAATTATAATAGAGGTCAATATATGACAAAAAACATACTAAAAATTAAAAAATATTATTAAAAATCATAATCATTCGACTTTTATAAATCATATTGTGTTAAAAAAATACCTAAAAATATTCTTAATCTTAATATTTAGATTCATATTAAAATAAGTTACTTTTACTTGGATAATATTTACAATAATACTAATGAGTTTATAAGGCCGATACTAGCTTTACTTGTGCGACATGATATCTCTCATGCAATAAGCCCTAATGCGATGTCTGACCCAAAGTAACTCTTTCTAACTCAGAAGCCATGGATCTCAATAAGTTCAAACAATATTTTTAGAATTTTTACCATCACCTGACTCAACTTGAAACTTAGTTTCACGCACAAAAACACAAAATTAGCAAACATCTAAACAAATTACATCAACTATGTTCGGCTTAGGCACATGTAAATACAAACGACCAACCCATACAAAGACCCATGACGAGGACCATCAATCACTCTAGAGATCTAGATTCAATTATTGAAGAAGAGTAAGATCCTAAAGTTCCAGTAGCTAAGAGACGCAGTTAGACTGCTGGAGGAAGAAGAAGTGCGAGTAAAATCATGGAAATAGATAAGCAACGGCCGATGACTGGGCATCATAACCGACAGAGATACCAACAACAGTATAGCTCAGCTGCTCCAGCTATGCCTGATTTCGGGTTTACGATGTAGACTCAGATCAACGAAGCTCCTTTACAACCTACTATCAGGAGAAAATCACTAAAAGAGCCTAGAAAAAGTTTTTATGATGAACTTTAAAAAGATAAGTAGTAGATATTTTTGGGAAGATAGATGCCTTTTCGCAAAAAACATGTGTAAAGCAATCGCAAATGGAGTCAGAAAATAAGTCGATTGCTTTGAATCTCATATACTGATAGTTCATTCATACTTATCAAAAATTTAGCAAATCTGATTAAAATTTTATTAAGATCATACAAACATGAGTCAGATCACAAGAATTTTTTTATCGCTTGCACCTATTGGACTCCTTTGTATACCTAAGTCAGCTAGTTTATTTCTTCTGTATATTCTTTTAAATCTATCAGTTCATTTTTGCTGAAACTAATCAACCACATACTGAAAAATAAAGCCAATTTATCTTTCTCTATCGATCTGGAGCAACTTATGAGATGTCTGATGTTTTTGAGCACGAAACAAGAAAGAAAATATGCGTGAATTTGGTATGATTTAACTAGACGAGATAAGACTTAGATAAGATTGAGGGAAAGCTCTAGAGTGAGAAGATGGTCTAAATAGCTGGCTATTGATGGATAGATCGAGAGTTTCGCCAGAAAAAGAGTCACTAGTAATGGATTATTTTGAAGCAAAAGACTCATGTTGACCTCAGAAAAATCGAGTTTCAACACAGCATAAGGTTATACTTCTAAAATTCTTTAAACTTAAGCAGTTTAATCCTTTGACAGGGACTGCTCTAAGCCCTTTTTTACTAGAACTTTTCCTCTACTAATTTTTTTTTCAATATCTGCAGAATTATCCCATAGAAGATCGATTATCAGTCCCGGCGATAACCAATTAGCTTCTTAAGTCGCTATTTATATGAAATCCGGAACAGGTCTAAGAACTCCTAGATCACTTAGTTTACCTTAATTGACTATTTACTTGAGATTTTAAATCTTATCTAAAGGAATAATATTTTAGTTTCTGCCAATACTATTTAAATTGTCCAAGCAGATATAGCTTTGTGATGAAGGTACCTGAATATCTATATTTTTACAGTAATTTTTTATAAACTTTGATTGTTTCTAAGCTATTCTATTTGTGGGACCTATGGGAATGTATCGATCATAAATTCTTACTGGTCCAGTAGCTACAGAACTGTTGATTTTGCATACTTAATAAAATCTTAATAACTTGTTCAGATTGACCATGCACAAGCAGGTCAGCGATCATTTGCCTTTCAAACTGTTAAGGCGTATTTTTTGACAACGCAAGAAGTGAAGTCATGAAAGCTTGGCCTTCTTATTATTCAGATTTGTAGTTTTATACGAGTAGAAAAATCGCGATTATTCTTTGTTCATGAGTAAGCAACTTTTTATACTTGAAAATACATTTGCATTGATGAGCTGATTTAGCAACAATAATGCTTGGAACACAAGTTGCTCGTTGTTGAAAAAGGAAAGAAATTGTTATTATAGTTCTCTAAGGGTGCAGTTGTGCTTATCGAGGATAGAGAACAAACTGCTGACTTGACTACTCTACAATGACATACTAATATTATAAAATTTTAGACAAAGCGTATTATTAGATCAGTTTGATTTATTTTTTAAGTCAAATGTATTCATCTATCATTTAGGTCATCTGCTTGTTATTGATTTCGATATTTGTGAATGCCCTTTTTTTTGTATAATCGCTTACTTTTTAACAACTGCTATTTCTTAAAATTACTATTAGTTTTCCATTTGACCTCTTTTTTATCTTGCTTGCTTCATTTTAGCTGCCTTCACATTATCCCATAAACTCAATAACTCTTTTTCTAAATCAGTAAAATCTCTAGAGCTGGTTTCTTTGAGTTAGCTTGGACTCGGCAGTTCAGTCACTATTGTCTCGTTTTGTTCATAATCGAACAAAACAGCTCCGAAAAATATTATTTATTTGATTTCGTCTTTAAACCATACTGTACTCAACTGCTTAACTCTAACGTCTTGACTGGTCTATATAAAATGCACCATTTTGTATGTCTGATAAAGACAGTATTCCTCATGGCTATCTTTAAGCGCATTTTCATACTATTAAAGCACTTCTGAAGGAATATAATCCCTCGAAAACTTAGAAAGAAGTCCTAAATCCATCTTTATTTGAGTCAAACTTCGATTATACATGAGCATATTCTGAGGTTTACGATAATCCACATATTCTGAGCAAATGAACTCTGATTAGTTCTAATGAGGTCTAATGTAACTTTGAATCAAGTCGATATCTTTAGTCTTAGAATGACACTTCAAAAGTCCTTTGAGTTGTTTTTAACTGACCAACTATAATGATCCGGTCTTGTATTTTACTATAGCGACATCGTCTGGAGCGTATTGATGACGTTTTGCTGTAGGATTTTCGCCCATTTCGTTCTGATTTGCATGAAATTTATAAAGTTTTGGTCGGTTTTGCAGGTTGTCGTTGCTGAGGCCATGCTTAAAGCTGGGTACTACTGATTAGAAAAATTTGATATGGTTGAATTGCCCCTCAGAAAGATTCATTTTTCCCTATCGTTATATTCTTTTTGACTCCAAAAACAGATGAGAAATTTATTTACGAGTTTCTGGGGTCAACTACGCCATCATGATACCATTCATAGTACTTTTGAAAAAACATTTTCCTTCTCCGTTCTCAAAAAAACAAAGTTAAGGTATAACAACTTTAAAAGAATTCTTTTTGTTGATGTTAGCCAAAAAGCGATAAAACACTTTAAGTTTGGCTACATCTACTTTAAACATGGATTGTGTTTCCTTGACAAATTGTTTGTCTTTTTATTGGAGTTCGTATTTTTAGAGGCAGATGTCGCACATGCACCATTGACTTTTTTAGGGGACTTCGTTTTGATCTCTTAGAGTTTGTTAGAGTACTTGAAGACTATAGTTTTTATCGCCGGCTCTGTTATCTTTCATCTATATTAAATTTATTAGCAATACTATTTGTATTCTAATTTCTAAAACAAAAAGACCATTTTTATGATAAATACTAAATTTTTTGAATAAGTGCAAATAAAGTAATCATTTGTTGTTCTTTAGTACCTAAAACTGCCAATACGCGCTAATTTCCCAGTTTCCATCAGCCAACTACCCTCCCAGACAGTTACGTTTTCCAGCTCTGTGAACTACTAGACTGCCCTAGTTTGTCACAAATACCTAAGATTGTCCGAACATAAAATTTGTTTTATCCACGCACTTGTTTCCTTAGAGTCTAATCGATTCACCGCTTTAAAGATCGACCAAAAACTTTCCAGAAAGCATCAAGCGACTGTTCACTCCTTACTTATACCCTACAAAAATAAACAGTTTGCGCTTGATTTAGTTAGGTTTTCGGAATTATTTTTCAACGACTCTTTAGTATTTTAAAGTATAATTGAGTTTGTCAAGATATTACTGAAGGCGAGCTGTTGCCTTTACACTCAAGCATCTCTTAAGTGACTGAGGCAAAGGATCTAATCTGAAAGACAGCGGCTACTATACGAGCCAAGGAGTGATTCCAACTTCTTATTAATTGTTAATTTTTTTATTGCATTTACTTTAAGGATTAGGAGCAAGCCCTTCGGTTAGCTAGGTGAGCTGTTATTGAGTTATGATCATAGCCTTGTCCAGGAAAGAAGTATTATCTGGGCTTATGAAGTCTAAATCGATTTTTTAGGCAGTTTTGTTGTTGTCAATAGACAAAGGTAAACGTTACTAGTCGTTTGATGGAATCAGATATCTGGATTCACAGAGAATTTCTTTAGGTGCTTCTTAAAACATATTATATGAACTTTATAAATTTTAGGCTTATGAAGGCAGGATGGGATTCTATATGTAGTCACTGAAATTTTAAACTTTTTGAATCTAAACATAAGGTTAAGAATTTTCCATCTGATTTTGCATAATTATCGTATTAGAAACTATTTATTACACTTTTCGTTTCTATTCGGCGATATAAATATGAGTCTATTAAAAAATATCTTTTGAGTCGTCCTTTACAAGATGGAATGAAGAAATTTTCACAAGACTCGGAGCAGGGTCATAAGGTTGAATTTTTAAAGTTTAAGTAATCTAAAATTATTTTTTATTGACTTCAGTTGCAGTTTAATTTGTAGTACTATTTTTTGAGAAAATGATTGAACAAGATTCAAAACAAGAAAGTGATAAATGATTTGTACTTTATGTCTGCGTTTAACATTAATATTTTTAAACAATATGCTGAGTCTAACGTTCTTCCCTAAGCTTTATCCAGGATTATTTTATAGAAAATTCTGAAAATATTTGTAATTTTTTTAAAGCAGGCTGATAGCTTTCAGAAACTTACTAATTAATTTCAAGTTTTGGATATTTTGGATATAAAGTTAGTTAAATATTTTTTTTGATTGTAAATTTTTAAACACTTTTTGACTAAATACTATAACTGATTAGATTCGAAACAAAGCACAAACTTTGTATGATAAGCGTTGGTTCAACGCACTAATTGACTTTTCTTGATATAGCAAAAGGAGATTTTCTCGCACTTGGAAAGCATATCATAGAATGTCGTGCCCTAGCTGTATGATTTCCCCAGCGTTTTGTAGCTGATTATTATTTTTTATCAATAATAAATCTTTCGGTAAACTGACCCAAATCTGAATCAATTTAAAAATTTTATTGTATATAAATTTATTAATTTCCTTTATTTTAGCTCATTTTTGAAGAAAACTAAAGGTCAAGTTCGAGTCCATAAATACGATTTCTATTGATTTTTTTGAAACTATGGGCTTCACTTTCTTAATAGCTTTACAAATCTAACTAAGCTTCTTAGTCTTGTTCCTCTTGTTACTATTCATGTGGCTATAAGTCATCTTAATCTGCTTAGATCGATTAGCAAGAGTGACATTAATTAAGTTTTAGTTTGAATGGAGAAACTGTTTTAGGTGTTTGTTTGGCGCTTTATATTGTTTTTAACGCTTATTTTTAGATAGTCGAAATGCGGTCTTGAAGGTATATTTTGCATCTTTTTTGAAGTTATTAGCAATAAACTTGATGCTATTTTTACTGCTATTTTATCTGATGTTAAAGCTACTAAATGCATTCGTTTAATTAATTTACATCTGTCTAGAGCTGAATATTATTTTCCTGCAGCATCTTAAGCTAAGCGTTAGAAAGACTGTATTTCAGATGAAGATTAGTCATTTCTTTTTTAGTATATTGCAATTCTTCTTTTATTTAATCTAATTTAAGCTAGTATTCGCCCTACATCATCGTTACTGCTTGCCTTTGCTACAAAATGTGATCTCTAAGCTCATTAACTTCTTGTTATAGCTTTTATATTTTGCTATTTTTTTATGCTATTTTTTTCTTGAAAATTTAGTGAATAAGTTCTTTTGAGTCTTATTTTTGCCTTAGTGATGTCTACGCGCTCAACAAGTGCTTTGAAGATTACGTTTTTGTGAGTATTTTTGTGATTTTGTTGGCTGAAGCTATCTTGATTTACTGTGTTTTTTGCTGACTATTTTTATCTTTCTGTCTTGGAGGTAGATTTTTCGAGTTTATACTATTGATCTGTTTTGAATTTACACTATTGATATGTTTTAAATTGGCACTGTTAATAGGTTTTAAGTTTGCACCTGCGTTTTGTTTAGAATTTATGCTATTGTTGTGTTTCGAGTTAACACTATTGAGATTTCTATCTTGACTAGCACTGTTTTTCCATCTAGATTGCTTATTAAGTTCTTCTTAAACTTTTCCGAAATTGATATCTATCTGAGATTATAGCTGAACTAAGCTATGTTTGCTTGAAGACTGACTCATAGATTTGTCTCTTTCATGGAAATCGAAGTTGTATTATTAAAGTTATCCGTTGGATTATTAAGTCGTGAATACTTTTGTTTCAGTGAACTCTCTTTGATTGAATAAATGATATCGATTGTATTCATCGATGAAAGATGCGATAAATTAATCTTTTTCTGTGACTTTTTGGGTCAGCTGTTAATTCTAGTGGCACTTTTATTTAAGCTGAATACTGACTGATTCAAGTCTGGATATGAGCTATTGATTACTAATCTTTAGCTCTTTATTATGCGTTTGCAGATGATTTATCATCTATTTAAACATTTCTAATTATTTTTGCGATCCTTCAGCGGCCTACTTGAAGTGACTGTTCTGAGCACAAGCAGCCTCATAGCCGCCATAAACCTTATACAACTGCTCTCTTACTTTTTCTTTCTCACTAAACTACACCAAAGCTTCCTCTTTGCTCCTAGAAATCTCTTCCTGAGATTGATTCAGTTTTACATCTAACTATTTTTTCTAATCTTCCATCTTGTCAAGTATGTACTTTAAGTGCTAATTGTCGTCGAGTACATGTGTCAGTTTCTACTGGATTTAGGCTAGCTTAACGGTAAGATTGTTGCGTTATTCTTCAAGTGGCTAGATAAGTTCCTCGATTTTCTGGCTGTACAACTATGTGAGTCCGTAGAGCATCTTATCGACTAGAACTATTGGTTGATTTCTAATGAGTGCCGCTATCTAGTTTTCTTCTAGATCAGGTTAGAAGAAAAGGTGCCTTAACTGTTGGAAAATGAGGGGAGCTGTGTCTGTGGGTTTGTCTGCCATTTATTATATAGATTAAAATGGTAGGAGTTATTTCAGAAAGGCGAGAGGTGGTCGCTAAGGGCCGCCTTGCTTGCTTCTACGCCGGAAAGATACCGACATGTTTGAATAAATATTAATAACGAACACTTTATAAATTTATCACAAAAACGCACCATTACATGAAGCATACAAAATATATGCCGTCATACTTTTTATCGTAATTTGATGCATATAAATTTATCGATCTATAACTAAATGTAAAAAGATTTATGACTTTTAGAAACAAATATACACAAATCACAAAATCCCTTTATTTTTATGAAAATCTATAGCATCTTTTAACATTTATTCTATTCCTATACCCTCTAAGGCTGAAGTTTATCGATAAATACAACCATGTTATGCAGCCTTCGCTTATCCATCTTGAGCCGACACTACTCTTTTATCTTTGAGATCTTTTTTATTGCCTACTAGGCCTACCTTATGACCTTCTTACATAGCACCAATTCTTATCTGTTCACCTTGTCACTCAGCTATGCAAACCAAAACTACATCTACTTAAAACTGAGCAGATTAGTCACATCGAATACCAGTATGGCTATGTCAGCTCCTCTGAAAAATATTCGATTGACCGACCTAAATCTTTATTCACCTGCAGTATCCCAAAGTTTGATTTTAAGCTATTTTTATTGATAGATGTAGTTTCTCGTATGATAGCATGGACTGATGGTTGCTTATTATAGTTTGTTAAAAGAGTCGTCCCTGCATCGATGACAGATCGATGTTTTGCCGACCGATGACTACCCGCAAAATATTATTTTTATCGCAGGAATTGCAGGGGTAAGCAAAGGGAAGGATTGATTCGGAGTCTGTTTTTCCTGTCGAGTTTTATGGGCACAGCCCATATTTATTAAGTATTATCTATCATGCAATACCATCTTAATTAAGAAAGAAAAAAAAAAAAATCTTCAAAGGAATCAGAAATTATGACCAAAATAACTAATGAATTGATAGATAGACAATTAATAATTATAGTTAGGTATAAATAATTCCTATATGTAAAGTAAACTTCAATAGGTGCGTCATGATCTAAAATAAGCCCGCAATATGGCCTACCTTGGCAAATATTAATAATCAATCAAATTTTTTAAAAAAATCATCGATTCAGTCTAGCAAGAACTCATACTAAATAACGTTCCCAGAAGCAATATTGAGGATTGGAGAAAGTTCGAAAAATAAGTCATTGCTTAGAAAACTGCAGTATAATCGATAAAATACATGCTTTCGGGTATGCATAATGGAAGTGTTAATTCTTTTGTCAGAAGCGATGATCGACCTATAGCTCATAAAAATCATTCCATTCAAATATAGGACCCAAATCGCAAAACTAATCTGAATTTCAGGTCTACTAATCGAGGCTTTAGTGCCAGAAAACCAACTAATTTACAACAAAATGCTGTTTTTAAAGACCCAGATGTATGGGATAGTCCTCCACCTTTGGAGAAACGGCAATCTAACCAAAAAATTACAAAACCGCAATCAAATGTTAACGCTCGATCTCATCCGGTTAAAAACATAGGTTCGAAAAAAAAAGTGCAAGCAGGCGGGTAAGGTCAAAAATCATTTTTATTGGATAGATATCCTGATGGTAACGGTCCTGATACTAACTTGATAGAAATGCTCTAAAGATAAGTAGTAAACAAAAGTCCCAAAGTTCTTTTCGATGACATTGCTGAGCTCTAAACAGCAAAAGGCCTTCTTCAGTAAGCAGTGTTACTACCTCTCAAAATGCCGCAATTTTTCACTGGAATTCGTAGAGCTTGGAAAGGGGTTCTAATGTTCGGTCCTCCAGGTACAGGTAAGACCATGCTGGCTAAGGCAGTGGCTTCAAGTGGAGGAACGACCTTCTTCAATGTTTCAGCGAGTAGTCTGGCCTCAAAATGGAAGGGTGAGTCTTAAAAACTGGTTCGGATTTTGTTTGAAATGGCAAAATTTTATGCACCTGCGGTCATATTTTTTGATTAGATTGATGCGCTCGGAGGCAGGAGAAAAGAAGGCTAAGATGAATCAAATAGAAAGTAATTTTATACATATTAAGGGTTAAAACGGAACTTTTAGTGCAGATGGATGGTGCCACTACCGGCTCCAACGAATAAAATAAGTTCGTGATAGTCTTAGCTGCCACGAATCGACCTTGGGATCTCGACTAAGCCCTTCGACGAAGACTATAGAAGCGCATTTACATACCCTTACCGACTGAAAAAGGACGCAAATAACTTCTCAACATAAACCTAAAAAATCTAAAAATATAGTAAAACTTAGATCTCTAGTTTATCATAAAGAAAACAGATGGCTATAGCGGAGCCGATATAACAAACGTATGTAGAGAAGCAGCCTACATGCCAATGCGTCGAAAACTGAAAAAAGAAGGTGGATTCAAGAATATTATGGATTTGAAGCAGTTCGAAGAATAGGTAAGTGTGCCTTTGAACAAAGCTGATTTTACGTAAGCGCTTAAAAATGTTAATAAGTCTGTAGGTAAGGAAGATTTGCATAAATATTAACAATGGATGAATGAGTTTGGCACTATCTGATCGATTTAGCAGTTTATTCAGATAAAAAAAAATTCATATATAATCATTTTTTAATAACACAAAAGTAAATCATTTTTAATAAAAAAAATTATCTTCATCACAATTTAAGCTATTTTTTTGTATTTCTTGAAATTACTATATTGCTAAGCTCTTTCTATTTTTCCGCAGCTGGCGAGTAATATCTGACATTAAATATTTATTCATGACCACTCTAGCGTTAAAAACTCAAAAACTGCATGAACCATACAATTCAAACGATGATCCCCCGAGCCCTTAGCTGCTTTCACTCAAGCGACAGAATAAGATACTCAACAAGCGACTCAAAGCTCACCAGATGGCTTTGGAAGAAATCAATCAACTGCTCTAACAACACTCACAAATTCATAAGAATTCAAGCTACGCTCAAAATAAACTTGAATATAGTAAATTAGAGAAGGAAAGCGATAATTTTGTTGGGCAAGATGTATCGAAATTTATTGCAAAAGCCTTCGAAGACTTCAGAATGGACTTCAAATAGATTCAAAACAAGTTACAAAGTAAAATATAAACTAAAGGAACAAGTAAACGAGAAGCTTCAGAAAAACAGTAAGAATGGTAAGTATAAACATCGGTAGATGTTGACAGCGACAAAGCTCCAGTTTTTTATTAGATTCCCATTTAGCTATAACTGGCAAAGCTTACTAACGATTTCATAGCTCAGGTAGACCTTCCTTACGCTAAAAACGTTATTTTTGAAGTGCCTGTATAAATTAACTAAATTTTCTAATAACTTTAACCTCTTTACTAAATCCACTAAAATCCCTCGATTCGAAACAAAACAGCTCATCTGAAAAAAGTTTATGAAGTTCCTTGTTAGATCGATTAAGTTTTCGAATATTCTGAAGAATAGAATGAGTAAGAAAGACTTTAATAAGTTGTCAGCTAGATATATGAGATCCAATACATAAAACCAAGACAAACTTAAAAATAAATTTAACTTTAAGAGGAATTGAAAAAACTTACTTTTTAGATCAGGACTCTAAAGGAAGAAAATATAATTCTTTAAAATAAAATAAAACAAAATTTTATGTTCTAATTGCCTATATAAAAGGAAAATGTTATCAAATAATATAATAAAATTTACGAAGTTCCTTGTGAAATGTATGTAGATGCTGTAGTTTACAAAGATACAAATGATCACATTACTGCCCCTACATCACTATGCCAGCTTCCAAGCACTCAATAACTGTAATCATATACAAATCTCCGCAAAAATAAAACGATTAATTCTTTTGATATCTATCACTCATCTTTAAAAGAAGCAAAACTTTAAAATTTTGAAAAATCTGATGTAAAAATCGTGTAAGTGGCATATTAGATGCATATTGATGAAGATTTAATAGAGACTTAAGATGTCTGCATTCAAACTGAGTAAAAAATGATAAAAAATTAGTATGTCTATGTACCATATCCTGATTTTTGTTAAATACTTGTTCTGATCGAAAAAGTAGTCAAAACACCAATAATCATGTAAGTACCTGTAGTTGAAATTTAAAGTGATGAAGAAGATTAAAAAATACCTTAAAATGTAATGACTTCTACTCGATTCAGGCCTCTTGAAGTGTAGGTACAGGTTGAGAAAAAAGTACCGATAACATATGAATTGCCAGTCTAGCTAGAAATAGTAAAAGAAATATAAGTCATTAAGTAGGTCATAAAAACAGTAAAAGAAATAGTCTAAGTGCCAGTGATGATAATGCTTCAAAAATAGAGACCAATAATGATATAAGCTTCTGTATAGACATAACTAATGTGGTCTTCTTTGCCAGAATAATCCAAGTAGTATCTTCCATCACAAATCCATCTTATGCAAACTCCTTTCTAAAAAGATTAATACCCTCATATCATAACTCCGGTCTACAGAAAGAGAGCTCATCCTTTCTAGATGTAAGAATAATATCTTTTGGCGACACCTTTGCATTCAAGAAATGTTGTACACTACGATATGGAAGAATAGTTTTAGATCGTGGAGCCGCTTCAAAGAAAAAAGACGGTTACTGTTGACTAGATTCAGCCTTAAATACACATTGTCGAGGTTTAAAATATTATCTAAGTTTAAAAAATCGTAGAGAAAAAGGTGCACAAGATAGTGTAATTGCCTATTTAGCTTGAATAAGTGACAAGATAAAAAATATTATATGAACTTCCTATAGATGTTATTCAATAAGTTTAAGTCATCAAAGAAGTTTAGGTCATCAGAGAGGTCTAAGTAATAAAAGAAATTTAAGTAATAAAGTAAATCTAGGTTATCAGAAACGTTGTTATTTAGGTACCAGTTACACTTTAAATTGAAAAACAGGTAGTTGTATAAGTGCCCATGATAGTCGAAAAACAAATTGTTGTTGAAGTGCCACTAATAGTAGAAAAATAAGTGGTAGTGTAAGTACCTATGGTAGTCGAGAAACACATTGTTGTTGAAGTTCCATTAATCGTTGAAAAATAGGTGATAGTGTAAGTACCTATGGTAGTTTAAAAGCATATTGTTGTCGAAGTTCCACTAATAGTAAAAAAATAAGTAGTGGTCGAAGTTCCTATGGTCGTATAGAAGCATATCGTCGTAGAAGTGCCTATGATCATGTAAAAATAGGTGATCGTTGAGGTTCCTAAGATAATCGAAAAAAGAGTCATCGTATAAGTACCACTACTTGTTGAAGATTAATAGAAAAAACTTCAGTCACCTTCATTAAATTAAAGAAGATATATCATATAGACACCTCTATAGATCTAAAAAGAAGTTCCTGTGGTCATCTAGAAACATATTGTCGTATAAGTACCAATGATAATCTAAAAACCAGTTGTAGTGTAGGTACCTTTAATCATCGAAAAGTAAGTTATTGTATAAGTTCCATTGATAGTCTAAAAAAATATAGTAGTCGAGGTTCCCCTCGTTATCGAAAAAGAAACTATTGTGGAAGTTCCTTTGTTTATTTAAAAATAAGTTGATAAAATCGTCAGAGAAATACGATAGGTGCCAGTATAGGTATAGATCATCTAGGAAATTTAGATCGAAAAAATTGTGGAAAAAATTATATAAGTGCCTGTTGAAAAAATTGTATACATAACGAAAATAGTCGAAGTGCCAGTCTAAGTTTAAGTCGAAAAAATAATATAAAAAATAATATAAGTACCAGTTTAAATTTTTTCTGTTGAAAAACTTGATTCGAATAAAAAATTGAGATCTTCAAACTAGTTATAGATTCAAAAGGAATAATACTAGAGCTGGATTTTAAATTTGCCTGATTTAGTATAGATTCCTGTCATTTTGTAGACAGTTTTGATCTAAGTTCCAGTCGTTCTATAGATTGACAGATTGCATGTAGTATAAGTTCCAGCTTTGCTCTAAATATAAAAGAAAAAACCAACTTTTTACTAGCTACCTATCTAAGTATAACTCGAAAACAACAACAACAATCTTTTAGAAGAAGTGGCTTTAATGCAGATAAAACCTCAGATGAAGCATTCAAGATTAAAAGATCCAGCTACTCAAACTTAAATACAATTAAGGTAATCTCGAGTTAGATAATTAAAGTAATATGAAGACATGATAATCGATAGTAGTAGCAGCCAGTTGAGTCAGGATCATTCAGATCAAGTGTCTCAAAATATAGTTCCAAGACTGAGATCTGCTCCAATTTTTCTTCAGGAAGACACCGGAGTTCAGACCGTATACTATCTATAAAACACTTAAGTATTTTAAGTCGCAGTACCTGTATTCGGCTAAGATAAGGCAGCTCTAAGCTAGCTGAAATAAATGTACGATGGATAAATGTCAAGTCTCATGCAAAATGTCAGAGATCTTCAGACAATCATCATGGAATCCAATCTTTAGAAAGAAAACCTGAAAGATAATCTTTAGCGTCAGGCCATGGAGCTAGAATATGCCTTGACTCGCTTGGCTAAAGTGTAGCAAAATTAATATCATGAGCAAAAAGAAAATAGCTAGCTTGTGGAAGGAAAATCTAACAAGGTAAAAAAAATTGTTTATGAGCTTCCTGTTGAGATGGATCTATAAAAAATTGTTTCTACTTATGAGGTTCAAACCTAAGACTATTTCGTTGTTCAAAAAATCAGAGTTTTTGAGCTTCCTATATAAATGTTGATGGATAACCCTGTTTCCTAACAAAACGCTAAAGACTCTGAGTCCTAACACTACAATTTAGCTCAGTTTAACAAACAAAGACTTGCAAACAAACTTCATGCCAAATCTATTAACTACTCTTAAGAACTAAAATGCGATTTCTTGTTGCCTGCTGAACCAGTCATGATGTAGGAGTCAGTATAGCTGTAATTTAGTGTATCTAAGCACAGTATTAATGATAATGGATTGTCTAAACTTAAACGAAGATTCTCGAGTGCTTCATTAGAACTCATGAAGGTCCAACCAGGTCCTATTTTCACTTAAAGTACTCCAGTTCAGACCGACTTCAACTAACAAATCGTCGACAGTCAGCTTTTCTCAGCAACAGTTACACCAAGACTCAGCAGACATCTCGAAACTGGTTGCCAAACTTAGTCCATTTTCAAACAATTATAACCTCATTTGTAGCTGATCACATAACACAACGCATCGAATTAAGAAGTCTAAACTCCTCCTAACCGACAATCATAATCAAACCGAAGATCACATTAAACATAGGCGAATTTCAAATAAACTCTAAGCTCTGAAGTTCAAACTGACGCCTAGACCTACTATAGAAAGCATCCTCCAATCGACCTGAAACAAAGCTAAAAAATCAAACAAAAATCATACGCTAAACTTCAGATTCATAGTGCTATTGAGCCTATCACGATTAGAATTGAAAATGGGCAATAGCATATTCAACCTACGACAATGAAGTATGGAAAATCTCAAAAATAAATATAGATTAAAATCTCACGCATGGATTCGCAGACTTTCCAGTAAAAATCAGATTCTCAACCTTCATAAAAATAGAAACAAAAACTACAAAAGCCGTACTACAAAATAATGAAATTATAAACATAACGCAGTGATGAGTTCCTAGGCGTGTAAAATATTTCTAACGCATATTCGCTTTCTCCCCGTAACTTCGAGAGCAGCAGTCGAATTGATGACAAGTTCCCTAATCCAGTCACAGGCAGTTTCCAGAATATTTCTTACATAAAAAAACAGTAAGACTCTGTAACTGAAGAAGGAGGTAAATTCATTGGATCGCTTGATATTAGGGAAACTTTATTGCAGAGAGATCCTATTGATTCTGTGAAATTGGCTCATAAAAAGATGACGGGTTTCGAGTAAGCTGAATCTTCATAAGAAAACTAAATCATTTCGAAAGATATGATAATGTAGGTGAGTGAGACTTCGAGAGCAGTGTAGATTTAAAAAATAGTGGAGATCAACAAATGCCAAACACCTAATTTGTAGCCTCATTAGTTCAATTTCTCAGATTACGCAACTTTCCAAGAGAAAAACTACGTAGCTGAAAGCAGATACAAAAGTAGTAGCTAATTGCCAGCATCTGAAAGTATTACTGGACAACTTGATCAATTCAAGCTTCAACTATCAGTAAAAGAGAACTAGCTAGATGACCTGAAAATCGTTCTAGATAGATAGACATGCAACTACTAGTAAGCTATTCGAAAACTAAAAGAAACTATGACTATTCAAGAGCGTGCTCAGAATCAGCTGGAACTTGATTTGTAGGCAGCTAACAATCAACTCGAAGAAACAAAAGAAAAGAAATAATCGTTGTAAAAGCAGTTAGAGTTGGCTCTTGATAGTTATAGCAAGCTCAAGTAAGACTCATACAAAAGCGAAGTAGCTTGCAATAAATAAATCTAAAAACTTAAATCGATTCTTTCCGACAATCTTACTTAAATCAAAGAACTTAAAAGTTACGAATATGAATTAAATAATTTATATGAAACTAAGGCTAATTAACAAGCTGATATCATCAATAAAAAAAATGGCATAATACATTAACTGTAGATTGATATTCAGAAACAACATGACAGGGCTTAATCTTTGCTTGCGACTATTGAATAACTTAGAAAAAGTATTGCAAATGCAAGCAATACATAGACTTAAACTGCAGCCATGTATGAAATGTAGTTTCATCGTGTTAAAAATGGCTTCGATAAATAAAAAAATATTCTCTGCCAAGAAATAAATCAGCTCAAATAAGACCAAAAAGTACTAAAAGCAACTATCGATCAAGAACAATTAAGAAACTAATAACTCAGGTAAAATATCAGACAACTTGAAGACTAAGTAATCAAAGCTAGATAGGAATACTCGGCATTACATCATCTGAAAAGCTAACTTTAAAATAACTATATCGAAGGAGTCAAAATATTGAATGAAGAACTGTATGAAGCTAAAGAAATGGTCAAATAAAAAGATGAATGGATTGAAAAAATAGGAATTTAGTCAGTAAAAAGACCCAACCTTAAATCAATTCAAGATTTGTAAAAATCATCAATAAATCCTAAAGAAGAATTGCATATTACTGGTACTTAGTGTCGCATGGAATACATTTCAAAGAAAGTAAGCAGGAACATCGATTAAGACAGAAAATAATTGCAAAGATATATTAAAAAGCTTTAACATATGTTACTTAGTTATGAAAAAATAATCGGCTGCAATCAGAACACTATCCAAGAACTCCAAAACAAAGTCTATGAGTATCTGCATGATGCACTTGAAAAATAACAAGAAGCTGAGACACTTTACGTAAGATTGATGGATTCTGAAAATAAGATTAACAGTATTTTGCTGTAAAAAGTGACTGCTTAGCTCGAAAACAAACGGCTCACAAAGCAAATCGAACTTTCTGAAAAGAAATTGAATCTGATGGGTGGAAGGCTGATCGAGATTGCAAGATAAAGAGCTGATTATGAATCAGATGAAGAGGATGAGCTTTACTATGCCTGATCATATGCAAAATCATAAATGCATTTTTGAAGCATGATATTGCTCTTTACTTTGTTCATGAAGAAAATTTAATAATATTTGAGAATTTTTAGAATCTACTTCATTATTCTTAAGTCGATTTTATTTTTTTAAATTAATGGTCTGAGCCTAACCATTTTCCTATCGATTATTTATACTATTCAAAATCAAACCTATATTTTATTTTGCATTTTAAATCTATTTACTCATTTAAGTTGACATTGTCTTTAAACTTTCTTTCGCATCTTAAAGCTATTTTCTCATTTTTGTTTGCTATTAATTAATCTCTTCGAATCTAATTTTACTATCCTCTTAAAGCCTTTTCAATCTAGAAAGCATACTATTTTGCTATACTGAAAAACGATTGAATTCTAAAAAGAAATTGATAGAGAATATGGCTATGAGAATTAAAGTCAATACACTCAAAACTATACAAATATTTTTACAGTTATTTTTGGGTTTCTTATAAGAAGGAGTTTTTCTGGAAGAGCTAAAGGAAGTTTGAGAAAATTAATCAACTTATCTTTAGTTTCGATCTGATTATTAACCAAACTATATACTTTTGTTCATCACTTATTATTATAAAAAATGATATTTATATTTGATTAGTACTAAATGATATTTTTTTAATGAATTTTATTCTGATTATGAACAATATGTTTTTTTTATATGTATTTTTCATAAACATTTTTAAGTCTTAAGCACACTTGTGTACAATCACAACAATATTTATTTTTATGATCAGCCAAAATTAGATAGTAAAATAAACAAGAGAATCGAGAAAAACCGGAGATTGCTTAAATGCTTCTTTCCAAGGATATTTTAATTAACAATACTTAGCAGATTAGCAAAGTCTCTAAGGAGAAGGCATTGTTTTAGATGATGAGTTCAATATTTTTATATCGAAATGGCATAAAAACAAACTTTATGGGCCTTCTTTTATACGACTGACTAGCCAACATATTTTATATGGAAAATTTAATGACAGCTATCCATAGGGGCTGATAGCAGTTCAATATGGAAAATTCAAAATCTTTTTAGATTGTATGCCGAGTCGAGGTCGATTTTAAGTTAACAAAAGATCTGTCTTTATTAGCAGTGATCCTCATTTAATATATGTGTTGGAAATTAGCAGAAAATAGTAGTTAAATGGTAGTAAAAGCAGATCAGATTTATCGTCTGCTGGTTCCTCACGAGCAAATTTATCTCAAAATCAATGGACCATTAAGATTGTAGAGAGATGTTAGCTTCAAAATAATGGTAAAATTGGAGTTCAAAGCAAAGTTTTCAAAAAATCAGACATGAATACACATTCTAGCACATAATCTAATTCCAAGTAGACAAATTACATAGAGATCATCACTGCATCTTTGGGCAAAAAAACATAATAAAAACACATAACAAACTCAATAAGCTATCTAAAAGAAATGGCCCATACTTACTAAAACCTTAATCTCGATTAAGTGATCTAAAATGAGCATACTTAAGGTTTGCTTGTATCTATGAGACCTAACCCGACCAATTAGATTTAAAAATCTATAGGAATACTTCTAAATGCTTCGAATAGTTAGGTTATTTCTTTGGGAAATTTTGATGCAGATTTGAATCTTCATGGCTTGGGTGTGCAATACAACAAACATGGAGAATCTTATATCGGGATATTTAAACATAATTTGTTGTCAAAATAGTACCAATTCAATACCGCAAACGAGTCAAATATAATAAGTTTTCAGCTTCAAGAAGTCCTCAATCAATAACATTTGAAATCACTAAATTACTTGCATCACTGCCACTACGTCTCTTCAATCAAATCCATAGTCGATCTAAGCAATCGAATCATTCGTTATATTGGAATATTTTAACAATAATTTTAGAAAAAACATTTGAACTATCATGATAGCTTCCCCTATCAATCGGTAAGTTAGTAAAGTGCAGATATATACAAGTATGTGTAGAGTAGTTGGCCTACTGATGAACAAGGGATGATCAAGTCACCACCTAATGATAGTAAAATCAGTCAATAAAAAAAGTAAACTAAAAGACCTGGGTTCATTAAAAAAATGCAGTAAGGATATAATGCTTCGAGGTCAAGATCGAAATCTCCGGGGATGATTACTAGAACTCCAAAAACTTCTAAAGTTGATCAGTAATCTCATAAGAAGCTATAGTAAGCTTCTTAAAGTAAGAGAGTTTATGGTCGGTTATATAAGTACACCCAATAAGGCTAAGGGGACTTATAGGCGACTAAAAAGTTGAGCTATAGACGACTTTGACAAAGCCTTATTGATATAGTTTGGCATTTAATTAATCAAATATTTATAATCTTCAATCATTTTTTAATATTTTTAGTTTCTTTAAGCACAATCACTTTAGGCTATGTAGTTTCTGTTGCTCTTCCTTAAACTGCGCTACTAAAGATTAGTCAAACTACACACTTGATCTCTTCTTTTTGACAACATTTATTGCTTCCTACCATGTAAATTTGTACTTGTACATCACAAAAGCAACTATAAGAGCAGCACTGCGATTGTTACCACTTTTACAGTGAATCAGCACATTCATTTCAAATCCAAAACTTGCTCTGATAAAATCTATAGCTGATGTAAAGTAACCAGCAACTGTTTGATCTTAATCATGGCACATCAGAGTGATGTGTTTGCTTACATCGAATAGTTGATCTATTTTTTATTAAAGCTTTGACTTCTATTTTTATTTTTAGGTCATTATGGTCAACACAGATGTTATCTTGTGCTATGCGAATATGGTCGATTAGAGTGTATTGACTCCACCAAGGTATAAATTACATGTGCTTTCAGTATGTTTTTCACTTAATAGAACTGATTATGCTGTATCTTTGGCATTTAGAATAAAGCTACACTATTTGCTTTTCGGATCAGGTTATGATTTTTTCATCAGATAGATTATAAATAATAAAATCAAAATTTATGAGTTTTTTACTTTATATAAAAAAAATTAAATCCATGTAAGCTGCAGTACCCTAAAAAAATATTTTTACCAAATACTATCCTAGTAGATAGATAACAAATCGTTTACTGCCTCCTATGCAACCGTCTCGTATATATAACGGCGTCTACATTTTCAAAGGAGATTAAAAATGTTTTTTAGATGATCTTTAGAATCTATAATCACTTTCGAAGCAAATGATCGATAGTATTCATGGCGTAGAATTAACTATAAAAGGTCATCAAGTGCAACAACTAAATTCTATATATTTTTGGAGCACGATAGCTATGGGTGTGTTCTGCATCTTTCCGATGAGTTTCATGTTTTTCGCTTGGTGGAAAAAATTAGTTCTACCGATTTACGAACTAGATTATAGTATTTACTAAACTATTTGCAATCTGATATTAGAACTTCCTAATATCTCTCAACTCAAACTAAATCTATTTGATAACGCAATAAACAAATAAAAAATTGATTGTCTGGTCAAAATGCTCAAACCAAAAACAATCAACTCATTCATTTTTAATAATTTAAGCTAAGCCATCAATCACAAAAATAGATAAATATAATAGTTTCCTACAATGATAGAGCATCTTATACAAAGTGATGTCAATATTCGAATCAAATGGGGTAGTATAGTGGTCTAATGATTAATTAATGTTTTTAAATCAAAATATTATTTTTGTTTAGGGGTATTTTTATATAGCTAAAAGTCTTAGTTTATGCTTGTCTAGTTTACTTATCTAATTTCCTTTTTATAGAAAAATTTACTTGTAAGTTGGATCTCTTTGAATTTGCATTACAATAAAAACAAAGAGAAAAGACATTAGTAATTTAGAGAAAGTTCATTGAAATCTATTTTAAGTATTAGATTACTGAAATTGAAGTGCGTGAGATTGAAAGCACATTTTTTGATGTGTTACATGAAAAACTTTAGAAAATTGACATCTGCTTTTAAGATGAATACTTATCTGAAGTATATTTAATGGAAAATTAGCTTTGGATAGATGACTTATTCCGTTGTCATCAATAGGATTATCGGCTTTGTTTTTGAAAATTTACATAGACCTAGCAATTGAAGTTTGGGCATACTGGCTTGAGTTATAAAGCGACATCCTCGGTTCCCAATATTCGTTTTTGCTGAAATTTAATAATAAATACTTAGATTAAGAACGATAAGCGAGCTCCAATTCATACTCTTTAAATGGATTATACCTCGATCCGTCAGGTTATTAAAGCCTTTGATGATAGTATCTTTACCTAACTAGATCTTCAAAACATGAGCAACTTCATACTATGTCATAGATTAGACATCTTTTTCTGTAAGATCCCTTCGAACTGAATAAAGATTATTTTACACAACTCGACATCGTTTTTATCGAAATCTTACTTCCTGATTTTTATCGATGATTAAAGCATTTGATTATGTATATTAAATAAAATATATATTTATCACTAAAGTAAGCTCAATTAAAACAGCAACGACATCTCCACGAGTGTTTTTTTGATATTACTTTTTCGACTGCAAACTACTTTTACCAATCAGTGATATTATGATTGTATTTTTTCTATTTTTCTTAGCTTGAAAGGATTTCTAGTTGTGCACATTATTTCTTGTTTGATATTTTCTATTGTGGCAATTAAGAACTGTTCTTTTGATTACAAATGACACTATCGATATTGTTATCAATTATTTATGATTTTTTAATTGTCTTTTGATCATTCTATATTATTTGATTCTTTGAATTTTCGTTTTTGTATATTGTTTTTTGCTACCTTATGAAGTCCACAGATATTTTTTTGTATTATTAAGCTAAGAAATATGCAGATGTTGTGTCTTTTGTAGGCTCTCCTTAGATTTATATCAAAATTTAATCTGTATTTAATTGCTTTATTTGCTAAAAAGTTGAATTTATAGTCATATATAAAGAATGGAAGACCTATTTTTTCTAAATCCAACAGAACTAAATAACGATTTTTTAATTTGATTCAAATTAAAATTAGGCGGAAGAATTTATAGATTTACCTTTAAATTTTATGATCAAGTTCGGTACAAAAGTATTAATTATTTTTTTCATCTTATACATATCGTTTTTAGTTTTAGACAGAACAAGAACAATCAAATTTTTTTTGATAGCTTTAGTATACAACTCTATTAATTTATTTTTTTAATTTTTTTACATTAAATTAATACCTGATACTTGTTCTGCTGATTAAAAAGACTGCAAATACTCTTTACTAATAGTAATTTTATTATTTCTATTATGAATCTAATTGTTAGAATGATTGAATAAGACACTATAAAACCTAAAAAAAGGACTAGCATAGATATTATCAAATACTATTTTTTTCATATCTGGAGTCAATTTAATCGATTTACTCCACCAAAGTCCCACAATATCGAACGGACTTATCTTATAGCGTTCACTCATTGACTGTTTAGCTGGCATCATATCTTTTATTGATGATTTTTTCAAAAAAGATGAAGAAACTCTATTTATTTATTTAAAAGAAGGTGACTAGTATCGAAAAGTTATCAAAAATGCAGAGGAATCGAAAGAGCGTAAAATGTTGAAGGGTAAAGAATTTATGCCACATGCTGACCAATAATATTATGTAAGAGATTTATCACTAATTTGGTGTTTACTTTGCTTTTGAAAGTGATTAGTAAGTTATGAATTAGATCTACTTTTAGCAATAGGATATGCAGGAAATTCAATTGGAAGAGAAAGAGAAGCCATAATAACATCAAAAAGGCAAATATCTGGTTAAGTTTAATGATTAATATTTTCAATACAAGCTTTTGTCTAATTAATGAGAACAAATCCAAGTGCTATCTCTTGATGTAAGTTATAATATTGATGAAGTGTGATATCCATAGGAATATTGTACTTGCGAAAGACGAAGCTCAAGTGTTGCTTTAGTATATTGAGTTGTTTAAAGTTAAGACTATGAATGTTAGCCCAATTAAATTATTTTTATTGATCTCTGAAAAGTAATTTTATTATGAATCTCATCCCTATTTTGTTTACTGCGATCTTTTACTGTAACATCTATATATTTTAATAAACTAATCTATGCATTTTTGCTTTTTACTGCTGTTTTTATATATTTTCTTGCAAAAATTATTAAATTTATTATTATTTACATATAATAAGATCGTCTTATACTTATCGATCATACATTTCGATTTTTTATAAAATATTTAAAAATACTTTTTTCTAATCAGAAACAAGTTATTAGAGCTGATTTATTTTTAATGCCAAACTCATAAATTTTCTGATTATTTTATTTTTAATTTATTTAATTATATTCTGCCTCTGTTGTGAAAGCTGTTGCTTTGGTTTCAATTTATAAAATTTTTATATATTAGGTTTCTATTACAGATTTTGATAATTTATTTGTAAAAGTTCATCAATCGCTATGATCTCTTATAAAATTTATTATTCCTATAGATTTAAAGTAATAAGTAAAGCTAGAATGCTATGAAGGCTAAAACTGGTTATTTTTGTGATTTTTTGCTATTTATTTTTGATCATTTATGATAACTAAAAGTAGTCTAGAGCTTGCTGGAGAACAGATTTTTGATTAGAATCAAACATCAAATGTATTTTTTTAGGTCTAAATTTATTTATCAATTCCTTTAATCCCTGATTAGATGCAAAACTAGTTTGATGATGCTGTTGTAAATAAAAAAGAAAAGGATTAATCTAAAACATTCTCTTAAGAAACTCGTTCAAATGTCTGCTGTCTTTTCGGTTTTACAGCTATTTATATACTTTTTTGATAAATTTAAACTGGATTTTTTTGTATTAATAGTTAATCGCTTCTGGCTTGACTTTGTTATTAAGACTTGTATCAAATCTGTGTCTAAATAGTTACAAAGATTCGATTTCCTTTTTTAATTAAAAAGTTAGAATATTTTTATCTGTCATTTACTATACTCTTAAAAAAGAAGAACTTTATGGCATTTCTTATTAAGGAGACTGCTAAACAAGATATGTTTACAAACTATTAAGTAATTTTTCAATTTTTGACTTTAAATTTGGAAAATCATAAAAAAAAGTAAATTTTATTAAGTCTTCGTTTATTTGGTTCATCAAGTTTTGAAACAAAAATTTTGTTTTTTATTGAGAGTTTATCAATTTATTAATCAGAGAAAGCATTTAAACAACTGACGAAAAAGAAAAAATATAAGTCTTAAATATTTTTTATAGCAAAAATAAAATTTACTTTCGTACATCTCTATTATCTTTTACACTTAATAGAGTGATGTTACTAACATTTTTAATGAGCCAGTCAATCTAAACTGAAATATTTTATGTCCATACTCGATGCTAATACAAACTACATTCCTTTTTTATCAAAAATTAAGCATTCGCCTATAAGTTCAAATTTTACAAATATTTTTTATAAGTTTAATTAATATTAAAAGCTTTTTCTAAAAGAGAAATCTGGCTAAAACTTTCAGCATTGTTAATGTCTAGATCGATTTGATTGTGTGAAGTTAGAATATTCCATACGAGTCTAAATTTAGGAATCTAGTCAATTGCGTTACTTTTTATCTATTTAAGAACCTTTTTCATTTATTAAAAATCAGCGTTTTGATCCCAAGAAGTTACTTAAGTGCCCAAAATCCAATTTTTAGTTTTATTTTCATGAGATGTAAAATAGCATGCTCGAATCTGCGGATCTTCATATAATTGTATGGGGGAAGTCAAAACATAACTAGAATTCGTAATGTGATGACCTGTGATGTTTATTTCCTTGATTTAGTGATGATAGTGAACCTGATACGAGCCCCACGATGGTTGCCAAACTATCGATTTATAAGGTAAAGGCAAAAGTTGTATTAGCGAAAATATGGCACAAAGTGGCAGATTAGGAGTCGTAAAACGATTGAAAAACCTTACATTTTTATCATTAAGATCAAAACCTACAAAAGTGTACTAAATTTTATTGTATTGAAAGAGAGATTATAAAGTCATTTTTTAAAACTAAGGCAGAATTTGCATTCGATTTATAGTTTCGAGAATATACTTAACATAAAGATTATGATGAAATTCTAGTGATTATA
>Ga0169931_10002719_pt1 | contig 28535 bp, 35 predicted proteins | sample Kivu_15m_20L_FD_129675 | JGI IMG/M metagenome (GOLD analysis project Ga0169931, IMG submission 129675) | Freshwater microbial communities from Lake Kivu, Western Province, Rwanda to study Microbial Dark Matter (Phase II) - Kivu_15m_20L... | ecosystem: Environmental > Aquatic > Freshwater > Lake...
AAGCGCAAAAAGATGTTTTGTCTCTTTCTTACGCAAATGTAGACTCGAAAATTTTTGATAATATGAAAAAAATTTATTTTGGAATAATAGGTTCTGAAAACTTAAAAAAAATATCATCGAGTAATGAAATGGATAGTTTTGTTTATGAAAAAGATAAAGGCTATATTGATGAAATTTTAAAATTATTGGCGAAAAAAAAAATAGAATTTCAGGAATTTAAAAATAAAATAGAAAATAAGTATGTTTCTAAAAAAAAAGTATATATTGATCTTTTGGGAGAAATTGAAATTACAAAAGAAATATTAGAGAAGTGTTATGCTGATGAAGAAGAATTAATTAAATTTCCAAGAGTTAATAAAGAAGAATTTGTATCTGTAAAAAAAGAATATTTGAAAATGGAGTATCACAAATTTGAAGCTTTTTTTTGTTTTTTATGTAAGATTTTTATGGGGGATTCTGTAGAAGGTTATTGTAATGGTTGTAATGGAAAGATTGACAGTAATTTTGACCCTAAAAAAGAAGATTTAACAAATTTTTGGGAAAGATACAGAGAAATAAAAAAAATAGTCGGTGAAATGCATGTAATTATAAATGAAAACCCTCAGCAAACACCTTTGGGAGGAGGATATAAAACTGAAGAAAAAATAGAAAAAATTTATGAGTTAAATAATTCAATAGCTGAATTTAGTTCAATAACAGGTGAAATTAATGAAATTATACTTTCTGTTCAACCAATAATTGAAAAAATAGCGGAATATATGGATAATTATATTGGTATTATTAAAAAATTAAAAATTCAAGAGTTTTTTTATCCAAGATTATCTAAAGAAGATTTAGAAAAAATAAAATATTCATTAGAAAAAAATATTCGTAAATATCCAAAAAGATATTTTGATGCGCAATTATTGAATAAATGTAATGAAATTATTGATATAATGGATGGAAAAAAAGAAATATCTATAAAAAAAGCATTGGCAGGAGGAAAAAATGATTTAGTAATATTGTTATTTATTTTGGGGGGGTATTATTATTCATATCATGAAAAAAAATCAAAAAAAATTGAAAAAAATACATCAATACCACAACAAAAACCTAAAACCTAAAAATGTTATCATATATCAACGCTGAAATACCAGAAGAAATACCTTATGCAGAAACAGTTAATTCACTCACTTGTATAAATAATAATATGAAAAACGTATTTAAAAATATAACTTTATTACAAAATTTGAAATACTTGGAAATAAAGAACAATAAAATATTTGTGTTTGAATGTTCAATATTGCCGAATTCTTTGGAAGAAATAGTATTTACTAATAATAATACTATTTATGTAGGAAAATTTAATGAAGGAATAAAAAAAATAAATTTGTCAAATAATAAAATTGTACATTTGCCGTCGGAATTTCCACTATCTTTAATAGAATTAGATATGTCGTCAAATGAAAATATAAAAAAAATAAATATAAAAAATAATACAAATTTGGAAAAAATAGATATATCAAAAACAAGTATATCAGAAATTGATGATTTTCCAGACAATATTGAAATATTAACAGCAAATGGTTGTAATATAAAAATAATACAAAAATTCCCAACAAAATTGAAAGAAATTATTATCTACAAAAACAAAATAAAAAAAATATTATGTGAATTTCCGGAGAATTTGGAAACTTTTGACGCATATATGAACGAATTAAGTGAAATACCAGAATTTCCACAAACTATAAAAAAAATAGATCTAAGTAGAAATGAATTTGAAATTTTCCCTAATATTCCAACATCAGTAGATGAATTAGATATAGCATATAATTTTTTTGGAGAAGAAGAAATAAAAAAAATAAAAATGTTTAATTCTATTTTGGAAAGAAATGGTTGTGAAATGAATTATTTGCCGATGAGAAATAAAAAAGAAGAAAAAAAAATAAATCTATTTTCATATGAAAAAAGCAATAAAAATTATATAATTCATAAAAGCACATATATATTATAAAAAATTGAATAAAAAAATACATAAGAATATAAAAATATACTTTTTTAAAAACTACAATAAAAATGGAAGTTTCTATTATTGGTAACAAAGTATTTATAAAAAACTTGTCTGACATTGCGGAAAATATTAAAGATGAAATAGCGAATATAGAAAATACGTTACAAAAGAAAATTAATAAAGTAAAATCAAAGGAAGGAATAAAGTGTTGTTTTGAAAGTGAAGATATAACAGGAGATATAGAAAAATTAAGAAATATGTTTGGAAATATAAAAATGGAAGAAAATACAAATAATACAGAAACGGAAGGGGATGAAGAAAGGAAGAAAGAAAAAAATATTTTAAATAAAATAAGTAAAAAAATAACATTATTTTATTTGAAGGAAGGAAATAAAAACAAAACGATATTAAAAAATATTGGATTATTTATGGAAAAAACCGAAATAATACAATTTGCAAAAAAGATGCAAAAAATGTTGGGTTCAAGTTGTATTATAGATGATAATAATGATTGTGTATTTAGCGGGAATTATACTACTGATACAGCAAAGAAGGAAATGATAAGAAAATTTATTTTTGAAAATACAAAATTGGAAAAAGAAATAGTAGAAATATGATTTTTTATATAAATAATAAACGTAATATTAAAATATGTTTATTTATCAAATATTTAACTGGTGGATGTATATTTATATTTATATATGTTCAATACCATTTTTAGGATTATTATTTTGGTTTTGGTTATTACATTGTGACAAAAATCATTTGAGAATAAAGTTTAATATGCATGGGAAAAAAATGGAAAAACTAAAAAATATGGAAATATTTAATAAATTTTTTATAAAACAAATAAATTCAATAGGAGAAATAATAGTTGGATTCACAGATGGATTATTAAATAATGATTATGGATTTAAAGTAAAATATTTAAAGGATGAAATAACACAAATAGAAGAAAAAAGGACAAATATTGGAATACAAACAGAAGAAAATATAATAAAAAAAATATTTGCAATAAAAAAAAAGAAAGATGAAAATAATGATACGGATACATTTGTTAATCCAACAGAAACAAATAAAAAAAAGATATTTATGATAAAAAAGAAAACATAATTATAAATAAAATATATTTTAATAATATATATGTCAGGAAGTGAAAACAAAGAAAAAAATCCAGACTTAAAATCTCAATCCCAGGAAGAAGTAAAAATATATCAAGAATATTGGTTTTTGATTATCATAATAGCTTGTGTTTTTATTCTTTTTATAGTGATAGCTGTAATAGTTAAGAAGTCAATACCAAATAAAGTATCAAATGATTTTGCTATTATGAATCAATCAGGTGGATTTAAATTAAATTCAATAATGAAAATGTATAATCATTAAACAAATAAAAAAAATTAATAATTATATATTATATGATATTATATAATTATGTTATATTTCATAAGAATTGTTTTGATGGTTTTTCGTGTTTGACAACATTTTTGAAATCGAAACAATTTGAAAAAGATTTAATAATAAAAGCGGATGTTCCATTTACAAGAATTATACCAAGTGACATAGAAAGAAAAAAGGTGATAATAATGGATGTTTCTTATAATAATGAAGTGTTAGAAGAAATAATAAATAGGGCAAAATATGTTACATTTATAGATCACCATGCGACATCAAAAAGGTATATTGAAAGAATGACAAAAAAATATAAAAATAAATTTTTCGCAGTCCATGATGAAAAAGAGTCTGGAACATCATTGACATGGAAATTTTTTAATGAAAATAAAAGGATGCCAAATTTAATAAAATTCATAAAAGATAATGATATTGGAGAATGGAAATATGAAGAAACGATGCCATTAATATATGCACTACAAGTAAGATTAGGAACAGTGGCAAATATGAAAAATATACAAATGTGGATGAAATTATACGACGATAGAGAAGTTGAAAAGTATGTAAAAATAGGAATGAAATATGAAGAATATGCAGAAATGTTGGCAGATGAGAATATGAGGCGTCATACGATAGAATTATTTCCAAGTAAAAAATTATATAAAAATAACAAAAATATTTTCAATTCGCCGGAACAGTATAAAGTATGTGTTATATGTGGATTTGGATGTCCATCGAGTAGTATATTAGGTAGAAATATATTGAAAAATAAGAATATAGATTGTGATTTTGTAATTACATGGCTGTATAATATGTCAAAAAAAGAATATGTGTTACAATTTAGGAGCAAGAAAGTGGATGTTAGTAAAATAGCGGAAATATTTGGAGGAGGAGGACATGTTTTAGCGAGTGCATGTAATATAAAAAGGGAAGAATATAGTATAGAAGAATTATTTGCGGATTAAATTTTTTTTAATTCACCAGACATAACGAGAATATTAGATTTTATTCCTGTTACGGTTATGAGTTTAATAGTTTTTTTGAAGGAAGAAGAAATTTTTTTGAGTTTGCTTTTTAGCCAGTCTTCAATAATATTTTCAGGATTGTCATCTTCATTGAGTTCAAATTTGGGGAAACTCAACAAGAAATAATTTTTGGCGTCAATAATAACTTGTAAAAAATGATGTTCATTAGTGTAATTATCATTAGCGCAAATATATGCTTGTGAATATTCAACGCCATCATCAAGAATAACGGGTTTGTGAGTGTCAGAGTCAAGTAAATTGATATCTTTAATATTATTAAGTTTTTGCATCAATTCAATGCTTGTTTTAGAGGAGGGGTATAATATGGGGGCGGATATGAATTGTTGATTATTATTGGAATTGTTTAATAATAAAACTAATTGTTCAATAATATTTTTTTTTCCGACAATGATAAAAAACAAATAATTTGTTTTAATCATATTATCATTCATAAATTATATATTATATGTGATATAATTTATTTATTTTTTCTTATTTACCAGCGACAGCTCCAACAAAAGATTTTGCGACATTAGCTCCAGCACCAGCGGGAGACATATTTTGAATGACACCTTGAGTAGTTTCACTGCCACCATTTAGCCAAAAAACAAGAAAGACAGCACCAACAACAAGTAAAATAATTAGAATAGGACCTCCTAATAAACCAGAAAGACCACTCATTATTCCTCCAAGCATTTGTGTTGTTCCTTCAAGCAAATCTTTGACAATAGATTCCAATCCGACACTTTTTGCGGAAGAACTGGCTTCGGATTTGACATCAGAAGCGGCTTTAGATTTAACATCAGTTGTACTAATTCCGTTTAATTCAGTAATAATATTATCCGTTGTAGTATTGATAGTTGAGTCGTTAGTGATAGCATCTAAAACAAGTGATGCATCTTGGCGCATAGAGACAGAATTTAAATCTAAATTTTCAGAGTCAGCGATTGATAAGATAGTTACAGAAGCCTTTTGTTGTTGTTGTAAATATCCGATTTTTTCAGAAAGTGTAGAAGTATTAAATGTTTTTTGAATATTATTATTAACAATATCCTTCATAGTTTGAGAAGAAATATTTGTATTTGATAGTTCATAATTAGTATTACTATTAGAGGAAGAACTTGAACCAGAAAAAGGCATAGTTATAGCGCCACGTTCAGCTTGTGATTTAGCATTAGAGTCAATTTTATTCATAGCTTCTGTGTCAAATTTATTATTGAGTTGAGTAGCAAAAGCATTTTGAATGTCAGTAGCCATTTGATTTTGAACGCTTGTAATATCGATACAAGAAAGTTTGAGTGTAACATTTTGTTCCATAGTTCCACTGCCAACTTTAAGATTTTTAACTCCGGAAATAGTCCCAATTGTAGTATTTTTGGTTTGATCATTATTAGCTGATGCAGAACAAGAGGAGGATTTATTAGTAATACTATTCATTATATTGTTCGTAATATTTTCTTTTATAGTAGTAATATCTGATTTATTTAAAATACTTTGTTTAACTGTATTATTAACCGTAGTAGATGACTGGGTATTTCCCATTATATATTATATTATAATATAATATTTTCTAATAAGAATATATATAAAGCAATGGATTCATTAGCTTATTCATCAATAAAAAATTCTATAAGTGAGTCTGAATGGAAATATAATTTTCCCGACTATACAGATTTAGATAAAATAATAGAAAATACAACAATAAAGAGAGTATGTTGTATGAATAAAGGAAAGTCAGGAATGGAAGGAAAAACAGAATATACAGTGAGGGTAAGAATACCATTGCCAAATGGAGTTAATTCAACAGAATTGCAAAGGAAATATAATTATTTTGACAAAGAGGTAAAAATACCAGCGAGTATATGCGACCTTCCAGAATATTCTGGCTATTCATATGAAGGAAACAGTGGAGATACTAAATGTGATTCTTTTTATAAAGTTTATTGTGAAAATATAATAAATGACTATAAGAAAATGACAGGGGCAGATAAAGATCCAAGTAAATTTAATTATGAAGAATTTTCAAAATTTAAACCAGAATGTTCATGCTTTGTTCCGCCAATGGAAGGACTTACAAGAGAACAAGCAATGATACCACAATGTTGGTACGCTCAATGTGCAACAAGTCCATATAGACCAACAAATTTAAGAAATCCATGTCAACTAAATATTCAAAATTGTATTCAAAATGTTACAAATAAAATAGGTTCAATAAATTCGTCTGAATTGCAAATAAAAAGAGCAGAATTAGTGAATAATTGTTCTCAAAATATTTCAAATCAACAAACAACAAATAATAATGGAAATCAGAGTGAGACGTCAGATTTAAAATCGGCAAAACAAGAAATACAAAATGTAACAAATGAACTTGGATTACCAAAGTCGGCAAATGTAACAGATCCAGCAAATAATGTTGTAAAAAAAGAAGAAAAAAAAGAAGAAAAAAAAGAAGATAAAAAAGAAGAAAATAAATCAACTATAACAAAAATATTTGATGCAATAACACCTAAAAAAGAAGATGAGAAAGATAATAATGTAAATAATGATGATGATGATAATGAGAATAAACAAGTTGAAGAAGTATCATTTATAAGTAGAAATATGAAAGTGATAATAATAGTTATTGTTATTGCCATAATTTTATTTTTTTTATATAGTAAATTCAAGTCAAATAATAATGTTAATAGATACTATCAACCACGATATAATTATTCATAATTTCTTGTAAAAAAAATTATTATATTATAATATAACAGAGATGATATTTACATTAATATTGGTAGTAATATTTGTATGTTTATTATTTTATTATTTAAACATGAGTAATTATTTCAAAAGAACTAAGCTTTTTGAAGGTATGGAAAATACAGATGCCGAAAAGGAAAATAAACAATTACCAGAAGTTGCAAAATCGCAAACAGTAAGAAAATTGTCTGATTATTATAATGGAAAGAAGGAAACTATAAAAAAGATTATTCAGTTAAATTGTAAAATAAATAATGATGATTATATTTTTGTTGTGTCTGAAAAAAGTTCATTAGGAAACAGCTGTAATATTTGCAATGAAACAGATAAAATCCCTGTTTTGATGAAAAAAAGTGGAATAAAAAGTAAAAATTGTAGTGAAGAAGAATTGATAAAATGTTATAATTCAAATGAAGTTATAGATTGTGACGCTTTTGCAAGTAATATTTGCGGAACAGCAAAATCAATTGTAGAACATGATAAATTTATCATTCAAGAAGCAAAACCGGATATAGAAAACAAAAATTTTGCCCTAAAATTATATGATGAAAAAACCGATGTATCTGCATATATAATGGGAGCGAAACAGTCAAAATTAAATATAGAAAACAAAATAACAAAGAAGGAAGAGACAAGAAATGTTTATTTTATTTGCATTTCAAAAGTGTTGGGCGAATTAAGTAATTCAGAAGAGATGTATTTGGAACAAGTGGTTGATAGCAATGGAAAAATAATGTTTAAAATTTATTATATGCTCAATGATAAAGATGACGGAATATTGAGTAAAAAGTATATCGGCTATGCAAGTGAAGATTTGTGTCCTTTATCAGAGTGTGAATATGAAAAATGTTCTGAAAATTTGAAATTTATTAATTTATTGAGTGATGGAACGCATAGTAATGTATTATTATTTGAACCAAAAATAGTGGCAATGAAATAAAGAAATAAAGAAATAATAAATTATATAAAATAAGAATAAGTATTTTTATATAATGGAAGAAGAAAGTAGTGATATTATGAAATTTTTTAAGAAGCAAGAAAAAAATAAAAAAAAAATATTATCGAAAGAAGAAATAATGAATTCGATACCAAAAAAATGTTTGAAAGAAGAGGATAAAAAATTGAAAACAATGATGACTGAATATAGATGGAGAATATTAAAAATAGATGGTTATGAAAGGGACATAGTGGAAATAAGTTATAAAGAGCCGGATAGTGAAAGGCTGTATATAAATAGTAAAAATGAGTGGATAAAAATGGAAATAGAAGAAAAATATGATAATTATGTGATAGATAGATATTATTATTACACAAAAAAAACTTAATACAAAATATTTATTTCATAGACGGTTCCAATATCGGTTTTACCGATTAATTTTAAAAAATCGGGATCAGAATCAACATATAAAATATTAAAATTTTTAATTTCATTACCAGCGATAAAAACTTTTTGTAAAAATTGCCTTGAAACAGAAGAGCATGTAATATTGAAAGAAATAATATTTGTCATATCATATAATAATCTGAAATCTTCATTTTTATGTTTTATTTTTTCAAACAAAATATTTTTTAATTCATGAGAATTTAATAATTTTGATTTTAAGGTGTATTTAATATCAAGTTTTTCGAGTGTTTTTGTGATAGAACTATATAAATCATTTGCAATTTCTTTATGGAATAAAACAAGTTGATCAAAATTGATGTCTAAATAAGTTTCAGTTACTGCTTTTAATGCTTCTTGTAAATTATCATATTCTTTAACTTTGAAATCAGAAAAATCAGGTGAAGTCCAATTACCAAGTAATAATTCAATTCCGGTGTCGTATTCGTGATGCGGGAAAAATAGAACTTCATATTTGACTTTATTTTTATTATTTATTTTACGGAGTGTATTCATGATATATAATAATATGCATAAAAAATTATTCGCTATTTTTTTGTTCTTTATATTCTTCATATGAAATATTCATTTTTCTTGGAATTAAAGAAACAAATGTTGTTCCGTCAGAAGATAAATTGACAGAGTATTTATCGAAATCTTTTGTAGTCATAATAGGAGAGCTCACTTTTCCGCCTGCAAATAATAAGATACCATCTGTAAATTTTAATGGATTAAACTTATCATCAAAATATATTTTCCCCCAGTATTTTTTTTCTTCCCCGATTAATTCTTTCTTACGGGTATTTCTTTTGATTGATCCCCGCTTTTTTGGAACTTTAACGTTTTTTTCAAAAAAATCCTGTATTTCTTTATCCATTATAATAATATTTTATAGAAAAAAATGAAAAAAGTAACTGCATGTTATTGTAATTATAAAAAAATAGTTTTTGGAGCATTTTTTCTAAAAAAAAAATAAAAAAAATCATGTGCAATAGGTTTTTTTCCGAAATCAGTTTTTTTCTTCTAAATGCCATCTCATTTTCATAAAAACATTGGCATATGTTTGTTCCCGTTCAGATTTAGGATCGCAGCTTCTTAATCAGAATCCCAATCAGATTGCGAATCACTTCCTATATCCATTTCTGTGTCTTGGTCAGAACTTTCTATATCACTTGGCAAGTCTCCTGGTTCAGAACCATGAACGTTATCAAAATAGGAAGGCGGAGGTTGTTGATGATAGGGAGGCGGAGGTTGTTGATGATAGGGAGGTAGAAGTTGTTGTTGATAGATTTGATTCTGTAAAAGCAGAAAATCTATCATTTTTCTCTGTTCTTCAAAGTCCCTTTCAAGTTCCCTGTTTTCTTCTGCAAGAACAGCATTTTCTTCTGCAAGAACAGTATTTTCTTCTTTAAGATTAGTGTTTTCTTCTTCAAGATAAGTGTTTTCTTCTCTAAGTTCAGCGTTTTCTTCTTTAAGGTCATCATTTTCTTCTTTAAGGTCAGTATTTTCTTCTTTAAGGTCAGCATTTTCTTCTTCAAGAACAGCGTTTTCTTTTGCAATAACAGGCCGTTTTTTTGCAAGAACGGGCTGTTTTTTTGTAAGAACTGGCTGTTTTTTTGCAAGAACAGGCTGTTTTTTTGTAAGAACTGGCTGTTTTTTTGCAAGAACAGGCTTTTCTTTTGCAAGAACGGCATGCTGAACATCATTCTCAGGTAAAAATCCTGCAAAAAATTCATCGCGTGACCTGCATTTCATTTCTTCATATTTCTTTTCAGAAAACTCTCCATAAGGGAGATGAACACAATGATGGCTTGACATTTTGTGTAAATTTTGCAATGTAGTTTGAGTTGCTCTCTTTTCAATAAAGTACAGAAACTGTGACTTTTCTAGCGTTAGTTAAAATTTATTTACAAAGGGATTAGCAAATATTTAGTTTTTTTCAATTTTTTTTATTTGTGTAAAAATTGAAAAAAACTATATAATAATATGCGTATAAATATTAATATAAATGTCAAATGATAAATCAAGAGTTATTAACAATGATATTTGGGATTATGATGCTTCTGAATTTATAAATAAAAATCTGAAATATGACATTGAAAGAGATACATATTACGAAGAAATAAATAAAAAAGAAAAGAAGGAAGAAAAAAAAGAGTCTCCAAAAAAAGTCGAGTTAAAAGATAAGTCAAAAGATAAGCCAAAAAAGCAAGAAAAAAATATGATAAAAAAAAAAGAAAAGTATAATGAAGAAGATAAATATTATGACAATTATGATAAAGATTATGATAAAATTTATGACAAATATGGAATGTAATTTAATTATTTTTTATTTTTCATTGAGAGATATAGTGATTTTTTATTTTTATATTTTTCCATCCAATATTTATCATCATTAGAATCAACACTCATGTCAGCACTATATTCACCAGCAGCCATTTTGCCTTTATTTTTCATGGAAAGATATTCTGCTTTTTTTTCTTTATAAAGTTTTTTCCAATCTTGTTCATCAAAAGAACCACCAAACATATTTTCTTTTCTTAGTAAATATTCCGCTTTTTTTTCTTTATAAAGTTTTTCCAAATCTTGATTATCGAAGGAACCACCAGACATATTATTTTTTTTTATTAAATATTCTTGTTTCTTTTGTTCATATAATTCTTTATACATTTTTTCATCTAATTCAGAACCCCCAGCCATTTTTTGTGTTAAATATTCTTTTTTCTTTTGTTTATATAATTCTTTATACATTATTTCATCTAATTCCGCACCACCAGCCATTTTTTGTTTTAAATATTTTTGTTTCATTTTATTGTAAAGGTCATCGTAATTTTTGTTGTTTTTATATTTAGCTATAAGATATTGCTTTTTTGTTTCCAAATATAATTGTTTATCGTCGCTTTGCATTATTATATATATAATATATTTAAAAAAAAATTGACAAAAAATGTTTATAAAAATATATTATTTATAGTTATATAAAACACAAAAAAATAAAAAAAATGTTTGATGAAAATTTGTATTCACGACAATTATATGTTGTTGGAAAAAACGAAATGAATTTAATAACAAAAACGAAAGTTTTAATACATGGAATGACAGGAGCAGGATTAGAAATTGCAAAATGTTTGATATTGGCAGGAGTTAAAAATATATTTTTATATGATAATAAAAAAATAGAAGAGAAAGATTTATCTATAAATTATTATGCACAAAAAAAGAATACTGGAGAAAAAAGGGCGCAAGTAGTATTGAATAATTTACAAGAATTAAATCCAAATGCTGAAATAATAATAATAGAAAACTATGATTTTGAATATATATGTAAAAATATAGATATTTATGTTCAATGTGACGATTACGAAAAAAGCATAGAAATAGGAGATTTATGTAATAAAAATATGTTAAAATATATATTATGTTTAACTCGTGGATATGATGGAATGATATTTTGTGATTTTGGAAAAAAATTTAACGTTAAAAATATAGATGGAGAAGATGAAAAAACTGGGATAATAATTGGAGTAAAAAATAATATTATAACAACATCAGAACCAAATATGTTATCATATTGTGATAATGTTGAATTAGAAATAAATGGAGAAAAGTACATTGGAAAAGTAAAAAAAATAATAGATATATATAATTTTTTGTTTGAAGATAATAATAAAAAAGAAATAGATGTTGAATATACAATAAAATCTGTATATAGAGAAATAAAAAAGGAAATATGTTTTGATTTCAAAACAATATCTGAAAGTTTTGAAGAGTATGATGAAAACAAAATATTATTAATTTTAGATGAAAAATGTGGGAAGGAAAATAAAGAAATGTTTGAATTTAATAAATCTCAATTAATACAAAATTTAGATTACAAAAAAACAGAGAATATGGAAAAAAGCATAAATAGTGTATTTTTTCCAACAGAAAGTTTTTTCGGAAGTATTACAGCCCAAGAAGTATTAAAAGCAATAACGCATAAATTTACACCAATAAATCAATTTATGTTTCACAAGTTTTATGATGTTATAGATGATAATAAAAGAGATATAAATGTATTTATAGTTGGAGCAGGGGCATTAGGATGTGAATTAATAAAGAATTGTGCATTGATAGGAATAAAAAACATTGATATTACAGATATGGATATAATTGAGAAGTCAAATTTGAGCAGACAATTTTTATTTAAAAACTCAGATATAGGAAAATTTAAATCTGAATGTGCAAAAGAAGCAATAATTAATATGAGGAAAGATTTAAATTTAAATATTACGGCTCATAAATTAAAAGTTGATAAAACAACAAAAAGTATTTTTAATGACGAATTTTTTGAAAAACAAAACATAGTATTATCAGCATTAGACAATACAGAAGCAAGATTATTTGTGGATGGATTATGTTTAGAACACAAAAAACCATTACTTGATTCAGGGACACTTGGAATGAAATGCAATACACAAACAATAATTCCGAATTTGACACAAACATATGGTTCATCATCAGATCCGATAGAAAAATCGATACCGGTATGTACAATAAAAAATTTTCCATATTTGATAAATCATACAATACAATGGGGTAGGGATATTTTTGAAGGATATTTTAAAAATATTGCTGAAAATTTTGTGAATAAAAAATTAAGCGATGAAGAAGAAGAAATTTTAAAAAATAACATAGTTTGTGAAGAAAAAGATTGTATAATATTTGCGAAATTTTTGTGGGATTTATTGTTTAAAAAAGAAATAGTAAAATTACAAGAAAAGTTTCCAGAAGATATGATTACAGAAGAAGGAATACCTTTTTGGTCAGGAACAAAAGTTTTTCCAAAAGTTAGGGAATTTAATAATGAATTAGATTTAGATTTTATAGAAGCGACAGCAAATTTGTGGGGAAAGATGTTTGGATATGATTTTAATATAAATAAGAAAACTATTTTGGAATTAGATTTAAAGAAAAGCGAAAAAATAATAAATTTAGAAAATATAAAATTATACCCAATTGAATTTGAAAAAGATGACGAAAAAAATTATCATATTGAATTTATTACTTATGCTTCTAATTTGAGGGCAGAGAATTATGGGATAGAGCAGACAGACAAATTAAAAACAAAAAAAATAGCTGGAAATATTATTCCGGCGATAACAACAACAACAACACTAATATGCAGTCTTGTGATGTTTGAGTTAATAAAAATTGTTAATGAAAAGAAAAAAATAAGTAATTACAAAAATGCATATATTAATATGGCATTATCTGTATTTTGTTTTACAGAACCTGTAGAAACAGTAAAAAAGAAGGTTGGGAAAATGGAAATTTCTGAATGGGATGTTATAAAATTTGATGATGAAAAATTGGTGGATATAATTGCAAAGATAGAAATGATGACAGGATTAGAAGTTATGGTTATTACAACCGGAAAAAATAATATTTATAATAATTATATTTCTGAAAATAAAAAGAAGGAAAAAGAAAATAAGACATTAAAAATGTTATATGAAGAAATAATAGAAACAAATGTTAATGTTACAGAAAAATCTTTAAAAATTTGCGTATTTTTTGAAGAAGAAGAAGAAAAAAGCAAAGAAGAAGTGGGAGAATTGTTATGTGAAATTATTTTTTAATTATTAAATAATTATTTATTTATTTGGAAAGCAAAAAGTTTTTCCTGTAATACCAAATTCTACACAATGTCCATCACAATTGTCATTACATTTTACAACCCCATTTTTTCCATTTGGAGGATAAGGATATTCATCATTATGATAAATTACAACATCAGAAAAATCATCATCTGATATTATTGCTGTGTTATTTCCATTTGTTATAGGTTTAACATTTTCATAATTATTAGAGATCATGTTTTTATTATCATAAATTTCTCCTCCTTCATAATTTTCATCGGAAACAAATTCACTTGTTTCAAAATCCGATTCAAAATGTTCTTTATTAAAAATTTGGACAAATAAAAGAATGATAATAGTAATAATAGTGATAATGGTTAATATTAATAATAAAAGAATAATGGTTGTAATCATAAAATATATATTCAAAAAAAAAATTATTAATATAATTTATAATAAAATGTCAAATAAAGAGATAGAATTAATATACATATATGCGAATTGGTGTGGTCATTGTAAAAATTTTATGAATTCATGGGAAAATATAGATAGTAAAATGAAAGAAAAAAATTCGCCTGTGAAAATAAATACAAAAAAAATAGATATAGATGAAGTTCCAAATGGGAGTATAAAATTGAATGGAACAGAAGAAATAAACGGATTTCCAACATTAGTGGTTAAATTGTCAATAGACGGAAAAAATAAGGAGTATGATCTTGGAAAATATATATCAAGAGATGAAAATCAAATAATGAATTTTATGAAAATATTGGCAAGGAAATTTAGAAAAATGTAAAAAATAAAAAATTGAAAAAAAAAGTGTAATTATTTATTTATTTATTATAAAAGTAAATAAATAAAAACAAAAATGTCAAATAAAGGATGCGTTGGATACATAAAAGATGGAATTTTGAAAAGCGGATGTGTTATTGTTTGTAAAATTTCAGGGATTGAACCTGAAAAAATTTATAATAATTATAGCAAAATTTATGGTTCAAATATAACATTTAGATATATTATTTGTGAGGAATTTAATGAAAAATTTAAGTTATTTACAGAAAAAATATCCCAGATAAAACATATTGGAGATATATATCTGGGTTTCAGTGCAATGTTAGATAAAGAATTGAAAACATTCGGAAATTCAAAAGATGAAAAAACAATAAAAACTTTAAAATTTTCAATTGATGGAGAAGAAGAGAAAGAAGGAAAGAAAGAAGAAAAGAAAAAGAAAATAAAAGAAGAAGAAGTAGAAATGGAAGAAATAAAAGAAATAAAAGAAATAAAAGAAATAAAAGAAGAAAAGAAGAAGAAAATAAAGAAAGAAGATATAAAAGAAGAAGTTGAAGTTGAAGTGAAAGAAGAAAAGAAGAAGAAAACAAAGAAAGAAGACATAAAAGAGGAAACAAAAGAAGAAAAAAAGAAGTCTTCAAAAAAAGAATTAAAAAAAGCTGAAACAAGTTCTGATGAAAGTGAAGAAGAAAAAGTCGTTGAGAAAAAGAAGAAAAAGTAATTTTTTATTATAAAATATAAATAGTCATAATATTTATAATTTAATAAATAGCTTTGTGAAGTGCGTCTCCGATGGCAAGTTCGTAAGCGGCAAAACCGGCAGCAAAACCGAGAGTTTGGAGTACCCAATCATTTGAGAATTTTCCACCTGTGAGTAAATTGTGGATTGCGAATACGAAGAACCATTTAAGACCTTCTGTAAGTCCGGCTTGTATTTTTCCTTCAAAGATTCCGGAAAGCATATTTGAAACTGATTCATCAAGTAAGATATCATAAAGTGCGATTGCACCGATGAAAATACCTGCATCTTTTGCATAATCAATAACATCTGAATCTTTTTCAGAAAGTTCTGGTCTTTGCCAGAAAGGTCCTCCAACAGTGAGCTTGCAAATTAAATATATAAAGGCAAAACGGATGACATCATTAACAGCTTTACTGTAAGGCTTAGCAATGTGATTAGAAGATGAGAACCAAGATTGAATAATAATACTTAATGAAGCAAAAGCGATGACAGAAACGACTGTATTCATAAGCCACTTTTTATCAGTAAAGCTACCAGAGGAGAAGGCTCTATGTCCAACAGCAGCCATAGAAATTCTGACGGCATCTAATACAAAAACACCCAAAACCATATATATTTAAAAATAGATTTTTTTATTTATAAAAATATAAAAATCTATATTTTATTATAAAAAAACTATCTTTTTTGTTTTAAAATTTTTCTGAATTCGATTTGAATTGTATATATATATTTGTTTTCACCACTGTTATTTAAAAATTCGATATTATATCCTTTTTCATAAAAACAATTTTTAATAAAAATATGTGGTTGATCAAGTTCATTTTTTAAAATAAAATTAGCCATATTATTATCGAAAACATAAGTAGTTTTTTCAAAAACTGTGTTTTTTATAAATGAATTTATATTATATTCACAGTAATTTTTTGAATAAATAAAAACGTCTTTTTTTCCAAAATTAACAAATTCGGCAATCATACTTTCAATTTCTGTAAATAACCAAGAGCAAGTTTCAATATAATAATTCATATAAAAATTATTTGTGTCATTGTCTTTTTGTATTTTACATGCGTCATATTTTGTTTTACAGTCATACATATCATAACAAAAAACTGTTTTTGTATTTTTATTGTTGGGATTATTTTTTACATCAAGAGCAAAAACAGATGTTGGTATTTCAGAGAATTCTTTTATGATGGCATTTTTTATTAAAGAAGGATTAGATTGTTCAATTATATTATTTTTAATTGATGAAATTTTATTTTTCATTAAAGTTTTATTTTTTTATAAAATTACTATATTTTACAGTTATAATTTCAATTTTTTTATATACATAATTATATGTCAAAAGAGAAAAAAAAATATTCATGTCGTCCGGAAGAAAAATATTTAAATATATGTATAAAATCATATGACGGAACATATGAAACAAAGGAAGCATGTATGACAAAATGTGAAAATTATTATATAGAACATAATTTGAATATAGCAGGTCTCGCAAAAGAAACGTGGAAATTTTATAATTTTATTGATGATATGATAAAAAATCATAATATAAGTATGTATATTAAAGGTGGGTGTGTATTAGGATTAAAAATATTACAAATAATGATGGAAAAAACAAATCCGATAATTTTTGACAAAGTATTTTCTGATTTTTTGAAATTAAAATTAATAAAAGACTGGGATTTTTCTGGATATACAAAAAGAAAAATAGATGATGCATATAGTGAAAAAATAAATAATATAGCATTAAAACATGGATTAGTAAGGGAAGGAGGAAAATCGCTAATTATACACAGGTCAAAAACAAGATCGATGATAAATGGGGAAGCCTTATTCGAAATATCAACGTTAGATGAAAAAAATGAAAAAGTTAGTCAAATGGAACTGCCTTTTACAACAATGAAAATAAAAGTTACAAAACATAATTTAAAGCAAATATTTGGATTGGCAAAATTTTTTTATAAATATGAAACTCAAGATGAAAAAATAGATTTGGATTTTATAAAAAAAACGGTTAGCAAATTAAAAATATTAGTACATCCATGCAAATGGGGATTTTATGAAATAAACAAGGTAGATTTTGGAAATTTGGGAATTCCAATGGTGAAATTCATAACGAAATTCTGTGAGCAATATGGAAATTTAAATAAAGAAACAGAGCAATTTATAGCGACACATATTCAAAATCCATTTAGATTATTTCATAGATTGCCAGAAAAAAATATAAAAAAATCAAAGAAAATAATATCGTTTTTTATGAAATATAATATTAATACAAGGGATGAAAAATGGTTAATGAATACGAAAAATGTAGAAACAATCATTGATAAATTAACCCGAGCTCTTGGAGAAGTTTTATATTATATTTATAACAAAACAGGACATGATGGTTTAAATAAATATATTGAGGGAATAGAATGGATAAGAACCGAAATGGAATATAATAAATTATTTACAAGCGAAGGGAAAAAATTGGCGAATAATATTTTAAAAAAAATAGCGGAAAAAATATCTCCTGATGAAATAAGAGAAAATTTGCCAAACAAAAATAAGGAAACAGTGGCATTTTATAAATTAATAAAAAAAGTTAGAAAAGAGCTAAATATTGCTGTAAAAAAAACAAGTGAAAAAAAATTGAAATAATAATTGTAAAAAATAATATAAAATAATATAAATAATATAAAAATATATGTCAAATATGAGTTCTGATATTGAATATTTTGCTACAATAATTGTAGAATTGTATGAAAACCAAAAAATAAGAGATTTTAAACCACAATTAACAAAAGGAATGAAACGAGAGGCAGGAATAAATGTAAATAGTTCAGATAAAACAAAAAATTTGATGGAAATAAAAAATTATATGCAAATATTTGTTGATCAAGAATATTCAAATGTATCAGGAAAAGAAAAATTGGATATAATATTAAAAAAAACGATACAATGCGGAATTCAACCGAAAGTGGAACTGACAGAGAATGGAAAAATGAAGGAAGAATTGAAAAAAACAAAAGACATTTTGGAAACACAAATAAATAATTTAAAAGCAAAAAATATTAACGAACAATTTGATAAAGAAATAGAAAAATACGAAAAAAATTATGTTAAAATATGCGAGAAATTAAAAGAAATACTTGACAAAGGGGATTTTGAAAGGACAATTGATTATAGGAAAATTGCAATAAAAAGTTTGGAAATTCTAAACATGGCATCAGAAGAGATGAAAATAAGAAGAGAAAATAGAACAAGAGAACTATCAAAAACGGAACTTGAAGGAAGAAAATTACATGATTTAGTTAATGAAAAATTTGGATTAATTGTTGATAGAAAAGAAAGATGGCAAAAAGAAAAAGAAATGCGAGAATATGATCCAAATAGTAAAAATAATAATTTAAATTTATGGGAACAAGTAATATCAAGTAAATTAGGTATTGTAGAAGAAAAAAAAGAGTGGAAAGATATGTCGCATACATATTTTGTTGAAAAAAGCAGAACGAAATATGGTGAAGGAAACAAGAAAAAAGAAACGAAAAATGAACCAAAATTATACGATTTATATCCAACAAATAGTGATATAAAAGAAACAAAAAATATTGGCTGTTGGTCAAAGAAAATGGAAATATTAAATTCACAAAAAGAAGAAATTGGAGTTGTAATTGAAAGGAGGAGAGAAGTTATAGAGAAAAATAATGAAGATGAATGGACAATTTAATGTTTTGTAATTTGTTCTTTTATTGTTTTTATGTGGCGTTTTTCCATAATAGTTGGAAGTAATATTTTTTTATTATTCCAAAAATCATGTATAATAGAGTTAGTTTTTTCATCAGAAATATTAACATTACCAGCACAAGTCACATTATTATCATATACACAAATATATGGAGTTGTATAAATATATACATTACCCGTTAAAAAAACTATACATTCACTTGTACAAAATTCATTATTATGTGGAAAAGTATAAATATTAGTATTTTTATTGAAATATTTATCAATTATTTCAATAGCGGTTTGTTTTTTTATTGCATAACAAACAGCGCCTTGCATAGAAGATTTATCTACTGGAACAAAACTGATATTATTTTTAGATAGCGAAATATTATGTAAAAGAGAACTATCAGAAGAAGTATGAAATTTGATAGAACTCCAATTTTCAGGAGCAACGGTTAAAACACTATTTATAAATTTATCTAAATTAGAAATATATTCAAATGAAATATCATCTTCCATAATTATTGCAAGATCAATGTTATTATCAATCATAAAATTTAACGCTTTTATATGAGAAAGTATAATAGAAATTTCTTTTGTTCTTGGAGTAAATAGTAATTTATTTTTGATAATATAATTAAAATTGTCACAAGAGCCAGAAGTTTTGCTTTTTATATCCCGAGCATCAATAGCAGATATTCTATGACATTTTTTTCCAATTTCAATATTATGTTTATTCATAGAAGTTATAAAATTATTATTTCTAACATCAGATCTATCAAGATTGATATAAATAATATGATAATCCATTTATAATAGTGCCATATTTATTTTCTGTGGAAAAAATTATAATATAATATAATATATAAGAATAAGAATGGTGTAAGCAAAGGTGTTGCAAGTCTTTTAAGAAGCCAATTCAATTTAAATCAATGGTTAAAATCAAATATTTTGGGAGGGACAACTCCATGTGATATTTCTTCAATTCCAGAATCAGATCCAACTATAACCATATCAGGAACAGAAGGTGGAAATTTAAGTGATACTGAAAAAGCATTTGATTTATCTTCAATTCCAGTTCAAGAAGATGGATTACGGTATGTTTATATAGATGTTTTAACACAAGATAATTCAGGAAGTCCTGGATTAAATCAAACAGTTCGTAAAAATGTATTTTTAACTTTATGTGAGATTAATGAAGTAGAATCAAATGTTATTATTATTTTGAAAAATAATGGCGTTGAATTTGAAAAGAAATATTTGATTAAACCAGGAGATGTGGCATTTTTGGAAATTAAGAATGGAATTCCTGTTAGAATTTCGAAATAAAAAAGTAGAAAAAGTAATAATTATATATGTATAAAAAATATATAATTTTATGAGTTATTTTTTAGTAAGTAGCAATTCCTACATAAGGCTTCATAATTATCAGAGCCGATAACAATTTGTTCTTTTTCGGAAGTTTTTCTATGAGTGAATAAAGCCTTAGTTCCATCAGAACAATTTTTACAGTAAGCATTAAGTTTGACAATTTCATCAGCCAATGGAACAAGATTTAGGAAATTGCCGAAAGGTTCTCTTTTGAAATCGCCATCCAAACCACAAACAATAACGTTTTTACTTTCCCTTTCAGCCCAATATTTACAAAAATCAACAACATCAGGAAAAAACTGTCCTTCATTAACAAGAATAACATTACAGGAAGAAAGTTTTTCTCTTGAAATATCAAATAGATTTTTTGTTTTGACACATTCAATGAAAGACATACTATGTGAATACATGTTAGTATAAATATCTCCGTATCTGTTGTCATCTTGATGGTTTATACAAATGGTTTTTTTTCCAATACTAGCCCATTCTCGGAATTCTCTTTGTAGTTCGGTTGTTTTACCTGAAAACATACAGCCAATAATTAACTTGATAGAACCGCATTTTTTACTCATGATAATATATTTATTTATAATAAAATCTTATTTTTTTATGCGGCATTTTTTTCAATTTTTTCTTTTTTTATTTCTTCTCTAACATTTTTTAATATTTCTAAGATATTTGGATTTAATTTTTCTTTTCTAACTAATATTTTAATTTTTTCATGTAAAATTTTGTTTTCTAAAAATAGTTTCATAAATTTGTTTTCCATATCAAGCAAGTCTAATTTATCAGAAATATTAAATTCTTTTGCATTACAACCACAATTTGGGCAATTATATGATTGTTGTTGTTGAATATTATTGGAAACAACTCCTGAATTAACGTCTTTTAACTTCCTATATTCTTCATAATAATTTATTACTTCTGAAACAGGTAAATTTAAAATATTTGCTATAAAATCATAAGTTTTTCCACTGTTTTTATTTTCGTAAATTATTTTTTGCAATCGTGTTAGAATACAATCAACATCTTTATTAAAAGTGACTGCGATTTCTTCAAGAGAAGTTTTATTTTTAAATAATTTAATTAGTTTGATTTCATTTTCAGGCGTCCATGACATTATAATCTTATAATATACGTTTATATTTTTATTGTTACATAAAATAATAAAATATATTGCTTCATAATAAATGAAAATAGAAGTAACACATGTTTTGAAAGAAAATAACATGTTGTATTTATTTATAACAAATGAAAACAGTAGTTTTTATTTTGAAACTTATGATATAGAAAATAATTATGAATTTGTTTCTTCAAAAAGAACAAATTATTTTAATTATAATTTTCATGCGATAAATATTTATAATGAAAATTTTTATATATTTGGTGGTTGTATAAATGATAATTATAGAAATTTGAAGCATATAACAGTGATGAAAACTGATATGTCAAAAATATATATTTATAAAAATGAAAATAATATTGTTTTTCCTAAAAAAAGGCTATTTTTAGAAAATATAAATAGTACGATAATAAATAATTCAATATATTTAATAGGTGGTGTTTCAAAAATAGATGATGACAATGATATAAGTGATGAAAATATTCTTAGTGATATTTGGTCATATAATATTGTTACAAGAAAATGGGAAAAACATGTAGAAAGAATATTTGACTATGTAGAAGGCAAGTTTTTTTATGATTATATTCAAATAGGTGGGAAATGTAACAATGGAGATATAATAATAACAGGAAAGTGTATAAATATTCATTTTTTTGTGTTCAAAACAGAAAATAGGATATTAATACAAATAAATTTAAATTTAATTATAAAAGAAAAATTATTTATAAATAACTATTGTCTTTTATGTGTAGAAGAATATGATGGAAAAATATATTTTATATTTAATAATCTGAAAAGTTTGTTATGTATATGTAAAAAAGAAATAGAAGGAAAAGAATTTGAAATATATAATATAGTAAAAAAAAGCCATATTGATCCCGCGTTTTTTTTTGACGATAAAAATGGCAATATTTTTTTATTGAATAGGAATTTGTGGAATAATAATATGGAAAATACAAATACATATTATTTAAAAAAAGATTTGTATAAATATAAAATAGAAAATACGCTATATAGTTGGTTAATTAATAATTATGGGATATTAAATGATATTTTACCAAAAAAAATAATAGATGACATTATTATATAATGGGAGTTTTAGGAGATATTTCAAAAATTATTGCCGGTGTTGGCAGAAAAGCAGGAAAAGTCGTCAGAAAAGTTGGCGATACAGGAGACGCCGTTGTTGGAGCTACTGTTTCAGCAGTGAAGAAATCATCAAGGAAAGCTAAAAATGCGTTGAAAAACGTATCAAAAACAGGAAAAAGGCTTATTAAAAAGGTGACGCCAAAATTTTTGCAAGGGGGGAAGAGATCAAAGAGATCATCAAGAAAGTAAAATAACCATGTTTTTTGTAATTAAAATATAAAAAATAGAAAAAAAATTGAAAAAAAAACTTAATATACAAAATATATAAAGATATGAATAAAAAGAGATAAAAATGCAAACACAGAAAGAACAACTGAATGTCACTCACAATAATTCAGGAACTGTTAATTACAATACGTATTTATCAGGGGATAATGAATTAATGTTTTTTGAAAAAATAAATGAATTTATCATTCAAATGAAAAATATGAGCGAACAAATGCAAATATTATATGAACGTATGCAAAAACATAATAATATTCCATCTACACACACTACACACACTACACACACTACACACATTGATCCTTGTCAAATAATTGCGGAAACAAAAGTTGAAGGAAAAGTTGAAGAAACAAAAGTTGAAGAAAAAGTTGAAGAAAAAGTTGAAGAAAATAATATTGAAGAAGCAGAAGATGCTAATATTGAAGAAGCAGGAGATGCTAATATTGAAGAAGCAGAAGATGCTAATATTGAAGAAGTTGAAGAAGTAAAAATTGAAAAGAAGGATTTATTTATAAAGAAGTCAAAGAAAAACAAGTATGAAAAAAATAATACTTCATCAAGTGAAGAAACGGCAGAAACAAGTTCTACAAGTATTGAATCAACACTAGATCAGAAAATTCTGGATAAGATGGCAAAATATAAGAGGAAGGGAGAAAAAGATAAGTTGAAGGAATTACGAAAGAAGGAAGATATTCCAAAAGATAAGTTTGAACGAATTTTGGAAACTTTATAAAAAAAAAATAAAAAATTTTTTTATTAAACTCTAATTTCCAAATGATTTGCAGGATTAAATTTAAAAACGGCACTAATAACGTTTTTATTTTGCAAAACTATGAATAAGTTATCACTTTGTATTAAAGTAACTATAAATTTATTTTTTTCCATCATACTTTTTGGAACAGTAATAGTTCTATTAATAAAACTTGAATTTGATTTTTCTATTTCAGCAAAATCATATATTTCTCCATCTATACAAATAACAAATTTGACAGAATTGGCAGCTTCATAACCATCTGGTAATACATAATTAGAAGTTATTTGAAAAGAATTATAATTTTTTGAAATTTTAATAGAAATGCTATCAATTTCATTAGAAGTCCATAATTGTTCATAGTGATACGGAAATCTCGATAAATTAATGATGGTTTTCCTTAATTTTGAAATAGAAGTATTAAAATGTCCAAATATTTGGTAAATATTATTTTTTTGCAAAGATTTTGTAAATTGTGGAACAATATTTTCTTTATTGGTGATTATAATATATGGAATTGCTTCTGAATCTTGTGTATTTGCTTCTGAATATTCTTGCTTAGAAATTATCCGCATTTTTGTTTTTTTACAATTTTTGCATATATTGCTATTATTATTACATACTGTTACACCACAATCATCACAATTATTATCACAATTATTATTACACGTACATATTTTTTCTACTTTGTGTCCAATTTTTAGGGAATTATTATTTCCGAATATTATTTTAGCATCAGGATCATCGATATAATCATCAGAATTGATAGTATAAGTTACATAAGAAGGAGCAAGTGGTTCAGAAGTAATTATAATATCAACATTAAAAATCATACTTGGATCAACAGAAGTCATATATTATGAAAAATACAAAAAAAAATATGTTAAATAATTATATTTATGAGTTCTTTATTAAATGTAAATGGTTTGATGGAAAGTTTGTTCTATCACAATGTAAATATTATAATAAATGATATATATTATTTGAAATATAATGGGGAATATGAAGAAACAAATTTTGAAGAAAAAATATATTTTTACTATAATTTTGGCGATAACAATGATGAAGTTAGATTTATAAATGCGGTATTAGGTAGAAACGGAAAAATTAGGATATTAAATTCAGATTTATCTTATGTTCAAAATGAATTATCAAGAGTTACAAATAATAATTATACTGTTTATTGTTCAAATCCGTCAATAATTATGAATATAGAATATGAAGTAAATAGCAATAATAATAATAAATTAGATGTTAAATTTTCTTTTTATAAAAACTAATTATAAAAATATGTTTAATTATTTTTTTATAATAAAAGCAAAAATGGTTTTTATAACTTTTTCAAGTTATTCAGCATTGACAACCCAGTTGACATTGTATCCGGGACGTCCGAAGACAAAGGTGATGTTGGGGCCAGTAGAACCGGAGACAGAGCTTCCGATCATTTGTGAGGAGATGAGCTTGGTGTCAATACCGGTGATGTAGGGCTCAATTGAAGTATAGGTGTGTCCAAAAGAACCGCCAACAGCAGAGAGTGTGCTTCCATCAGAAGTATAACCATAGACACCTTGGATGGTAGCACCATCAGCAAGAGTAGCACCAAGGGTTACGGAGGTGGTAGCCAAATCGTTCAAATGAAGGACGGCAAGGGGGGCTTCGTCAGTGAAGCCTGCAGGAAGATCCAAACGGTAGATAACCTTTTGGTTAGTAGCAGGAAGTGATGTGAATGAGACATTGATATCTACATTGTAGATAGTTGATCCGTCGACAGTGGACATTATAAAACTATTATAGATAAAAAAATAAAAAAAAAATATTATTGCCCCCCCGTTTTTTCAATTAATAATAAAAATAAATTCTTATATATTTTTTATTTTAATAAAAAAAATTAATCAATCAATATTTTGTTCAGTTTTAAACTCAATAATTAATTTCCAATCATCATCAGACATATCACTTTTAAATGAAGTTTTTAAAGCATCTATGCTCTTTCGTGATATTTTGCTACATAATATATCACCTTCATTAATATGTCTTCCATAAGTTATGTTTTGTTTTTTTATTTTTTGTTCTCCTGTTTCGTCAAAATATTTAAAATCTGTTATTCCTTCTAATTTTATCGCCAATTCCATATCTTGTTTTCCGATAAGAATATCTTTGTTATTTATTTGAATTCCCAATATTTTTCCCAAAGCAATATTTTCTTCGCCATTATTTGTAATAAGCGGAGTTCCGACACGAACTTGTCCTTTTTCAACTTTACATCCTAAAATAAGTGGATCTTTTGCTCTGAAACATGATAATATTTTTAATTTAACAGGAAAAACAGCAATATGCTTATTTTTTTCTTTAATAGCAAGATCTATATTTCTGATGTGATTTTTTAATAATTCTTCAAGTTTATAAATAATATTTGAATTAAAAATTTTAATATTTTCTTTTTTAGCCAAATTTTCAGCATCATGTGTAATTTGGAAATCAAATGCCAAAATAACAGCATATTTATCATTTTTTTCTTTCATTTGTGAAACAAAAATAATATCTTTCTTATGAATTTGCCCCAAAATAATGTTACCAATCGGAATATTCTGGCTTTCTAAAATATTTATTAAAGCTTCAATTGGTCCAACAGAAGTTCCCTGAATAGAAACACCTATTTTATCACGTGAAATTTTACTAATAAAAGTTGCAGATTCTTCCAAAATACATAATTTATATTTTTTAACATCTTCTTCACTATTACATAAATATAAACTTGTTCCTGGAATAGCCATTTCTAAATTATCGGCACATATTTTAATAGATTGTGATGCTGAAATAAATTTGTGATTGATAAAACCGGAATTTTTTGAAGTTTTTGTTTCTTCTAAATATTCTGGCGTTAATAAATGTTTAATTTTTGTTTCAAATGGTCCATTCAATCCTGATAAAACAATAGTATCACCAATATTCAAAACACCATCACATAAAATGACATCAATTGTACTTCCAAAATTAACAGTTTGTTTAACTTCCATAACTTGGCATCTAAATGTATCTTTTGGTATCATTTTTTCTTCTAAATATTGCTGAACTAAATTTATTAGTAATAAAATTAATTCTGGAATACCAAATCCTGATTTTGCTGAAATAGGAACAAGAGACACATTTTTTTTAAAATCATCATTTTTATAATATAATTCTGAATTCAAACACTGTTCTGATAATTGTAACTTAATTTTATTAATTCTCATTTCAAATTCGGCTTTTACATCATCATTTTGTTTAGATATATCCAAATCACCATTCCATCCATATAATCTATCTATTTTATTAACGGCTACTATAAATGGGCATTTTGCTTTTTTTACCAAATTTATAGCTTCAATTGTTTGATTTTGCAAGCCACTAAATATATCAATAACTAATATTACAATATCAGAAATATTGCTTCCCCGATGTCTTAAATTTGCAAATTGTTCATGTCCAGGAGTGTCTATCATTAATAATCCTGCTATTTTGATATTATTGGAATTAGTATAACTAGAAAGCATTTCATTTGGGAAGAAAGTAGCGCCAATTTGTTGAGTTATTCCTCCAGCTTCACCACTTTGAATATTAGAATTTCTCAATTTATCTAAGAAACTTGTTTTTCCAGCATCAACATGCCCCAAAACACAACAAATAGGTGATTTTAATTGTATGAAATTAGTTTTATCAATTTTATTAATAATAGTATTATTATTTGGAATGATTGTTTCTTCTTTTTTCACAATAGGCTTAACAATAATATTATCAAGTTGTGAAATATTAGGAATAATCATACCAGAAGCTTGCATTTGTTTAAGTTTTTGTAATTGTGAAAATCTTTGTAATTCTTTTTTATCTTTTTTTTTATTAAGTTTTTCCAATTCTTTTTTTCGTGCTTGTTCTTCCAAATCTATCTTTTCTTGTTCTTTTGCAAGTCTAATTTCTTCTGCAATTCTTCTTTCTTCTTCTTCTTGTTGTTTTATAAATTCTTCTTCCAATTTTTTATTAGCATCTAAGTGTGCTTTTAATTTAAGGATACTTGCTGATGGTCCTTTTTCTTTTTTTTGTTTCGGTGGCATTTTATGATATTTATGTATTATAAATTTAAATAGAAAGTATAAATATAAAAAATCAATTTTTTTTAGTCAAATTTTTCATTACATAATATATATGAAAACAAGCTTGAAAGAAGAATATAAAAATTATTTTACTAAGAGAATAATAGCAAAATTGCTGGGAAAGAAAGATTTAACATATTTTGAAACATTTATTTTCAATAGAATAAAAAATACAAAATCAGAACCATATTCAGGATATAAATATTTAGATAAAGAAGAAATGAAAAAGTATGAACCACTAATTTACAACGATTTGCCAAAAATAAGGGTTGCAACTAGTAGCACAAAACTTGATAATTTTTGATAGTCACTATGATTTACTTATCTTTGGTTTAATATTTTTATTATTTTTTAAGTTATACTTCCTTCTTCCATTCATTTTTGCTA
>Ga0169931_10002720_pt1 | contig 28528 bp, 45 predicted proteins | sample Kivu_15m_20L_FD_129675 | JGI IMG/M metagenome (GOLD analysis project Ga0169931, IMG submission 129675) | Freshwater microbial communities from Lake Kivu, Western Province, Rwanda to study Microbial Dark Matter (Phase II) - Kivu_15m_20L... | ecosystem: Environmental > Aquatic > Freshwater > Lake...
ATGGTATAAGCCAGATAAGCCACTGGGTGGGTTTATAGGCAAGGTTGGAAGAGAGTTTAATAAGGGCCTTCGCAATATGGGCCCTATCGGAAAAATAGTTAAGCCTTTAATTCATCTCGCTGCGGTAGCCAGTGGAAATCCTTATATCGTCATTGGAACTTCTGTGACAATGGGAACTTTAGATAGAGGCGCAGAAGGAGGGGTAAGAGGCCTTATGTTTGGAATAATGGGTGCTGCAGGACAACAACTTGCAATAGCCCAACAATCAGGTATTCCTTTAGTGGGAGAAAGTGTTCCTACAGGTACTCTTGTTTCAAACCCTGAAGCTTTGCAAGTTGTACAAGACCTTAGAGCTTTAACGACAGAGCAGTTATCAATGGCGCCAAGCCGAATTGCTGTCGTTGGAGTACAAGCAGTTAATTTAACCGAAGAAGCCATTAGAACAAGTTTATATATGGCCCCTATGGCCTATTCTTATGCAACGGAATTAACGGCTTCAACTGGAGATCCTGTTCACGATGCACTCATTAGGCGGAGAAGAAGAGAGTTTTATATAAATTTAGCTGGAATGGGTGCTGGTACTTTTGTGTCTACGTCCTCAATACCATTATTTGAGGGACAAAACACTTTTGTAGTTGCTTTAGGAACAGGCGCAATCTTTGGCGCAGTTTCCTCTGGCATTTCAAGAGGAAGAACCCTAAGAGGGGCATTAGAAGGTGCTTTATTTGCAGGAGCAGGGAATATTATCGAGGGCAGGCTTTCTCAATCAGAATTTTTACAAGAATCTCACAGATTAAGAGAAGCTTTAGGAGTCGCTGCTTCTTCCGCTCTCCATATAGTTGTTCGACATGGTCGAGGTAGAGATATTCTCATTGGCGTAGGTTCAGATTTATTAGGATATGCAATCGTTCCACCAGGGATTGGGGTTATTAATGAACAGACTTTACGAATGTTTGTAACAGGAGCCATTGCTACTTTGACTAGTAATACAGAGCTAGGGGAAAGTATGATGGCTGCTTGGCTAGGCAGCAACGTACAAAGAATTGCTAGGCAATATGGTAATAATGTTGCCAGGAACTACCAGGAAAGAAGGCAACCAGTTAATAATGATAGATCTGAAGAACGGAAGTTTTCGAAATCGAAAGCTGAAGATAATACTTGGCGTTCTAATTCATTAAAAGCTGCCACTCAAAAAGCTTCGGAAGTATTGGCAAACAAAAATATCCAAGTTCCAGAAAAAATAGTTCGCCGAGCCTTTGAAAGAGAGCCTATGTTACAAGGCTCACGGGAGCAAGTTCAAAAGAATTTAATTGCATTAGGTAAAGCAGATGGTCCTGTTAGAGATAATGTAAGTGCTTTTAATAGAGGATTGCAAAAAGTCTTTTTAGCAGTTTTGAATACGCTGGTTGGCGAAGTTCATGCATCTGAAATAAGCGTTTCGCAAAGTGCATCACGACAACGACCAAGCATTTTTGAAAGAAGAGCTAATTTGGAAGCAGACATAAGAGCGGAACAAACAAGACAGGGAGCGCCACTATGGAATCAATACACCCGAGAATTGACAGAGTGGCCAGCAACTAGGCCACCTGAGTCTGCGATGATGCTGGGTACTATCAGTGATTTAGGGAGAACTGGTTTAGAATTTGTATCGGAACCTGTATCATTTTTAACAGACTCAGCCACTTTCTTAGATGAACTTCAGCAGCCGTTATTTAGGCGAGATAATGCATTCGTAGGAGATTTCACACAACGTACTCAACAGGGTCTACATAGTTTGGGATACGCCATTACGCACCTTTCAGAAACAGGTACAAATTATTTAGACTCAATAGGGCAACGGCTACAGCGTGCTCAAGACGAATATGCTAGGGGAAATTATTTTACAGCGGGTGCGTTAGGAAACCCTGCACGACCTGTAGCAGAAGTTGGACTATTGGCCTATGGTGGAATGGGTGCAACAAGACTGTTGTATAACGTCTCAAACTCTGCAGTTAGAACAACCGCTCGGGGTGTAATGGTTACTGCTAGAGAAGTACGACAATTTATTGATAGCCATAATTTTAGAAGTCCTATTACTTTTCAGTTCGATGCTCTTGAAGCCAATGCAGTTCGATTAAACGCGGGTATTCCAATTGACAGGTTGAGATTGCAAAAACCTTATACTAAAAAAGATGTTTTAAGCGAAAAAGCAAGATTACATCCTGAGCCTTTATTAAGTCATGAAGAAATTCTCGTTACGATATGGCAAACAGAACGTTTAGAATGGATGCAAAAAATTGGAATGGCAGATTTATCAAAAGTTAATCCTAAAATGAAAAGAGAACTTAAAGAATGTTTAAATCAATTAAGAGATCACATGACGCCAGATGATTTTGCAGCCATTTTAAAAGAGCAAAGAGGAGTTGAGATACCTAAGCCTAATGGTGGAATTTATGACCATCTAAATAGAGAATGGTTTGACGCTAAACAATCGTTTAGGAACGCTTTAGAAGGGCCTTGGAGCGGAAGTTTAGAAGAGGCAGCCGTACTAAATGAACAGTTTGGTAATATTAGTCGATTATGGACTAGATTTGAAAAACTAATTGAGAGGGCAAAATGCAATCCAGAACTGACGACGTTAAAGCCTTGAGGGATATACTGAAACTAGCAAAATTAACTTTTTGTGATAAAGGATTAGAGATAACAAATGAAAATGGCTGGATATATGATGATGCACTAAGTGCCTTTAGCATGACAGGTAAAGAGAAAATTTATGAATTAGCCTCTGATGTTTACCAATTTTTAAAATGCGATGACGAAGTATTGCGTAAGAAAGCCGTTACAACTCTTGGTCTCTCCACACGTCTTCATTTACCTGAGTTTAAAGATGTTGCATATAAAATTTGGTTGGAGGATAAAGATGACGGTGTAAGGGATGCGGCTTTACGGGCATGGGCTTCATATTATCACAACACACAAGATAGAATAGTACTTAAAATATTGTATAAAATATTAACAAATGAAAAATATTCAGTGGCTTCTCGACACAGTGCGTTAGTTGAAATATTTCATACTTCGCAGGAACCATCTGACAACTATAAGAGATATAATAAAAAAGATTTTTTCATGATAAGATCTAATGAAAAGTTTAACCAAAAGGTAGACTGGGAAGAAATAAGGGCTATTATGAAAAAATATGCTCCAGATGGGATCCGTCCATTAATTTGTGTAAATAACCATAACCCAAATCACTTAACATGAGCGACAATCCTGTCACCAAACTCAATCATAAACCAATTCATCGCATCATTCCAGTTACGAATTGGCATAGTCCATTTTTTAGAGACATTATTAATTGCTAAATACAGCAGCTTAAAAACCGCCTCATCATTAGGAAATGCCCGCTTGTTTTTAATGACCTTACGGAGGGTCATATTCATTGACTCAATTGCATTGGTCGTATAAATAGCCCGGCGGACATCAGCCGGATAGGCAAAAAATGGGGTCAAATTTTCCCAGTTTTTGAGCCAGGACTGGCTGATACTGGGGTACTTGACGTCCCATTTATTGGAAAATTCACTCAATGCCAATTCGGCCTCTTCGAGAGTTTTTGCCCTATAAATTTCTTTTAAATCCTCAACAACGGCTTTGCGATCTTTGTAGCTTACGTACTTTAATGAATTACGTACCATGTGTACGATGCAAAGCTGAACCTTTGTTTTTGGGTAAACGCTCGCAATCGCCTCTGGAAATCCTGTGAGACCATCAACAGATGCAATGAGAATATCCTCAAGACCACGGTTTTTAAGTTCGGTCAATACCGATTGCCAAAACTTGGCACCTTCATTCTGACTCATCCACATTCCAAGCAATTCCTTTTGTCCATCTAAATTGACGCCTAAAGCCAGATAAACAGATTTATTGGTAATCCGCTTATCTTCTTTGACTTTGACAACTAGACAATCCAAATAAACAATAGGATATATGGCATCTAAAGGTCTAGATTGCCAAGCTTTAACATCATCAACGACTGATGCCGTTACATTTGAAATTAAAGATGTTGAAACCTCTACGCCGTACAATTCCAAAAGTTGTTGTTGAATATCTTCAACACTTAATCCTCTAGCATAAAGGGCAATAATTTTGTCATCAAAGCCGTCAAATCTCGTTTGACGCTTAGTGACTATTTGCGGTTCAAAACTTCCTTCCCTATCTCGAGGAACCCTGAGGTCCAATTCTCCGTCAGAGCCTTTGACAGTTTTGCTGCTATAACCATTACGGGCATTGTCTTTTAAAGGACTACGTTCATGTTTTTCGTAGCCTAAATGCTCTGTTAATTCTCCGTCTAGAGCGGCCTGTAAAAGCCGTTTTTGTAATTCCTTAACAACCCCTTTATCGCCGAATAAAGCATCCTTGGTTTTATATTGCTTAACCAGATCCTTGGCCAAATCATCTAAATAATCGACTTTCATTGCCATAGCTTGTACTCCAAACTTAATGTCACTCAACCGAATGACAGTTTACCTAACTATGGCTACTTACACACTTAGCGGGACGGACTCTCCAGATGCTTTGCTTTAACACATAGAACTTGCTTTTTTGCTATTTTTAAATTTCGCTACTATTTCTATCGATTGGGACTTACGTTCTTGCTCCACTTGGTTAGCAAAAGAAAATGATCCTATTAAAAGCATTGATACGATCAAAAGTAATGCTACGAACCGGTTGTTTTGCTGTAAGTTTTTCATAAAATTCCTTGTCCTCATTTTATCTCCCTCCCTAAAATGACTAGCAATAACCCTCACGGTACCATGGTTTTAGAGCCCATTCCCCACATGACCAAAAATTCTTTTATTCATGCTTTCAACCACTTTAGCGGTATGAGCCTCTGATAGATGCGCGTACCGCTTCACCATGTTTAGCGTTTTATGTCCCAACACCTCTGCAATTTCCGCCATGCTGGCACCATTCATGGCAAGGTAAGAGGCAGCGCTATGTCGAAGATCATGGAACCTAAAGTCGTTAATTTCTGCTTGTTTTAAAGCATTTCCCCACGCTGAGCGTATAGAGGCTGGTCTGCTTCCGGAGTGAACATTTTTCGTCGGAAATACCAACTCACTTTTGATATCTACCATTTTCGCGTGTTCTTGCATTAACTCTAACGCATGCCCTGCTAGTGGTAGTAACCGCCGTTCCCCATTTTTAGTTTCGTGCAACGTAACGATTTTACGCTCAATATCTATGTCTTTCCATTTTAACCCTAGTATTTCCATTTTCCGTGCGCCAGTCGATAAACATAACACCACCACCAAATATAAATACGGATGACTACTATTACGACACGCTTTCAACAACTGTTCCCTTTCTTCTTCCGATAAAAACCGTGTTCTGCCTCTAGGTTCTTTCATTTTCGATACTTTTTGCAGAGGGTTGGTTTCAACCCATCCCCATTCTTTGATGGCAGTGGTAAACACATGGCTTAAGACCGCCATATAGCAATTAACCGTTGCGGGCGCACGTTCTTGTCCTCGATGGGTGATTTCTTGGCTTAATTTACTCCGAGTATTGACTACTAGCGCTGGTGTAATATCCGCCAGTGCATAACTCCCTATTTTATCTTTCCACCAGCATAACTGTTGGTACTGATTTTTATAGGATTTAGGTTTTTTAATGAGCTTTTCTTTAATGTAGCGTTCAATGGTTTCTGCCAGCGTGCGTTTTCTGGCTTCAGATAGCTTAAAGTATTTCCCATTTCGAATAGCCGTTTCCGTTTCTTGTGCCCATTTTTTGGCATCTAATCGTTTGGCAAAACTCGCGGTTTGCAACGGGAACCCTTTTAATTGAACTCTGGCTCGGTAACTCATTTTGTTATCCTTTAAAAGCCGTTTTTCAATGGTTGCCATAAAATCTGATGCCTATCACTTTAATCATAAAACCTTTTCACTTTCTCATTTTTAGGGGAACACAATGCTTGCCTAGTAACCCTGATTCTTCGTATGGTTAATTAGTGCCCCGTGGCGTAAACAGAACCCATAGATTTCTCGCATCGCTTCTGCAACTTCTTAATCTTTAAATCCTTCAGCATGTTTAATCACTAAGAGGCCCGGCCTCAACTAGAATAAAACAAACGATTATTCCAATAACCATTACGCCTGTAAAATGGAAACTTGGACAAAAACGTATGGTTTAAAACCAGAAACTTTCGAGCATCGCCTCCAGGGAGTGTATTGTTAAAATTTTTTGAGCGCTTCAAAATTTCTACACTTATCCTAGATTCGCAAAACTTTGCAATGCTGTTTGACGAGAGATCTGGAGATCTACTATGGGGAAAGGGTAATTTTCTCCTAACTTTACTCCCGCGTCTTTTAATACAGAATCCGGAGCTTCCCAAGGTTTAAAAAGATATTTATTCGGTAACTGTTTAAGTTCAGGTACAAATCGTTTGGTATATGCTCCTTCGGGATCAAATTTTTCTCCTTGGGTAATCGGGTTAAAAATCCTAAAATAAGGAGCCGCATCCGCTCCAGATCCTGCTACCCATTGCCAGCTCGCGCTATTGTTTGCTAAATCAGCATCTACCAAACAATCCCTGAACCAAGCCTCTCCTTCACGCCAATCAATAAGCAAATTTTTCACTAAAAATGAACCTGCAATCATACGTACCCGGTTATGCATATACCCTGTATGCCACAGTTCACGCATTCCAGCATCAATAATAGGGTATCCCGTTAATCCTTTTTGCCACGCTTTTAAATGGCTAGATTTTTTTTGCCAAGGGAATCGATCAAATTTATTCTGAAAATTCTTATAGGGTAGCTCCGGAAAGTGATACAGTAAATAATAAGAAAATTCTCTCCAACATAATTCCCTTATAAAATGATCTAAGTTATTAGAATCAATCGGACTTTGCAACCTTTTTAACTGTACGGCCGCCCAAACCTGATGTGGAGAAATTTCTCCAAGATGCAGATGTGGAGATAAACGAGAAACGCTATTCCTTGCCGGAAAGTCTCTGCTTTCTTTGTAACTCTTAATTTCGTAACTTAAGAAATGTTTTAATTTTTCATGCGCAGCTTTTTCTCCTATATCCCAATGTTCTTCAAATGATTTATACCATTCTATTTTTGGTAACAATCTTAAATCCGCAATCACGAGGCTGTTTTTATCCTTGATAAAAGATATTGCTCTTGTTTTTCTTAAAGGATCCCTTGGCCTATCAACTTTTAAACAGCCATTTTGGTAAAAAGGCGTAAAAACCTTGTAATAGGTTTTATCATTTTTGAGAATTCGCATAGGTTCCCACAGTAAAGAACCATTAAAAGTCTCACATGTAACTTTTTTTTCTTTTAAATCGGCTTTCAACTTACTATCCATTTGGATCCGCCAAGGTTCGTAACAACGGTTCCAATATACTGCATCTAGATTATAGTCATTAATAAGTTTAAAAATAATTTGTTTCGGATCACCCTGATAAATATTAAGTTTATTACCCAAACTCTCATTAAGTTTTGTTAACGAATGATGTAGCCACCATTGGCTAGCACTTCCTATATTAGGATCTTCAATATAAACAGCAATTAAATTATCATGTTGAGCCGCCTTAATTAACCCAGGATTATCTGCTAAACGCAAATCTTGACGAAACCAGAAAAGCGAACTATTACTCATTCTTTTACCTTTAATATATAACTTTTTTTACAGCCAATAATGTACCAAAGCGGTTTTTTCCTTTTGGTCGAATTTGCAAAACGGCTTTTATTAAAAATATAAAAATTTCTCCTTTCTGGAACTTTATATTCCCCTGGTATAGCCTGCGGATGTTTAAGAAGTCCTGTGTTAGGCAAATCAGGAGATTTGAGTTTGTTTGCGATTTCAAAAGCAGCATGGTTTTGAAAAGAATTCCACCTATATTTATACTCTTGATTTAAAGCGTAAATAAGCGCTTTTAACCAAAACCAATTATCTAAGCTTAATCCCGCCCAAACAACACAAGGGTGTGTTTGATGTGTAGACTTATAAGGAGCCGCTTCGTCATTTAAGTGCAGAACGGTGCATAAAATTTGGGCGTACTCTAAAGCCATTTCAACGACATACCGGTCGTAATGATATCTAGCGCATTTTTGAATATTTTGATCTAATAAAAATATATTCATTGTTCACTCATGACTTGGCAGATTAATTTTTTAATACAATAACCCCGTTTAAATAAGCTGCAAACAACAACCATATTAAATAAGGAAATAAAAAAACTGAAATTATTTTAAAGTGATTAATACATAGTAATATCATGGTAAAAGTTATTATTAACATGATACAAATACAATAAAACCCAACCTTAAACCAATGAAGCTGAAAAAATATCGGCGTCCATAACCAATTAACTAACATTTGTAAAGCATATAATGCCAAAATAATTTTGGTGTTATCATTCCTGGGTTTTAGCCAGAGCAAGTGGCCGACTAAAGCAAGTATTACATATAGAAATCCCCAAGTCACAGAAAACACAGTATTAGGCGGAGTCAACGCTGATTTATTTAAAATCGCATACCATGTCCCGCTCGTATTGGCTGCAGTAATTTTGCCTAGCCCGTATCCTATAAATTGAAAAACTAAAATCCACAGGATTACCGTTTTTTTAACCATCAATAGGCGCTCTCTTTAAATAAATCGCATAAACCTTGTTTATAGCTAGGATAATCCAACTTAATTTCCAGTTCAGTTTTTATTTTTTCATTAGTAATCCTACGGTTGTTGCTATAAAATTCTTTTAGAGTATTCGTTAATTTAGCTTGGTTGAATCTTATTAGGGTAAGCGGTGTCTTATGAAGTAATTTTGCAGCATATAAATCGACTTTATAGGATGGGGCTGGGAAATCATCTGCAACATTATAAATTGATGTGGGATTTGGTTTTTTTATTGAAGCTTCTATAACTTTGATAATATCAAAAACATGGATCCTGGAGAAAAAATGTTCTTTTTTATAAATAGCATACATTTTACCTTCCTTGATAGCTTTAAGAGCGTTTCTGTAAGGGCCATATATCCCAGCTATTCGAAAAATATGCACTGGCAATCCAAACTGACTTGCAATATCTAACCAGGTGTTTTCTATAGCCAATCTTTGTCTGCCACGATATCCAACATTATCCTTATTTGTTTGAGTATTTTCATTAACCCAAGCCCCATTATGGTTGCCATAAACACTGGTTGAAGAAGCATATCCTATCCACTGCCATTGATCGCGATATTTTTTCAATAAAGGTAAAAAGAAAGATAAAACAGGATCTTGACCGACTTCATTAGGCGGAATCAATATTAACATATGAGTTGTATCTCTTAAAACATTCTCAACTTCAGTTATATTAAAATCAGCCAGCTTATAACCAAGGTTTTTATAATATTTACGCCGACTTTGATTGCGCGAAGTTCCAGTAACATTAAAACCAAGAATACTTAGTGATCTTGCTATAAAATCTGCGCTATAACCAAAGCCAAAAATACATATTTTATTTTTCATTTCAATAATTTATTACTTTCGAAATTAATTTTCCTATATCTTCAGATTTTAAATTACGGCAGCTTATTTAAATTATACCAGTTAGATTGCTTTTTTCCTGAGCGCTTTGCGGCTGGCATAAAACTCCTTTTTCTTACTTATCTAAGTAAATAAAAGGCACGCATTTTTATTAGAATGTGAACTCAGTCTCCCACTACTAGACCTTTTGCACGCCACCCTTAAATCTAAAAATGCGCTTGTCGTGTTTTTATCAGGATTTTCATAAAAATGCAAGGTCTTTTGCTTATAAATAGAAGTTATATGCGTTTTTAGACATCCCTAAAAAGTCTTTAATGTTAAGTATGAAACTTTTTACCGATTTTTGACTGTTACTTGCTGCAATCGCGTTAACGACAACAACACTTGGAATTAAACATCCCAAGATAAAACACCGCCCGTTTGATATTCCGTAATGCGTGTTTCAAAAAAGTTCTTTTCTTTTTTTAAGTCTAACATTTCACTCATCCAAGGAAACGGATTCGTAACACCTGAATATTGTTCAGGCAAGCCAATCTGAGTGCAACGTCGATTTGCAATGAATTGTATATATTCTTTAAACATATTCGCGTTTAAACCTAAAATTCCTCGCGGCATCGTATCATACCCATATTGACACTCTAGCTCGGCTCCGGTCTTTATCATAGTAATAACTTCTTCCTGAAAAGAGGTTGTCCAAAGGTGCGGATTCTCAATTTTAATCTGATTAATGACGTCTATCCCAAAATTTAAATGCATGGACTCATCTCGCAAAATATACTGATACTGCTCTGAAGTTCCCACCATCTTACCACGTCTCCCGAGTGAGAATATTTGAGCAAATCCAACATAAAAGAAAATACCTTCGAAAATAACGTAAAAAGCAATTAAGTCTCTTAATAAACGTTGGTCATTATCAAGCGTTCCTGTTATAAAATTTGGATCTGATAAGCTTTGAGTATAATTAAGCGCCCAAACCGCTTTTTTAGATACGGCGGGGACTTCTCGATACATATTAAATATTTTAGATTCATCCATTGAAAGACTTTCGACTATATATTGATAAGCATGGGTGTGTAAAGCTTCTTCAAAAGCTTGACGTAAAAGATATTGTCGGCATTCTGGATTGGTAATATGACGATAAACTGCTAATACTAGATTATTAGCCACCAAGGAATCCGCCGTTGAAAAAAATCCTTGATTACGTTCAATAATCTCCCGTTCATCTTGAGTTAACCCATCAGAGCTTTTCCATAAGACTAAATCCGCCGCCATGTTAATCTCAGTTGGCATCCAATGGTTAGCACAAGCGTTTAAATATTTATCCCATGCCCATTCATATTTAAATGGAACAAGTTGATTTAGATCCGCACGACAATTAATAATTTTTTTATCCTCTACGCGAATTCTGGCGGCCCCACAATCTAAAGACGCTAAACCAGAAACTTTTTCATTATTAGTGCTCATTTTTTCTCCATTAAACTAAAAACATTTTTTTCTAAAAGTCATTATTTATCCCGAAAATTATTTAAAAAGTTTGCAACCAGTGCGCTGAATGTTGCGACTTTAATAAGATCTATTTGCGGCGTTGTTAAAAAATAAATTGATTTTGGCATTAACCAATGCCAAAACAACACTATAATACCCGAGATAATTAGGGTGTATAATAAAAATAAGACAGCCGTTGATAAATTATGCATCATTATAATGCTCTTTAATAGATTTTCTTTGCCTCTTAAGCTCTTCTCCAAGGCATCCGCAAGAATGTGTACCGCCTTTTTTTAAATTACTGAAATAACCCTGCCATTCTTTACCACAAGCGCAACGTACTTTGACCGCGATGTAACTTTTTTTATCTCTAAAATCATCAGTAATGGTCAAACAACCAAATTGTCGCCCTATAAGAGTTGGTAGCAAAATACGATGGTTCATTTCAATGTTCATTTCTTATTTTTAAGCCTTATGTATTCCAGCCAGTTCTAGCGCTTCCTCAACCATTGTTTCAGTTATCTTATGATAATTAGCACGCGCATATCGCCAACCATGATCGAGCAAATTAGTATAGGGCACTTCCAATAAACTTTGATAATACCAGAAGTCGTAACTTTTTTCAGTGGTTGTTTCCAACATTTTATTTAAGCAGTGTGACATTAAATCTCAAACCTCTTAATAAATTCTAAATAATTTAGTGCGGTAAATCTCTGGTGTTTATGATAGGGCCTCATGACTCAATGCCCTATTGCCATTAGCATAATAATGAGCTTTGGTAAAAGCCATAGTCAGTTGTTCCTGAAATACCGGCCAATTGTTAAAAATGAGTTGGTAGCTAATTTCAAAAGTATTATCTTCATTCCTTGCATATTGTTCTTCTAGGAGAATATCTAGCGCATGCTCATTAAATAATATTCCAGTATAAATAGGCTTACCCTTATCTCTATAAGTTGGATCTGGCTTAAATATTAAGCCAATCTTGGTAATTTTATCAGAGTCATTATTCATTTCCCAATAAGGATTTTTGAGTGATAACACTTTTTTAAAAATAATCTTTATATCTTCTGGCTTCATCATAGGCTGAATGTTAGCGTCTTTAATTTGGGAGAAGCAAGCACTTAAATGTGCGGAAAACAGTTGTTCATTACTCACTATTATGCTCACTTTTTTTTGTTTGCTTCTTCAATAAAGATCTTCTTCAGCTCCACTTTCCACTTGTTATTTACCACCCTTTTCAATTTTCATTTTTTCTAATTTGTGCTGAATAATCGGTTGGAGTGGTTCTTGCACGACTGGCCCGTGAACACCACAGCGCCTTTCACAACATCCAGACATTGATGTAACGATTAAGGTTATGGCAACAGTATTTAATAAATAACGCATAATAACTCCAATTAGCTTACTTTAATGATTTAAGAGACGTTGAATCACTGGCTGTAGCCAACTACTTAATACCGGAATAACTAAGATAGCAGAGACAATACCGCCAATAATAAATATGATACGGAAATTGCTATTAATAGCGGCAATCATTTCCTTCATTTCATATCTAAGGCCATTAATTTCATCTTTCAGTTCATAACGTAGCGCATTGATATCTTCCTTTAATTCTAAGCGTAATTCTTTTAAGTGCTCTTTTGTCGCTAAAGCATCCAAGCCTAAATGTGAAGATTGTTCTATTACTTCCACTATGGATTAAGCTAGGCTCTCCTTTGCTCCTGAGTGAACAAGCTTTTGATAAAATTCAAGACTCTTAGTGTTTAACATGTATTAGCTCCACTTGGATAATTTATAACTGTGATTCCTATTCCCTATAAAGAAAAAATATCAGACCGCAGTTCTTTAGCCGTCACTTTACCATCGGATAATTCAACAAGCTTTAATACGGCTTTGGCCGGAACATTTTTTGCTCCGCATAAAATTGCTCTGATATGCGACTCACTATAACCTAATAATTTGGCGACATCTGAGTTAGAGCCTACTTGTCGTATTGCCTTCAAAAAGGATTTATTTTTCATGTTTTAAGTATGCTTCCTTTTGAAGCGAATGTCAATGCCTATCCACTCACTGTAAGAGCAAGTCACAAAATAATTTATTTAATAACCCGGGCTGGAATATTTCTTTTACGCCAGGTTGCAAACTTGATTTTGCTCCCTTTATAAAAATTCCTATAAGCTTTTACTGGATTTCCAGAAACTTTATATTCATTTGGCATTACTTGAGGGTGTTCCAATAGCCCAATTTTTGGCAAAGAAGGAGTTTCTAGATTAACAGCCACTTCAAAAGATTTATGGTTTTTGGGAGTCTCATACCGATATTTATATTCGTCATTTAATGCATGCACAAGTTTTTGTAACCAAAGAATTAATAGCTTTTATTTTTGTTGGTCTTAAAATTTTGTACTCTAATTCATCAGGCCCGCTAATTAGTACATTATCTCGATATTCAAAATAACCTTTTTTCTGCGTGTATCTAAAGCCATTGAACTTAATAGTCTTGCCTATTAATTTTTCGTCAGCATGTTTTTCAAAAGCGTCCTTAAATTCATTGCTTAAATGGAACCATTGCCCCTTTAAGAACAACTTTTTTGTTTTAACTTCCGTAATATCTCGGAGCATGAATCCTAATAACGGCTCGCCATAACCATTTTGTTTAGGCTTAAATTCAACGAAGACACTTGTAAAAGTAAAACGATTGTTGGTAAATTGCTTTTCTAATTCAGCACGCTTAGAATTCATCGTTGAACCTTCGTAAGTCTACTCTATGCTCATCACTTCTGCTCACACCTTGCAATAGAATGCCTAACATCCATACAATCTTTTGGAATAAATTTACAAGTCCGACAAAAGTTTCTAAGATCCTTCTCAAGGTTCTTAAAAGCCTCCAAATGAGCAATATCTGAATTGCTCTCAACAAATTGAACATAATCTCTATGCAAGCGTTCTACAGCCAGACTAATGCTTTGTGCTTGCTTTAAGATGTTTTCGACTTCCAATCCCATATCCTTCAAGAATGCAAGGGAAAGCTTTTCAGAATAGGGCGCCATGCTGTAACCTTTTACTCATCATCTTTTGGCTCTAAGTCCTCGTCTTCTGGGCCTTCATTCTCGTTATCATCATCGAAGTCATCTTCGTATTCTTCCTCATCTTCGTAATCGTGCTTTCTGCGCATAATACTTCTCCTAATTATTTATAGCCTTTATCGCCCATTTGTTCTTTCATCTTGATCAGCTTTTCCTGAAGATTTACAGGCACTGCTTCTTTTTGAAGCTTTACACCACAGCGCCTCTCACAACATCCCACAAGAAAAATCATAGCTACCATACATAATAAATATTGAAATGATTTTGTCATAACGCTCACCTCCTCTAAAATAACCAGCACCATTTGATAAACTTTATAACACAAAAAACTAAGAATAAAATTGCAACTGCGTAAATAGCTGACATTAATGCGGCGGAAAATAACCAATTTGCATAAAATCTATCTAAAAAAATATTAACTATTTTTCTCAACTTATCAAACATATCCCAGCCTCACTTATTATCCAAACAATATAACCTATCAATTTAATTCTGTATCACAATCAACAATCGATTGCCTAACATCCTCACAGTCCTGAGCAACAAAAGCACAGGTATGAGACAAAGACACAATGTCTTTCGCTAAATTCTTAAAACTCTCTGAACGTGAGATATCAGGATTAGTTTCGATCCATTCATTGTACCGTTTGTAAAGCTGCTTTGCTAAAAATGCAATATGCTCAGCGTCGTTTAGTATTTTTTCAACTTCTGTTCTCAGCTCCTTTAAAAAATGTACATCTTGAATTTCAGATTGATTCATAACGGTTTGCACCTCTTTGTTCTAAACACATGCTTTTCACAGGTTCAAAGGTTTTTCGATGCAAAGGACAAAAGCCATATTCAACTAATGCTAGTTTATGCTGGACAGTTCCATAGCCTTTGTGCTTAGCAAACCCATACCTCGGATATTGTTTATCCATCTCTATCATTTCCCTATCACGGGTAACCTTGGCTATGATGGATGCCGCACTAATCACTGGAATTAGTTTATCACCATCAACAACGGCTCGGGAAGGATATTGGAATACCGGTGGTTTTGAGCCATCCACAAAAATCTTATGGGGTTTAATCTTAAGTGCGTTAACCGCTCGAACCATAGACGCTTTGGTGGCTTGAAGAATATTAAACTTATCTATCTCCTCGACTTCTGCTCGTCCTACGGCCCAATCAATTGCAATACTGGTTATTTCTAGATAAAGTTTTTCACGTTGACGTTCGCTTAACTTTTTAGAGTCACGAATATTCTGAATACCATGGTCTTTAGGCAATATCACTACCGCTGAGATAACGGGACCTGCTAATGGACCAACGCCGACCTCATCAACACCTGCAACAAGTTGTAGTGTCGAAATCTCTTCAAGAATTGCTTCTACATCAACACCGCTCATCTTTATATTATAGGCGAGACATTTTTAAGGCCTCGCTCCATTTGATAATTATTTTTTGCTTCCTTTTGAAGCTTTAACAGATTTCTTAATGCCTTTCTTTGTTGTCGCTTTAGTAGAGTTCGCAGGCTCTATTATATCCACTTTTTTATTGGAAACCGCTTTTTTACTTTTGATTACGGTAGGTTTATTCTTTTTATCACCCGCTTTTAGTTTATCTACTTCCTTCTCAAGAATAGATAACCCCTTCTCAACCTTCTTCAACCCTTTTTCAACAAGCCCCATGACTTCGGTTTTTAATGCCTTAGACATGGTATTAAATCCTTCTGCAACCGTTGGGTTCTTTGCTTTGGCCATATTATTAATCTCCTTTAAAAACAATGTAACAAATTAGTAAGTGATAACGGTAGGATGTTCTTCTACACTTTGAACCTCATCCATTTCAAGCTGTGGCTCTTGGGGCTTTTTATCAGTAGTATTTTTACTTTTAGTATTAGTGGTTTCTACTTTACGACTGTGCTGCCATTCTTCCCAGAACTGCTTTAAATTATCTTCCAGAGCAGTAAGATAGCTCATTTCCTCATAAATACTCTCTAAGGCCTTTTGTAAAGTTGTTCGTTCATTTTGAAGTGTATTCGCTTCTTTAGCTGCTTTACCTGCGTCATTTGCTAAACGTTTAAGTTGTTGTTTATCTTTAACCTTAGGAGCTTCCCCAACTTTTTGTTCAAAAGCACTTAACTTTTCCCGTTCTTTATTTTCTTGGGTCAGTAGTTTATTAAGCTTTGGCTCTATTTGGTCACATTGTTTCTTTAAATGCGCTATTTGTTTTTCGCGAGTACTTCGCAAGAAAGCCGTTAGGGCCTGTACTTGTTCCATTGGCGCTGTCATCGTAACAATAGGAAGTTTCTTTTTAGAGCCTTGCTTTGTAGTAGCTTTGGAACGAGATGTCTTCTTTACTTTCCCTTTTACTGAAGTTCTTTTATCGCCGGGTTTTGCTTTGAGGGGTTTTTGTGTTTTAGCCATGTGAATGCCTCCAAGATTATGTTTACAGCCTAGTTGAGTACAGAATCCTTTAATGGTTTTAAAGCCGATATCTTAACTTTAACATGGGCAGGCTTGGCGGGAATAGTCACTTCTGTTCCTGTCAGTGGGCTTACCATGTTTCTGGCCTTTCTGGCAGTTTTCTTTACTCTACGCACCTTAATCCCAACCATCGGAACAATAAATGCCCCTGAGCCCTTTTTACTCATTTCATGGTGTAACAATTTGGCTAAAGACTGCATAACGGCTGTTGCTTGTCCAAAGGTGATTTCAGCATCTTTGGCTACATAGCCTAAAATATCTTGGCGAGTTAACGACTTCTTAACACGAGGTTTTTTGGGTTCAGCGGACTTTTTTGGTTTAGAGGCTTTAGGCATACAGGGCTCCTGTTCAAATTTAAAAAGTATGCCACCTCAAAATAACCTTTGTAAATAACATGAAGGATTTTATTTTTGTTTTAAACCGAAAATAGCATATATTTTTATGCTTGTTACTTATCTAATGTTCATTTGCCAGATGGAATTAGTGGGAAAAGGCCAGTTTAAGAACCACTCCAAGGACAACCGCCAAAAGTCCTATGGTAAATGTAACCATCCATTGCAGTTTGTCTACTTTACCATCTAAATGAGCAACGTCAGACTTAACGTCAGCTATTTTTAATTCAAGTTTTAATTCAGTATTGGCAATATCTTTTCTAATATCAGAGATATAATGCGTTGTTGAGAGATTATCTAAGTCAACAACACGAGCTTCGTTGATTGCATTGACAACAGCATCCGCAATTTGATCTTGAAGGCCGGCGTCTTTTAATTGTTTAAAAACCTTCCTCGTATCGAATTGCATCATAAAACTCTCTTCTATTAAGTTATATATCTTATAACTATTATTTAGTCAAGCGATTCCTAATATACCATTATGTATTACTAAACATACCCAGGATAATTAGCATTCCCATAACGATTATAATACATAGGGTCCCTATAATTCTCAGGAACCGCAATACCAAGCCCTGACATCACGATATAGCGCATGGCATCCATTAAGTGATCGTCAGTATCATTTGGTATGCCATCTTCATTTCTAGCGTACATTCTAAGTTCGCTAATCGTATTTTTAAGTGTGTTAAATATTTTAAGCCTGCCATTTTGCATTCTTTGTAACGTCTTTAAAATCCCCTCTTCTTTACTGTTTTTTGCTGGTGATAAGTATTTAAATCCAGCTTGTTGAAATAATCCAACAACCTTCTCACCGTCCCCTTGCCTTGAAATTTTACCTGCTGGATCGTAAACGCCCGGCATCCAGCTAATCCCGGCATGCTGTAACGCAAAAGCATGTTGGTCTGGGGTTCTTTCTTTTAAATAATGCTCAGCATACAAATACAAAACATCATTATCTCGATCATGGGCAGCAAACAAGATTGCTGTTTCGCTAGTCCAACCAAAATCGAGGCCATAAACTCTAGGCCAATATTTAGGAATTTCGATAGGGTCGCAAAGAATTATCGATTCTGGTACAGGGAAAACCATCCCGCGGCCCAAAGATGGGATCCCCTTAGTTCTAGCTTCAATTTCATGCGGTGAATATGAGGTTAACATCTGCTGCTTTTCTTGTTCAGTTAAATGCGGGTTATCTTCCCAAGTTGCCATTACGTAATACTTAGAATCGATTACCTCTTCGGGCTTTCTGCCTTCCATAAAGGATTTGATAAACTGATTCATACCACTTAAAGGCGTCATGCTCATGATTAACATGCCATGAAAGCCTTCGCTCGTTGCCATAGTACGAGTTAAACACTCGGAATAAATATCTTGTGGCGGTTCTTCATCTAAATGAATAATGTGCTTTTGAGTTCCTTGAAATTTCTTCCTTTTCTGGTCATATGCTTTGAACGCAAGTTTGGACACCCCACCAGAAGAATGCCTAACCCATACGGTATCGCAAGCGTTTGGTACGCCGGATTTGCTAATTTTTCGAAGAATTAAGCTGGGGTGGATTAAGCCTGGAGTTCCATCATGCGGATCGCCAAGATAGTACTTAATTTGAAGGATGTCTCTGGTAGTTTCCGCTGAATCCGAAGCTGCCCATACTTCTACAGGCTCATCATAGCGGTAACCATTCCACCATTCAGGATAAATTCCCGTGAGATGCATGCACACTTCTAATGAAGCCGAATACGTTTTACCCGTTCTATCAACAAACCACACCAAGTTACTAAAGGTTCACGAACGCCGTCCCTGACAAGGTTCTGTTCAAGTTGCTTAAATTCCTGTTCAGAAAGAGCAGGTAGAAATGATTCAAATTCTGGATCAATTTTAATTTCGGTTTTAAACTGCCCAGCAACTGATGCTATACTCATTTGGCACCTCTATTGCTGTTAGCTGCTTTCTCTTCCAAAAACGATTCAATATCATCATCCAACCAGCCAGAAATACGTTTAGAGATATAAACCCTTTTAGGTAGCTGGCCTTCCTTCTCCCTTCTCAACAACGTAGAGCGTGAGATGCCGAGTTTTTTGGCAACTTCAATTGTTCTTAACAAATTACTCATCAGTTTGTTCTCCCAATATGCTTCATGGAATTGCATCTATATTGGGAATCATATATTCAAAAATAAATTTTTATATGCAGCAAATTAAAAACGTCTTAAATAAAAAACTCTAAGATCCTTATACATCCTTAGAAAAAATTTTTAGCTTAAAATACTGATATAAACAGCATTTTTAAATATCATACCGATCTTAAGGACACCATAAGCCGACTTTAAGGACACCTTGAGCCGATTTTAAGGACACTATTTTATTTATTTTTTTACAATTTTAATGCTTGCCTGTTTTATTGTAGGTCTATACGGTCGAAGACAGTTCGCTACACGAGCGGTATTGGCGTGGATGAGAAAACGATTAAAAATTATTAAGCACTTCAGGCTTGCCCGACGGAATCTATATTGAAAATGCTATTTTCTTTTTTTTATTAAATTATTTATATCCAAAGGTGCCTCTAAAAGGCTGTTTAATTTTTTTAATTCTTGCTTTTTTTCTGTTATATTCATAATACCAACATAATCACTATGCATATCAACAAACAATTTCGTATCTAGTTTATCACGAGCTTCACGACCATCTATCTTCACGCTATTTATAACTTCATGGTCCCTTAAATTTCCCCAAATTCGATCGAGTCTTTTAATCAAATGTGAGCTATCTTCGCTCCTACCTTTCAATAAACCAAACCTATGCATATAGGCTTTTCTAGTAATCCCATTTGGCAACTCTTCTATGCCAGCAAAAATTGTACTTCTATTTTTTCGATACAAGTTTTCTTTAGCATAAAGTTCTAAACTTAATTGAGCCGCGGGTAAATAATCTAAACTTTGTCCTTCATAAGAAAGCATAGCTTTTGCATTAACGGGCATAAACAAAGGACTATTTCCTTGCTCAAGGTTAATTAGAGAAAACAAATCCTCATTAAAAACCATATTGTAGTATTCATATTTGTCACGCTTTACATCTCTGAGTATTTTAAAAAATCCTCTTATTGTATCTTTATAATTTCCTTGTCGCTTGATTGATGATTCTTTTAACTGTGTTCTTCTATAGTATAATCGGTCTTGTATTTCACAAACTGCTCTAAAAATTTCTTTTGGATCTTTTTCATGCCCAAAAGCTCTTTGTCTTTTTGCTCTATTTGGCCTTATTGTATCAATAAAATCCTCAAATGTTATTTTAACTTTTTTGCCTAATGCCCTAAATCCATTATTTTGATCATATATCCTAAATAGTGCTATCAGTCCTTGAAGGAAAAAACCTGGACAAGGTTTTTGGCCAAATATCAAATTAACATATTCTATTATCTCATTTTGTTTTTCATCTATAAATCTATCTGTGTTTAATTCAATAATTAATGGTTCGTGATCTTTGAGTGGCTGCCCTTTATAAATGAGTGGTTTTCTTTCGATTTTTATAACCTCTCCTAACTCAGGATCTAAAGTTGAATTTTGTTGTTGACAATATCCTATTGGTATTGAGGCAAAATGAGCAGGAAGCCCTTCGATATTGCTATTAAATTTTATAAACTTCTCAATCATGTCTCTATTATTTCTTTCAAATATTAAAATGCTTCTTTGGAGTTTTCTTTCTTCTTCAATTTTATTTAAAACAACTTCTTTGTTTTGCTTTGCCAGGTTGACCAAATATATGTAAGAGTTTTGAATATCTTCCGCAATCGATTTAACTTCAACCGACGGTTCATTTGCAGTTTTTTTCATAAACTCCTCCACAAATCGAGCATAAATATCCTCCGAAGAATATCGAACTCCTTTTATCTTAGAATGTATATATTGAGCCTTTAAACGTTCAATCTTATCCAACAAATCATTATTTTTTCTTTTAATTAGTAAAAGCGTATTTTTAATTTTATAGGGGTATTCTGGATGATCCTTTAAAGGAATTTTTTTATCTTCTAAAGGAATCCCATTATCAAAAAACATAAGTTCTAAAGATTTTTCCTCTAGAGAAGACAATCCATCTTTAAATATTATGCAGGCTTCCTTATTTGGAAGATTAAACTTTCTTTCAAGATGAATTTGAGCAAAGGCATACATGGCAACAACATAATCAAACAGCAAATATTTTTCGCAATATTGCTCTTCACTTTTATCAACCCTAAAACTTAATCTTATATTATCATAAATATCTGCATAGTTTATTTGAACCTGACTTTTTATCATTTCTCTGGCAAACCTTACCACGTAATTGCTAGAAGTCAGTGGAGTAGCGTTGCAAAAATATTTTAAAGAATATAAACTTAAGTTATATTTTTTCACAAACTTAACAATAACCTCGGCAGCTCTTATCAATAGAACTTCCCTTTTATTTAGATATATTTCACTTGTTGGTTCAATTATTTCTTCTGTCAAGCCGCAATCAAAAAAAACCGTTTCTTCACTGGTCATTTTTGAATTTAAAGCTTTTTGATGTCCAACTATGGCTTTTACATACTTAAAATCACGAAAAAATGAAAAATATTTAACTTCTGAAGGAGCATGAATTTCTTGAAATGTCACTATAGACTCTGATGCTTTACTTGGTTTTATTATGCCTTCTTTTGAACCGTAATTCCTAGCGTCATACACTTTCACGTTAGACTTCCACTTTCCTAATCTGATAGGGACAAGGCTATCCACAAAATAAAATATTTTCGTGAAATACAAAAGATCTTTTCTTTCTATGTTATCTAATAAATTTATATTGTTCATCATTCTCTATCCATTTGTTTGAATTTAGACTTATCTCTATTGGACTATAAAATCAGTAACTATGATACACCAATAACCATTAATCCGTATTGGCGATCAATAAAACTTTGCGAGCCGATTTGGATCTAGGTTTATTCTCCATTTCTTATTTAAATTGCTTACAGTGATCCTGCTTACATGGGTTCACTTTATTTTTAAAGTATTGAAGTTTTGTCTGTGGATAGGTAATATAGCCTGGTATCAACTTCAACCGATACATCTGGTGTTTACCCACTCAACCTCTGGGTGGGTGTCTTTTAAGATAACCATAGGTCAAATATGCCGCCCTCAAACAATTCGACAAAACAGTTTTGATAGATGTTTATTTTGGCTTCTTACTAAATAATGTCGTCGTGAATTGCAAACGTGAGCGCAGTCGTCGATGGCAGGGACTCTATAAGGCTTTACAGAATTCTAAGGTAAAGCCTTATAGCTTTAACACTAAAAAACGCACTCAGCACCGGCCCAAATTTTCCGTTAACCCACACAGGAGTAAATTTTAAGTGGAAAAACGATTGCTACTGCTACAACCTTGCGACAACTCCAACAATAACGAGGTTTAAATTATCTAAATTTTTGCTACACTAAAGCTACAGTACCGCGCTTGTCCACGCCAAATATTGAAATGCAATTCCTCTCTTTAAATAATTCGTATCATCTCGCTGGGATGTAACTTTAACTTCCGACCAAATTCTTTGTGCAATACCTGGGATATAGCCACACTGGTTTTATAAAAGGCTAAGCGCAATTCATTAACATGGAACTGACTGATATGCTCTGGGAAATCTAGGCTAATTTTTTCCTGGCTCATATAAACCTTGCACTTTAATTGTCTAAAGGCAGCGACCACCTTTTCCGCATTATATTCGTTTTTATTTTTGCAACTTTGCATAAGTTGTCACCGTCAAACAGCCCTTCAGCACATACCTTAAATAGCCCTATTATTATCTCTTAGATTGAAATTTAATTTGGTCATTTCAAGAGCATCTACTATCCTCTTCTTTAATGCTATGACTTTCTTTACCTTCTCTAAAGCATCTTTTATTTCCAGCGTTAAATCTGGAACACCATATTTTCGGGGTATTGAATCAAACAGTTCAATGATTCTTAGTATTGTTCGTTGCATTTCTTCAAAATCACCTTGGTTTAATTGCTCATCAATTAGCAGTATTAGCTTTTTAATAACAGGTTCTTTAGGGTGTATTGATGAAATACTATATTCATTAATCATATTTAATCCAAAGGTTGTTTAATATCAGTGATTGAAAGACCGGTTACTTGAGAGATAAGTTCCAGTGTACAGCCATTAGTAGACATACTTTTAGCAATCTCAAATAAAGCAAGCTCCCGACCTTCGGCAACTCCATTTTGTCGCGCTTCCTCTAACTTATCTTGCAACATTTTATTAATAATATCTTGATGCATAATTTATATCCTGTTCTTTTGAAATTCTTCTATTTGTTTGCGAGAAGTTCTTCTATTTCAACCTCAGTTAACCCAGTTAAATGCACCATTTTGGTTGTAGCGGTTCCATCTGAAAGTAACGTCTTAGCAATTTCTTAACAAGACCAATTCCCTATCCGTTCCTTTCTGAACTCCAGGCTTAACTCCTTCTTTTAACCTTCCTAACACTCTTTGCTCTATATCTTTAGTCACACTTCCTGTCCTTATTAAAACACTATTCCTGTTTATCCTTTAATTTTTGACCTTGAGGTTTTCCCTTTCCTCTCACCAAAAAACCCCATTCCCCTGCCCTAGGCCTTACCTTGTTTCTACCCTCTTTTGATGACCGCAATTTAGACTTATCTGTTTTTGCCATTTTAATTCCCTCCTGGATCAATTATTTATACGTACTGCACTTTGATCGGACAAAAAAATATTCCTAACTTCACCGTCAAATCTAGTTAAACATCAGCATTAAAATCGTTCAATAGCGCCCCTGCTTACCATCAGTTATTTTCAGATGTCAAAATATATTCAGATTGAACATCATATTGAACAGGTATTTCTTTTTTTTCAACAGTCAAACCATACTTATTCAGCTCTTCCATAACTTCACTAGTAAACGAGTCTAACGCTTTTTTGACAGTATTTGTTTCCTCATCTATCTTCTGAAAATCAACATTATCCACATGAGTATTTATATATCTTTTTATGACGTCTATATTAGAAAATAACCAATTGCTCACGCTGTACCAATCAAAATTAGACATTGATTTCTCATTTTTACTCATTTATATTTTACTCCTTAAAAAACTTTAAGACTAACACATAGGTTTCAAATTAAAACTTCCGTTACACACACAATCCACATTTAACTATTCAGGCCAAAATTCTTCATCTAAGCATTGCTCTAATGTAAAAGGACATTCTTCTGAAAATGTATCAATGTTCAAACCAGTCTCTTTCTCCGCCATCAGCCTTGCATCAATGTAAGCAATACTTAATCTTAGCTCTATTTGATGTTTCAAACTTGGACTCTCCTGCAACAAATCTTGAATTCTTAATCTTTGCCCTTTAATTGTTAGCCTCCAACTTTTACCACGCCTTTCTTTTTGGAACTTCCATTTCAGCAAGTGAGCAATTAAAACCGAAAAGCAACTAATTAATGCTCTTTTATTGCTTATTCCCATATCTTCAAGTTCCTCTGCAATATTCATAACATCCACCTCGTTAATTTTTCCTTCTTTCAATAATTGCGCGGTCTTTTTGGTCCATGCGTAAAAGTCTTTGTCGTGTAATTCATGATTTGACAAGTCCATATTACCATCCCTCCTTAACTTGTGGGTCTGGATTTAATTTGATAATTTCTGGCGCGCCTTGTTTATCTGGCAGCAGTAAAGGACCTTGTGTTTTTTCCATCAGCTCTTGTTTATGAAGATTTTTAAAATATTTAAACATAAAATTTGAAGCAATCAAAAACAAAACCACCAGAACAATTAAAATGGTAATAACTCTGACAAGTTTCTTTAAACCGTTATTTTTACGAATACTTTTCTTGAAAGGCTGGGCCATATCTACCTCTTTTCGTTTACTGAGCCATAATCTATGAATTCGTTAGCAATTTCTGATGACTCTTCGGTTTGTATTTTATCTTGCGATTTTGCCGCACAAAACATTAAAACCATAAAACCTATAGCAATCGAAAACACAATATAAAAATGTTTCACCCTCATTTGCTCCTAATTCATGCATTGCCATTAAATTATCCTAATCAATTCCTCAGCGTCTTTGCGTTTAAAGCGTGCGCCTAGACGCTTCATCAAATACTCATGCAATTGTCTATTCACCTTTTTAAAAGCTAACAACACCTTTCCTGGGTCGTATCCCGATATAGAACATCCCATTTTTAAGCTTCGGCTACAGCAACCTCAAGGCCCCTCACAATTTCAAGTAAAGTTAGGTACACTATGCACTTATTTAAAATATTCATAAACACCTGTTGCAATCAACCCTATAGATCCTAAAACTGCCATCAGCTGCAGCAAACTAAGACCAAAAGTGCGATATTCTCTAAGATTCAGTTCTTTTTTCTCATAAAGATTAACTTTCATAAGTTTTACTCCAAATTATATTCAACAAACTTGCTAACGGTTTCGGTAATTTATCGCTGTCTAGTATCTTCTTAACCTTGCGGACGGTTTCATGGCTTATTCCCGCTTTGTTAGCCGCATTTACCAAAGCTTCTCCATTTTTCTTATTCTGTTCCCCAAAATCTTGGGGAACAGATTTTCTAACCTGCCTCTTTTTTGCCCTCTCACTCTCCACTTTCTCGTAACATAACGCCAGCTCAGACTTTTGAAAAGTCGTTAAATTCCTGCGTCCGAATTGCCTCTTAATTATCCACCTTTTAACTTCTAGCTCATCTTGTGTTAAAGCTTCAGGAAGGCACACAAAATCTTGGGTACCTTTTCCTTCTATATTTTCCCGTTCCACAAAATTTTGTGGAACGGGCACTTTATCTCCAACTTTTTAAGGCCTTAATTTTACGCTTCATCTTTCTTAAAACAACTTAATCGCTCAACTATTTCATTATTTTTCATGCGGATAACTACCATGCTTCTAGGGTTTCCCGATTGTTGGCATAGTTTTTTAGCTTCTTCGATACATTTGCTTCTATCTCCATCTTCGCATAGTGATTCTTGCTGGTCATTAATTTTCACATTCCAAGTTTTAGTTTTTCTGTCATACAGCACATGGAAAAACGTAGGGTAAGGTTCCAATGTTTCAAGCGCTGCTTCCAAGTTTGTCGTCGCTATCATATCGCCCTTCCCACATTGCTCATCATCATTTTGAACCAAGTGCTATTACTGAAGCCAGTATCAAGCACCGAGATATTGGCGTTCTTCAAGTGTTCCTCAAGGTAGGGGTTCTTGCGAACGGCTTCACTTAACAGCTCTAATTTCTCGCTTTCAGCGAGTTTATCGTACCAAGCCACATTCTCTTCATGCACTGGGAAGGTTGGTTCTACAGGCTTATTTGAAGCTTCCTCGTCTTCTTTTGGAGCAGGCGGCATCCAATCAAGGCTAACGGCTTTGTTCAAATAAGCCCCTGGGTTTTTAGCGTTGGCAGACTTGGTGAGTTCAATTTTTTGTTGTAAGTACTCCAATCCGTGCTTTTTAAGCCAACTCTCCATGAGGACCCTCGAGACTGCCCACCCTTTCACCACATTCATCAGGCCAACAACAACAGAGCCATCAGGCTCCAACTGAGGCTGTTGGGTTAATTTGACTTTAGGGTCAGGTTGAGGCTTTGGTTTAGTAACGGGTTTTTGTTCTACGCTGGATAGCTTCTTGGCAGTAGCCACTGCACATCCAATCGCCTTAGGCTTGTTGTTCTTGTTTTCATCTGTGGATCTTCTATGAGTCTTCTCTGTAATAATTTGTCCCTTTGGGCTAAATTGATTTGCCCCTTCTGGCGATTCCAATTTGTCCCTTTGGGCTAAATTGATTTGCTCTGTTTGTTTATATTTTGTTTGTATTTCATTTATTAAGCCAATTAACTTTTTAAGATTAATTTGATAATACGTTTTTGGTGGAACACCTTTAACGGTCAGCTCAAATACACCAGACTCAATAATACGTTTTTTGGCATTCCTCAATTCTTTGCTACCCATTTTTAGTTCATTAAAAATTTCAGCATCTGTCTTGTAAAATTGTTTATGCCCCATGACCTTGGACCAGTAAATTAATTGCGAGGTAACTAGTCCTGCTGAAGTTGTTCCCATTATTTGCGAATAGACACCATGATAGACGATGGGCCTGTCATTGAGTGCTTCAAATAAATTCAAAAGGGTTTGATCAAAGTTTGGTTGTGATGATATCTCGTTCCTCATAAAGTCTTGTTCCTGTGTTAGTTTTATTAATACATATGCTTGACTTTATCGAGCGCAAAAGATATTCTAAGAATTGTCTAAAGTTCCTGAAATTCTCGTCGCTTCATTGCTCTCAAGCTCTGCTAGTTAGGGGATCACTGCAAATGGTCCCCTAATCAATCTAAAAGATTATCGTTTCATCATATTCGATAGCTCGATCCTATTCTTTATTTTTATTGACTGTCAATAAAAAACTCTATAAAAACTTTGTTTTTTTTACTTGTTATTATAATATGTAAATATTTATTTATTAGGATATTATATTATGATAATTTGTTTTTCAAATCAAAAAGGTGGGGTTGGTAAAACAACTTTGACCTTATGCGCAGCCTATGAATTTAGCAAGACTGGTCGAGATGTTTTAGTAATAGACGCAGACCCGCAAGGTTCTATCATGGATTGGTCAGATATAAGAGAAGAGCCTCTTCCTAAAAACATTAGCATTGCTGCAATGCCAAAGAAAACTATTCACAGAGATCTAGAAGCGTTATCTAAACGCTATGACTACGTTATAATTGATACTCCTCCAAGAGTCACAGATATTACCAGATCGGCTATTATGGCGAGTAATATAGTGGTCGTTCCTTGTACACCTTCGCCTTATGATGTATGGGCTACTGAAGAAACAATAGATTTAATTAGAGAAGCTAAAATCTACCATAAAAGCTTGGTTTTTACCTTTATGTTAAACAGAAAACTAGCTAACACTGTAATTAGCAGAGAAGTAAAGGAAGCGATTAGTTCTTTGGGAGATGATATTAATCTTTTGTCTTCTGAAATAACGCAAAGGGTTATATTTGCAGAAGCAGCTAATGCAGGAAAGGTTGTTCAGGAAATTGATGGGGAAGGAAAAGCAACTTTAGAGTTAAATAATTTTGTAGTTGAACTAAATAATTGTTTGGATGTAAAAAATGAAAAAGTTGAAAATTAATACTAGGAAAAATAAAGAAAAAAGCAAAGAGGAATGGATAGGAAACTCAGAGCTTTCTGCAAGAATAACCGTGTTAGTTCCGTTAGAATTACATAATAAATTTAAAATGAAGGCTATTGCGAACAATACAGATATGTCTGATGTTATTCGGGAGTTTATTATTAACTACGTTGATTAACATATTATAATATTTATTTATGTAAATATTTACATTTAATTTTTCTTGTATTAATATAAAAATATAAATGCGCGGTGAATGAGGTTGCTCTCCCTCAAACACCACGTCTTGCCCACAACCTACTACAAAGGAGTAAGGTCATGAACCAACTCAACAGTGTATCAAACTTTCGATTATTCGTTAATAACGGCCCATCCGTTAACCAACACCAATCCATCTATTCAACTCTAGAGCCCAACACC
>Ga0169931_10002721_pt1 | contig 28526 bp, 16 predicted proteins | sample Kivu_15m_20L_FD_129675 | JGI IMG/M metagenome (GOLD analysis project Ga0169931, IMG submission 129675) | Freshwater microbial communities from Lake Kivu, Western Province, Rwanda to study Microbial Dark Matter (Phase II) - Kivu_15m_20L... | ecosystem: Environmental > Aquatic > Freshwater > Lake...
CACGCCCAGCTTCGGCGTCGGGCGTCAGGCTGCCGTCCGCCTGTCGCCAGGGGCTGCGCGGATAGTCGGTCAGCGAGGTCACATAGGCCGCCAGTGCATCCAGATCTGCGCTAAAGCCAGCCTTTGGCGCGCCCAGTGAGGTGTCGCGCCCGCCACTGAAAAAATCCTCGTCCGACATCAGGCCTTCGCCTGCAAACGGGCCCCGAATATCGTGCTCGAAATCCTGAATCTCATCGAAATTCGCGCTCCAGTGCACCGGACCATGCCCCATACCAGCTCGGCCCAGCAGCGATGTCGTATTACGAAAACCTTCGCCACGTTCCGAGAAATCCCAGGTCAGATGATCCGATTCACCATCCAGGTGGCAGCCGGCGCAGGCAATATAGCTGTCGCGGTTCAGACGCACATCGAACGAATCATTAAATAACTGTTTGCCGCGTAATTCCGGTTCGCTGAGTGGCTCGACTGTCGGAAGCCGAAGTCGCTGCAGCGCCGGCGAATTGGTCACAAAGGCGTCCGCAGCGAAGACCACCAGCTCGCGTGAAAGATAACTGTCCAGATACACCAGACGGCCATCGCGCGATACCTGCACAGATTCCGGCGCATAACCCGTATTGAGCAGTGAACCCGATTGCCCGAGACCGGTAAAGCGATCCAGACGCTCCACGCTCCGTGCATCCCGAGAGGGCACATACAGAAAATCGCCCTGCAAAGACCACCAGGCTGTCGCAGCAAATCCTCGGTTATCAAATAGTTTTCGCGTGCCTTCGACTTCGCTTCGCGTCGAAAGATCCACCTGAGCCACTACCGCGCGTTGGGTGGTCTCGTGCGACAGCGGCTCGCCGTTCCGAAATAAACCCTGAAAAATATTGGCCTGTGTTCCGGTAATCGCCGCCCGGTCGCCCCACGGACTTACCACCACCGGTCCCAGATAATTGATCACGCCCGGCGTCTCGGTATCCGAAGATAACTGACGGTCGGCCTCGATCACCATCGTGTCCACAGCCTCTGTCGTGGGGTCGACCAGATAAACCTTTGAAACCTCGTCGTCGGCGCGCCAGCGGGACACCGCCAGCGTGCCGTCGGGGAGCGCCGCGATGGCGCGTGCATCGGAGCCCACAGCAATCGTGCGTAAAAGCTCACCCGTACCCACCGAAATTTCGTACAGCTCGCCGCGTCCCTGACCGGTGACCCACAACGAATCTCCCACCTGAATGATCCCAAATGGGCGAGCCCCCCAGGGCAGGGTAACCTCGACGCGCGACGCGCCAGCGCTCGGAACAGGCATCACCCATACCGAGTCGCTGTCCTGACAAGCCACCGCAACCCGTGAATCGCCAACCAGCGCGACGGTACGTGGGTCGTCACACGTGGCAACGCGCTCCAGCACAGACAACGTGTTGCCATCCCGTTCGAAGACCGCGACCTCGTTGGAATCGGGCGAAACCACCGCAACCCGCTCATCGTTCGGCGACACCGCAATCGTCGTTGAATGATTCTGCTGCCACAGTGTCTCTGGAACGACCGTCAATCGCCCGCTGACCGTACGCGACGTACCGTCGGAAAAGCGCACGACCGCGTTTAGCGTGTAACGACCGCGCCGAGCGTAAGTAACCGATATTTCTGCGGTCTCCGAGACGGTGTTCTCTACGTCACGCGAGCCAAACTGCCACTCCACCGTCGCAATTTCGCCCGATGACTCCACCCGCAGCGGCTCGGCCACGCCTTCTGCCGCATAGCGGTCCATGACCAGCGTGGCCTCGGGTGCCAGCGCGCCGGCGTTCTGCGTGTCGGTCTCGACTGCGTCCGTCGCGAGCCCTGTGTCCGGCGCCCGGCCCGCATCGGCATCGGCGTCACTCGCCGCGTCGCCCGAAAGGCCGACGTCTGCCGCACCGTCGTTGCCCGAATCAGCGCCCGCCACAAGAGAGCCGTCGTCATCCGTGCATGCCGTCAGGGCCAGGCACACAACCACCAGATACCCATGGGACAGGCGCAGACGCATTACTCAGCCGTGGTGAAGGTCAGGCTAAATGGCTCTACAATCGCGTTGCCAGCGAAGTCCACAACGCCACCCGCCGGAATCTCAAGCACATACGTGGTGTTCGGTGCGAGCGGTTCCAGCGGCGAGAAGTTCACAATATTCTCCTGTGCGGACAGCTGGCCATCCACTCGCGTCATGGCGGGGTCGGTTCCCTCCACCCACAGGCGCACGCTGCCCTCAAAGACACTGCCGGCATCTACTGCCTCGCCGAACGAAACACCAATCCGGGAAGTCAGTGGCAGGCCTGACGCACCATTGGTGGGCCATGACCAGGTCACCGCAGGGGGATTCGTATCGGGAGTCGTGCTCCACGGCGCGATCGAAGATCCCTGGTTGGGTAGCGCCTTGTCGTCGACCGACAACACCGCAAGGTGACCAATCGGCGTCATGGTGTCCAGATCACCCTCCAGGTCAAACGTGGCCACCGGCTGGATATTGGTCAGGTCAGAAATATCATAAATAATGGCGTCGCGAGATTCGCCCACAAAGGCATAATTCTCGTGGATGAACACATAACCGCCGTTGCCGTCACTGCGGTACGAACCGGCATAGACGGGCGCCGACGGGTCACGAATATCCATGACCATGACGCCGCCGCCTCCCTGCTTGCGGGCGTACCACACGTAACCATTCGAGAAATTCGTAAAATAAGCCTCTTTCGGCTCACCCGTCTCGTCGATTGCCAGAAAATCTCCGCCCGGAATGGCGATCGGGTTGGTCGGGTCAGACACATCCAGAAGCACGGTGCGTGCGCCTTCTGCTGCCGTGGCGATCAACAGGTTACCGATCACCTGCACCTGACCGACACGCAACACCGGATCAAATGTGTACTGGGTAACAAACTGCGGATTGAGCGGATCCGAGGCGTTCACTACATAAACGCCGTTGTCTGAGCCGGCCACATAGACCCAGGGCGCCTGCCAGAACAGGCTGATGGTGACGCGTGCATAGGCATCGGGATACATAAACCCGGGCAGATTCAGCACGCTCACGCGGGCCGGTGCAGTAATATCCGAAATATCCCAGAACTCGATGCCTCCTTCGAAGATACCAGTAAACGAGTCTACCGCAGCCCAACGCTCGTCGCCGCGAATCATAAAACCGATCGCGTGGGTTTCGCGCATGGTCTCGCTGAACCCGGTGCCGGCAACGGTAGGGCTGCAAGGATCCGAAATATCGAAGAAGGTAATGCCGCCCTGACCATACTCCGGCGCCCAGGGCATCACCAGATACCCGTTGAGCATCGTCACCAGATTATGGTGGTCCGTTACATCCCTGCGGTCCGGGTCCAGAAACGCACAGTTGGCGTATAACTGTTCCTCGGTAAACGTCACCGCGCCAATACCCGGCCCCTCATTCGCCGGCCACGCGTCCGGCTCGGGGTACGGTCGTGGCATCGGGCCCGCGTCCACCCCGGAATCCGCGCTCGAGCCGTCGGTCGACTCCGCGTCACCCGAAACCTCGTCTCCGACATCCGCGACGGCATCGGTCCCCACATCGGACGGCGACGGCGTTGGGCTACCCCCATCGACCGCATCGTCGGTGCAACCCGACAGGGCAGAAGCCATCGCCAAACCAGCGAGAAGGGCCACGAAGCAAACGGAAGAACGACGACAACAGACCAGCGACATATCGATTCCGGGCGAATGCTGAGGGGGGAACCGGTGGCTGCGCGCTCTGCGCTTGCCTTCACGCGAAGGCCGTGCAGAAGAGCGGTTTCCGCACGCTTTTATAGGCCAAGCGCAGCTAAAGGCAACCGTGCCAAATCATCCATTTTGAACGAGCGTTCCATGCCCAGACTTGAGCAGCTCCCCCCAAACCCGTGGAATGCCCTCTGCTGGGTCGTTGGTGAACCCGTCGTCGGTGAAGGTTGCTGGATTGGCGCTTTTACGGTCATCGACGGCTCGGGTGGACTGACCATTGGCAAAGGCTGCGATATCTCGAGCGGCGCGCAGATCATCACCCACTCCAGCATGCGCCGCACCGTCACCGAACGCATTCACCCCTCCGTGGACCGCGCACCCACCGAGATCGGCGACCACTGTTTCATTGGCACCAACGCGGTCATCCTGATGGGCTGCAAAATAGGGCACCACTCGGTGGTCGCAGCCGGCGCCGTGGTGCTCGAAGGCAGCGAGTTTCCGCCATTCAGCCTCATCGCGGGTGTTCCTGCGGTGCGCAAAGGAGACGTCACCGTAGCACGCGAAGCGCTGGCAGGGCGCGAGTCACGCACCGAATCAGAGCCCTGAATCCAGCGCCGTGCCCGCTGGGCGCGATGTTTCTGGCGTGTGTGGTCAGGCCAGCCGCGACCGAATCATCCGCAGCACGTTCGCCACCGCATCGGCAATCTCGGCATCCGCTGCCACCGCCATGTCGATGTACCGGTCATCGCCGATTCGCAGGCGCGCATCGTCGCGCTCGACCCGGTTGGAAGCACCCGAAGCAACCACCACGAATACACCTGCGTCGTTCAGACGGGCCGCCACTTCGATGGCCTCCTGCTGCGGCAGCGAGTCTGCACGGTGCAGGTTCGGGTCGCGCACCTCCACGACGGTCGGCAGTACCCCCTGTGCAAACAGGGCCTTTTCGACGTCGTAGGCCACGGCGGCGAGGGTGTCGGCCGAGGAGCCGTGCAGCCACACCGTACGCGCAGTAAACCCGAGCTTCGTGGAGCGTGAGGTGGAGGAAATCTGTGTGCGGACAGACAGCGAGCTGCCGGCCGCGCCGGCGTCGCGAGCATGCTGGATCATGCCTGCGCCGACCGTGTTGTTGCTCATGGTATCGATGATGATGAACGCGCCGGTTGCCCGGTTGTCCACGTATGCATCGAAATAGAGCGGGCGGTGTGTGGTGAAACGCACGCGACCGATGTCGTTCAGGTGCAACATGTCGCTGGATTCGTTCTCCATCGTCTCGAGGTTCACGCGATAATCAATCGAGCGAATGTCGGTGCGCACATAACGGCTCGCGTGCTTGATGAGATAGGCGCGCGACGGGTCGAGCGGCTGCTCGTTCATCCAGACGACCATCGCCTCAATGTTCCGGTCAACCCGTGGTGGCGTGGCCACATGCGAAATGACGTCGCCGCGGCTGATGTCGATCTCGTCTTCGAGGCGAATGACCACGCCCAGAGGCGGAAACGCCTCGTCGATTTCGCCATCATACGTATCGATCGCACGCACCTTGCTGGTGCGGCCGGAAGGCTGCACGACGATCGTGTCGCCCTTGCGAACCACGCCGGACGCCACCTGACCAGCAAACCCGCGATAGTCGAGGTGTGGCCGAATAACGTACTGCACCGGGAAGCGAAACGGCAGGTGTTCACGCCTGTTCTCGACCGGCAAGGCTTCCAGATACTCCAGCAGGGTGCCGTCGTGGTACCAGGGCGCACGCTCCGACGCCGTCACGACGTTGTCGCCGTTGAGCGCGGAGATCGGGAAAAACCGGATTTCGTCAAACCCAAGTCCGCCCGAGAAGGAGCGGAAGTCGGCCACGATGCGGTCGTAGGTAGCCTGATCAAAGTCCACCAGGTCCATTTTGTTCACGGCCACCACCAGCCGCGAGATACCCAGCAGCGACGCAATAAACGCGTGGCGCTTTGACTGCTGCAACACGCCGTATCGTGCATCAATGAGCGTAATCGCCACGTCTGCGGTGGAGGCGCCCGTCGCCATATTCCGGGTGTACTGAATGTGGCCCGGGGTATCGGCGATGATGAACTTGCGACGCGCGGTCGTAAAATAGCGGTACGCCACGTCGATCGTGATGCCCTGCTCGCGCTCGGCCCGCAGGCCGTCGGTCAGCCGAGCCAGGTCCACCGTGCCATCGCCCGACGTCGAGCGGGCGTCGTGCATCTGGTCTTCAAAGATATTCTTCGTGTCGTGCAGCAAACGCCCAATCAGCGTCGATTTGCCGTCGTCCACGGAGCCAACCGCGACGAAACGCAGCAGGTCCTTGCTCTCGTGGCGCTTCAGGTAGGTCAGGATGTCAGTATCGAGCAGGTCGTGATGGCTCATGAATGCGGACCGGGCAGGGCGGCGCCACGTTGCGCGGCGCGCGTCACAAAGGCAGAAAGAGAAACAGCGGGGGCGATTACCTCAGAAGTAGCCTTCACGCTTCTTCTGCTCCATCGAGGCGTCTTCGTCGTAGTCGACCAGTCGACCCTGACGCTCGCTGGTCTTCGCCATCAGCATCTCCTCAATGATTTCGGGAATCGTGGTCGCCGTCGATTCCACCGCACCCGAGAGCGGGTAGTCACCGAGCGTACGAAAGCGCACCATCTTCATGACGGGCTTCTCGCCCGGCAGCAGGCGCGAGCCCATGCGGTCGTCGTCCACCACGATCAGCACGCCGTCGCGCACCACACACGGGCGCGGCTTGGCCAGATAAAGGTCCACCAGCGGGATGTTCTCGAGCCAGATGTACTGCCAGATGTCGAGCTCGGTCCAGTTGCTGATGGGGAACACGCGGAAGCTCTCTCCGCGGTTTTTACGCCCGTTATACAGGTTCCAGAGCTCTGGACGCTGGTTTTTAGGGTCCCACTGCTGAAAAGAGTCGCGGAACGAATACATGCGTTCTTTCGCCCGGGACTTCTCTTCGTCGCGCCGCGCGCCGCCAAAGGCGGCGTCAAACCCGTATTTGCTCAGCCCCGCCTTCACCGACTGGGTGAGCATGGCGTCCGTCCACTTCTGGCTGCCGTGGTCAAACGGGTTCAGCCCGGAGTCGAGCGCCTCCTGATTAATCTGCACGTGACACGTCAGGTTGTTCGCGGCGCAGAACGCGTCGCGGAACGTGATCATGTCAGCGAAGTTGTACGTTGTGTCGATGTGCAGCAGCGGGAAAGGCAGCGGCGCTGGATAAAACGCCTTCATGCACAGCCGGAGCAGGCATGTGGAGTCTTTGCCGATCGAATAAAGCAGCACCGGATTGTCGAACTCGGCCGCCACTTCACGGATGATGTGAATCGCTTCGGCTTCGAGTGCGCGGAGGTGGGTGATTCGTCGTTCGCTGAGCATCGCAGGTGGGGGCAGGGCGTGGGTACGCTCATCCTTGGGTGCAGAATGATGCGTTTACGCGTGTACTCGTGCGGGAATTGCAGTTCGGACGCGCGCGAGCCGCTTAGCGCGGTGAGCGACCGCGTGCAACCGGTATGTGCGGCCGGGCAGGATGGAGCCGAGCATGGTCGAGAAGCCACATCGACAAGGGCATCGGGCCGTGACAGGGTGGCTCCGGGCAGTGCATGAACAGCGGCTCGCGGCCAGCGTAATGCGTGGGGCACGACGGTGTTCGCGTTCGGCACGGGGCGTGCCGCCGCCCTGCAACATGTGGCCAGTATCTCAGACTTCACACGGATGTTGCACCGTCATTGACTCCGATTTCAGGTCGTCTATAGGTGCGCGCCGCGAGTCCACGCCTTTTCTTACCCTTCGCACGCGAGTGTGGCTATGCTCCTACGCCAGAATGCCGTCTTCCCGCTGACCCTCGTCCTGCTGCTCGCTGCCTGTGGCGGTGATGAATCGACGACCGCTGGCGCGCAGGATCGGGACACCTCGGAAGACGAGGATGTGACCGAAGACTCCGGTGCCCCGCTCCGCGACCTCGGGTTGCCCGAAGACACCCGGCCCGAAGAGGTGACGCAACCGGATGTGCAGCCCGACGTCACCCCCGATGTGACCCCGGGCGACGTCTCGGTGCCTGACACCTCGGGCCCCGCTCTCTGCGGCAACGGCGTGCGCGAAACCGGCGAAGTGTGCGACGGTACACAGTTCCTGCCGGGCGCCAGCTGCGCCACCGTGGGTTCATTCATTGGCGGCGAGCTGCTATGTTCGCCGTCGTGCACGTTTGACCAGTCGGACTGCTATGCGTCGGTCTGCGGCGATGGCATCGTCACCGAGGGCTTCGAGACCTGCGAGGCCGACGTGGCGCTCACCGACACCTGCGCAACCCTGGGCTTTGCGCCCGATGTTCCTGACGCTGTGGTCAGCTGCAACACCGAAACCTGCCAGGTGGATACCAGCCTGTGCGTGGCGCAGTTCTGCGGTAATAACAACATTGAGACCGGCGAAGAGTGCGATGGGACGGCATTCAGCGAGACCTGCCGCTCACTGGGCAGCTTTGGCGGCACCCTCAGCTGCGATGCCGGCTGCAGCAGCTTCGACGAGTCCGGTTGCGTGGAAAACATCTGCGGCAATGGCACTATTGAAGGCCCCGAGGTCTGCGACACCCTGCTCTTCGAAGACACCTGCCGCGACCTCGAGGTGCCCGCCGATCGTCTGGGTGAGCTCGCCACCGAGGGTTCCGGCGGCGAAGGTTCCGGTGCGACTGGCCCCGTGTTCTTCGCGGGCGGCTCCCTGGGCTGCGTGGATGCATGTGGCGCTGTGGACACCAGCGGCTGCTTTGTGAACGTCGCCGACATCGGTGCGGACGCCGACGGCGATGGCATTGGTGATGACGACGACAACTGCCCGACCACGGCGAACCCGCGCCAGCTCGACGTCGATGCCGACGGCACCGGCAACGTCTGCGACGAAGCGATCGTCTATGATGTGCTCGTCGAAGAAGACGGCGCCAACGTTCTCGGCACCAACGGTACCGCTGACGCTCTCATTACTCAGGTGAACGTTGCCATTGAGCTGCCGGTCACCGGAGGCGAAATCGTGGCGTCGTTCGATGATAACGGCGGCGTCACGGTCGAGTCCATCACGCTGGAGATCGGTGAAGTCGCCGTCCCGATCGACCTCGGGGGTGGCGGGGGCCTGCCCATCCCGATTCCGCTGCCGTTGCCGACGGACCTTGAGCTGCTGATTCAGGAAGGCCTCTTCGAGAGCACCGACGAGGTCGCGGTCTCGGGCACCACCTTCGCTCAGTACCTCGCGGGCACGCTGGACGGTTCCAACGCTGAATTCGATGGCGAGTTCACCCTGACCACCAGCGACGGCGCCACCCCGCCCGTGCTCACCGAAGGCGGCGGCACACCCACCATCGCGTCGTCCGACACCACCGTCGAGCTCTACACCGACACCATCCGCATTTCGTTCTCGGACAGCGAAGCCGCGCTTGGCTCAGTGCCCATTCCACTTGATCTGGGCGCGCTGCTCGGCGGCTTCCCCATCCCGATTCCAGGGCTCGGCGATGGCGTCGAGGCCGCGCTCGTAGGCATGAACGGCACCATGGTGTTCAGCTACGTCCGCTAAGCGTCGTTTTCGATTGGCTCTGCTCGCCCCGCCCTGCGCGGGGCTTTCTTTTTCGTGCTGCATATGGCCGGCAGCCTTACCTCTGGCGCCCGGTGCCTGGCTCGGAAGGGGGCGTGGAACGAGCAGGTGAAACCCGCGACGTGTGCCCCTATTCCGCCGCGTGTGAATTGTTAGCGCGTTGCACCGACGGGTTATAACAAACACCGGGTAAGCCAAGCATTTGCGGCACGATGCACAGATTGCAGCTCTCGCACGCCGCCCTTACCGGAGCACCTTCGCTTGCTTGCAACCAGCGTTTGGGCAGGTCAGGTTCGGTGTAGAACGGACGACCGACACCCACCACGCTTGCGCTGCCGCTGCCGAGAATCTCGTTGGCCTCGTTGACGGTGCGAATTCCACCGACAGCGAAGACCGGTATGGCGACTTCGCGCGCCACCGCAGAGAAGACGTCGCGGTTCCAGACAGCTTCGAACGGATACCGACGAGCGGCGGTGGCCATGCCAAATCGAATCGCCTGAAATCGGAAGCCGGAACCTGCGGCCTCGCGCAGCTTTCGCGACACGTTGGGGTGCTCGAACGAGTGCGCGGGAAAGTCGCCGCGGCTGATTGACGTGTTAGGCAGGGCGTTTGCCGCGACGGGCGTCAGCGCTCCGAAACCGGCATCCTGCGCCATTCGGGCGTGCAGCAGGCCTGTGTCCAGCGCTTGCGACTGGCCGAAGGGCGTGTGCTCAACAGCCGTATATTTAAGCCACACCTGCCACGCTTTACCGCAATGATCTGCAATCGAGCGCCTGATGTCTGCAAATAGCTGGAATCGAGCTTCAGGCGACCCGCCGTAGCGGTCCTTCCGGCGGTTCCATGTCGGCGAGAGAAACTGCGCGAGCAGCTTCGCGTTGGAACCCGCAAGCTGAACGCCATTGTAGCCGGCTTCCTGAAACCAGCGCGCTACCTGACCAAAGCGATCGACCATGTCTTCGATCTGCGTCAGCGTCATGACCTCGACGCCGGGGTGAACCGCCTTCATCCACCACGGTAGTGGGGAGGGTGCCCAGGGCTCGTGGGTCCGCCTGTCGCGCCATCCGGCCTGCCACGACTCGACGCTGAAGGTGCCGCCATGGCCCAGCTGTGCGACGATGACTGCGCCCTCGCGTTGCACCGCCTGCACCATGGGGGCAAGCGCCAGAACGTCCTCGCGCCCTGCAATGCAGGCCATGCCAGGCGAGGTGCGGCCTTCGGGATAGACGATGGAGTTGCCCTGAATGATCAGCGCGACGCCTGCTCGAGCGTTGGGCACGAAGTGTCGGGCGTATTCGCGGCCGATGTCAGGTCGCGCGGCGGCGCCTTCGAGCACCGGCGCCCGATACAGCCGGTTGCGAAGTCGAATATCTCCGATGGAGAGCGGATCTGCTATGGAACTCATGGTCACATCCGGCTAGGTGGCGCGCGTCATCATTCTGTTGCGAAGACATGCGACGCTGACAATGGCTTGTGGTTGTTCGCCTGACAAGCCACTGAGCCCCCGCGTTGGCCTCGGCTACACGGGATGACGTCTGGTCGCGACTCTGGAGACCCCATGCGAAACCTTTTGCTCCTGATTCTCTGTAGCTCGGCGGTTCTTGCGGGCGGAGCGTGCTCGGACGATGAAACTGCCGGCACTCGCTCTGACGTATCTGGTGAGGACATTGCTCAGGACGATGCTGAAGTGGAACGCGACGTCACGTTCCGCGATCTGGGTCTGGATACCGGCGACGAAGACGCCGGCGCGAACGATACCGCGGACGGCGAAATGGTGGATGCGGATGCTGCATTCGATGCCGCTGACGCGAGCGACGGGAGCGCGGCCGATGTCAGTACGGATGTCGCCGACGGTTCTGGTGACGTGGATGCAACGCCCTGCGAATCGGACTGCACGCGCGCCGGAGCGGGGCAATGCGCCGCCGGTGGACTGCAGACCTGTACATTCAACCCCGCCACCGGTTGCCTGAGCTGGAGCGCGCCGGAGTCCTGTGGTCCGGATCGCCGTTGCGAGGAAGGCGCGTGCCTGGACGGCGCCTGCGTGGACGAGTGCTTCTTTGACGGTGTCGCCTGCAGTCTGGACAACGCACAGCTGGAGGGGTGCGAGGACGTGGACTCGGACGGCTGTCGCGAGGTTGTGGTGGTCGAGGTCTGCTCGGGGACACAGGTCTGTAACACCGGCGCCTGCGTCACGCCCGGCTGTACAAATGAGTGCGATATCGGACAGACCGCCTGTGGCACGGGTGGCGTTCTTGCGTGCGGCAATTTCGACGGCGACATTTGCCGGGAATTTGGCGGCAGCGCGACGCCATGCGAGGCAGGATTTGCCTGCTCGGCTGGTGTCTGCGCGCCAGAGGGCTGCACCAATGAGTGTGCGACGGGCCAGACAACCTGCACAGCAGGCGGAGTGCAGGGCTGCGGCAACTTCGACGCCGACCTGTGCCTTGAGTTTGGTGGCCCGGTGACCTCGTGCGACGCCGGCCTGAGTTGCATCGCCGGCTCCTGTCAGGTGCTCGCCACACAATGCCTCCTGATCTCGGAATATCTGGAGGGCACAGGTTCCGATAAGGCGATTGAAATCTATAACTGTGGTTCGGCGGCATACGATTTAAGCAACGTGCAGTTCTGCAGCAGGCAGAACGACGTGCTGACCGGCTGTTTTCCTGCAGGCATCCCGCTGGAAGGGCGACTGGAGCCGGGCGTGACCTTCTCGATATGTAACGACGGGTCCGTCGCGGCTCTGCGCAGTCGATGCAGTGAAGTCGTAGACGGCTTCCCGAACTTCAACGGTAACGACCGGATTTTCGTCTACCGGGACGCAGACCGAAATGGAACGTTTGGGGGTGGCGATACGATCCTCGATGCGTTCGGTGACCCGGTGAGAGCAATCTCGGGCACTCCGTATCAGGACACCGGCTATCGCCGTTGCTCCACGGAGGCCTACACGGGCGGCACGTTTGACGTGACCCGCTACTACAGGGCGGCACCAGCGTCAGATTTCAGCAACATCGGAGTCGCTCCGGTGCTTTCGGGCTGCGAATAGCTGCGGAATAAAGCAGCGACGGCGTCCATGGCTTGCTGCGCCGTCAAACTGGCCTGCTCACCCTCTGGTAAAGCTGGATGATGACCACCCCGACCCGGCCAGCCAGGCGGTGATGCCACCGATGGTGATGTCGGCCTCGTAGTCCGTGCTCAGGTCAAAGTCGGCCGGAGACATCATGTCGGCGATGAGCAGCCGTAACGTTCGGTCCAGCTGCCGAAACGGGTCTTCGGCGCTGACGATCTGGCCATTTCGGACCCGCACAACCACCTGATCGGTACCGCTGGTGGCGACAATGTCGTAGGAGGTGGGCACATCGTAGCTGCGGCGGCGAATGGGCCAGGTCTGCACGTTGCGAGGGATGATCTGAATCTGCGTGGTCTGGAAGATGACTTCGCCGTGCAACGTGACGACGAGCCAGCCGACGGGTTCGGGGTAGAAGGTCTCGGCGGGTCGGATCGCCTCGAAGTTGATAGAGAGGCCGTCGTCGCGCAACGCCCTGAAACGGGTCCAGCTCTGACCGATCTGATAGGGAAGGGCATCGAGCCGCGAGTGCTGCATGACACCCACGCCTGACAGATCACTCCAGTTGTCGGGTTCGTCGCGACCTTCGCGCAGGTTCAGGCGGCCATCGAAACGGAATCGAGGCAACACCTGCATGTCATAGGTGTACGACTGCGTGTTGCCGAAGATGGCGCTTCCGTCGCCAGGTTGCCAGAGGGGAGCCTCGGCTGTGAGCGTGGCCTCAAAGGTCACCCGATGGTCACGACCACGCATGGCGACCTCAAACGTCTCGCCATCGCCCCGAACGTGACAATCCAGCCAGAACACATCGAGCGGCTCTTCCTCGTTCCACCCCCAGTCGTTGCGGTCCGGGTTGAACCCGCGGTCACCGCGATGGACGCCGTCGATGGCGCCCTCGGAGTGATTAAGCGCCCCGGGGTCGATCACCACAATACGCGCAGACCCCTGCCTCTCTACGCTGGAGATGAAGCTCGACGTGACAAACTGCAACATCACAAAGCGCCCGTCGTCGGTCCAGAACCACAGGTCCCAGTTTTCGGCGTAGGGCGCGCCGGCCGGGTCGGGCGAGAGACTGGACAGCTCGGCAGGGCGGGCGTCGTTTCGGTCGTAACCGTACACAGGCTCCGCGACCTGCGCGCTCACCGTTGCGGGAATGGCGAGCATCAGCGCCGCCGTCAGCGCACGTGTAACACCTTGCAACATCGCGTAAACCTCCACTTGTTCAAACCGTCTGGGTGGCCGACACCCTAAGGGGGTGCGGGGGGCGTGGCAAGTCTGACGAGCGGGTTGATCGCGCCGCGGAATGCGTGACGCGCCGCGCCATGCAGGTGGTTGAACCGAAAGGGAAAACGCTGATAACCGTCTTGCAGGCTCCACATCTGAACATTAATGGTTCACCCGGATGCGAGTCGCGCACGTTTCGTGTTGGCGCATCGGTGCAACATCTTCGTCGCAAAATTGTCTCTGGAGCAACCACCATGAACTCTCGTCGCCGTTTTGTCGCTGGTGTTTCAACCTCGATCTTTCTGAGTTTCGTCTCCTGCGCAGAAGTCGATGTGCCGGAGAGCGAGCGAATGGAAGAAGGTCAGTTTGCGACGGTGTTCGAGTTTGAGGGACGCTTCAATGTCGAGACCGGTGAGAGTGAAATCGCAGTGCTCGACCGTGACGACGACTCGCCTGGTGTTCAGAAAGCGTCGTATTGTCAGGTGCTGGTTGTGCAGGACGGTACCGCCGGTTCGGGACCCGTGGATACCCTTGAGCTGCTGACACCAGACGGCACGGTTCGGCAGGATGAGGCATGCTTTGGTGGCGCTTATCCCAGCACGAACCTGCTCTCGTATCTGCAAAGCCGCGCGGCTTGCGGCGATGTTCAGGTGCGGTCTTTCTTCGATACCGAGACCCTGTCGAATGTGTACGCCGAGCTGGTCGAAGTGACGCCGATCGACGGACACAACGGGTATCAGTATCCGCTGGGGACCGGCGCGGAGCGCCCTGTTGGAACGAATGCGCCGCTGAATGCGCGTGGGCTATGGTCGTACGGAGATGTTGGTCCGGCGGGCTCTGCGACCGATAACGTCACCCGGACGTGGATTTTTCAGCGGCTCACGGACGCGCCCGACGTGACCTTCCGCGGGCGAATTGTCGCGTACTTTACCGAGGATTGCGCCACGCCGATCGATGACGACTGCGATGGTCTCATCAACGAGGGGTGTGCGCTCGCCAATGTGGGCGATCCCTGCAACGACGATGTTCAGTGCCTGAGCGGCATCTGTGACGTCACCAACCGCTGTGCGGCGACGCTTTGCACCAGTGGGGCCCGCGAGGGCGCCGAAACGGACGTCGACTGCGGAGGGCCCTGCAGCCCGTGCGCGAATGGTCTTGCGTGTGCAGTCAACGCCGATTGTGCTTCGGGTGCCTGTGGCTCGGAAGCCCTGTGCCTGCCAGTCCGGCGCCCGTTGGCGGGCGAGGTGATCGTGTCCGAGGTCATGCCGCTTGGTGCGGGCGCCAACGCGACCTCCGGCGAGTATGTGGAGCTCTACAATACGACGGGTTCGTTGCTGTATCTGGGCGGATGCACGTTGTCGGATGCAGGGGTGGACCTGTACACGCTGCCTGAGCTCACAAGCCTGACCAACTTCATCATTCCGGCCAATGGGTTCGTAACCCTCGGACGCAGCGCGACGAACAACGGGGGGATCACCCACGCGGCGGTCTATGGTGGAAGCTTCGTGCTGGCCGATACCGGCGATGCCGTGCGGCTGAGCTGCCCTGGAACTGGCCTTGTGAACGGGATCACCTACACGGGTCAAGACGTCTCCGAGGGTGCGGCATACCAGCTGCATAGCGGTTCCATGACAGCGGCCGCCACACAGAGCGCCGGCAACTTCTGTCTGACAGCCGGCGGCGGGTCTCCCGGGTTCGCCAACACCTCCTGCGACCTCGGCCCCATCTGGTGCCGTGTGCAGTTCCCGGCATTTACCAAAACGGTCCCTGCGTCGGGCGCTATCACCTATTACGGGCGTGTCTATGTACCCGGCGTCACATCGCAGAGCCTCGCCAATGCGTATGCTCCGCGCCTGCTTGGGCAGGTGGGCTACGGTGCCGTCGGCACGGCACCCAGCGCGGGTGGCTGGGTATGGGCCAGCGCGCTGCCAAATCCGGAGTGGGTGCCGTTCGCGAGTCCGGGTGAGAACTACGCGAACGAAGTGAACAACGACGAGTACGTGGCATCGCTTGTGGCGCCCAACTCTCCCGCACAGAGCTTTGACGTGGCGTGGCGATTCTCGGGCGACAACGGTGCCACGTGGACCTATTGCGACCGCAATGTCGGTGCAGGCGCCGACGGCTCCGAGAACGGCTACCAGACTGCCAACGCCGCCCGAATCAACGTGGTGCCTCCCGTCAACCGCGTCGGCGCCATTGGCGAGGTGGTTATCACCGAGTACATGGCGCAGCCGGACGGCGCGAACAGCAGCGGCGAGTGGTTCGAGGTCACCAATACGGCTGCGACTGCGCGCGACCTGCAGGGCTGCGAAATCTTCCAGTCCAATGGCAACACGTGGCCGATCGACGAAGCGGTTGTGGTCGCGCCCGGTGGCTACGCTGTGCTTGCCCGCAATCAGGACAATCTGCTGACCTTCGGCCTCCCACAGATCGATTACCGCTATCAGGGCATCGCGCTGCGTTCCACCACCGAGACGTTCGGCATTCGGTGCGACATTTCAGGCACACAGACCACCATCGATTCGGTCACCTACACGGGCGGGGTTGTGGATGGCCGATCAAATCAGCTGCTGCGAACGCTCTCCAATGCTGTGGCAAACGATGACCAGACCAACTTCTGCGCCACCCCGGCCGCGACCACATTCGGCTCATTCGGCAAGGTCGGGTCACCAGGCAGCGCAAATCCCGATTGTGTGCGACTGGACTTCTGCCGCCTGCAGTCGCCGGGCACGACCACGACGACTGCCGGGACGTTGCTCACCGGGTTTGCTCGTTTCTACAGTCAGGGGCTGACCGACCTGAGCGGAACCAACAACGCGAGCAGCTTTGTCTCCGTTCAGTTTGGCTACGGCCCCGACGGTTCGAACCCGGCCACCGATGCCAACTGGGTCTGGTCGGCAGCATCGGCGAATGGCACCTACGGTCCCGGCTCACCGTCGTACAACGCCAACGACGACGAATATACGGGCACCTTTACCGTGCCAGCCGTTGCACCCTTGCCGGCGCAGCGCGACTACGCGTTTCGCTTCTCGAACGACCGCGGCAACACGTGGGGGCTCTATTGCGACCAGATTGTGGGCGGGTCGGACGGCAGCGCCGACGGCTACCAGGCCACCAACGCAGGGCAGTTGACCATTCAGGCACCTCTCTCGGTGGGCTACTGCGTACTACGAACCACCAGCATCTCGAACACGCTGGCCGGCACTTCCGTTTCGGCAGAGGGAGAAGTGTACGTCGACACGCTCACCACCCAGGCTGGCAACGCCACCTTTGCAAATCTCGAGGGGCAGATCGGGTATGGACCTGCGTCCTCCAACCCCAGCGTCGACGATACCGGCTGGAACTGGGCTGCGGCGACGCCCACCGGAAACACAGGAAACAACGACATCTACACGCGCACCTTCAACATGCCATCGGCTATCGAGGCGAGTTATCGCATGGTTGCCCGGTTCCGGGTCGACGCAGGTGCCTGGCTCTATTGCGATGTCAGCGGCGTTGTACCGGGCAGCGATAACTTCGACCCCGCGCAGTCGGGCACGATTACCCCCCGCGATGTCGGCATCGGTTGGGGCAACATCCAGTGGCCAAACAGCAACCAGACCTTTTCAACCTCGACTTCGATACAGTACTACCTTCAGACCTATATCGCGGGATTCACCGAAGCTGGCGGCCAGAACACCCTTCAGGATTTCAGGGTACAGTTTGGTTACGGGCCGGTCGGTCAGAATCCAGCCGTAAACGGCGCCGGCTGGACCTGGGTGGCCGCGCCCTTCTTTGGCCAGTCCGGCAACAACGACGAGTTCCGCACGAACTTCACGATTGGCACTGTTGGCACCTATTCGATAGCCGCGCGCTATTCGACCAACGCAGGGCGTAGCTGGACCTACCGCTTCAATCAGGCTGGCAGCGAGGCGGGGCCGGCGCTGACGGTGACCATCAACTGACAGGGGTCATGCAGGGGGCCGTTTGTGCGCTCACCAGACCGGTGTGCGAGCCGAGCGACGTGCCGAGCTAAACGTCAGGCGTGTCGCAACTCAGGGCCTCTCTCGGGCTGCTACCCCCCTTTGGCACGTCAACAGGAAAACCAAAAACGCAGAAAGCGGCTGATTTTCATCAGCCGCTTTCTTTAGTCGGGGAGACAGGATTCGAACCTGCGACCTTCTGCTCCCGAAGCAGACGCGCTACCAGACTGCGCTACACCCCGGTGCCCGCGTCAAGCGGGAGCGCCGGAATACCCCACAGCGCTTTTCAGGGTCAAGCGATTTGTGTGATGGCGCGCCCATCATTACTCACTTTTTTGCCCCGGGCGCAGCTTCGGATCCACCCCGATCACCGCTACATGTCCGGGGTCAGGCCGCTCGCCCGGGAACGCCTCCAGTGACAAGCGTTGACCATTGCGAAGCACCGTCAGCGACAACGGCTCGCCCGGTCGAGAAGATGCGACCTGAGTGCGCAGCGCCTGCGTGTCATGCACCGCTTCTCCGGCGACCTCCACCACGATATCTCCGGCACGCAGGCCAGCCGCCAACGCCGGGCCCCCTGGCTCCACCTCTCCCACCAGCACGCCGGCCCCTTCAGGCAGCGAGAGCGCGTTGGCCATGGCCGGCGTAAGGTCCTGAATCGAAATACCAAGCCACCCGCGCACCACCCGGCCATCCCGCTGAAGGCTCTCAACCACCGACTGTACCATCGTGGAGGGAATGGCAAAGCCGACCCCCTGACTGCCGCCGCTGCGCGAAAGGATGGCGGTGTTGATGCCCACCAGTTCCCCCTCCATATTGACCAGCGCACCGCCCGAATTGCCCGGGTTCACCGCAGCGTCGGTCTGAATGAAGTTGTCGTAGTCGGTAATGCCCATCTGTGAGCGTCCCATGGCCGACACAATCCCGAGGCTGACCGAACCGCTCAGCCCAAACGGGTTGCCAATGGCCATCACCATTTCGCCAACCCGAACCGTGTCCGAGTCACCAAACGGCATCGCTGTCAGGTCGGTCGCGTCCTGCAGCTGCAGCACGGCGAGGTCTGTCGGCTCGTCACTACCGACCACGCGCGCTGCATACTCACGACCATCCGACGTTCGCACCGTAATGCGCTCGGCACGGTCCACCACATGGTGATTGGTCACCACGACGCCGCTCGCACTGAGGATGACGCCGCTCCCCTGTCCGGACTGCTGACGTGGCATGCGCGGCCCCCAACCGTGCCCGAAAGACCCTGCTCCGGCTGCGCGATGCTCGACCGTAATGTTGACGACGCTCGCCAGCGCGCGCTCTGCCACATCGGCCAGGCGGTCAGACTGCTCCATGGGGTCGGTTGCCCACGCAGAGTCGATAACGTCGGGCAACCGGGCAGGCTTCACATGCTCCATTCCCATGGTCATCAGGGCGCCGCCCACACCACCCGCCAGCACCGCAGCCGCGAGCGTCAGAGAACGGTTCACAGGACGAGAAACCACAAAAGACCAGCGTGTCACAGATAACCTCGGGGTGAACGAGTCAAACAAGTGCGGCCGGCGCAATCTGGCCGCAACGAACAAATACTGTGGTCATGCACCTTATTGCGGCGCATGAGTGGTTAAACTCGACGTGCCAGCGCTATATTCCCGAGATTAGCGCGTTGTGAATGGGCGTCACGCGCCGCGATGGGAGCAGTGTCGATGCCGTGTGACCTGAGTGGCGCGCCAGTAGCTCTGGCATGCGGCGACGATTTCGTCCACGTGCTCGACTTCAGGGTCCGTCCTCGGCTAACAGCGCTGTACCGCTGCGATGAGGCCACCCCACGAGAGACGGCCGCGACGGTCCATCACATACACTACAGCATAGATGTCACAAACCCGTCTTCAGACGTTCGTCTCGGTCGCCCCCGGCCTGGAGCCACTCCTGCTTCGCGAGCTCACCCGCATCGCGCCGGACGCCGCGTTCAAACGCCTCCCCGGCGGCGCCGAGGCCTTCGTGGACCCCGTCTCGATGTCACGCATCGTCGATGTCTCGCGCATCGCCGAATCGGTTCGCATTCGCATCGGGCACCTTACCGCCACCTCATTCGCGGAGCTGGAACAGGCGCTCGAAAAGCTCAACTGGCATGCATGGATTCCTGACGCGACGCACGTGTCCATACGCGTCACATGCCACCGCAGCCGACTCTATCACTCAGACGCAGTGGCGGAACGAGTCGCGCGCTGCCTGATTCGCCGCGGCTGTCATGTCGGCGACGAAGGTGCCACGCAGCGCCTCTATGTGCTGTTCGACCGCGACCGCGCGACGCTGTCTCTCGACGCTGCCGGCTATCGACTCTATCAGCGCGGGCAGCGCACTCACGTGGCGATTGCGTCGCTGCGCGAGACCCTCGCAGCCGCGCTGGTGTCGTGCGTACCCGAGTCAGCCCACGCGATCGTCGACCCATTTTGCGGCGCCGGAACGCTCCTCATCGAGGCGGCCCACGCGTGGGGTACGTTTCAGGTTCGCGCCGAGGCGTCGGGGGAAGGGCAGGGCGCTACTCCGGCCTGGCATGAGTGGCCCGCCCTGCGGTCGGTGTGCAGCAACACGCCGCGCCTGCGTACGATGCCCCGCGTGATGCGCCTCTATGGAGGTGACCTGGACGCCCGCGCGCTTGAGGCTTGTGCACACAACCTGCGCGATGCAGTGCCAGGCAGTGAGCGGCATCTGGCGCGACAGGACGCAGCTGCGACTGTGGAGTCGGCTCCTGAAAGGGCCTGGGTGGTGGCCAATCCACCCTACGGTCACCGACTGCCCCCGCGCGAGCTCGTACAGGTGTTCTCGCGGTTAGGCGACGCGCTCGCGAATTCTCGTGTGCAGGGTTGTGTGGTGATGAACGGATTTCCTGATTTCGTGCGTGCCACACGGCTGCCATGGGAGCGAATGCTCGGCACCAGTAATCGCGGAATTCCGGTGGAGTTTCTGCGCTGGACCCGGGAGTAATGCAGAAATAAGGAGCGTCCGGTGCAATCAACTGCGCCCTGCAAACCGGTCGCGAGAGTGTATCCGGCAATTTATCGCTGATTGGCTGCGTATTGATGCATGGGCAAATAGTATTGTTTTACATAATCCGCGAGCATACGCCGGGTTGAAAACTGTGCGGGGAGCGTGGTCATGGAGGCCCGCATACGACGTACCCATACCTCGCTCGTTCCGCCAACGCTTTCCGCATAATACTCGGGGAGCACAGCGTTATCCATGACCTCCCAGAGAAATGCGGTATCACGACGGTCGTGCTCTGCCGGATCGTGCGGCACAATTTCATCACCGATCGCGAAGCCATTCTGGCCGTTGTACCCTTCGGCCCACCAGCCATCCAGAATCGATACATTGACACCGGCGTGCATATTCACTTTCTGACCCGACGTACCCGACGCCTCGCGCGGACGTCGCGGTGTATTGAGCCACACGTCGACGCCGGAAATCATGGCCCGCGCGATCGACATGTCGTAGTTCTCGAGGAAGATCACCCGACCCTGAATTCGGGGATTTCGCGCAGCCTTCACCACGCGCTGAATCATTTCCTTGCCAGGCATATCCTTGGGGTGTGCTTTGCCAGCAAATACCAGCTGCACAGGGCGGTCGGCATCGGTGAGCATGGCGATGGCACGTTCCATGTCGGCGAAGAACATGTCGCCGCGCTTGTAGGTGGCAAACCGCCGGGCGAAGCCGATGGTCAGGGTGTCGGTCCGCCAGTTGGCCAGCGCGCCCATTGACCAGTCCACGTCGGGCCCGAACTTGTCGCGCATCGCGTGAAGGCGCGTGCGGAACGACTCAAACATCTGCCGTTTCAGCATGCGCTTCATTTGCACGATCTCCTGGTCGGAGATCTCAGAGATGAGTTGAGCCCACTCTGAATTGCTGTGCAGGGCGTGCTGCCATCGACCGCCAAAGCGGGTGTCCAGCATATCCCGCAGCATGGGATGCATAAAAGTTTCGGCGTGAATGCCGTTGGTTACGTACCCAATCGGAATATCGTTTACGTTCCAGTTCGGCCACAGGTCGGCCCACATCTCCCGGCTTACTTCGCCATGAAGGCGCGACACGGCGTTGCATTGTCCCGTTGTTTTCAGCGCCAGTACGGTCATGCAGAACGTCTCGTTCATGTCCCACGGATTGACGCGTCCCAGGCCCAGGAACGTATGCCAGTCAATACCGATGGCCTGCTGCTGACGCCACAGCATGACCTGCACCAGATCGGGCGCAAAGCGGTCATGACCGGCGGGCACCGGGGTGTGCGTCGTGAACAACATGCGCGGGCGAATCCAGTCCAGCGCCTGCTCATAGCTGTCGCCCATGACACGCCGCTCGCGCATGAGCTCGAACGCCGCGAACGCACAGTGCCCTTCATTCAGATGGTACACGGTCGGGTCAAGTCCGAGGGCACGCAGCAGCCGAACGCCGCCAATACCCAGAACAATCTCCTGCCGAATACGGGTCTCAGAGCCGCCCGAATAAAGTCGGCCACCAATGCCACGGTCTTCGGCGTTATTTTCTGCAACGTTTGTATCCAGCAGGTAAAGCGTCGAACGGCCGACCTGCATTTTCCATACATGGGCATAAATCGTTCGGTCTGCCAGCGGAACATCCACGCAGATCGGCTTGCCGCCGCGCGCCACCAGATGCGCGGGAATGGTCGTCCAGTTGGTGCCGGGAAACGCTTCGTTCTGCATCCCGTCGGCGTCAATGGATTGTTGAAAATAACCTTCCGGATATTTCAGACCAATGCCAACAAAGGGAATACCGAGGTCGCTGGCCGTCTTGATGTGGTCGCCGGCAAGCACACCAAGGCCGCCCGAATAAAGCGGCAACGACTCGTGCATTCCGAATTCCGCGCAGAAATAAGCCACCAGACCACGACGCAGGTCGGGTGCGTTCTCGTGGAGCCAGGTGTGCGCGCGACCCAGATAGGCATGCAGCTGCTCCACCTGCGACTCCAGACTCGCCAAAGCTTCCGGGTCAGAAAAGGCACGCTGAAGGTCCGCTTCGGTGGCAGCATGTAGCACCGCGAGCGGATTATGGTTCGAACTCTCCCAGAGAGCAGGATGAATGCGGGCAAAGAGCGCAGAAGCAGCCGGCGTCCATGTCCAGCGAATATTCTGGGCGAGTTGTTGCAGCAGCTGACGAATACTCATGAGCGTTTCCGAGAGTTTGTGGGCGAAAAATCAAATGACTGCGCAAAGGAAGCGAAAGTGAGTTGTGAATCAGTATTCATTCCTGTCTGGTGTCCCCCTGATTTTCGGATTGTCGAAGCGCTACGTCGGCTGGTCGACGTTTCGGTCATGGAGCGGCGCCCTCGTCTTCGGGAGCGAGGAAACCAAGACGACGCAATTCATCCAGCTCATCGGCGCCGGTGCCGTACATATCGACGATGCCGGCCAGATTATCGCGAGATTGACGCAGGTCGGCCAGACTGGCCTCGATCCATGCATCCATGGGGGCGTGCACACGCCAGATATCGTCGTCGCCACGATGGAGTGTGAAGGTCTCACCGGCGACCGTCACGACATTCACGACGTCGGCGTCGTCCGTGGATTGCACTTCCGCCACGGCCATGCCGCGAATCACTCGCTCACCCACAGGCAGCTGCGCCCGGAACAGCAGGTGCGCCATCAGATCATAGGGACCAGCCAGAGACGCGGCGAATCCCAGCCCAGCCTGCTCGCGATAAACCTCGCGCTCCGAGGGCTGAAGCCCCTGAAGCAGCGCTTCCATATCCCGGAGCTCCACCAGTGCCCGCGACAGGCGCTCATGGTTCGCGTCGCTGATGGTCTGATACAGCGGCCCCGCGTTTCCCTCACTCACAGCTTCCGCGTAGGTTACCGCGAACGCGTGCATGCCGCCCTCGGGCTCGGTGAGCGGCGCTTCGCCCGCACACGCGACCAACAGGTTGCTGAAAAGGATCGTCAGCGCCGTCAGCCCAAAGCTGCGAATCTGCAGGCAGCTCGGCATTTTCAGCGTAGTCGGCAGTGGAGAGAGGTTCGGCATAACACGCAGATGGCCTGTGACGAGAATGCGCCTTTGTTGAGTATGCCCCCGCGTCTGTCAACCGGCTCGCTGCGTCTGCACGTCTGTATTCGGGCTAAATTCCGCCCTGCCCATGCCGACGTGTGGCGCTCGCCCGGCGACAGACCGCCGGTTGCCATGTCCTGAGCACCGCTTCCTTGCACATCGGGGGCCACCGGCGTAGTGCCCACTACATGGTTTCTGTTGGAGTTGTTGTCATGGCGTCATCCGCCTCCATTCGTACATTACTCGCCGCGCTGGTCGTGTGTCTTTTGTTCGCCGCTTCTGGTTGCCGCGAGGAGGAGACGCCCGCCAGTCTGGCGCCTGAGGTGGTCTTCCGCCAGCTGTGTGACGCGCTAAGGTCGCAGCGACAAAGCGACATTCTGGCGCTGCTTGGACCACAGACCCGGGCGGCGTTCGAGGCCATGGAGGGCTCAGGGCTGTGGTTGGGCGCATCGTGGGTGCCCAACGCCGCAGATATTCGCTCGCTGAATCGACGCACCGACGACCAGGGACGGATCTGGCTTCAGGTCGAATCCCACTTCGGCCCTGTGCATGAGGTGCTGGCCATCGAGTCCGAGTCCGGATGGACATTTGAGCTCTCGCTCGGTACATCACCTCCCGATCCGGTTGCGCCCGGTTCAGGGGCTCCGACAAACCCCGACCCGACGACCGATCAGGCTCTCCCTGACGTCCCCTGAAAGTAAGGATCTCGCGCGATGAGTGCACCTGAAATGGCCGCGCTACCTGACGGCACCCGACTCCCTGACGGCAGCGTGATCGAACGGCTGCTGGAAGCGAATGAAGCCATGTCGCACTATGCCGCTGTTCACCCCGAGCTCGGTCCTGTGCGGGCCCACTGGGTTGCGCCGCAGGCGTTGCGAACGGTCACCGCGCTCGATGAAGCCCTGAACACCCTGTCGTCCGTGGTTCATCCCGTTGTCGAGCGTCAGCTGGGGCGCGGGACACTGCAGGGTACCCCCTACTTTCTTACCGCCGCCATCGTCGGCACTCCGCTCCCCGAATGGCTGGCCCGGCAGGCAGGGCAGGACGGACTGTCGCAGGAGCACGCGCTCCGGCTTGTGACGCACATCGTACGCAGTCTGGAAGTCCTGCATGGCGCAGGCCCTCACGCCGCGATTCGACTCGAAGATATCCTGCTTTGCGCGGGTGGCCAGGTTGTTCTGACCGGAGCCGGATACCGGCGTGTCGAACTCTCCGCGTCGGCGCAGAGCCCAGCGTTTATGGGCAGGGCGTCCATTGCCCCCGAGGTGCGAGAAGATGTCTGGCAGGCGACCGAATCCGCGGACTACTGGTCGCTCGGCATTGTCCTGCTCACCCTGCTGATGGGGGCAGAACCCGCTCCGGAAGACGTACCTTCCGCACTCAACGAGGTGGCGGCCCGGGCTGTGCCCGAGACCCTCGCCCTGCTCGAGGCGCTCCTGGACGAAGAGCCCGGCCTGCGCATGGCGTCGCCCAACGAGGTGCGAGCCAACGTCGAGGCGGCGCTGAGGCGCATCGCCGAAGCAAAGGGACCTGAGCCCCAGAAAGACCTCTTTGAAGGACTGGAGTTACCGCCGGTACCTCAGGAGCAGGGACCCGATGAGCTGCTGCTTTGGATCGTGCGCCGCGATGGACGCGACTGGGGTCCGTTCTCGCAGAAGGACGTACTCGCGCAGCTTCACCGCGACGAGATCGACGAGCATACGGTCGTCGTGGACATGCGCAACCGCGATGCCCGCACGCTGCTGGAATCACCAACGTTCAAAGACGCGGTGAAGGCCTACCTGCCCGTTCGCGCCGAAAAAGAAGTGCAGCGCATCGAAAAGCGCGAAAACACCGTCGCTGCGGTCAAGCGCACAAGCTCAACGGCGATGATCGCCACCGGTCTGGGGCTCGCACTCCTCAGTTATATTGGCTACGTCAACGCCAGCGCCACTGCCCCCCTGATGATGGAGAATTTTCCCGGGTCATGGGGATACGTGGTGTCCGTACCCAACACGGAATATACCGGTATTTCTGCCGACGACGCGCTGCTCGCGGCTTTGTTTGATTACAGTGACCCTGTGCCCGAACAGCAAAACCCCGATCGCCCTGCACGAACCGTTCGTCCACAGCAGCAAGACGATAATTACGAGCAAGAAGACGAAATTCTGGCCGATGATTATGTCGTCGATTTCGATAATACCGCACCCACCAGTCTGCTTACATCAGACCAGATCAATGCGACGGTGCGTGAAAACCTGTATCGAATTCGTGATTGTTATGCCGCTGAAACTGCTGCGAATCCCGGGTTTCGTGGTGTCGTCGCTGCATGGTCCATTCGACCTGACGGGCGAGTATTCAATGCCCGCCTGACTGAGGACTCCGTTGCGTCGAGAACCCTCGAACAGTGTGTACTGCGTGCCATCCGACGCATGCAATTCCCGCAATTCAATAATACGCCCATGAATATCTCGTTTCCCCTTCGAGTGCAGTAAATGGCACGGCTTTCGTCGCTTGTTATCGGTCTGAGCGTGGCCGTGACCATCGTTGCAAGCGGTTGTTCCGGTGGTCCGGGAAATCCGCCCCCGGATGAAGAGAACTGCACAGGGCGGACCTGCGACGACAACGGTGCGCGCCCAGACGCCGGCGAGAACGACCCGAACGCCGACGTAAACCTGCCGGCCGGTTGCGATAACAGCGGGGATTGTTCGGACGGGCAGGTGTGCAACGTCGATACAGGGCGGTGTGTGTCGTCCTGTGTCTCGGATGCCAGCTGCGGGCAAGCAGCGACCTGTGACAGCAACGGCCTGTGCGTGGCTCGCCCTGCCTGTGAGTCGGCGGCCCAGTGCCCGGGTGGGGCCTGCAATTCCTGTCTCGGCGTGTGTGTGGACGCTGTTTCGGGAAATGCCTGCAACAACGACACCAATTGTGGGTTCGACGATTATTGTGACCCCTGCGTGAATGTCTGCCGCCCGCGGCTTGCGCTCTGTGACGCCTGTCAATCCGACGCGGAGTGTGGCGCCGCCAGCGACCACTGTCTGGACTACGCCAGTGGTGGTCGATTCTGCGGCCAGGCGTGCGGCACCTGCCCTGTCGGGTACGAGTGCAACACGACGCTCGGCCAGTGCGTCGCGTTGTCGGGCTCGTGCCTGAACGTTCGCGAATGTGAAACCCCTGACGACTGCCCACGTGGCGAGACCTGCTCAGCCACCTTTATTTGTGTCACGGGCTGTACGGGTGATGAAGCATGTCCCGGCGAGCAGGTCTGCTCGGCTGGTGCGTGCGTGGCTCCGTGCCGTGACGCCGCGGAGTGTCCGGCAGGCGCACAGTGCACCGACGGACGTTGTGTGGTGCCCGGCGGCTGCGTCACGTCGCGCGACTGTACCGAGTTCCAGACCTACTGCGATACCGACACGCAGGCCTGCGTTCCCGGCTGTCAGGTGGACCTGGATTGCGGTGAGGCCTCGCTGCAATGCGAAGCGGGGACGTGCGTTCCTCGCGGCTGCGCTGGCAACTACAGCTGCGCGTTTGACCAGGTCTGTGATGCCGGCACCGGGCTCTGTGTGCCGGCCGAGGGACCTTATTGCGACCCATGCAACGGCGACGACGTCAACTCGTGCGGCGACACAAATGCCTGCGTGACGTTTCAGGACGACGACGGAAACGACGCCGGTGATTTCTGTCTGGTCGCCTGCGCTGCCGATCCGCTGAACGCCTGTCCGCAGGGCTACGGTTGTCAGGAGCTCGACCTTGGTGACGAAGGCATCCGGCAGGTGTGCGTGCGTCAGTGTCAGCGAGACCCGGCATGAACCATCGCGCGCTCAAGGCCGTGCTTGTTGTGGCGCTCGCTGGCGCGTTCGCTTCGCCGGCGAAAGCGCTGAGCTGGCCATCCCGCGTGACGGAGCTGGAGCGGCGCTTTGAGTCTACCGACGCGCTGGTGCGTGAAGATGTCGTGCAGGAGATGGCCACGCTGCCTGCGGTGGACGTCCTGCCGTTGCTGCTTCGTGCGCTGGCCGATCCCACGACCGAGGTGCGCGCTGCAGCGGCGGAAGCGGCCGGTCAGATGGGCGCCATCGAAGTGTTGCCGCTCCTTCGCCTCTTGCTGGGCGACCGTCAGGCGCCGGTGCGCGAAGCGGCCGCGACGGCAATGGGCCTTTTGCGTGCTCCTGGCAGCCTGGACGCGCTGGGTCGCAGTCTCACCGATCGCGAGAGCGGTGTGCGTGTAGCGGCCGCCACGGCCATCGCCCGGCTTGGATTGCCGGACGGCGCCGCCGTTTTGTCGGAGGCGTTGCGTGACCGAAACGCCGAAGTCGCCATGGCGGCGGCGAACGGGCTGGCTGTTCTGGCACAGCCGGGCTCCGTGTATGCCTTGATCGAGACCATGAGTGCGTCTTCCGAAAACGTCTCGATCGCGGCGATTGAGGCGGTCGCGCGGCTGCGCGCGGTCGAGGCCGTCCCTTCGCTGGCGAACCTCGCCCGTGGCGACGCACGCCCTCAGGTGCGAGCTGCGGCCGCTTATGCGCTCGGTGACATCGCCAGCCCCGACGCGGTGGCCTACCTGCTCACCCTGACGGACTTTGCGCAGGGCTCCGACCAGCTTCCCGTGTTCATTGACGCCCTTGGCAGGTTGCAGGAAGCGACGCCCTGGTCTTCGCTGCTGCCACTGGCAGCGCGCGATCCTGCCAGTTGGTCCACCATTTTCCATGATGTATCTCCGGAATACTACCCCGGGTTTTCGGAGGTGTGGGCCTCGCTGCCCGACCCCGATGGTGCAGCGGCGGGCGCCTTTCTGGAACTCTGGATGTCGAGCGGCGACCCCGACGCCGTGGAGGTCTGGCTGGGTGCCTCGCCGGCCTCAACGCCGACCGAGTTTCTGTCTGCCATGCAACGGAATGGCAGCTCCGAAGCCTTTTGCAGGGCGGTAGACCGTCTTGGACTGGCTTCCGATTATCGTGCGCCCTTGTTCGCCTGGGCGGCAGGTATCTCCGACGAAGGGTGTGCGC
>Ga0169931_10002722_pt1 | contig 28524 bp, 26 predicted proteins | sample Kivu_15m_20L_FD_129675 | JGI IMG/M metagenome (GOLD analysis project Ga0169931, IMG submission 129675) | Freshwater microbial communities from Lake Kivu, Western Province, Rwanda to study Microbial Dark Matter (Phase II) - Kivu_15m_20L... | ecosystem: Environmental > Aquatic > Freshwater > Lake...
ACGACGCCCGGGTGACACTCCCGCGCGCTCGCCGAGACTCGTCGACCACCTCGGTGTAGTTTGACGACGTGTCGTCCTGGATCGTGCAGTTGGTGGTGGCGGGATCCGCCATCGGTATCGGTGCGGCGGGCGTGCGCGTGATCGGTGATTCGGTGAAGCCGAAGCCGATCCCCGTGAAGGTTCGCAAGCGTCGCTGAGCCCCGCAGGATCGACCGTTCGGGTCAACCGGCGAGGCTGACGCTCACCGCCACCGAGACGATCATCACCAACACCGGCACCACGTAGGTGAACCAGAGGTCGCCCCGTCGTCGGGGTGCCAACATCACCATTCCGCACACCACCCCGGCCGCCGCGCCACCGAGGTGACCACCCACCGAAATTCCCGGAATGGTGAACGTGAGCAGCAGGTTGATCACCAGCGTGGCACCGATTCCGGTCTGGAACACGTTGACTCCGCGACGCTGCAGCCCGACGGCGGCCGCCGCCATGAGGCCGAAGACCGCACCCGAAGCGCCGCCGTGGAGACCTCCGGCGCCACCTTGGATGACGAGCGCCCCGAGGGAACCTCCGAGCAACGACGCGAAGTAGAGCAGGGCGAACCTCGTGCGGCCCAGGGCATCCTCGAGCATCTGCCCGAGCTGGAACAACAGGATCATGTTCATCGCGATGTGCAGGATCCCGAAGTGCAGGAACCCGGTCGTCACCAATCGGTACCAACCGTCGGGTTCGGAGATCAGCCATCGACTGAGACCGAGTTGTATCTCGCGGTCGCTGGGGCGGTCGCCGAACCCGATCGAGCCCGAGTCGCCGGTGATCACCCAGATGAACACCGCGATGTTGATGGCGATGAGGATCTTGGTGACGAGTATTCCTTGACGCGCGTTCCAGTCGCGGGCGCGGGTGGTGGCCGGAGGACGGGCGGCGCGGACGCACGAGAGGCAATGGCTGCCGATCGACGCCGACACCAAGCAGTCGCCACAAGCCGGGGTGGCGCAGCGGGTGCAGGACCGGCCGGTGGCCCGGTCGGGGTGGCGGTAACAGGTGGGCAGGACGGGAGGGGGGAGATCGGTCATTCGGCTTCGACCGTACCGGTTCGCCGACCGAAGTCGTCGGCGGAGACCGGACGACCGATCAGCCAACCCTGCGCCCGATCGCATCCGAGCCGGCGCAACCGGTCGCGCTGGGAGTCGGTGGTCACCCACTCGGCGATCACCGACATCCCGAGACTGTGGGCCAGATGGATCACGCTGCGCACGATCGGGTCGTCGGATTCGTCGTCGGCGAGTCCGCGCACGAAACTGCCGTCGAGTTTCAGGAAATCGGCTGGGCACGACCGGAGACCCGACAACGACGAGGCCCCGGTGCCGAAATCGTCGATCGATAGTTGCACCCCGAATCGGCGAATCGCTTGTAGCGCGCGCTGTGCACCCTCGCGGGCCAGCACCGATTCGCCGACGTCGAGAGCGAGGGCCTCCGGCTGCAGCCCGGCGTCGCGCACCGCGGCGAGGGTGCGGTCGACGAAGGTCGGGTCGGAGGTCTGAGGAGGCGACACGTTGACGTGCATCACCGCCCGCCGGTCGATCGTTCCGGCGTCGATCCAGCGCCGCAGGTCGGCGCACGCCGTTCGGGCCACCCATTCGCCGAGCGGCACGATCACCCCGGATTCCTCGGCGAGCGTGATGAAGGCCGGAGGAGCGAGCACACCGTGTTCGGGATGGTGCCAGCGCAGCAGCGCCTCGACTCCGACGACGCGTCCGGTGGAGAGCGACTCGACGGGCTGGTAGACGAGGCGCATCTGGTCGGCGGCCATGGCGCGTTCGAGATCGGCCGCCAAGCGAAGTCGAGCGCGCGCGGACTCGCGCATCTCCGACGTGTAGAGCTCGCTGCGCGACCGCCCGCGCGATTTGGCTTCGTACATCGCGGAATCGGCGTGACGGAGCAACGCGATGGCGGCCTCGGCGAGACTCGAGCCGTCGTCACCGCGCGAGAACGCGACGCCCACGCTCGCGCCGACCGTCACGTCGACCCCCTGCAGCATCATGCGGCCGGAGACGGCGAGACGAATGCGCTCGGCGAGGTCGAGCGCCGCGCGTTCGTCGGCCAGGCCCTCGCACAAGATGGCGAACTCGTCACCGCTGATACGACCCACCAGATCACCGGGCCGCGTGGCCGTCACCAGACGGCGTCCGACACCGACGATCAGTTGATCGCCGCTCTCGTGACCGATGGTGTCGTTGACGTCCTTCAAGCGATCGACGTCGAGGAAGTACACGGTCACCGACGATCCACCGGACCGGGATCGCTCGACGGCCTCCGACACCTTGCGGATGAAGAGGGTTCGGTTGGGCAGACCGGTGAGTGCGTCGTGGGTCGCCAGGTGGCTGAGTTCGGCGTGAACCCGAGCCGACTCGGTGATCTCGCGAGCGATGGCGACGACGGCGTCCGTGTCGCGTCGCGTCCGCACGTCGAAGGTGTGGAGATCGCCGTCATCGAGTCGTACCGCAACTTCACCGTGCCAGGTTCCTTCGATCTCGGTGAGGGCGTGGCGGGGCATCTGGTCGACGATCGCCCGAGCGAGTGCCGGTTTCTCGCCGCCCGACCGATTGCACGACAGGACGGTGCCGTCGGTGGCGAGTAGCAGAACGGGATCGTCGGCATCGTCGAGAAGTGGAGCGATGCGGTCGGCGAGCGTGTTCGCCTGATCCACCGCGAAGACGACACCCCGATAGCCGTCGGCCTCGTCGTTCGGTGCGGCGACGAATCGGAGCAGTCGCGTCGACGTTCCGTCGACGTCGACCCGGAACGAGATGTCGGGGGAGCGTCGAGCGTCGACGGCGCGGCGCCACGCCGATTCGGCGGCCATGCGCTCGTCGGGTCCGGCGTTGGCCCAGGGAGCGCGCCCGGTCGGAACCGGTCCCCCCGAGAGCGCCAAACGACGGAAGGCGTCGTCGGCGATCGTCACCCGGCCGTCCCGATCGACCTCGACCAGTCCGGCTTCGACCGGTCCGGATTCGGGTTCGGGGGTGGGCGGAACGGGGGACGACACGATGACGAAATCCTGTCACAGGGTGGTGGAAGCACCACGGATGGTGGCGCTCAGAGATCGGTCACGATTCGCTCAGGAGTTCGTCAGGACTCACCGGTACGTCCGCTGGGAGTGATGGACTGGACGCGATGCGTCGGCCGAACGACGTCGTGGTTGTCAGCCGGTGACGGTTCCAACCACGCTGGCCGACGCGATCGTGGCGAAGTCGATGGCACGCACCATGTCGGCCCCCGGCGTTCCCGTGGGCAGTTCGATCATCTGGTCGAGGGCGTGCACCTCGACCGAATAGGTGGCGGTGGTTCCGGCCGTCGGGCAGGGGCCACGCCAGCCAACCGACTCGTCCGTGGCCGTCGAGAAATCGTTGGCGGCGAGGATGGCCTCGGTGGGTAGCGCACCGGTTGGGAAGCTGGTCGTCGCGGGATCGATGTTGGTCGCCGCCAGATGCACGAATCCCACGCCACTGGAGGTGGGTTGCGACGACTCGATGACGACGATGGCGATCGACACGGTGCCCTCGGGCGTTCCCGACCACGACAATCCCGGCACCAGGTCGGCGCCGGCACACGTGTGCTCGGCGGGAATCACTCCACCGTCGACCCACGGCGCGGTCATCGCGATGTTCGACGCGGCGACGCTCTCGACGGGGAGGGTCGCGGTGTCGACGGAGACTCCGTCGGCCGAGTCGGTGTCAGATGGTACGTAGACGGTCTCGTTCTGGGCGTCGGTGGGTGGACGCATCTCGCGACCATCAGTCGAGCAGGCGACGAGCACGATCGACGTGGCGACGAGGGCGAAACGACGCATCGCCGATCACGCTACGCCGTTCGGTGGGGTCGGGAGGGGGCAAGTAGCGTGACCTCCGTGCGTGACGCCGATGGACATCCCCTCTGCCTGCTCACCGTGCACGCTCATCCCGACGACGAGGCATCGAAGGGAGCGCCCACGCTCGCGCTGTACGGCGAACTCGGAGTGCGGACGGTTCTGGTGTGCTGCACGGGCGGTGAGGAGGGCGACGTCAACAATCCGGCCCTGAAGATCGAGGGCGGTGAGTTCCACGGCCTCGATGCCGAGGCCGAGAAGGCCCTGCTCGCCCGCACCCGTCCGGTCGAACTGGCCCGATCGGCCGAGATCATCGGCTTCCACGAGGTCGTGATGCTCGGCTATCGCGACTCGGGAATGCTGGACTCGCCGGCCAACGAGCACCCCGAATGCTTCCACCGCGCCGACCTCGACGAGGCGGTGGGACGGCTGGTGTCGGTGATCCGTCGGACGCGACCCCAGGTGATCATCACCTACAACGACGACCAGCGCGGGTATCCGCATCCCGATCACGTGAAGGTGCACGACGTCTCGGTGGTGGCGTTCCAACGAGCCGGCGACCCCACGTGGTATCCGTGGGCCGGGCCGGTGTGGCAGCCGTCGAAGATGTACTACACGCTGTGGTCGAAGTCCCGCCTGCACGCGGTACACCGTGCGATGCTCGACAAGAACGGCACGTCGCCGTACGACGAGAAGTGGCTGAATCGTCCGGGGCAGGACGATCGCATCACCACCCGCATCGACGTCGCCCGACACCTCCCCGTGCGTTCGGCGGCCTTGAAGGCCCATGCCACGCAGGTCGATCCGAACGAGCCCTGGTGGTTCGGACTCGACGACGACGAACTGGCCGTGGTGTATCCGTGGGAGGACTGGGTGCTGGCCCGTTCCACCGTCGAATCACCGGCCGACCACGAGGTCGAAGTCGACCTCTTCGCCGGGATCGCGCTGGTGATACCCGAGGTGTCGATCAAGCCGTCGCGCTTGTCCGGCGAGATGGAGGCCATGGCGTGAGCGGCTCGATTCAGTATCGGCTCTCCTTGGGCAAGAAGGACGAACGCGTGGCGGGACCCGACGACGCCGACACCGTGGTGACACTCGACAAAGCGGCCGCTCAACTCGACCCCACGGTGGCTTTCATGCTCGGAAAACTGAAGACCACCGGTCGCACCGGACCACTGTTCGATGCGTTGTCGTCGGGCGAGGCCGCCCGCACGATCGCCGAGTTGTCGAGCCGATCCTGACGGTCAGTCGCTCGCGCGTTGCGCGTCGCGCAGTTGGCGGTACCCGATGCGAACCGCCCCCGACTCGTCGAGCAGACGTCGCAGCAACGCATCGTTCACGACGAGGTCGAGATCGTCGATCCAACCTTCGGCGACATCGCCGGCCAGTGCCCGCACTTCGGCGGTGTCGATGGCCGGCTGGACGTGAATCTCGGTGACTCCCGGTCGAAGATCGCGAATCGCTTCGTAGACCCGCTCTCGACTTCCCGCGCGCCAGTCGTGATCGAAGTGGTCGGGGAAGAGGATTCCCTCCTCCTCGGCGAGTCGGCGGAACGGGAAGCCGGCCTGTTCGGACGTGATCGTGCTCGGCAGCCGGATCGGAAGTCGGAATTCGACGGCGAGATCGAGATAGATGTCGAAGAACTCGGGCCGCAACGTGATGGCGGTGAGGTGCGGAGCGAGGTGCGACACGTCGAACCCCCACGAGATGGCCCGCTCGATCTGGGCACGACACTCGCGCAACACCTCGGCCGGGTCGGCGTGCTCCCACAGGTCGTCGATCTCGCGCGGGAAGCCACCGTCGCCCGACAACAGGGAGGGTGCCTGGGTGATCGGACCCCACCGGTAGAGGGGGTGTTCGGCGTTGAGCGTGAGGTGCACCCCCACGTCCTCGCCGGAGTACAGGACGGCGGCGTGCCGGGCCCACGGGGCCGGCACCATCACCGACGCACAAGTGGCCACGCCGTCGCGCAACGCCGAGTAGACGCCCATGTTGGCGGCGTGGCACGAACCGAGATCGTCGCAGGAGACGATGACGAGTCGGGTGTCGTGGTCGTAGCCCAGACGTTCGGTGAGCGTCGCGGTCACGGTGCCACGCTACCGGTGAGCGGTTGATGGCCGCCGGTGCACGATGCCCAGAGCCCGCGGCCGAGATCGCGGGCCTCTCGCTCGGCGGCGGCGTACAGATCGATGTTGGCCCGATTGGGAGCGATCACGAGCGTGGTGGCGAAGCCCTCGGCGAGCATCACCAGATTCACGAGAGTGCCGTCGTCGAGTCGGAGCACGTGGGCCAGCAACCGCCCGTACACGTCGCGGGTCTCGGCGTCGCGTTCGACAACGATGGGAGTGCCGGGGGGTAGCAACTCGGACAGTCGCTCGGTTGCCTCGGCGCCGAAGCACTCCACCGGAGCGTCGGGTTTCTTGGTTTCGGGGGTGTCGATTCCGATCAGTCGGATGCGTTCCTCGACGCGATGTCGGCCGATGGCGAAGGCGGCGTCGAGCGTGTCGCCGTCGACCACGGACACCACGACCGCTTGGGCGCCGTCGGGCACCGTCGGCGCCGACGAACAGGCGGCCAGTGTCGTGATCGTCGCCGCGAGCAGGAAGTAGTTCGGAGTCGTCGGTGCGCGCACGGAACCGGGTGTGGTGCCGGGGCGGCTGACGTCGGCGTCAGAGGCGTTCGATCAGTGTGCCGGTGCCGAGGCCACCGCCGCAGCACATCGACACGATGCCGTAGCGACCACCGGTGCGCTCGAGTTCGTAGAGCGCCTTGGTGGTGAGAATCACGCCGGTGCCACCGAGCGGGTGGCCGAGGGCGATGGCGCCTCCGTTGGGGTTGGTCTTCTCGAGGTCGGCTCCGACGGCCTTGGCCCAGGCCAGCACCACGGACGCGAAGGCCTCGTTGATCTCGAAGGTGTCGATCTGGTCGATGGTGAGTCCGTTGCGCTCGAGCAGCCGCTCGGTGGCGTCGATGGGTCCGGTGAGCATCAGCACCGGGTCGACGCCGACCAGGCAGGAGTCGACGATGCGGGCGCGCGGCTGGAGGCCGAGCGCGGCGGCCTTCTCGGCGGTCATCATCAGAATGGCCGCGGCACCGTCGGAGATCTGCGACGAGTTGCCGGCGGTGTGCACGCCGTTCTCGCGGGCCACCGGGTTGAGGGTTTTCAGCTTCTCGATCGTGGTTTCGCGGATGCCCTCGTCGCGTGCCACCACGTGCGTGGTACCGGTCGGCTTGCCCTCCTCGTCGAGATCGGGGGCGATCACCTCGATGTACTGGCCATCGAAGCGACCCTCGGCCCACGCCCGTGCCGCGCGCTGTTGCGACAGGAGGCCGAAGGCGTCGGTGTCCTCGCGGGTGATGTCCCATTTGTCGGCGATGCGCTCGGCTCCCTCGAACTGCGAGGTGAACTCGTAGTGCTCGAAGTAGCTCTTGCTGACCGCCTTGCCGAGACTCTTGAACTCCTTGGTCTTGGGATCCTTCACCCACGCGTTGGAGTTCGAACCGATCGGGACGGTGCTCATGCTCTCGACACCGCAGGCCATCGCCATGTCGACCACTCCGGAGGCCACCAGCGATGCGGCCAGTCCGGTGGCTTGCTGGCTCGACCCGCATTGAGTGTCGACGGTGGTGCACGCCGTGGTGAGCGGCAAGCCGGCTGACAACCAGGCCGTTCGGGTGACGTTGAAACTCTGCGCGCCCACCTGACTCACGTTGCCGCCCACCACCTGTTCGACGAGTGCGGGATCGATGCCGGTGCGGTCGATGACGGCCTTCTGCACCAGACCGAGGAGGTCGGACGGGTGCAGGGTCGACAACCCACCGTTGCGCCGTCCGACCGGGGTGCGGACCGCCTCCACGATCACGACGTCACGGGGGGCGAGGGGCTTGGGCGAAGCGGTCATGGGAGCATCCTAGGTTCCGACGTTCGTCGGACCTCCGGTCGGGGGTCGCCACGGGAGCAGCGACCTAGGGTGATCGACGTGATCAGTCGCCACTCCCGATTCGTGCCCGCCATGCAACCCCCCGAAGGTGAGTCCCGGGTGCGCTTCGTGCACGTGGTCGACGCGCGCGTCTGGATCGAGGAACGACCCGTCGACGCCGAGTGGGATCGACACTTCCTCGGCGTTCTGCACACCGACGACGAGCCGATCGCCTACTGGGGTGTCGATGTTCCGCGCGGGTCCGATCCATCCGACGGCGGGGCCCTCGACCTGTTCAGCTACTTCGGGCGCGCGTCCGAGGACGAATGGCTGGTGGCCGGACGCGCGGTGCAACTGATCGATTGGGCGCGGACGCATCGGTATTGCGGTCGGTGCGCGACTCCCACCCAGCCGGCTCGCAACGAAAGGGCCATGAAGTGTCCGGACTGCGGTTTGGTGGCCTTTCCGCGCCTCGCCCCGGCGATGATCACCCTGGTCACCCGCGGTGAGCCCGGACCCGACCAGGAGGCTCTCCTCGCCCGGGGTGTGCAGTTCCGCGCACCGATGTTCAGTTGTCTGGCCGGCTTCGTGGAACCGGGCGAGACGTTGGAAGCGGCGGTGATCCGCGAGGTCCGCGAGGAGGTGGGTGTCGACGTCGGCAACGTCCGGTACATGGGAAGTCAGCCGTGGCCGTTCCCGCACAGCCTCATGCTCGGCTTCCGCGCCGACTGGCGATTGGGCGACATCGTCTGCGACCCGAGCGAGATTCTCGAGGCTCATTGGTACCGCAAGGACGCGCTCCCCAACATTCCACCGGGAATCTCGATCGCCCGCAAACTGATCGATCACTGGTTGGTCGAATGATCGGCGGCGTGCGCGGTCGCTCGATGGGGTGATCGGGGAGCGGCGGCTCTACGGTTCGGACATGGCTCTCGACAAGAACTCCCTCGGCAAGCTCGGACTCTGGACCTTCCAACTCGACATGCAACCGATGGCCGAGGCGCGCCGCGTGGCCGCCCAGATCGAAGAGCTCGGCTTCCGTGCCGTGTGGGTGCCCGAGGCGGTCGGACGCGAACCCTTCGCCTCCACCTCGCTGCTGTTGTCGGCCACCGAACGATTGATCATGTGCACCGGCATCGCCTCGCTGCACGCGCGGTCACCGATGACCATGCAGGCCGGTTGGAAGACGGTCACCGAAGCCTTCCCCGATCGTTTCCTGCTCGGAATCGGAGTCAGCCACCAACCGGCCGTCGAGGGTTTCCACGGCGGCACCTACGGCAAGCCCTACACCAACATGGTCAACTACCTCGACGCCATGGACCGTGGGCTCTACTTCGCCGCTCAACCCACCACGCCACCGGCTCGGTGCCTCGCCGCGCTCGGTCCGAAGATGCTGAAGCTCGCCGCCGAGCGGTCGCTCGGCGCGCATCCGTACTTCGTGCCGGTCGAGCACACGCCGATCGCCCGCGCCGCGATGGGTCCCGACGCTCTGCTGGCTCCCGAGCAGGCGGTGGTTTTCTCGACCGACGCGTCCGAGGCGCGCGCGGTGGCTCGCGGGTTCATGCGCACCTACCTCGGACTTCCGAACTACACCAACAACCTGCGTCGACTGGGTTGGACCGACGCCGACATCGAGGGTCCGTCCGATGCGTTGGTCGACGCCATCGTGGCGTGGGGAACGATCGACGACATTCACGCGCGAGTGAAGGCGCATCTCGACGGGGGAGCCGATCACGTGTGCGTGCAGGTTCTGTCGAGCAATCCGGCGGCCGTCACCATGGACGAGTTCCGCGAACTGGCCGGACTGATTCCGGAACTCTGACGTCGGTCGCCACTCCCGCGCCTCAGGCGCCGGCGAGCGTGCGCGCCAGAAGAGTCGCGAGCGTGTCGCGGATGGCGTTCTCGGACGAGCCGCGTCGGATCATCTCGGTCTGGTATCCGAGCAGTCGCTCGATCATGGCGACCAGCGCCGCCGCCGTCGTGAACGGATCGAGGGTGGCGGCGAGTCGGCCGGAACGCACCCCGTCGTCGATCATGGCCTGCATCGCCCCGATGATCCGGAGGTTGGCCTCCGAGCGAACGGCCCGGAAACGGGCGTCGCCCTCCTCGGCGCGCAAGTTGCGGACGCGCAGGACCGAGGCGTGGCTCGCCCAGTAACCCATGAACGCGTCGACGAAGTCGCGGGCCCGGTGCGCTCCGTCGTCGGGGCTCCAGGCCGGCTTCAGGAAGTCGACGAGAGGCATCTCGTCCTCGGTCGCTTCCTCGGCGAGCGCCAGAATCGCGGTGTCGGCATCGCGAAAGTAGTGGTAAAAGGTCGCCGGCGAGGTGCCGACCTCGCGCGTGATGTCGACCACCCGGAGGTCGAGAACTCCCTGTTGTCCGAGCAACTTGGCAGTCGCGTCGAGCAATCGTCGACGGGTCGCCTGGGCCCGCGAACCGATCACCCGGCCGTCGGCGGCGACCAGGTCGTTGCTCACCGGGTGTCTCCGTACACCGTTGCCGGTGCGGGTGCGTCGCGCACGAGGCGAGCGACGACGTCGCCGACCTCGACGGGTTCGTAGCGGGCTCCCTTGTCGGCCACGGAACCATGTTGCCAACCATCGGCCACCGACAACTGTCCGCCGGCGATCTCGAACATGCGACCGGACACGTCGCAGGACTCGGAGCCCAGCCACACCACGATCGGACTCACGTTGGCCGGGTCCATGGCGTCGAATCCCGAGTCCGGTTTCCGCATCATGTCGGCGAAGGCCTCCTCGGTCATGCGACTGCGTGCCGACGGGGCGATGCCGTTGATGCGCACGCCGTATCGCTCGAGTTCGACCGACGACACGATGGTGAAGGCGGCGATCCCGGCCTTGGCCGCGGAGTAGTTGGCCTGCGACACACTGCCGAAGAGTCCGGCACCTGACGACGTGGTGACCACTCGCGCCGCCACCTTCTCGCCGGCCTTGCTGCGCGCTCGCCAGTGGTCGACGGCGTGACGCACCGGGCAGAACATTCCGCGAAGGTGAACCTTCATGACGGCGTCCCACTCGTCGACCGACATATTGACGATCATCCGGTCGCGCACGATCCCGGCGTTGCAGACGAGGGTGTCGAGCCGACCGAACGTGTCGACGGCCTGGGCGATCATGCGTCCAGCGGCATCCCAGTCGCTCACGTCGTCGCCGTTCACGATGGCCTCGCCACCCATCGCGCGGATCTCGGCGACGACCTCGGCGGCCGGTCCGATGTCGTGGCCATCGCCACCGAGCGAGGCACCGACGTCGTTGACCACCACCTTGGCACCCTCGGCGGCGAAGGCCAGGGCGTGCGCGCGACCGAGACCGCGGCCGGCCCCGGTGACGATCACGACGCGCTCGGCGCAGATGCCGTCGGCACGGCGGTTGAGTTCGGTCATCGTCGTCTCCAGTCGGTGATCAGCACGTGATGCCGCCGTCCATCACCACGATGGAGCCGGTCATGTAGCGACCCTCATCGGAGGCGATGAACAGGAACATGTTGGCCATTTCGTCGGGCTCGGCTTGATCCATGGGGGTCATGATCTTGGCCATCAACTTGTAGTCGGCGCCGTCGGGCAGGTTCATGAACGAGTTCACGATGTTGGTGTTGGTTCCGCCGGGCGCGATCGCGTTGACGCGCACCCCCTTGCCGCGGTACTCGTAGGCGAGGGCTCGTGTGAGGTTCACCACGCCCCCCTTGCTCGCGCAGTACGCGGCACTCCACGGCGCGCCCATGAGACCCGAGGTCGACGCGGTGTTCACCACCACGCCGTCACGACCGGTTTCCTTGGCCGAGGCCAGCAGGTGGGGAAGGGCGAACCGAGTGACGTAGAAGGTTCCGTTGAGGTTCACCGACACGATGCGGTCGAACCATTCGGGGGTTTCCTCGTGACTGTTGGCGAAGTGTCCGATTCCGGCGATGTTGCAGACGACGTCGAGTCCTCCGAGGTGCTTGGTGGCCTTGTTCACGATCTTCTCGACTGCGGTCGCGTCGGTGACGTCGAGGTCGAGTCCGAGTGCGTCACCGCCGAGGCCGCCGATCTCCGATGCCGTGTCCTTGGCACCCTTCAGGTCGACTGCGACGACGCGCGCACCCTCGCGCGCGAACCGAAGAGCGGTGGCCTTGCCGATTCCGGAACCCGCACCCGTCACGAGAACGCGCAGTCCCTTGGCTCGCTTGTAGGTGGGGGCTGGTTTGCGAATCTTCCTGGAACTCATGACTTTCCTCCATAGGTGGCTCGGAGATCCTTCTTCAGCACCTTGCCGCTCGGGTTGCGCGGCAGGGCCTCGACGATCTCGAGTTGTTCGGGAATCTTGTGGGCCGACAGTTGCGAATCCTTGAGGTGGGCGACCATCTCGTCGAAGGCGAGTGTGGATCCGGCTTTCAGGACGATGACGGCGCAGGCTCGTTCGCCACTCGACGAGTCGGGGAGACCGATCACGGCGGCATCGGCCACGCTCGGATGTGCGAACAGCACGTCCTCGATCTCCTTGGCCGAGATGTTCTCGCCCTTGCGGATGATGATGTCCTTCAGACGACCGGTGATGCTCACGAAGCCCTCGGTGTCGACGATTCCGAGATCTCCGGTGCGGAACCAGCCGTCCTCGTCGAAAGCCTCGGCGTCGAGCGCGGGATCGAGATAGCCCATGCAGACCTGGCGCGCCTTGACCCGAAGTTCGCCCTCCTCGCCGGACGCGCACTCGCGACCGTCGATCACCGTGCGGATGCGGACACCGGGGCAGGGTCGTCCGTCGGTGGTGGCCTTCTTGTCGTCGGGATCGTCGACGTGCACCATCGTGTTGATGGGGGATTCGGTGAGGCCCCAACCACCGATGAGCGGGGCTCCGAAGGCCTCCATCATCTCGGCGTGCAGGGTCTTCGGTTTCGGCGCACCGCCTCCGTTGAAGATGCGCACCTCGGGCAGGAGTCGCTCGCCGGCCGGCAAGAGGCGTTGGGCGTTGAGATAAGCGAGCCAGAACACCGTGCCGGCACCGGCGCAGGTGCAGCCGTTGGCGCCGAGCCACGCCGGCGTGCGGGTCGGATCGAAGGTCTCGACCATCAGGAGTTCGACGCCGGTCTGCATGGCGTTGAACAGCCACACGAGTCCGCCCACGTGGGTGATCGGGAACACCACAGCCGCGCGATCGTCGGGGCCGACCTCCATGCTCCACTGCATGCCGTCGTTGGCCGCCGACATGCTGTTGTCGCTGTGCTTGGCCCCCTTGGGGTCGGCGGTGGTGCCCGACGAATAGAAGAGCCACCGCAACGCGTCGAGTTCGGCGCGGTACGGCGGCAGACCAGTGGCGTCCGGGTCGGCCTCGGGCAGATCGGGGTCGGCCACGATGATCTGGATCTCGTGATCGAGACCCTCGGCGACCTCGCGCGCCATGGGTTCGTAGTCGAAGTTGCGGAAGGTTCCGGGGACGATCATCACCTTGCACGACGATTGGCGGGCGATGAAGCCGACCTCGCGGTGACGGTAGATCGGAAGAATGGGATTCTGAACCGCACCGAGTCGGGACAGGGCGCCGGTGAGCGCCAGTGCCTCGAAACGTGAAGGAAGGATCCACGACACGTTGGTTCCCTCACCGACGCCGAGTTGAGCGAGCCCGGCGGCGACGCGCTCGCACCACTCACGGTAGTGACCGAAGGTCAGCGTGCGGCCGGCCTCGTCTCGAGCCATCTGCTTGTCGGGCGTCAGAACGGCGCGCTCGACGATCAATTGCCACAGGGTCTTGCCCGACGAGTCGAGCACTCCGGTGAGTCGTTGGTTCATCGATGCCGACCTCAGAAGGTGATGACGGCTCGTGCGAGCGTGCCGCCCTCGAGACCGTGCACCGCGTCCTGCCACCGACCGATCGGGAACGTGGCGCTCACCAGTTCGTCGAGGAGGATCTCGCCGCGACGGTAGAGCTCGATGATGTACGGAATGTCGCGTTGCGGGCTCACGGTTCCGTAACGACAGCCGATGATGCCGCGATCGACCTGCGTGAGACGTCCGTACAGACCCTCGAAGCGAGCGGTCTGGGCCGCCACTCCGATCACGACGACGGTGCCCTCCCAGTCGAGACACTCGAGAGCGTTCTCGGTGACCTTGGGGTGCGCGACGCAGTCGAAAGCCCAATCGACGCCACCGGCGTTGAAGGGACCCCGGGGAAGGTCGGGCGAGAACGGACGGATAGCGGTGACCGCGGCGACCAGATCGTCGCGACGACCATCGAGGAAGTGGGTGGCGCCGAACTGTCGGGCCAGAGCTTCCTTCTCGGGAACGGTGTCGACGGCGATGATGGTTGATGCGCCCTGCACCTTCAGCGCCTGGATGCTGTTGAGGCCGACGCCACCGACGCCGAAGACGATGGCCGACTGACCGCGCTTCACGTTGGCGCGGTTGAAGACGGCTCCCATTCCGGTGACGACTCCGCAGCCGACGAGCGCCGCCGACGTGAGCGGAACGTCCTTCGGAATCTTCACGCACTGCACGTCGCGGACGATCGTGCGTTCGGCGAAGGCACTGGTGGCGGCGAAGTTGTAGATCGGCGCACCGTTCAGGGTGAACGGCTGGCTCCAGTTGCCGAGAGTGGAACGACAGGCGGTGGGTCGACCGTCCATGCAGTAGCGGCAGAAGCCACACGCGGCGAGGGTCGCGATGATCACGTGATCGCCGGGTTTCACGTGGGTCACCGCGTTGCCGACCTCGGCGACCACTCCGGCGGCTTCGTGGCCGCAGACACCGGGGGAGGGCACCGGATACAGGCCGTGCATGTACGAGATGTCGCTGTGGCACAGACCCGCCGCGGCGATCTCGACCACCACCTCGCGGGCCTCGGGTGCCCGGAGGCTGAGACCCTCGACCAACGACGTCGTCGTGCCGTCGTAGACGATTCCCTTCACGTTGCACCCCCTGAGACGTTCGACCGGGGTCGGTTCCGGCGACGAAGCGACACTAGTTCAGGCGACTCCGGAATCTGACGGCCAGTCAGAAGCCCCCAGGAGCAAGGCTTCGGGCGGGGTACGGTGGCGGCATGACGGTCGTGAATCTGTCGCGGAAAGTGTCGGTCGAACGCCTCGACGGTGCGTTGGGCGCGGTCGTGCAGGGCCTGCGGGTCTCCGATTACGACGACGTCGAGTTGCGCGAACTCGCCGATTCGTTGGTTCCGTGGTGGGACGAGCGTCTGGTGCTCTTCTTTCCGGGTGTCCACTTCACGCCGGCCGATCAGTCGCGACTGGCGCGTTGCTTCGGAAGCCACGTTGCGGCCACGACCGAAACCGCCGCCGAAAATCGGAACATCCCGACCCTGCGCGACGAGGGGTATCCCGAGATCCTGGTGATCGACTCGCACACCCCCGGTTTCGATCCGTTCCAGACCGCGGTGTGGCACACCGACGTGCCCTTCATCGAGAAGCCGCCCAAGGCGTCGCTCTTCTACTGCGAGATCGCCGCGGTGGGTGCGGGCGACACGATGTGGAACAACCAGATCGCCGCGCATCGTCGCCTCAGTGCTCCGATGCAGGGACTGATCGACGACCTGCAGGTCGTGATGGGCGCCCTTCCCCAGACCGGGTCGCACGTGCATCCGATGGTCCGTCGGCACCACGCGACCGACGAGAAGTCGATCTTCGCCAATCGCGGATGGACGCGCAGCATCGTGGGTTTGAGCGAGGTCGAGAGCAAGCACGTGCTCGAGGCGGTGTTCGCGACGTCCGAACGACCGGAGAACGTGGTTCGCTGGAAGTGGACCAGCGGCGATGGTGCACTGTGGGACAACCGTTACACGATGCACTACGCGGTGGCCGACTACGGCACGCAGCACCGTCGGGTGCGTCGCGTCACGATCTACGAGTGATCGATAGTCGGGCGGGCTCGTAACTCGTTCTTCAGCACCTTGCCCGAGGCGTTCACCGGCAGGGCGTCGACGAATTCGATGCGACGGGGGACCTTGTAGTTCGCCATGTGTCGACGGCACCAGGTGATCAGTCGATCCGCGTCGAGGTCGGTCCCGGGGTGCAACACCACGAAGGCCGCGCCCACCTCGCCCAGCCGGTCGTCGGGTACGCCGACGACGGCGGCCCGGGCGACGTCGGGATGACCGAGGAGGAGGTTCTCGATCTCGGCGGGATACGCGTTGAATCCACCCACGATGAACATGTCCTTCTTGCGATCGGTGATGGCGACGTAACCGCGGGCGTTCATCACGCCGATGTCTCCGGTTCGGAGCCAGCCGTCGGCATCGACGGCCTCGGCGGTGGCCACGGGGTCGTCCCAATATCCGGGCATGACGTTGTAGCCCCGGCACAGGATCTCGCCCGGCGTGCCGGCGGCGACCTCGGCTCCGCCGTCGTCGACCACCCGCACCTCGACGCCCGGGATCGCGCGACCACTGGTGCTCGAGATGGTGCGCGCGTCGTCGTCGGGTCGACACATGGTGACGACCCCGGTGGATTCGGTGAGTCCGTACGCGGTGAGAATGGTGGAGAAAGTGAGCTCGCGTCGCATGCGCACGATCATCTCCTCGGGAACGGCGGCCGCGCCGGTGACCGCGAGGCGCAGCGACGTCAGGTCGTGCCGTTCGCGATCGGGGTGATCGAGGATCTCGAGATACAGGGTGGGCGGGCCGGGCAACACGGTGATCCGCTCGTCGGCCACCCGACCCAGGATCGTCGCCAGGTCGAACACCGGCTCGGGCACGATCGTCGCGCCGGTGATGAGACACGCGAGGAAGCCCGCCTTGTACCCGAACGTGTGGAAGAAGGGGTTGACGATCAGATAACGATCGGTCTCCCGAAGACCGACGACCTCGGCCCACACCCGGAACACTTCGCAGGTCTGGCCGTGACGCGACATCACCCCCTTCGGGCGACCCGTGGTGCCCGACGTGAAGATGATGTCCGAGAGATGATCCTCCGTCACCAGAGCCGTGCGCGAGTGGACCATCGCGACGGTGATCGTGTCGCCACGGGCCATGAAGTCGTTCCATTGCCGGATGTCGATCGTCTCCGCGAGGTCCGGCAGGTCGGCGGCACTCGATGCGAGCATCTCCCGGTAGTCGACGCCCAGAAAATCACCGGAGGTGACGAGGAACGAGGCACCGCTGCGCGCGATCACGTAGGCGGCCTCGACGCCCTTGAATCGCGTGTTGATCGGAACGATGGTTCCGCCGGCGCACTGGGCGCCGAGCGCGGCGAAGATCCATTCGGCCGAGTTGGGTGCCCAGATCGCGACCCGATCCCCGAACGCCAGTCCGGACGCGACGAACGCGCGGGCGCTTCGTTCGACGTCGTGGGTGAACTCCGACCACGACCAACGACGGTCTCCGACGACGAGAGCCGTTCCCTCGCGCTCGGCCGCTTCGCGGACGAGCGACGGAATGGTGCGCACGTTCGCGGTGGACGAGTGGTTACTTCAGGTGGGTGATGCCGAGCATCTTGATCGCGTTGCCGCGCAGCACCTTGTACATCTGCTCGTCGGTGAGATCGAGGGTTTGCTCGTGGGCGATCTTGGCGGTGTGTGGCCAGGTGGAGTCGGAGTGCGGATAGTCGCACTCGAAGGTCACGTTGTCCTCGCCGATCTCCTCGAGGCAACGAAGGCCGTGGGGATCGTCGAAGTAGCAGCCGTACACGTGCTTCTTGAAGAGTTGGCTCGGCGGTTCGAGAACACGGTCGGCGATGCCGCCCCAACCGCGGTTCTCCTTCCAGACCGTGTCGGCCCGCTCGAGGATGTACGGAATCCAGCCGATCTGGCCCTCGCTGTACGCGATCTTGAGATCGGTGAACTGCGTGAAGAGACCACTCATCAACCAGTCGACCATGCTGAAGCAGCAGTTGGCGAAGGTGAGGGTGGAGCCGACCGCGGCCGGCGCGTCGGGCGAGGTGCTGGGCATCTTGGAGCCCGAACCGATGTGCATGCAGATCACGGTTCCGGTTTCGTTGCAGGCGTCGAAGAACGGCAACCAGAAACCATCCTTGTCGTGGATGCTCGGCAAGTTGAGGTTCGGCGGGATCTCGCTGAAGCAGACGGCGCGCACTCCGCGCGCCGCGTTGCGTCGCACTTCGGCGGCCGCGGCCACCGGATCCCACAACGGGATGATGCAGAGCGGAAGCATGCGACCTCCCGACTCGCCGCACCATTCCTCGACCATCCAGTCGTTGTAGGCCTGGACACACAACATCGCGAGTTCGCGATCCTGGGCCTCGTGGAAGGTCTGACCGCAAAAGCGCGGGAAGGTCGGGAAGCAGAGCGAGGCCTCGATGCCCGCCACGTCCATGTCCTCGAGGCGATCCTTCAACTTGTACGAACCCTGGCGCATCTCGTCGTACGTGATGCCGGCGAGGATGACTTCGTCGCGATCGAACCCGACGGCGGTGTCGAGACGGGTGAGGGGCCGACGCAGATCCTCGTAGAACCACCAGTCGGCGAGCGGGCCCTCGTCGCCGGCGGCGCCGGGCACCGCGGTGAACTTTCCTCCGACGAAGGTCATCTCCTTCACCGGCAGGCGGTGCACTCGCGGAGCGACGTCGTGGTACTTCTTCGGAAGACGGTCGAGCCAGACGTGGGCGGGTTCGGTGACGTGATCGTCGACCGAGATGATCTTGGGCAATTCGCGCATGGGGGAAGGGTAGCACCCGAATCTGACGACCTGTCAGATTCTGCTTCCCATAGGGGTTTGCGAGTGTTTCGCGGGGTGCGCACCCCCGGCTTCGTCGGCCGACCCGGAAGCGGGAGAGACTGGGTCGATGGCGGCGAACCGCACCAAGATGACGGTCGGAGTCGCCCTCCCGCAGATGGCCACCGGACTCGACCGCGAGCGGTTGGTGGCCTGGTGCCGCGGGATCGACCGGGGGCCCTTTTCATCGGTGTCGGCCGGCGAGCGGATCACCTTCCACAACCTCGACGGCTTCACGCTCTGTTCGGCGGCCGCGGGTCTCACCGATCGGGTGCGGATTCTCGTGAACGTGGCCGTTCTGCCCTGGCATTCGCCGGCTCTCGTGGCCAAGGAACTGGCCTCGATGGACGTGGTGTCGGGTGGGCGGGTGGAGGTCGCGGTTGGGGTCGGAGGTCGGCGCCAGGATTACGACGCGCTCGGTTCGCCGTTCGCCGGTCGACACGGTCGACTCGATGCCGCGGTGACGGAGTTGCAGCGACTGTGGTCGGGTGGAACGGCCGCCGATGGAGAACGCGTGGGTCCCGAACCGGTGCAGGTGGGTGGGCCTCCGATCCTCGCGTCGGCGATGGGCCCGAAGTCGTTGGCGCGGGCCGCGCATTGGGCGTCGGGTGTGAGCGGGTTCACGCTGCTCGGCGACCCGAAAGAGGTGCGCCGACTCGTGGCGTCGACCGACGAAGCGTGGTCGGCGGCGGGGCGAGTCGATCGTCCGCGGCACCTGACGGGTTCGTTCGTGGCGTTGGGTCCCGATGCTCCGACCCGACTGCGCGAGTTCGCGCGCGCGTACCTGCACGTGTTCTCGCCCGATCTCGCCGAGTCGTTGGCGTCGGCCATGACCTTGAACGAGCCATCGCGACTCGTCGACCTGCTGAACGCGGTGGAGGCCGAGGGAGTCGACGAATTCATCGTGGTGCCGGCGACCAGCGACCCGCGCATGCTCGACGTCCTCGCCGATGTCGTCGGATCACGCTGACTCGTTACGCCCAGCCTGCGGAGGCGTCACTTTCGTCGGAGTTCGAGAACCATTCGTGCCGCCACGACGAGTACCAGCGTGGCGAATAGGGCGTTCGAGAGGTCCTTGCTCATCTCGTCGGCCACGATGCCGCCGACGATGGCCGACGGAACACCAGCGAGTCCGACGATGGTGGCGATGCGGAAGTCGATGTTCGAGTTCCGGTGATTGCGCCACGTGCCCATGATCGACGTGGGGATGATCACGGCCGCCGAGGTTCCCTTGGCGATCACCGGTAACTCGCTGAAGAACACGATCATCATGGGAACCATCACCACACCACCCCCGATGCCGAGCAATCCGGCCAGCACTCCGGTGATCAAGCCCAACATCACCAACACCGCCGCTCCCAGCCAGGTGATGGCTCCGCGACCATCGGCGTCGGTGGGGATGTAGAGGCGAATCGCCGTCACGATCAGCATCGCGGCGAAGGCGTAGCCGATCACCCGGCGCGGAAGGACGTGGAGCAGTTTCGTGCCGTACACCGCACCACCCAGGGCGCCGATCGCCAACCACAGAGCCATCGACCAATCCACGTTGTCCTGCGCCCAGTAGGTGGCCAGGCCCGAGATCGCGATGGGCAGTACCGCGCCGAGCGAGGTGCCGTTGGCGAGGCGCTGGTCGAGTCGGAGCATGACGACGAGTGCGGGCACCACCAGGATGCCTCCGCCGACCCCGAAAAGTCCCGACAGCAATCCGGCTCCCACGCCGACGAGGAGCACCATCCAGATCGGCCGCTCGACGGCCGCTTCGACGCGTTCGTCGATCACGAGCCGAGCACCGCCGCGCCCACCCGACGGCGATGGTGCGTGACGTCGCCGTGAGCCCGCATGAGCGCCCAGGCCTTCTTCATGAACAGCTGCAGATCGGCCTCCCACGTGTAGCCGATGCCGCCGTGCACCTGCATCGAACCACGGCTGGCTCGATAGGCCGCCTCGGATGCCAGAGCCTTGGCCATGCTCACGTCGCGGTCGACGGTGCTCGCACCCGTGGCCAGACTCCAGGCCGCGCGGTACGTGGGAGCCTTGGCGAACTCGACCTTCAGGAGTGCATCGCTCATGAGGTGCTTCACGGCCTGGAACGAACCGATCGGTTTGCCGAACTGCTCGCGTTGGCGCGCGTAATCGGCGGCGATGTCGATCATCCGTTCACCGAGGCCGATGAGATACGCCGATGTCGCGAGGGTGATCGCGAGGCGGGCTCGCTCGACGTCGAGGTCGAACGGAGTGCGCGTGCCGCCCCCGATGGCGGCGAGACGTCGACCGCCGTCGATGGCGTGACGATCGGCGACATCGTGGTTCTCGAGCAGGCTCGACGGCCCGAGCACCCCGTTCGCGATGGCCGCGTGCGGGACGAGGGCCTCGGAGTCGAGTGCGATCGTTCCGATCCACGAACCGTCGACGACACCCGGTCGGATCGCCGCCAGTACGGGGGCGACGACCGCCATGTGCTCGAGCACCGGTCCGGGTACGGCGGCGCGTCCGAGTTCCTGGAACAGCAGCACGGCGTCGACCGCCGTGGCCCCCATGCCCCCGTGCTCCTCGGCGACCAGGATCGACAGAACACCCATCTCGCCCAGGCGGTGCCACACGTCGGGTGCGTGACCGGTGCCATCGTCCCACGCCTCGCGAACCCGTGAGGGAGGGCATTCGTTGGCGAGCAGATCGCGCAACCCCTCGGCGAAGAGGCGTTGGTCGTCGGTGAACGAGAAGCGCATCGTCACATCCCCTTCGGCAGTTGCAGAACGCGATCGGCGATGATGTTGCGCTGGATCTCGTTGGTGCCGGCGTAGATGGGGCCGCTCAACGAGAAGAGGAAGCCGTCCACCCACCTCTCGTGTTCGCTTCCTTCGACGAGTTCGGCTTCCGGACCGAGGATCCGCAGGGCGATCTCGTGGATTCGCACGTCCATCTCGCTCCAGAAGATCTTGTTGAGACTCGACTCGGCGCCGATCGGGCGTCCCTCCAGCATTCCGGTGACGGTTTGGTAGGTGTGGAGTCGGTAGCCCTCGGCCATCATCCACGCCTCGGTCACCTCGTCGGCGAGTGCCGTGTCGTTCGGATCCGCGTGGGTTCTCCAGAGGTGCACGAGTCGGTTGGCGGCCTCGGTGAAGCGTGCCGGGCTGCGCAAACTCACACCGCGCTCGAAGCCCGCCGTCGCCATCGCCACGCTCCACCCCTTGTTCTCGTCGCCGAGGGTGTTCGCCACCGGAACGCGCACGTCGTCGAAGAAGATCTCGGCGAAGCCGGTGTCCCCGTCGAGTTGGGCGATGGGACGCACCGTGATGCCCGGAAGGTCGAGTGGGCACAAGATGAAGGTCAGACCACGATGTCGTTCGGCTTCGGGATCGGTACGGAAGATCCCGAAGCACCAATCGGCCCACACCGCGCGACTGGCCCAGATCTTCTGGCCGTTCAGCACCCAGTCGTCGCCGTCGCGGGTCGCCTTGCTTCGAATTCCCGCCAGATCGCTGCCGGCGTTGGGTTCGCTCCAGGCCTGAGCCCACACGATCTCGCTCGAGGCCATCGACGGCAAGAAGCGCGTCTTCTGCTCGGGCGTGCCAACTTCCATGATCGTGGGACCGAGGAGGAAGATCCCGTTCTGGTTCACCCGTCCGGGGGCGCCGGCTCGGTAGTACTCCTCCTCGAAGATGAGCCATTGGATGTAGTCGGCTCCGCGTCCGCCGAACTCGACCGGCCACGACACGGCCGACCAGCGACCGTCGTAGAGCTTCTTCTCCCACTCGCGATGCAGGGCGAAACCCTCAGCGGTGTCGAAACTCGGCAATGGGGAGGCCGGAACGTTGTTCGCGAGCCATTCGCGGGCCTCGAGTCGGAACGCGGCTTGCTGCGGAGTTTCGTTGAGGTCCACGAGCCTCCGACGCTAGTGCCTCGACCTGACCCCCAGCCGGGTCGACCGACGTCGATCCCGGAACCGATCTCGTCGACCGGGATTACACTTTCGCCGTGTCGTCGGGGGAGAGTTCGGGTCGGCCCGCGCATCCGGCTCCCAATGTTTCGGTACCCAACCTTCCGGCGCCCAACGATTCGACACCCAACGTTTCGGTACCCAACGTTCCTGTACCCAACGTTCCGGGGCTCGACGGAATCCGCGCCGTGTCGCTGCTGGTGGTCGTGGCGTTCCATCTCGGTGTTCCCGGTTTCTCGGGGGGCTTTCTCGGACTGCCCTTCTTCTTCGCGTTGTCCGGCTTTCTCATCACCCAGGTGATCCTCGCCGACTCGACGGCTCCGGCCCTGCGGCGTCTCGGGCGGTTCTGGTCGCGGCGACTCCGGAGACTGGCGCCCGCGTCGATCGTCGTGATCGTGGCCATCGCGTTGTCGGCCCGATTCGGCGTGTTCGAAGGGCGGACACTGCCGGGTGACCTCGGCGCGGCCCTCGGTTACGTCTTCAACTGGCGGGTGGCCTCCACCGGTCAGAGCTACTCGGAGTTGTTCGGCTCGACCCCCTCGCCTCTTCTGCATTTCTGGTCGCTCGCGATCGAGGAGCAGTTCTACGTCGTCTTGCCCCTGGTGTTGCTCGCCGTCGGTGCGCACCGTCGGCGCCGAACCGCGATCGTGGTGTCGATCGTTGCCCTGGCGGCCAGCGTGACGATCGGACTCGCCACCGACTCGCGCGACCTCGTGTACTACGGCACCCACGTTCGCGCCGCCGAGATGTTGATCGGCGTGTTGCTCGCCTTCGTCGTCCCGATCGGCACGACGGTCGGTCGCCGTGCCCGGATGACCGTCTCGGTCGCGGCGGCGGCGGCGCTCGTGTTGTTCGGAATCTTCGTGGGTCGCGTCGATGTCGATTCCGGCGCGGTGTACGACGGTCTGCTGATCGTCGTGGCGATGTTGACGGCGATCGTGATCGTCGATGTCGTCGTCGGTGGATGGATCGGCCGAATCCTCTCGTGGCGACCCTTCGTGGCGGTGGGGAAGTTGAGTTACGGGCTGTACCTGTTCCATTGGCCGGTGATCGTCGCGCTCGACGAGGAACGCTTGGGTGTCGGGGGTTGGCGACTCGGTGTCGCGAGGATTGCGATCACCGTCGTTCTCGCCCTGCTGTCGTTCGTGATGCTCGAGCAACCGATTCGTGCGCGTCGGCGTCTCGTGGGTTCGCGTCGGGCGGGTGTCGCGTACCTGGTGTCGGCTCTCATCGGTGTGGCGGCGATCGTCTCGCTCGATCCCACCACCCCGACCGTCGGTGCCGGAGTCGATGCGCCCACCGATGTCGTCGATTTCGGAGGTGGCGGCGCTGGTGGACCGGTCGGAGACGACTCGGAGTCGTCCACCACCACCGTTGCCGAGCAACCGTCCGTGGTGGTCGTCGGATCGCCCGGAGTCGGGCGGGACTCGGTCGTCGCGGCGATCGAACAACGAGGCCTGGTGGTCGTCGAACAGGGTCCGGCGACCGAGTGTCCCCTCGGTGCGCTCCCCGACGAGATCGATGGTTGCGCGGCGTGGAGCGAGATCGTGGAGTCGGTGATGTCGTCGAACGTCGCGCCGATCGTCCTACTGGTGGGGGCAACCGAACGGTCGTTGGTCGATGCGAGGGTCGCGGCGGATCTCTCGGTCGCGAGCCGGCCCGAAAGCACCTCGACGACCGTCGTTCCGGACACGACCGTCGTTCCGGACACGACCGTCGTTCCGGACACGACCGTCGTTCCGGACACGACCGTCGTGAACGACGACAAACGACGGACCGACGCCGAGGTGAAGCGGGGCGAGGAGCTCGCGCGCGATCTGGTTGCTCCGTTCGCCGGTCGAACCCTGCTGGTGGTGGATGCGACGGGCGGAGACTTCCTGACCGGAGGTTTGGTCGACGCCGACCTGCAATCGGAATCCGTCACGACGATCACCGTGCCCGACGCCGCCGACGCCGACGCCGTTGGATCGGCGGTGGCGGCGATCGTGCGGAACGAGTCGAGCTCCGACGATCGGCAGCGGATGATCGTCATCGGTGATTCGGTGTCGTTCGGAGTGGCGCAGGCGATCGACGCCACGGCCTCCGATCGGTACAGCGTGGTGTGGGCCGGAGGTCGCAACTGTCCGCTGATCGAGGTCGAACGCATCTCGTGGGGCGGCGAGATGGAATTCGCCATGAACGAATGTCCGACGATCGACGAATGGGATCGACTGTGGGCCGACGTCGAACCGGACCTGGTTCTCGCGATCGCCTCGGTGCCCGAACAGAGCGATCAGCGGTACGTCGCGGATGGCGAGTGGCACCGCGTCGGTGACCCCGAGTTCGCGAGGTTGCACGACGCGGGTATCGCTCGGCTGGTGGAGATCACCGAACGTCAGGGAGCGCGCCTCCTGTTCTTCAACAGTCCGTACATCGTCGGCGGTGGGTTCCGGGGGGCGGTGTTCGCCGCCGACGACCGGGTGGACGGTTGGAACCGATCGTTGCTCGGTTGGGCCGAACGCCATCGGACCATCGAGATCCTCGACTGGGCGTCGCTCGTCGTCGAAGCCGAATCGAGGGCCGACGGCCCGGGCAGCCTCCGCGAGGACGGTGTCCACATGACGCCGGAGGACCTCGCGAGTATCGTTCGGACCCGACTTCTCGATCTTCTCGAACCGGTCGAGTCGAACGTCGATGAGTAGGGTGAGAACGTGGTGGGCAAGCGCGTGACCCGGGTTCCGGCCGTCGAGGGCTGGTACACGATCGACGAGAAGCCGCACCTCCTCGGAGCCAAGTGCGCGACGTGTGGCACCTTCGTGTTCCCGCCTCGCGACAACGGCTGTCCGAATCCGTCGTGCGACTCCGATTCGCTCGAGCGCACCCCGTTGTCGACGCGCGGTCGCGTCTGGAGCTACACCGAGAATCGTTACGCACCCCCGCCGCCGTACAAGGCCGCCGATCCCTTCGAACCGTACGCGTTGGTGGCCGTCGAGCTGGCCGACGAAGGGCTCATCGTCCTCGGGCAAGCGCCGAAGGGAGTGTCGGCCGCCGATCTGAAAGTCGGCATGGACGTTCAGATCGAGACCGACGTGCTGTACGCCGAGACCGCCGACGACGGCACGGTCGTTGAGCACATCGTGTACGTCTGGGCACCCGCGGCTCCGGCCGCGAACCGGGGGGCCGCGTCGTGAGCGATCGCGATCTCGTGGTGCTCGGCGTGGGGATGCATCCCTGGGGCAAGTGGGGACACGATTTCACCGAGTACGGAATGGTGGCAGCCCGCGCGGCACTCGCCGACGCGCGTCTGCAGTGGAAGGACATCCAGTACGTCGCGGGCGCCGACACGATCCGCAACGGGTATCCCGGATTCATCGCCGGTGCCACGTTCGCCCAGAAGTTGGGCTGGACCGGTGCGCGGGTGTCGTCGAGTTACGCGGCCTGTGCGAGCGGGGCACAAGCGTTGCAGGGCGCGCGCGCGTCGATCCTGGCCGGTTTCTGCGACGTCGCGATGGTGATCGGAGCCGACACCACACCGAAGGGCTTCTTCGCGCCCGTGGGCGGCGAGCGCAAGAACGATCCCGACTGGTTGCGATTCCATCTTCTCGGCGCCACCAACCCGGTGTACTTCGCCCTCTTCGCCCGCCGGCGCATGGATCTCCACGGCGCGACTTCCGAGGACTTCGCGATGGTGAAGGTGAAGAACTCGCGGCACGGGCTCGAGAACCCCTACGCGCGTTTCCGCAAGGAGAACACCGTCGCCGACGTGGTGAACAGCCCGATCGTCAGCGATCCGTTGCGGCTGCTCGACATCTGCGCGACGTCCGACGGTGCGGCGGCGATGATCGTCGCGAGTCGCGAGTTCGCCGAGAAGCACCTGGGCTCGTTGACCGGTGTTCCGCGAATCCGAGCGATCAGCACGGTCACGCCCACCTATCCGCAGACCATTCTCGAGTTGCCCGATTTCGCCACCGACTCGTCGGCCGTGGTGGCTCCGCCCGATCGCGGTTTCAAGGACGACATCTGCTTCTCGGCCTACGAGGAGGCCGGCATCGGTCCCGACGACGTCTCGTTGGCCGAGGTGTACGACCTCTCCACCGCGCTCGAGCTCGACTGGTACGAACACCTCGGTCTGTGCGCCAAGGGTGATGCCGAGGCGTTGCTCCGTTCGGGTGCCACCACCATCGGTGGCCGCGTGCCGGTGAATCCGAGTGGCGGTTTGTCGTGTTTCGGCGAGGCGATACCGGCCCAGGCCATCGCCCAGGTGTGCGAGGTCGTGTGGCAGTTGCGCGGACAGGCCGAGGGTCGACAGGTCGACGGTGCTCGCGTGGGAATCACGGCGAACCAGGGTCTGTTCGGCCATGGTTCGTCGGTGATCGTCAGCGTCTGATCCTCGCCGACCCGGCTGGGTGGGCGGCTCGGCGTCGGGACTAGGTTGGCGCCATGAGCACTCCCGCCGCATTCATCGTCGATGCCGTTCGCACGCCCGTTGGTCGTCGCGGCGGCGGACTCTCCACGGTTCACCCGGCCGATCTCGGCGCGCACAGCATCAAGGCTCTCGTCGAGCGCACCGGGATCGACCCCAACGCGGTCGACGACGTGGTGTTCGGCAACGTCGACTCGGTGGGTCCGCAGGCCGGCTGCATCGCCCGGACCTGTTGGCTGGCGGCCGGTTTGCCGCAACACGTTCCCGGTACGACCATCGATCGTCAGTGCGGGTCGGCGCAGCAGTCGGTGCATTTCGCCGCCCAGGCCGTGATGAGCGGAACCATGGACGTGGTGGTCGCCGGTGGCGTGCAGAACATGAGCATGATCCCGATCTCGTCGGCGATGACCGCCGGTCAGGCCCTCGGCTTCGACGATCCCTTCACCGGTTCGCCCGGTTGGACCACCCGTTACGGCAACGGCGAAGTGAGCCAGTTCGTGGGCGCCGAGATGATGGTGGAGAAGTGGAATTTGTCGCGCGAGGAGATGGAGGAGTTCGCCGTCACCTCGCATCTGCGCGCCATCGAGGCCCGCGAGCAAGGACGCTTCGAAGCCGAAATCGCTCCGCTGAACGGCGTGCAGCACGACGAGGGTCCGCGCGAGCCGAATTGGGACAAGATCCGCTCGTTGCCGACACTCACACCGACCGGTCGCATCACGGCGGCCTGCGCCAGTCAGATCTCCGATGGTTCGGCGGCGATCCTCGTGGTGAACGAGAAGGCCCTGAAGGAGCACGGACTCACGCCCCGGGCGCGCATTCATCACATCAGCGTGCTCGCCGACGATCCGATCATGATGCTGTCCGCGCCGATTCCCGCGACCAAGCGCGCTCTCGCCAAGACCGGCATGAGCGTCGCCGACATCGACTTGGTGGAGATCAACGAGGCCTTCGCTCCGGTTGTTCTGGCGTGGATGAAAGAGACCGGTTTCGATCACGCCAAGGTGAACGTGAACGGGGGAGCGATCGCGCTCGGACACCCGCTGGGAGCGACCGGAGCACGATTGATGACCACGTTGCTGCACGAACTCGAGCGCACCGGTGGTCGGTACGGTCTGCAGACGATGTGCGAGGGCGGCGGTCAGGCCAACGTCACCATCATCGAACGCCTCTGAACCACCCCCCTCCACCGTTGTTCTGGTGATGGTTCTTTACCCCAGGGGTAAAGAACCATCACCAGAACCACATCAATGGGTTAGGGCATTCGGACGTACGGCAAGCAGTACGGATTCGCGCACGAGATCGCGCTGAGATTGCGCTGTCCGTCCCCAGGATTGGTCCCTTGGTCGAAGATGAGAGGCATGCCGTTCGAGGAAACCACGATGTCGAGATAGTCGCCCCGCGGATCGAAGGTCGAGCCCTGGGGCTGCGTGTTCAGGAACAAGGTGAAGGAGCTCGCGTCGACGAAGCAGTCCGTGCTCACGCACTTGAAGTACACGACTCGGCTGTCCGACCCCGGACTGTCGGAGTAGACGCCCACCGGGTATCCGTCGTCGCCGATGTCGAGCGCCAGTTCGTCGACGGTCGACCCCAGAACCTCGGTGTCGAATCGATACGTGTTGGGGCCGGCCGGCGCGCACGTTTGGACGAGGCAACGCCAGGCGTAGATGGTCGAGCCTCGATACCCCATGACCAGGAGCCCGCCATCCGACGTGAGAACGGCGTCCCCTCCGAGC
>Ga0169931_10002723_pt1 | contig 28522 bp, 25 predicted proteins | sample Kivu_15m_20L_FD_129675 | JGI IMG/M metagenome (GOLD analysis project Ga0169931, IMG submission 129675) | Freshwater microbial communities from Lake Kivu, Western Province, Rwanda to study Microbial Dark Matter (Phase II) - Kivu_15m_20L... | ecosystem: Environmental > Aquatic > Freshwater > Lake...
CGTGCACGACGAGACCTGCGGGCGTTGGGAGCTGCGCCGTGGTGCCGACCGGGCCAAGGACCAGTCGTACGTGGTGCACGTGATGGACCAGACCCGCCTGGCCCGGGTGCAGTTCCCGGTGGGGGATCTGACCAAGGCTCAGGTGCGGGCCGAGGCCGAACGCCTCGGTCTGCGCACCGCCTCGAAGCCCGACAGCCAGGACGTGTGCTTCATCCAGCGGTCCGACGGGCGACGCCGCTTCCTCGAGGGGCGGATCCCCCTGCACGCCGCCCAGGTGGTCGATCTCGAGGGGACGGTGGTGGGCGAGGTGGCAGCCGTCGAGATGGTCACGGTGGGCCAACGCCGCGGACTGGGTGTACCCGGCGGCGGCGATCCACTGCACGTGGTGGCGGTCGACGTGGCGTCGAGGCGGGTCACCGTGGGGACCACCCGGCACCTGATCCGGGACGAGCAGGCCCTCGCCGGCCTGCTGTGGTCGGATCACCCCGCTGGTCGTCCGCCCGCCGGCCTGGAACTCGAGGTGTTGGCACAGTGCAGCGCGCACGGTGAGGTGGCCGGCGCCCGACTGCACGTGGTGGGGGAGGGGTCCGCACGACTGGTGTGGTCCGAGCCCCAACGGGTCGTCGCCGCCGGTCAGAGCGTCGTGCTGTACGACCTCGACGACGATCGTGTGATCGCCGGGGGTGTCGCGGTCAACGGATGACGGCGGGCGGTTCCGTCAGGCGAGTCGTGCCCGGCGGGCGGCTGACAGCACCAGACCCGGACGGCTCGGCGCCACGAGGATCGCCTGGGCGCGCTGGGCCTTGGGGCCGCTGTCCTCACCACCCCCGCGGGTCACCACCGGTTGGGGTTCGCGAGCGTCGATCTGCACGGCAGCGCCCCAGGTCAGACCCGTCAGATCGAGGGCGCTGGCGGTATCGGACGCCAGGCGCACCCCGACGAGTTCGTTTCGGCGCACCATGACCGTCTCCGCCAGCAGAAGTGGGTCGTGCACCACGACACCGGCGGGGACCAGCACCATCCAGCGCCGGGCCATGCGGTGAAAACGGCGTCCCAGCACCACCGTCGCCGTCACCGCCACGGCGCTGAGTGCGATGCCCGGGATCCACGAACCAGCCGCCAGGCTGAGCGGGCCGGTGAGCCACGCTGCGGCGAGCACCGACCACGCGATCGCCATGGGGGCCACGAACGGGGCGGGCGGTCGCAGGGGATACCGCTCCTCGGCGCCGTAGGCCGAGGCCTGCACACAGGCCTGGGCGAACTCGGCACTCATGACGGCGACGGCAGCGGCGACCGACAGCGCCACGGCGGCCACCGCCCAGCCGCCGGGTGTGTGGATCGCCACGGTGATCTGCGCCGGCACGGCGACGGTCATCGCCAGGCGTGCCACCGTGAGCGACACCGTGCTGAGCGCAGCGGCAGCCACGAGCGCCACACCCCAGACCAGCCAGGCGCCAGCCGCTGCGGTGGCCTGTACCGCCGAGCTGCTCGAGGCCAGCGCGTCGCCCCAGGCCGGAGCGGCCGCCACCGCCAGTGCCGCCCACACCAGGCGCACCCACCACACGATGATCGACCGCACGTTCACCGACCCAGCCTGCCGTCCGAATCGGTCCGAGGACGACTCGTACCCGAGCGAGATCTGGTGCTAGAAGATCAGCGGAGGGAGGTAAGGCGTCGGCGTGAGAGTTGACCTTCCCGCAGGGGCGAGCTCTGGGGTGGGGAGCCTGCCCCACCGCGATACCAACTCGGCGGCACGGTTGGCCTTCGGGGCCACATCCTTGCCGTACATCCCCTCCTTGCCGCGCCGTTCCCCAGCCGAGGGCCTGATCTCGCAGGCCGTCGTGGGGATCGAGGGCGTGACCCTCGGTCAGTACGGCAGCCTCGCCGTCGACATCCCTCTGCTCGATCCGGCCTCGCCGGTGCGCACCGACCTGCACCACGACGCTTTCGGCGGTCTGCGGGCGTTCATCGAGGAGGCGCAGCATCGCCGCTACCGGGGGGCGCTCAAGTGGCAGATCGCCGGTCCCGTGACGCTGGGGCTGGCACTCGAGCGAGCGGGTGTGCCCACCGAGGTGGCCTACGACGTGGCGTTGACGGCGGTGCAACAGCGGGCCGGCGCCCTGTTGGCGCACGTCGCGCAGGCCCTCCCCGGTGTCGACCAGGTCGTCCTGCTCGACGAGCCCGGCCTCTCGGGAATGCACCAGAGCGGCTTCCCCCTGGCACCCGATGTGGCCATCGACCTGCTGTCGTCGGCTCTCGCCGTGATCGAACCCCACGCGATGGCCGGGGTGCACTGCTGCGGCGAGGTCGACCTGGCGTCGTTGCTCGCCGCAGGCCCCGACATCGTGTCGGTGCCCGTGTCGCCGGCACTGGTCCCGGCGGCGGGATACCTGACGGAGTTCCTCGAGCGCGGCGGGGTCATGGCATGGGGCGTCGTCGCCACCGACGGTCCCGTACCGCATACGGCCGAGCGTCCGTGGCGCCTGCTCAGCGACCTGTGGTGCGGCCTGGTCAACGCCGGCTGCGACCCCGTGCGTCTGCGCACGAACAGCATGGTCACACCCGCATGCGGTCTGGGGTTGCACAGCCCCACCATCGCCGCCAAGGTGCTCGACCTGGTACGCCACGTCGAGGCCCGCATCGCCGATCAGGCCGTGGCGACGCGTATCACCTTCGGCGCCTGAGATGACGGCGTTCGACCCCGAGACTGCCGACATCGCGCAGCGGGCTCGACGCCTGCGGGAACTGGTCGCCCACCACGACCGGCTGTACCACGAACTCGATGCACCCGAGATCCCCGACGCCGACTACGACGTGTTGGTGCGGGAACTGCGCGCTCTCGAGGAGGCGCATCCGGAACTGGGCGAACCCGACTCACCTTCCACCGGTGTGGGAGGCGCCCCGAGCGAGTCGTTCGCTCCGGTGGTGCACCGCCAGCCCATGATGAGCCTCGACAACGCCATGGACGCCGAGGAACTGCGGGCGTGGGGGCAGCGAGTGATCCGGGGTCTGGGTGCGCAGGCCGAGGCCCCCGGTGCAGTCCAGTACGTGTGCGAACTGAAGATCGACGGCCTGGCGATGAGCCTGCGGTACGAGCGCGGTCGCCTCGTTCAGGCGGCGACCCGGGGGGACGGTCGAGTGGGGGAGGACGTCACCGCCCAGGTCGCCGCCATCGCCGACGTTCCCAAGCACCTGGCGCCGGGTGATTCGTCGCCCGAGGTGGTCGAGGTGCGGGGCGAGATCTACCTGCCCCTCGATGCGTTCCGTCGACTGCGGGCAGCCAAGGTCGCCGAGAACGAACGCCGTGTCGCCGAAGGGCGCCGACCCGATCCGGTGCCGGTGAACCCGCGCAATGCCGGCGCTGGAAGCTTGCGCCAGAAGGACCCACGCGTCACGGCGGAGCGGGGTCTGTCACTGTGGTGCTACCAACTGGGCGAGGTGGAGGGAGGCCCGTCGCTGGCGAGTCACGGCGCGACGCTCGACTGGATCGCCTCACTGGGGCTGCCCGTCAACCCGCAGGTTCGTTCGTTCGCCTCGCTCGACGAGGTGCTCGGGTTCTGCGCCCACTGGCAGGCCCATCGCCACGATCTGCCCTACGACATCGACGGCGTCGTGGTGAAGGTGGACGACCTGGCACAGCGTGCCCGCCTTGGCTTCACCTCCCGGGCACCGCGATGGGCGATCGCGTTCAAGTTCCCTCCCGAGGAACGCGCCACACGACTGCTCGACATCCAGGTGTCGATCGGCCGCACCGGTCGCGCCACCCCCTTCGCCGTTCTCCAACCCGTGTTCGTCGGTGGGTCGACGGTGTCGATGGCCACGTTGCACAACCAGGACCAGGTGCGGGTGAAGGATGTGCGGCCCGGTGACGTGGTCATCGTGCGCAAGGCGGGTGACGTCATCCCCGAGGTCGTCGGCCCAGTGCTTTCCGAGCGCCCGCAGGACTGTCCGGCCTGGGAGTTCCCCCAGACCTGCCCGTGTCCGCTCGAGTCGACCCTGGTACGCGCCGAGGGCGAGGCCGACACTCGGTGCATCGAGCCCGAGTGCCCGTTCCAGCGCGACCAGCGCATCATCTGGTGGGCGAGCCGGTCCGCCATGGACATCGAGGGCCTGGGCGAGCGCACCGTGTTCGCTCTCGCCGACCAGGGTCTCGTGGCCGACCCGGCCGACCTGTACGGCCTCACCGTCGAGCAGGTGCTCAGGCTGGAGGGCTTCGGTCAGGTGTCCGCCACCAACCTGGTGCGCGCCATCGACGCGTCCAGGCGGCGCCCTCTTCCCAAGGTGCTGACGGCCCTGGGCGTCAAACACCTGGGCCCGGCGGCCTCCGAGGCACTGGCGGTGGCCTTCGGCAGCGTCGATGCCATCGCCGCTGCCTCCCCCGAGGCCCTGGCCGCAGTGGACGGCGTCGGGCCGGTGATCGCCAACACGGTGGCGGCCTGGTTCGCATCGCCCTCGCACCGCGATCTCATCGAACGCCTGCGCGCTGCGGGGGTCGACCTCGCCGACGTCTCGGGCCTGCGGCCGGCGGCGGACGAACCCCAGGTGCTGGCGGGACGGGCAGTGGTGGTCACGGGAACGTTGGCGGGTTTCAGCCGCGAGGAGGCCGAGGCGGCCATCAAACGCGGTGGCGGTACCAGTCCGGGCAGCGTGTCGAAGAAGACCTTCGCCGTCGTCGTGGGTGCGGAGCCCGGGGCCTCCAAGGTCACCAAGGCCGAGGCACTGGGCGTGCCGATGCTCGACGAGGCGGGTTTCCTGCAGTTGCTGGCGACGGGAGAACTGCCCGCCTAGTCGACCCGGAACGACCAGGTGTACTGCTGCGAACGCTGGCGTCCGTCCTCGATCCGCCAGAACACCACCGTGGCCTCGTGTGAGCCCTGGGCCAACGCCTCGATGGGGGCGCCCTCGGTGGGCTGGAAGGCGATCGTCGCATTGCCCGGGTCGTAGATGGCGACGGGCGGGAGCACCACCTGCTCGCCCGGTTCGGGTGCAGTGCCGTCCGCGGCCGACAACTCGTCGATGCGCACCACCGGCAGTTCGATCCCGTTCACCACCAGCACCGCCTCGTAGCCCGTCACCAGGTCGACGAAGATGCGGGTCTGGCGCAGGACCCGGTCACCGTCGCCGGGGTCGATCGACTCGATGGCATCGGGCAGGTTCATGGAGTCGCGTCCGGTGACGGCGGCCGAGAAACCCATCACGATCAGCACCAGGAACGCGGCGATCACGAGGCTGGCAACGGCGAGCGCCGGGTCGACGCGTCGCTTCCGGGGGAAAGAAGTCACGACTCCATTCTCCCTGGCCGATCGCCGGGTTCCCACTCGGAGCGCTAGGTTCGCGCCGCCATGCCTGCCGAACATCTGTCGGGTCCGGGCGACACCGGAGACGAAGACGAACACTGGGACATCGTCGAACGTCTGCTGCCCGGCGCGCTGTTCGAGCGTCGCTACCGGGTCTCGATGCCCGTTGGACGCGATGAGCGGGCAGCCCGATTCGCCGGTATCGACACCGTCGACGGCGGCCCGATCGCCATCGAGGTGATGACACTGGCGAGTGTCGGTGGTCCCGGAGGCGCCGCCGAACTGGTCCACGACGTGCGAGCGGCCCTCGACCTGCACCACCCCGATGTGGTCCCGACCCTCGCAGCCGGTCTGCTCGACGGTCTGTGGTCGCCGACGGCCGATCTCGACAGTGCCCGTGCGGTGTGGCTCGTGTCGGAACTGCGCGCCGGTGGCACGCTGCGCCACCTCCTCGATCGCGGCCGGCGGCTGACGCCCGCCCAGGCCGTGGTCGTGGGCTTTCATGCTGCCCGGGCGCTGGCCGCCCTCCATGCCCAGGGCCGGGTGCACGGCGAGGTGACCCCCCGGCACCTGCGCTTCGGCACCGACGGGCGCGTGGGCCTGACCGAGGTGCCCCTGGCGGCACTGGTGGCGCAGCGCGCCTGGCAGAACACCGACGACGTCGGCGTGGAGCGGGCCTGGTACGCAGCGCCCGAACTCTCCATAGGTGGCCTGCCCACGGCCGAAGCCGACGTGTACGGGTTGTGCCTCACGCTCGTCGAGGCCGTGACGGGCGAGGTGCCCTTCGCCCACGCGTCGACCGTTGCGACCCTGGGTGCCCGGGTCGGTCGTCTGCTGCCCGTCTCCGCCGACCTGGGACCGCTGGCGGCCGTCCTCGAGCGCGCCGGACGCCCCGACCCCGAGGAGCGCTGCACGGCGGTCCAACTGGCCGAGGGCCTGGTCCGCTGCGCCGAGTCGCTGCCCCGTCCCGAGCCACTGCCGATCGTGAGCGACGATTCGGCCGGTTTCGAACGACCTGCGATGCCCACGCCGTCGCCGGCAGCGCCGCGCCTGCCTCCACCGCCCCCGATCACCTTGCGTGATGTCGCCGACGATGTGGCGGCGGCGCCGCCGCCGGGTCGCCGCCGTTCCCGATGGTGGCTCGTGGCCGCTGCTTCGGTGGTCGGTCTCGTCGTGGCAGCGGGTGTCGGGTTCGCTGCGTGGAGCCTGCTGCGCACCCCTCAGTACACGGTGCCTGTGCTGGTGGGTCAGCCCGGACCCGAGGTGGCCAACGCCGTGGCCGACTACGGCTGGACCCTCGACGTGCGCCGTGAACGCAGCGACGAGGTCGGGCTCGAGGAGGTGATCCGCACCGAACCGGCAGCTGGGGCCGAACTCGACCGGGGCGGAACCCTGGTGGTGGTGCTGTCGGAGGGCCCGACCTTCGTGGCACTGCCCGAGGTGGTGGGCCTCGCCGCCGAGCAGGCGATCGACCAATTGCAGGCACAGGGGTTGGTGGCGACGGTGACGGCCGCCCGACCCGACGAGGTGGCGCCGGTGGACCGGGTGCTGCGCTGGTACGTGCCCGACCAGCCGGCACTGGGCGTGGGTGCCGAGGTGGTGAAGGGAACCGAGGTGGCACTCGAGATCTCCCAGGGTCCGGCGCCGCGTGAGGTTCCGGATCTGGTCGGTCTCGCTGCCGCCGACGCCGAGGCCACCCTTGGGGATCTGCGCCTGGTCGTCGACCTGGCCGAGGACTTCAGCGACACGGTACCCGTGGGGGTCGTCGTCGCTCAGCGTCCGTTGCCCGGAGAGGTGGTGCCGCGCGACTCGGCGGTACTGGTGGTGGTGTCGAAGGGGCCCGATGTGGTGACGGTGCCTGAACTCGACGAACTGGAGCACGAGGAACGCCTGACGGCACTGCGCGAGGCGGACCTCGAGGTGGGGACCGTGACGGGGGACACCGGTCGGCGTCTGTTGGGCCTGGCCGTGGACGGTGTCCCCGTGCGCTCCGGTGAGGCGGTCCGGCGGGGCTCGACCGTGTCACTGGTGTACGAACTGGCCCCGTGATCACGCGGCCGCAGGGTTCGATCGCTCGCACCCGGACCACTAGCGTGCCGCCATGATCTCACTCGAGGGACGTGTCGCCATCATCACGGGTGCGGGACGCGGCCTGGGACGTGAACACGCCCTGCTGTTCGCCCGGCTCGGTGCGGCGGTGGTGGTGAACGACCGTGGCGCCGCCAACGACGGGACGGGCAGCGATCAAACGCCTGCCGAGGCCGTGGTGGAGGAGATCCGGGCATTGGGTGGCGAGGCGATCGCCAACGCCGACGACGTGAGCGACTGGAGCGGCGCCGAGCAGTTGGTGCGCTCGACGGTCGAGACCTTCGGAGACCTCGACATCTTGGTGAACAACGCAGGCATCCTGCGCGACCGGCTGATCGTGAACATGAGCGAGGCCGAATGGGACAGCGTCGTCGCCGTCCACCTGAAGGGGCACTTCGCCCCGACCCGTTGGGCGGCTGCGTACTGGCGCGAACAGCACAAGGCCGGCCACGCCAGGCGACGTAACCTCGTGCACACGTCCTCGACGTCGGGGTTGTTCGCCAATCCGGGTCAGGCGAACTACGGCGCCGCCAAGAGTGGTATCGCCACGCTCAGCCAGATCGCTGCCAAGGAACTGCAGCGCTACGGCGTCGTCAGCAACTGCGTCGCCCCGGCGGCGCGTACCCGCCTTACCCTGGCCACCCCCGGTCTGGAGGGCCTCATGGCGCCACCCGACGACGGGGAGGCGTTCGATCAGTGGGATCCCGCCAACGTGTCGCCACTGGTCGCCTACCTGGCCAGTGCACAGTGCCGGTTCAACGGCGAGACCTTCTACGTCCAGGGCGGCACGGTCACCCGATTCCAGAGCTGGGCGTTCGGCGACCGGGTCGAGCGGGCAGGCCGCTGGGACGTCACCGAACTCGCCGATGCCCTCGGACGACTCGACCTCGGCGACCGCTGAACCCCGCACTCTGTCGGTCGACGCCGGCGGGGTGGAGGAGGTCGCCTTCGCGTCATGGGCCGCCGTCGTTCGGCGGCACCTCGCCCGCCGAACCGGTATCGACCGCAGGCTGGCCGTCCTCGTCGTGGTGCTCTCGGGACTGTTCACGGTCTCGTTCACCATCACGATCCTCGCCGTTTCGCTGAACCGCATCGCCGCCGATGTCGACTCGAGCGTGGCGGTCGTCAGCTGGGCGATCACGGGACCCATGCTCGCCTTCGGCGTGGTCGGGCCGCTGTACGGCAAGTTCGGTGACCTGCACGGCCACAAGCGCATGTTCGTGGGCGGCCTGGCCGGGGCGGGGGTGTTCGCTGCGTTGACCGCCGTGGCCTGGGATGCGTGGTCGATGGTGTTGTTCCGCACGTTGTCGGCGTCGGCAGGTGCCGCGACCGGACCGGCCACCATGGCCTTCATCACCCGTCTTTTCCCGGCCGAGCAACGGGTGAGACCGCTCGGCTGGTGGACCTTCGTCAGCGCGGGCGCCCCGGTGCTGGGGGTGGTGGCGGGCGCACCACTCGTGGACCAGTTCGGGTGGCGGGTGATCTTCGCCGTGCAGGCGCCGTTGTGCTTCGTCGGCGCCGTCGTGGCACTGGCACTGCTCCCCGACACCCAGCGCCGGACGGGGGTCCGCTTCGACCTGGCCGGCGGGGCGAGTCTGGGCGTGGGGGCGGTGGCCGTGCTGGTGGCCATCAACCAGGGAGCTCGCTGGGGGTGGACGTCGGTGGCCACGCTCGGGTGTTTCACGGTCGGTGCGGTCGTGCTCGCCGGCTTCGTCCGCATCGAGCGCCGAACCGCCGAACCGCTCATGCCCCTGACGTGGCTGCGCACACGCAATGTGGCCGTGCCCATCGCCACCCAGAGCCTGACCAACGCCGCCTACATGGGTGGCTTCCTGCTGGCACCGCTGGTGCTCGACGACCTGCTGGCCTACAGCGCCAGCAAGGTGGGACTGGTGGTCATCGCCCGGCCACTGGCCTTCGCTCTGGTGGCGACGCTGGCGGGTGCGATCACGGTGCGAGTGGGCGAGCGACCGGCGGCCACGGTGGGGACGGCGGCGGTGGTGGCCTCGATGTCGTGTTTCGCCGTCGTCGGCTCCGACTCGTCCACAGCCTTCGTGGTGCTGGCCCTCGCCTTGTCGGGCGTGGGCTTCGGTATCTCGGCGCCGGCGCTCACCTCGCTGGTGGCCAGCGCCGTGGACGAACAGGACCTGGGCGTGGCCGGTGCGCTGCAGCAGTTGATGTCGCAGTTGGGTGCCGTGCTGGGCACCGTGGGCATGACGTCCGTGCAACAGGTGGTCCAGGCCCGCGACGGCCTCGATGCTTCGTTCGCCCCAGCCTTCGCTCTGGGGGGCACGTTGGCTGTCGCCGCCCTGGTGCTGTCGACGTTCACACGCTCGTTGGACCGCTGAGCGGGCGTCGCCTCAGGCCGTGATGTCGCGGATCTCCTGGGCGATCGCCTTGGCGGTGTCGTCCTGAGGCATGGAGGTCTGCATGGCCATCATCTTCATCATGTCGCCCTGGATCTTCACCCGACCGGCCATGAAGGCCTGCATGGCGGCCGCCTGATCCTGCTCGACGAGGATCTTCAGCGCCGTCTGGTAATCGGTGGTGATCGTCACGTCGGCGTTGGGCAGTTCGCCGAGTTCCATGATCACCTCGCCGGTGGAGGTGTCGGTGTAGGCCTTCACGATGCCGTCGCCGAAGGGGACGTCGGTGATGACCTGGTTCATACGGATGGAGGCGGTGACCGGAGCGGTTTGTCCCTGGTACTTCAGACGGATGCTCCGGGCAGCCTCCATCCACTCCTCGGAGAGAAATGGGTGCGCCATGGCGCTCAGGTTACTCCGGTTGCCGGACCTGGTGGCCGGACGACGTAGTCGCCGTGCGACGTCATGGCCACCACCGACCAGCCGTCGGCGAGGCGCGGCCCCAGGCGCTGACGAAGGTCGTGCCGCCATCGCCTCGCCGCCCCGGGATCGTGCCCGCGCAGGGCCACGATGTCGGGTGGCGTGGGCACGAGGACGTCGTGGGGTCCGGGACGGCGCGGCACCTCGGGACGGTCGGCCAGCCACACGGCGAGCAGGCGGTCCGTTTCGTCGCCGCTGTTGATGCCGTCGTCGAGCGGCCCGTAGAAGTCGACCAGGTACTCGGGGGCGCACACGCCCAGCACCATCAGGTTGAACCACCCGTTCCGGCGTACCAGCGGATCGAAGGTCCACTCGATGCGGCCGATACGCCGCGCCAGGGCCCATCGGCGCTGGAACAGCTTGAGGCCACGTCCCACGCCGGAGTGCTGCAGTGTGGGAACCACCCCCGTCATGTGGCTGCGAAGCACGGTGGTGCCGTCGGAGCGCACGCCACACATGCCGATGCTGGCGCCCACCATGGCACCGTTCAGGAAGGCACCGACCACCGGATTGCCGGCGTGGCTGAGGCCCAGCAGTGCCTCGGCGCTCAGCGGCCGGGCCTGGGTGCTCAGGCCCCAGACGAGGTCGAAGCACGCCAGTAGTGCCTCCATCTCGTCGCGGCCCTCGAGTTCACGTAGGTCGACCGGTTCCGGCACGCCGATCACACTACGCATTCGTCCTGCGAGTGCTGTCGCTGCCAGCATGGGCGCGATGGGACGGATTCTGGTCACGGAAGAGATCGCCGAGGGAGGCCTGGACCGCCTGCGGGCGGCCGGTCACGAGGTCGACGTACGGCTCGGCCGCTCGGCCGAGCAACTGCGGGACGACATCGTCGGCGCCGATGCCCTGATCATTCGGAGTGCCACGCAGGTCGATGGCGGACTGCTCGCCGCAGCAGACCGCCTCCTGGTGGTGGGCCGGGCCGGCATCGGCCTCGACAATGTGGACGTGCCGGCGGCGACGCAACGCGGCGTCATGGTGGTCAACGCACCCCAGTCCAACATCGTGTCGGCCGCTGAACACACCATGGCGCTGATCCTCTCTCTGGCGCGCAACGTGCCCCAGGCCCACGCCGCCCTGGTGGCGGGCCGCTGGGAGCGCAGTAAGTGGGAGGGTGTCGAACTCGCCGACAAGACCCTGGGTGTGGTGGGTCTGGGCCGTATCGGCAAGTTGGTCGCGCAGCGTGCCCTGGGCTTCGGCATGCGTCTGGTGGCCTACGACCCCTTCGTCTCGGCCGAGAAGGGTCGCCAGATGAGCGTCGAGATGATGTCGCTCGAGCAGGTGGTCGCCGAGGCCGACTTCCTCACCGTGCACCTGCCCAAGACCAAAGAGACCGCCGGCCTCATCGATGCCGAACTGCTGGCCCGCGCCAAGCCGTCACTGCGCCTGGTCAATGTGGCGCGCGGTGGCATCGTCGACGAGAGCGCCCTGGCCGGGGCCCTGCGCGACGGTGTGATCGCGGGCGCCGCCCTCGACGTGTTCGCCGAGGAGCCCACCACCGAGTCCCCGCTGTTCGGGTTCCCCAACGTGGTGGTGACGCCGCATCTGGGGGCCAGCACCCGTGAAGCCCAGGACAAGGCGGGCGACGTGATCGCCGACATGGTGCTGTTGGCTCTGGCGGGCGACTTCGTGCCCTTCGCCGTGAACGTCGACGCCGCCGGTTCCAGTGAGCAGTTGCGTCCGTTCCTCCCGTTGGGCGAGCAGTTGGGGAAGTTGTTCGCCACGCTGCTCGGCGCCGCCCCACCGGTGCTCGAGATCTGCGCCGAGGGCGACATCGGCGGGCTTGACACGCGGCTGTTGAGCCTGAGCGTCATGAAGGGGTTCTTCGGGGCGACCAGCGACGAACCCGTCAGCTACGTGAACGCGCCGCAGCGGGCGGCCGATCACGGGGTGGAGATCCGCGAGGTCAACTCGACGACGTCCACGGACTTCGTCAACATGGTCACCCTGCGCGGCGGCGGTCACTCGATCGCCGGCACCCTCGCCGGACGCCGTTCCGAGGCCCGGATCGTCATGGTCGACGACCACTCCTTCGATGTGCCGCCGGCGGCCGAGATGCTGGTGGTGCACAACGACGACCGCCCCGGTGTCATCGGCCTGGTGGGCACACTGCTGGGGAACGCCGGGGTGAACATCGCCGACATGGACGTGGGGAAGGCGCAGGCCGCGGGTACCGCCATGATGCTGATCGCCCCCACGGCGCCGGTGCCCGAACCGGTGGTGACGGCACTGCGCTCAGCGCCGGGCATCATCAGCGTGCACGTGCTGCGCGGTTGATCGCGTCACGGGTGCGCTCGGCCTCGCGCCGGGCCGCTTCGGCGAAGTCGTCGCCCGACGAGGCGTACAGCACGGCGCGCGACGAGTTGATCACCAGTCCGGTGCCGTGACGGTCGAGACCGGCGCCCACCGCCGCCTCCAGGTCGCCACCCTGGGCGCCGATACCGGGTACCAGCAGTGGGAGGTCACCCACGACGCCGCGGACGGTGGCCACCTCCGAGGGAAAGGTGGCACCTACCACGAGACCGCACGATCCCCGCGCCGACCACCGCTGGGCGACCAGTTCGGCGACATGGGTGTACAGGGGCCGCCCGTCGACGACGAGGTCCTGGAGATCGCTGCCGCCCGGGTTGGAGGTGCGGCACAGGAAGAAGGCGCCGCGGTCGGGTCGTTCGAGGAACGGCACCACCGCATCGGTGCCCATGTAGGGGTTGACGGTGACGGCATCGGCGCCGTAGCGCTCGAAGGCCTCGCGTGCGTACATGGCCGCCGTGGGGCCGATGTCGCCTCGCTTGGCGTCGAGGATCAGCAGCACACCGGGGTGCGCACGGCGGATGTGCTCGCACAGGCGTTCCAGGTGACCCTCGGTGCCCGTGGCGGCGAAATAGGCGATCTGGGGTTTGAAGGCGCAGACCAGGTCGCCGGTTGCGTCGACGATGTCACGGCAGAACTCGAAGGTTGCATCGACCCGGTCGCACCACGCCCCGGGAAAGCGGGAGGGGTCGGGGTCCAGGCCGACGCACAGCATCGACCCCGTGCGCGACCATGCCGCCGCCAGTTTGGTGAGCAGTTCAGCCCTCGACGGTGATGGCCGCCGTGGGGCAGAGGTCGGCGGCCTGCTCGACCTTCTCGCGCAACTCTTCGCCGGGCTCGGTGGTCGAGAGGTACAGGTACCCGTCGCTACGCACCTCGAACACCTCGGGGCACACCTGCATACATGCCCCGGTCGAAGCGCAGACGTCGTAGTTGACCTTGATCTTCATGATGGCCGTCTCCTCGTTCGCTGCGGCGCCGTCGACGCCGCGCATCACCGCCAACCGTAGTCGCGTCAGGCCCCCTGGTGGCGTTCGTATGCCGACAGCACCGCCCTCAGCGAGGCGGTGACGGTGTTCGTGTCGGTGCCCACACCCCAGCGCACCACCTGGTCGGCGCCCACCGTCTCCACGTAGGCCACGGCCGTGGCCTCGCTGCCCTGGCCCATGGCGTGCTCGGCGTAGTCGAGCACGTCGAGATCGGCACCCAGATCGTGCCGTAGGCCGTTCACGAAGGCGTTGATGGGCCCGTTGCCCTCGCCCCGTACCGTGCGGTGCTCACCGTCCACCACCAGTTGCGCAGTGATGCTGGCCGTCGCCGTCGCCGAGTTGGTGCGCAGTTCGTGGCTGATCATCCGCACCCGGGGTTCGGTGGGCAGGTACTCGGTCTGGAAGGCCCCCCACATGATCGTCGGGCTGATCTCGGTACCGGTGTCCTCGGTGATGTGCTGGATGGTCTTGGAGAATTCGATCTGCAGGCGTCGCGGCAGGTCGAATCCGTGCTCCGCCTTCATCACGTAGGCGACCCCTCCTTTGCCGCTCTGGCTGTTGACCCTGATCACCGCCTCGTAGGACCGCCCCACGTGCTTGGGGTCGATGGGCAGGTACGGCACACCCCACCGGTCGTACTGGGTGCCCAGTTTCTCGAACCCCTTCTTGATGGCGTCCTGGTGGCTCCCCGAGAAGGCGGTGTACACGAGGTCGCCCACGTAGGGGTGCCGGGGGTGCACGGGGAGGCGATTGCAGTACTCCGCCGTGCGGCGCAGGGCGTCGATGTCGGTGATGTCCAACTCGGGATCCACACCGTTCATGAACAGGTTCATGGCCAGGTTCACCACGTCGACGTTGCCGGTGCGCTCACCGTTGCCGAACAGGGTGCCTTCCACCCGGTCGGCCCCCGCCATCACACCGAACTCGGCGGCGGCCACGGCGCAGCCCCGGTCGTTGTGGGGGTGCAGCGAGATGATGACGCTGCTGCGGTCCCGCACGTGCCGCCCGAACCACTCGATGACGTCGCCATACACGTTGGGCGAGTAGCACTCGACCGTGGCGGGCAGGTTCAGGATGATCGGCCGCTCGGGGGTGGGCTCGATCACGTCCATGACGGCGTGGCACACCTCGAGCGCGAACTCGGGCTCGGTCAGGGTGAAGCTCTCGGGCGAGTACTCGTAGCGGAGGTCGGTGCCCCGCACGATGTCGCGCTCCAGTTTCCTGCACAGCCGGGCGCCGTTGACGGCGATGTCCACGATGCCCGGCTTGTCGAGGCCGAACACCACCTCACGCTGCAGCGGGTTGGTCGAGTTGTAGAAGTGCACGATCGCCTGCTTGGCCCCGCGTAGACCCTCGTAGGTGCGCTCGATCAGTTCGGGGCGGCACTGCACCAGCACCTGGATCATGACGTCGTCGGGGATCAGGTCGTCCTCGATGATCAGGCGCAGGAAATCGAAGTCGGGCTGGCTCGCCGAGGGGAAGCCCACCTCGATCTCCTTGAAGCCCATCTTCACCAGCTCGGTGAACATACGTCGCTTGCGCTCCGGGTCCATGGGGTCGATCAGCGCCTGGTTGCCGTCGCGCAGGTCGACCGAGCACCAGCGGGGCGCCTTGGTGAGGATCCGGTCGGGCCACGTGCGGTCGTGCAGCACCAACGGCACGAACGGCGCGTACTTCTCGAAGGGCATCTTCTTCGGGGTGACGGGCTGGGGGGGCATGTGCTGACTCCTGGCGGTACGGGTGGATCGGAGCGGAAAAACGAAGAACCTCCTGTCGCCGGTGGCGCAGGAGGTTCGACGACCACGGTATGTGGTGGTCGCCGCTACGTAAGGAGGAGGCCGATCAGAACGGACATCACGGCGAAGAGTAACCCGCCCGTGCGCCCCCGCGCAACGCGATCCCGTTCAGGCAGGCGTGCTCGTCATCAGTGCGTACAGGTCTGCGTCGTCGATGCGGGCGGTGTCGACGTTGTCGACGCTTTCGAGCAGGACGCGGCGCCAGTCGTAGGCGAAGCCTTTGCGGCCTGCCGTCTGACGGCCGTCGACAGGGGGACGCGTCGTGCCGGTGTCGTTCATTGATCGTCCTCCTCAGGGGGCGCTCGACAGGGGAGCCTGCGGACCATAACGACTCGTGTCGCCATTCGTCTACTGGCTGACCGCGCAGACGGTCTGGCTGAGTCGCCAGCCTGGTGGACTGATCCTTTGGTCAGGTCGCGGTGAGGCGGAGTCCGGTCAGCCCGCGGATCACGAAGGTCGGGTGGTACGACGGCTGTGCGGCCATGTGCAATTCGCCGAGATGCCGGACCAGGGCGGCCACGCTCACCTCGATCTCGAGGCGTGCCAGTGGGGCGCCGATGCAGAAGTGCAGACCGCCGCCGAACCCGACGTGCGTGGTGTCGCCACGGCCGATGTCGAGGCGGTCGGGGTCGGCGAACTGGCGGGGGTCGTGATTGGCGGCTCCGAACAGCATGGCGATCTCGTCGCCGACGCGCAGTGGTTGCCCGGCGATCTCGACGCCCTCGTCGAGTACCCAGCGCTCGAACAACTGCAGTGGCCCGTCGTAGCGGATCATCTCCTCGACCGCCGTCCGTGGCGTCACCTCACCTGTGGTGAGACGCCGCCACTGCTCGGGGTGGCGCGCCAGGGCGTACAGGCCGTTGCCCAGGGTGTTCACCGTGGCCTCGTGCCCGGCATTCAGCAGCACGATCGTGGTGCAGACGATCTCGTCGGTGGTCAGGCGTTGCCCCTCGGCCTCGACCGCCACCAACTGCGACACCAGACCGGCGTCGGGACGTCGGCGCTTGTGGGCGATCAGTTCCTTCACCAACCCGATGAAGTCGGCCGCAGCCCGGTTCGCCGCCGCACGCAGTTCGTCCGATGCCGTCAGTTCGTACATCTTCACGATGGCGTGCGACCAGTCGAGAAGATGCCGTGTCTCGGACCGGGGCACACCGAGCATGTCGCAGATCACCGCCACGCTGTACCGCTGCGCATACTCGGTGATCACGTCGAAGGTCCCCGCCTCCAGCAGTGGTTGCAGCACGGCGTGGGCCGTGGTCTCGATGGACGGCCGCAGGCCGGCGACGGCCGTCGGTGTGAACACCTTGGCGACCAGGGTGCGAAGGCGTGTGTGGTCGGGCGGTTCCAGGTTCAGCAACGACCACCGCTCACTGGCCTCGAAGTCGGCCCACCGGGGGTCGGGCGCTGGCCGACCCACCTGCTCGTGGGTAGAGCGGTGGGTGTAGACCCGGCCCAGTCGGCGGTCCCGAAGGGCGGCGTGAACGTCGGCCCAACGGGTCACCAACCATTGTCCGGACGACTCGTTCCAGGCGATGGGACTGCGCTCCCGGAACTCGTCGAGGGCTGGATACGGATCGGCCAGGAACCCCGGATCGCTCAGGTCGAGCATGCCGTCAGTTCACCTGGCGGGTGTGGCCCACCCAGAAGGGTTCCCGCAGCTTGAACTTCTGCAGTTTGCCGGTGGCGGTTCGCGCGAGTTCGGTGCGGAACTCGACCCGCTTGGGGCACTTGTAGCCCGCCAGCCGACCGCGGGCATGTGCGATCACGTCGGCCTCGGTGAGCGTGGAGCCGGCGGTGCGGACCACCAGTGCCAGCACCAGTTCGCCCCACCGGTCGTCGGGTATGCCGATCACCGCCACCTCGGCCACCTCGGGGTGGCTGAAGACGGCATCCTCGACCTCGATCGACGACACGTTCTCGCCACCCGAGATGATCACGTCCTTGCGACGGTCCGAGATGGTCACGTACCCGTCGTCGTCGATCGACCCGCCGTCGCCGGTATGGAACCACTCGGGTCCCGAGGTGTCGTCAGTGGCGGGGTGGATGGCCTCGCCGGTCGCCTCCGGCTGCTGCCAGTAGCCGCCCATGATCACGTTGCCTCGCGCCAGCACTTCGCCGTCGGGACTGGTGCGCACCTCGACCCCCAGTGCGGGGCCGCCGGCCCGGCCCAGCATCCGTGCACGCTCGGCCGGCGACAGGTCGTCGTACTCGGCGCGGCGTCGGTTCATCGTGAGCAGCGGTGAGGTCTCGGTCAGTCCGTAGATCTGCACGAACTCCCAACCCAGTTCGGTCTCGATTCGTTCGATGGTGCTGGTGGGGGGCGGGGCCCCGGCCACGACCATGCGCACCTGGTTCCGGCCCGGTATCGGGCCCTCCCACCGTGACGCCGCATCCAGCACCATGTTGGCCACGGCGGGTGCTCCGCACAGCAGGGTCACGCCGTGGGCATCGACGCGGCGCAGTATCTCGGCCCCGTCCACCTTGCGCAGCACCACGTGGCGGCCACCCATACCGGTGACGGCATACACGATGCCCCATCCGTTGCAGTGGAACATGGGCAGGGTGTGCAGATACACGTCGCGGTCGTCCACCCCCAACTGCCAGCCGAACGTCGCAGCGTTCAGCCACAGGTTCCGGTGTGTCAGTTGAACGCCTTTGGGGCGCGCCGTCGTGCCACTGGTGTAGTTGATGGTCGCCGTGGCGTCCTCGTCGGCAGCCCACGGCTGCGGTTCGGTCCCGTAGCGCATGAGGGCGTCGTCGGTCGCCTCGCCGATCACGAAGCGGTGCTCGCACACCACGTCGGCCAGGGCCCCGTCCAGTTCGGGATCGACCAGCAGCACCCGGGCACCCGAGTGCGCCACGATGTAGCGCACCTCCTCGGCGGACAACCGGAAGTTGATCGGCACGAGGATGCGGCCCCAGGCCGACACGCCGAAGAACTGCGTGAGCAGACGAGCGGCGTTGTGGCTGACGACGGCGACGCGTTCGCCCACCCCGATGCCCAGCGCATCGAGCCCCGCTGCCTGGGCGCGGGCGCGGCGGGCCACCTCGGCCCAGGTCAGCGCACCCCACGACGAGGCCGGCTGATCGGGCTCGTCGATGACCGCGATGCGGTCGGGATACAACGCCTCGGCGCGGCGCAGATGGTCGGCGATGGTCAACGGCACCTTCATGTCGAATCACCGTAGACGCCGGACGAACCCCGTCCGGGCGGCCGACACCTGTACCATCGGGCTCGACATGAACGAACCTGCCTCTCGGCGAGGTGCCCCCCGACGCCGGCGACCTCCACCTCGCAGTCCTTTCGGTGCCGATCGCGCCGTACACCGCACGGGCACCGATGGCCTGCTGACCACGACGACGGTGGCGGTGCCCGTCGAGGCGCCGACCGGTTTCGCCGCCCTCGGGGTGCCCACCGACATCGACGAGGCCATCGCCGCAGCCGGCTTCGCCCAACCCTTTGCCATCCAGCGCGAGGCCATTCCGGTGGCCCTGAGCGGCCGTGACCTGTGTGGTGGTGCCCGCACCGGTTCGGGCAAGACCCTCGCCTTCGGTATCCCCATGCTCAGCCGCATCGACGGTGGTGCTGCGCCCAGAGCCCCCCACGGCCTGGTGCTGGTACCCACCCGCGAACTGGCCATCCAGGTGGCCGAGGTGCTCGAGCCCATCGCCCGGCACTGCGGTCGACGCATCATCCCCGTCTACGGCGGCGCCTCACGAGGCGACCAGATCGAGCAGTTGGCCGGTGGGGTGGATGTGGTGGTGGCCACGCCACTGCGCCTGATCGACCTGATCAAGGGCAACGAGGTGACGCTCGACGCCGTCAGCGTGGTGGTCCTCGACGAAGCGGACCGTATGGCCGACGACGGCTTCACGCCCCAGGTCGAGTGGATCCTGCGCCACGTGACGGCACCTCACCAGACCATGCTGTTCTCGGCCACGCTCGACGGGCAGGTGGCCCACATCGTCAAGCGCTACCTGAACGATCCGGCCTCGGTGGCCATCGACACGCCCACCGAGACGGTGGGCACCATGCACCATCTGTTCCTGGCCGTACACCACATGGACAAGGCCCGTGTGGTGGCGGCCCTTGCCTCGGGTGCCGCCCGAACCGTCGTGTTCTGCGACACCAAGCGCCTGTGCGACAAGGTGGACACCGCACTCGAGGAACTGGGCGTCAAGGCGGCAGCCATTCACGGCGATCTGCCCCAGGCGGCGCGCGAGAAGGCGCTCAGCCGCTTCGCCCGTGGGGAGTTGTCCGTGCTCGTGGCCACCGACGTGGCGGCCCGCGGCATCGACGTCGACGACATCGGCATCGTCGTGCACTACGAGCCGGTGCTCGACCCCAAGGCCTACCTGCACCGTTCGGGGCGCACGGCACGTGCGGGTCGCGACGGTTGGGCGGTCACGCTGGCCGAGTACAACCAGCACACCACCTGCCGCATGCTGCAGCGCTCACTGCGACTCGAGCCCCACGAGCCGGTGCAGGTGTTCTCGAACAATCCCAAACTGCGTGACCTCTCGCAGTTCCTCGCCGACTGAGACCGTTCGGATCAGGCCAGCCAGGCGGGACGGCGTGTCTCGTAGGTGGTGATGTCGTCGGCGTGAGTGAGCGTGATGCCGATGTCGTCGAGGCCGTGCAGGAAGCGTTCCCGCGTGGCGGGTTCCATGGGGAACGCCGCCGTGATGCCGGCCGCCGGCAGCTCGACGAGCAGGCGTTCCACGTCGACGATGATCGCCGTGGCGGGGTCGGCTTCGATGGCCGCCCAGATGCGGGCGACCACCTCGTCGGCGACCACCACGGGCACGAGACCGTTCTTGGTGCAGTTGTTGCGGAAGATGTCGCTGAAGGATGGGGCGATCACGGCATCGAAGCCGTACTGCTGCAGGGCCCACACGGCGTGCTCCCGGCTGGAGCCCACCCCGAAGGCGGGACCGGCCACCAGCACATTGGCACCCTGGTAGCGGGGGTCGTTGAGCACGAACGACCGGTCGTCGCGCCACGTCGAGAACAGCCCGGCCTCGAAGCCGGTGCGCTCCACCCGCTTCAACCACTCGGCGGGGATGATCTGGTCCGTGTCCACATCGCTGCGGCGCAACGGCACGCCACGTCCTTCGAGGACTCGTACGGCTTTCATTGCGGTCTCCTGACGCTGGTCAGCGGGTGGGAAGGTCGTCGGGTGTGGCGAACGTGCCGGCCACGGCGGTGGCGGCGGCCACAGCGGGTGACACGAGATGGGTTCGGCCTCCTCGGCCCTGGCGCCCTTCGAAGTTGCGGTTCGATGTGCTCGCCGAGCGCTCGGCCGGCGCCAGTTTGTCGGGGTTCATGGCCAGGCACATGGAGCAGCCGGGTTCGCGCCAGTCCGCACCGGCGGCCCGGAACACCTCGGGAAGGCCCTCGGCCTCGGCCTGGGCCTTCACGGCGTGGCTTCCCGGCACCACCATCACGCGGGGAACGGTCACGGTACGGCCCCGCATCACCTCGGCGGCTGCCCGCAGATCCTCGATGCGACTGTTCGTGCAACTACCGATGAACACGGTGTCGACGGCGATGTCGCGCAGACGGGCTCCGGGCTGCAGACCCATGTACTCGAGCGCACGGCTCACGGTCTCGCGGGTGGTGGGGTCGGCGTAGTCGTCGGGGGAGGGGACGGTGCCGTCGATACTGGTGACCTGCCCCGGATTGGTACCCCACGTCACCTGGGGGGCGATGTCGGCGGCGTCGATGGTCACCTCGCGGTCCCAGACGGCGCCCTCGTCGGTCACCAGCGTTCGCCAGTCCGCCACGGCGGCCTCCCACAGGTCGCCGGCAGGTGCGTGCGGACGGCCCTTCAGATAGGCGAAGGTGGTGTCGTCGGGTGCGATGAGGCCCGCCTTGGCGCCCGCCTCGATGCTCATGTTGCACACCGTCATGCGGCCTTCCATCGACAGCGACCGGATGGCCGACCCGCGGTACTCGATCACGTGGCCGATGCCGCCACCCGTACCGATGACGCCGATGATGTGCAGGATCACGTCCTTGGCGGTGACGCCGGGCCGCAACCGGCCCTCCACGGTCACACTCATCCACCGAGGGCGACTCTGCGGCAGGGTCTGCGTGGCGAGCACGTGCTCGACCTCACTGGTGCCGATGCCGAAGGCCAGTGCGCCGAAGGCACCGTGGGTGGCGGTGTGGCTGTCGCCGCACACGATGGTCATGCCGGGCAGGGTGCGACCCTGTTCGGGGCTGATCACGTGCACGATGCCCTGACCCGGATCGCCCATCGGGAAGTTGGTGATGCCGAATTCGCGGGTGTTCTGGCGCAACACCTCGACCTGGCGTGCCGAGACGGGATCGGCGATGGGCAGGTGGATGTCGGCGGTGGGCACGTTGTGATCCTCGGTGGCCACCGTCAGATCGGGTCGGCGCACCGTACGACCCGTCAGGCGCAACCCGTCGAAGGCCTGCGGACTGGTCACCTCGTGCACCAGATGGAGGTCGATGTACAGCAGATCGGGCTCGCCCGGTGCCGAGTGCACGACGTGGCGGTCCCAGATCTTCTGGGGGAGGGTGGTGGGTGTGGCCCGGTCGGTCATGTCGCCCCGTCTCAGCATGTGGGATAACGTTCCTGCAGTATGAACAGGCTATCGGGGGTCGGTGTCGTGGACAAGGCGATGGTCGTGCTCGACGCCGTGCGCACCGGGCCCCGGACGCTCGCCGAGTTGCAGGTGCACACGGGACTTCCCCGGGCCACCGCCCACCGCCTCGCCCTGTCGCTCGAGGTGCACGGCCTCGTGCGGCGTGATGCGGGGGGTCGCTTCTGCCTGGGCTTCGAGTTGCTGGCCCTCGGGCACGACGCGGCGCAGGGTTTCCCCCTCGCAGAGCGGGCTCGGCCCGAACTCGAGACACTTGCACGGGACACGGGTGAGAGCGTGCAGTTGTTCGTGGCCGAGGGCGTCTCGCACCGCCGCTGTGTGGTCTCGGTGCAATCGTCGCACGGCCTGCGCTGGATCGTCGCCGAAGGGGGGCTACTGCCGTTGGCGGTGGGTTCGGCGGGGCGGGTGCTGTCGGGTGAGGCGCCGGGGCGTGGAGGTTGGGTGGCCAGCGTCGAGGAGCGCGAACCGGGCGTGGCGTCGGTCAGCGCGCCCGTGCGCGGGGTGGACGGCACCGTCGTGGCGGCGGTCTGCGTCTCGGGCCCGATCGAACGCCTGACCCGCCAGCCGGGCCGCCGGTTCGGGGTGCGCGTGGTCACGACGGCCGCCGCGTTGCAGGAGACGCTGGCCGGCCGCCCTCTCTGACCCGACGTCGGCGGACGAATTCGGTGCCGCCGGCTTCCGGACTCGGCGACCTGGCGCCTTTCTTCTCAGGTATGACGACAGCCACCGATCTCACGCCGCCCACTCCGTCCCGTGCCGAGGTGCTGGCGCGCATCCTCGAACAACGCCTCCACGAAACGCTCGCCGACGCCACCGACACGCCGTTCCACACCGATGCGCAACTGTTCGGACTCACCGTGCGTGACGACCAGGCGCTGCTCTCCGGCGATGACGACGGCTTCAGCCACTGCTGGATCGCCGGATCCGAGGCGGTGTACGACCTGCTCGACGGCCCGGCAGGCGCTCTGGCCCGGCTGTTCGACGCCGCGGCCGTCCTGACCACGGGCTGGTCGGCGCCCGATGACACGCCGTTGCTGGTGGCGCCCCGGCACCATCCGCAGCGGCGCCGAGTGCGCCTGGTCGTGGTGGTCGACGACGCCGGGCTGGCCAGCGCGCTCCGCTTCGCCGATGCCCCCCACGAGGCCATGGTCAGCAGCAAGGGTGTGGGTCAACTGGCCGAGGCCTTGAGCGAGGTGTGGTCCGGTGCGACGCCGGGCCGTAGCCTGGCGTCGTGAGTGATCTGACCTGGGTCGACGAGGTACGTGCACTGGCGGTCGAGCGTGACGCCGTCATCCTGGCGCACAACTACCAGTTGCCCGAGATCCAGGAGGTGGCCCACCACGTGGGCGACTCACTGGGTCTCAGCCGTGTCGCCGCCTCGGTCGATGCGTCGACCATCGTGTTCTGCGGGGTGCACTTCATGGCCGAGACGGCCAAGATCCTCAGCCCCGACAAGACCGTGCTCATCCCCGATGCGGCGGCGGGTTGCTCGCTGGCCGAATCGATCACCGCCGACCAGTTGCGGGCATGGAAGGCCGACCATCCCGGCGCTGTCGTGGTCAGCTACGTCAACACCACGGCGGCGGTCAAGGCCGAGACCGACATCTGCTGCACCTCCGCCAATGCCGTCGACGTCGTCGCTTCGGTACCCGAGGACCGCGAGGTGCTGTTCTGCCCCGACCAGTTCCTCGGCGCCCACGTGCAGCGCGAACTGCAGCGTGAGCGGTTCCACATCTGGATGGGCGAATGCCACGTGCACGCCGGCATCAACGGTGCCGACCTGCGTCAGAAGGTCCTGGCCGATCCCGATGCCGAACTGTTCATCCACCCCGAGTGCGGATGCGCGACCAGTGCCATGTACCTGGCGTCCAGTGGTGTGGTGCCCGCCGAGCGCACGCACATCCTGTCCACCTCGGGCATGGTGGCCGCCGCCGCCGCCACCACGGCCCAGCGCGTGCTCGTGGCCACCGAGACCGGCATGCTGCACCAGTTGTCCAAGGCCAATCCGATGGTGCTGTTCGAACCCGTCAACCGGGCTGCGGTGTGCAAGTACATGAAGATGATCACGCCCGAGAAGTTGCTGCGGAGCCTGCGAGACGGAACCGACGTCGTGGATGTTCCCGCCGACATCGCCACTCGGGCCCGCGCCTCGGTGGAGCGCATGATCGCCATCGGTACACCCTCGCCAACGGGGGAGTGAGCCGTGGCGCTGCCACAGGTGCTCGCCGCACCGCGGGTCACCTGGGAGCGCTCCACCGACGTCGCCATCCTCGGCTCGGGTGCCGCCGGTCTGGCGGCCGCCATCGCCGCCCGGCCTGCACGTGACGTGGTGATCATCACCAAGGATCGCCTCGACGCCGGGTCCACCGCCTGGGCACAGGGTGGCCTCGCCGCCGTCCTCGACCCGCAGGACTCCCTCGACGAGCATGTCGCCGACACCCTCGAGGCGGGCGCCGGTCTGTGCGACGAGGCAGCCGTCCGACTGCTGGTGCAGGCGGCCCCCGACTCGATCCGAGCGCTCATCGGTTGGGGGGCCGAGTTCGACCCCGGTGCCGATGGCTCGCCGGCACTCACCCGTGAGGGTGGCCACTCCCATCGGCGCATCGTGCACGCTGGCGGCGACCAGAGCGGCGCCGAGGTGCAGCGCACCCTCGACGAGGCGGCCCTGACGGCGGGTGCCCGTGTGCTGGAGCGCGCTTTCGCCCTCGACCTGCTGACCGGCGTCGATCCCGACGGCCGGCCCGCCGCCGCAGGTGTGCGGGTGGCGATGCTCGACGACAGTGGGCGGGTGCTGTCGGTGGGCATCGTGTGGGCCCGGGCCGTCGTGGTGGCGACAGGGGGTTTCGGCCAGGTGTTCGCCTCCACCTCGAACCCGCCGGCGGTCACCGGCGACGGCATCGCCCTGGCACTGCGAGCGGGTGTGGAGGTGCGCGACCTCGAGTTCGTGCAGTTCCATCCCACGGTGTTGTGGACGGGCCCCGATGCCACCGGGCAGCAGGCCCTGATCAGCGAGGCGGTGCGCGGCGAAGGTGCGGTGTTGTACGACGGTCTGGGCCGGCGGGTCATGGCCGGCGTCCATCCGCTCGAGGACCTCGCACCTCGCGATGTGGTCGCCTCGGCGATCAGCCGGTGCCTGCGCGGTGCGCCGGGAGGTATCGGGGACCATGTCTTCCTCGACGGAACACATCTGGGCCCGGCCTTCGCCACCCGTTTCCCGTCGATCACGGCCGCCTGCCGGGCGGCGGGTATCGATCCGGTGAGCGAGCGCATCCCCGTCGCGCCCGCAGCGCATTACGTCTGCGGCGGGGTGGCTGCCGATCTGGACGGCACCACCAGCCTTCGCGGCCTGTACGCGGTGGGGGAGGTGGCCTCCACCGGTGTGCACGGGGCGAACCGACTGGCGTCGAACTCGCTGACCGAAGGCGTGGTCGCCGGTACCCGCGTGGGGCGTCGGCTCACCGAGGAACTCCCGGCGCCGGTACACCTGCTCGACGCCGAGGTGCCGGCGCTCACCGAGGCGGTCAACGGCCCGTTGATGAACCCCGCCTGGCGGGTCGAGCTGCGCTCGGCGATGTCCAGCCACGTGGGGGTGCTGCGCGATGCGCCGGGTATGGCGGCCGCCGCCGGTCGCCTCGATGCGCTGGCGGCGATGTCGTCCGAGGCCGTCACCGGCTCGCGCCGCGCATGGGAGGCCACCAACGGCCTGATCGTCGCCCGCGCCGTCGTGACGGCCGCCCTCGCCCGCACCGAAAGCCGGGGCTGCCATCGTCGCAGCGACTGGCCCGAGCCGCGCAGTCTGTGGGTCCGCCACATCACCCTGCGTCTCGTCGACGGCGACTTCGTCGTCACCGGAGTTCCTCAGGAGGCTGCGTCATGATGATCTGGCACCCCCTCAGCGCTGCGACCCGCCAGCGCCTCGGCGATGCAGGCCTCGACCCCGATGCACTGGCGGGCCTGGTGCGGGCGACGGTCGCCGAAGACCTCGCCGGGGGTATCGACCTGACCTCGACAGCCACGGTGCCCGCCGGGCAGCGGTGCACGGCGACCTTCGTCAGCCGGGGGCGCGGTGTGGTGGCCGGTGTGGCGGTGGCGGTGGCGGTGCTGGAGGCGGTATGCGGCCCGGCACTCGACCAGGTGGCCTACCTGGCGACCGACGGCGATCGGGTCGAACCCGGTCGGGCACTGGTGCGCGTGGGCGCACCGACGCGCTCGGTACTGACCGCCGAGCGGTCGGCACTCAATCTGCTCTGCCACCTGTCCGGTGTGGCGACGCTGACACGCCGATGGGCCGATGAACTGGTCGGCACGTCGGCGGTGGTGCGCGACACCCGCAAGACCACTCCGGGACTCCGGGCGCTCGAGAAGATGGCCGTGCGCTGCGGTGGTGGCCAGAACCACCGCATGGCCCTGTCCGACGCCGCGCTCGTCAAGGACAATCACGTGGCCGCCGCCGGCGGTGTCGCGGCGGCGTTCGCCCTGGTGCGACGTCTGGCCGGGCAGGTGACCGTCGAGATCGAGGTGGACGACCTCGATGGCCTACTGGAGGCGATCGAGGCGGGTGCCGATCTGGTGCTGCTCGACAATTTCGACCTCGACCAGATGGTGCGGGCCGTGGCCCTGCGCGACGAGCGGGCACCGCATGTGACGCTGGAGGCCAGCGGCGGGCTGACGCTCGACAACGCCCGTGCGGTCGCCTCAACGGGTGTGGACTACATCGCCGTGGGCGAGTTGACCCACTCGGCGCGCATCCTCGACATCGGCCTCGATCTGGACGCCACCGCCTGAGCCGTCAGAACACGGCGAGGACGTCGATCACCAGCACCACATCGGTCGCCGGCGGCAGACCGAGATCGGCGTTGCCCTCCACACCGAAGGCCTGGTCGAAGGGCATGGTGACCAGGCGCCGCGCACCCTGGCGAGCACCGAGCAGGGCCCGGTACATGCCCTCGACCAGTTGCCCGTCGGCGACGATCAGGCGCACCGGTCCGGCCCCGTCCCAGGTGCTGTCGAGCAGTTCTGCCGTATCGCCCCGATACACCATGATCTGGGCCAGCACCTGGTCGCCCTCCTCGATCGCCCGGCCGTCGGCGTCGATCAGGTCGCGGACGGTCAGGTCGTCGGCACCGACCGAGACCGGGACGTCGACCTCGGGTGCATCCTCGGGCTTCGACGCCGGCACGACGGCGCGGATGTCGACCACGAACGACAGCGCGTCGCCGGGTTCGATCACACCACCGGGGCTCTGATCGCCGTAGGCCAGTGCGGGCGGAATGTCCAACTGCAGTCGGGCCCCCTCCTGCGATCCGATGAGACCCTGCTCCCACCCGGCGATCACGCTGCGGGTGCCCAGCACGGCCATGAAGGGCTGACCGCGCTCCCAACTGTCGTCGAACTCCTCACCGTTGACCGAGCGGGCGCCCACGTAGTCGACCACGACGGCGTCGCCCGTCTGGGCGGCGCGTCCCTCGCCGGGCAAGATCTCGGTGATCACCAGTTCGGTGGGCAGTTCGTCGGGCACGCTGACCACCGGCCGCACCGAGGTGTCGGTGGGGTCGCCGGGTGTCGACGAAGCCGTCGACGGGGGACTCGCCGCGGTCGAGGCCGGTGACGTCGAGGTGCTCGATGATGCGTCGTCCGCCGATGATCCGCACGCCACCGGCAGCGTGGTCAGGGCCACGGCGAGCAGGGCGGCGAGGGGAAGCGAACGACGGGGCGTCATCGTCCCGACGCTACCGCGACCCACCCCAGGCAGCCTCGGCAGTGCCAAGTGGGGTGGAGGGAGGACCATTCACGAAGGGCCAGATCTCCTCGCTGATACGGCGGTAGTTGCCCTCGGCCCGCAACTGCCCCAACAGTGCGTACAGACCCAGGTTGATGCGTTGGATGAACACGAAGGCGCGCGGCACGGTGGCGTAGGGGGCGATGGGACTGGTGCGGTCGAAGGTGTGGCGCACGATCCGACTGGCGTAGTCGGGAGTCCACGCCATGGTCCGGTCCTCGCGCACCGGTTCGTAGAAGTGCGAGAAGTACTCGCCCACCTGCTCGGTGCTCACCGGGGCGGCGGCCCGCAGGAGTCCGGCGCGCTCGACCACCCCGCGGAACGTGCCGGGGTCGCGGTCGATCACCGCGGCCCGCACCATGGCGAGGAAGGTCGTCATGTCGGCCTCGTCGAACTGCTTCACCAGGCCGAAGTCGAGGAAGGTGACCCGTCCGTCGCCGTGGAAGAGGTAGTTGCCGGGGTGAGGGTCGCCGTTGAACAACCCCATGCCGTACAGGCTGCGGAACACGAACCGGAACACCGCTTCGCCGGCGAGATCGCGCTGACGCTGGTCCCAGGTCACGAGTTCGGACCACGTGTGGCCGACCACGAGTTCCGAGGTGAGCACCCGGGCGCTCGACAGTTCCGGCAGCACCTCGGGCACGTGGATGAACGGATGCCCCCGGTAGCGGTCGGCGAAACGCTGTTGGTGGGTGGCCTCGAGCCGGTAGTCCAGTTCCTCGACCAGTCGGGCCTTGATCTCGGCCACCATCTCGTCGGGTTCCAGACCCTGGAACGA
>Ga0169931_10002724_pt1 | contig 28520 bp, 24 predicted proteins | sample Kivu_15m_20L_FD_129675 | JGI IMG/M metagenome (GOLD analysis project Ga0169931, IMG submission 129675) | Freshwater microbial communities from Lake Kivu, Western Province, Rwanda to study Microbial Dark Matter (Phase II) - Kivu_15m_20L... | ecosystem: Environmental > Aquatic > Freshwater > Lake...
CAGCACATCAACCTGCCGGAGCTTCGCAACAATCTCTTCCGGCTTCCGCTTCCTTGCCATCGTGATCCTCCATCCCGTCCAAAAACATACCTAAGGGCGGACCACTTCAAAGGGGGCGGATCAGTTGCACTGTCAGGCCATGGATCCGGGCGAAGGGGCGCCCGCCAGCTCCCAGCCTCCCGGCCCGCCTGCGCGGGGGGGCAGCGCCTCCGCCTTCAGCGCCTCCGCCGACCTGCCTGCTGCGCCGGCCCGGGCGTGCGCCTCCGGCAGGCGCAGCAGGCAGGTCGGGAAAAACGGGGCGGACATACACAGGCGCCCTGCTGACGTCAAAAAAAGGCGGCTCCGGAGGTTGCGGCGTCATATGGACTGCGTCTGATATGGGCGGCGTGTTAACTACCCCTTGTTTGCCCCCTGATCGACCGGAGACGCGTCCCGTGAAGCACCCTCGCAGAGTTAAGCAGATGGCGGCCGGCCTCCTCGGTCTTGCCCTCTCAGCGTGCACAGCCACGACCCTGACGGCGGCGTCCATCGCGCCTGCGGCCGGTCCGGCCCCGGCGCCTGGCCCGGTCGTATCAGCGCCCTCAGAGCTCATCACGGGCGCCCGCCAGCTGACCTTTGAGGGCCTGCGGGCCGGAGAAGGGTATTTCTCGGCCGATGGCCGTCAGATGATCTTTCAGAGCGAGCGGGAAGCCGCCAACCCCTTCTACCAGATGTATCTGATGGATCTCGGCTCCGGGGATATCCGCCGCGTCTCGCCGGGTTATGGCAAGACGACCTGCGGATGGATCAGTCCGGACGGACGGCGGGTGATCTTTGCATCGACGCAGGACGATCCTGAGGCGCGTGCAAAAATGGCCGATGAAATCGCCTTCCGGCAAAGTGGTCAGACGCGGCGTTATGCATGGGACTATGATCCAGCTTACGACATTCAGGAATTCGACCTCGCCTCAGGCGCTTACCGCAATCTCACCCGAACGCCTGGCTACGACGCCGAGGGGGCCTATTCTCCGGATGGGCGCCAGATCGTCTTTTCTTCCAACCGCGAGGCCTTCAGCCGGGTTCTGAGCGAAGCTGAACGCGTGCTGCTTGAACGCGACCCGTCGTATTTTCTCGACGTCTACATCATGAATGCGGATGGCTCCGGCGTCCGGCGTCTGACTGATACGCCTGGCTATGATGGCGGCACGTTCTTCAGCCCTGATGGCAGGCGTATTATCTGGCGGCGCTTCTCCGAGGATGGCGCACGCGCAGAAGTCTTCACGATGAATACGGACGGCACTGACCAGCGCCCGATCACGCGCATCGGCGCGCTGTCCTGGGCGCCGATTTTCCACCCTTCCGGCGACTACATCATCTTCTCGACCAATGTCCTTGGGTTCTCCAATTTTGAGCTTTTTCTGGTGGACGCCGCCGGCAGGCGCGAACCTGTCCGCGTGACCACACGGGAGGGCTTTGACAGCCTCCCGATGTTTCACCCGGACGGTAAGCGTATCAGCTGGACCTCCAATGCAACAGGCAACAACACCTCGCAGATCTTCATGGGCGAGTGGAATGACGCCGAAGCGCGGCGCCTTCTCGGGCTCGACAGCGATGGCCGCCTTGTGGCGAACTACACTCCGCCGGCGGCCGCGCCGACCGCCTCAGCGATCTCGGAAGATGATCTGCGCCGGCATGTGACCGCCCTCGCCAGTCCGGAGATGGAGGGACGGCTGACGGGCGCTGCGGGAGGCGAGCGGGCGGCGAGCTATGTCGCGGCTGCATTCCGGTCTGCCGGTCTTCAGCCAGCAGGAGACGCTGGCTCTTTCATGCAGTCGTTTGAATTTACCGCTGGCGTCTCTCTGGGCGCCGACAACCGCCTCAGCGCCAGTATCGGTGGTGCGTCCCTCAGCCTCAGGCCCGACACGGACTGGCGCCCCCTGTCGTTCTCGCGGACAGGGCCGGCAGCACCCGCTGACGTCGTGTTCGCAGGCTACGGCATTACCGCCCCGAAATCGGGAGACCTGGGAGAGTATGACTCCTACGCCCATCTCGACGTGACGGGAAAATGGGTGCTGATCTATCGCGGCGTTCCCAACCAGGTCGACGCCCCGACCCGCATCCACCTCTCACGCTTTGCAGACATGCGCTACAAGGCCGCTACGGCTCGCGCCAATGGGGCGGCGGGCGTCATCTTTGCGCCGGCCCCCGGCATTGACAGCGAGGATCTGCCGCGGCTGTCCTATGAAGCGGGATCGGGTCCCTCCGCCCTGCCGGTGATCGCAGTCTCACGCAGCGTGAGCGCCGCCATGCTCCAGCGGGCCGGGCGCGATGTCGACGCCCTCAACACCCGGCTGGACGCCGGCGAGATGATCGCAGGCATCGGGCTGACCAGCGTTCAGGTATCAGCCGACATCTCCCTCATCCAGGAACGTCGTAACGGCTTTAACGTTCTCGGGAGGCTTGATCTGGATGGATCCGTCAACGGCCCCGCGGTGATCATCGGCGCCCACCTTGATCATCTGGGTTATGGCGAGGCGTCCGGCTCGCTGGCGCGCGCCGAGGAGCGCGGACGCATTCATTATGGCGCCGATGACAACGCCTCCGGCGTATCGGCTCTCCTCGAAATCGCCGAGTATTTCGCATCCGAACGCGCCGCCGGACGGCTGAACGGAGCGCGGGACGTTATCTTCGCGGCCTGGGAGGGCGAGGAACTGGGCCTCCTCGGTTCACAGTTCTTCGTTGACGGCGCCAAGACGCAGAGTGGAAAGGAGACGCTGGAAACGGTCTTTTCAGCTTATCTCAACATGGACATGGTGGGACGCCTTAAGGACAATCTTATTCTCCAGGGCGTGGGATCCTCGTCGGTCTGGGCGCGCGAGATCGAACAGCGTAATGCAGTCGTCGGACTGCCTGTGCAGGTCATCACTGATACGTATCTTCCGACAGATGCGACGTCCTTCTACATCGCCGGAGTTCCCATTCTTGCGGCTTTTACAGGATCGCATGAGGAGTACCACACGCCGCGCGATACAGTTGATCTCATCAACTTCAAGGGCCTTTACGATGTCACACGCCTGATCGCCCTCATCGCACGCTCGCAGGCGCAGAACCGGGAGACGCCCGACTATATCAGGGTGGAAAATACGCAGCAGCAGGGACGCATGGGCAATGTGTTCCTTGGCACGATCCCTGACTATGCGGGCGACGCTGTCAAAGGCGTGCGTATTTCCGGAACAATCGCTGGCGGACCAGCTGCAAAGGCCGGCCTTGAGGGTGGCGATGTCATCGTTGGCCTCGGCGGGGCGATGCTTGAGAACATCTATGACTACATGAACGCGATGAACGGGCTTAAGGTCGATGAGGAGATCGACGTCGTCGTCGAACGCAAGGGGCGCCGGCTCACTCTGAAACTGACGCCCACCATCAGAGAGTAGGCGCATCGCAGGGCCGCGAGATGTCTGATGATCGCGTGCTGTTGCTGCGATCCATGTGGGGCCGCGTGGGGCGCTTTTGACCTGTGGGGCCGACGCGCTCCTCAGTGCGCGGGACGTATAAGGCGGCGCGGCCGCCGCCACGCACAGGGCGCCTCGCCCGCCCCCCGTCTCAGGGCGCCGGGCGCCCGGGACAGAACTCCGGACAGGCCCTTTATGTGTTCAGCTGAGGTCCCGCTGAGGCGCCTGAGCGGGCCGGGCTCACCGCCGGCCGGGCGCGCCCGGAAGGGCTGTCGGGGATGCCGCCGACGCCCTGGCAGGACGGCCTGCCGGCCCCTGCGACCCGGCGACCGGCTCAGAGAGACAAGAGTTAGCGACTTTTTGTAAAGTACGCTTGACATTCTGTCGCGGAAGTGACAAATACCCTTTACATTATGAAAAGGGTGCTTTCCACATGACAACCGCTTCTCCTCCCTCTCCCCGAAAGGCCAGGCCCGTCCTGACCTTTGTTCTTCTGGCCGCTGTGGTCTCGGCCGCCTCGCAGCCGACAGCCTCCAGCCTCGCCCTGATGGGCGAGTGGGGACTGCCCGACCTCGCAGGCCGGCTGATCCTCCACACGCTGCCTGTCCTTGCCATCATACTGGCGGTCCTGATCGCCCGTTTTCTGGCGCGCGGACGCACGGTGTCGGTCCGCTGGATCATCTACGCCGTCATCGGCTTCATCCTGGGCTTCCTGACAGCCTTCTGTCTGGATGTTCTGGCGGGCGTGCCGGTGGATCTTGCTGCACTCAATGGTCCGCTGCGTGAGCCAGATGCTCTTGAAGCCGCCTTGTGGTCGGCCGGGGCGGTCATGATGGTCCTTGGCGCCATGATGCTGGCCGTCGCCGCCTTTGGGGCCCGCGCCGCGGCTACATTTAACATGGATGAGATGGTCGATCCGGAGGCGCATGATATGCGCCGTGCCGAACGTCGCGCGGTGGGCATGAGCGCACTGGGTATGGCTGCAACAGGCGTCGCACTCATCAGTCTGGCGGTGACACGTCAGTCCTCTGAGGGCGCGCAGCTTGTTCCGGCCCTGGTGACGCTCGTCTCTGGCGCCGTCTCGACCCTTGCGAGCATCATCCTGTGGCGCGGGTTTGACGAACTGCATCGCCGGCTTGTTATCAACGCCTACGCCGTGTCAGCTATCGTCGTCACGTCTGTGACCTTCTGCTGGGCGATTGCACACGCCATGGGTCTTGTCGCCGACATGGACAGCGCAACCATCATGGGCATTCTCATCCTCATCCAGTTTGTCGCAGGATCCTACGCCTCTGCAAAAGCAGTCTACGCCTCACAGGTGACCACAGCATGAAGAACCAGCTTCGTGTCCTGCGGGCCCAGCGCGGCTGGAGCCAGGCGGATCTTGCCGAGGAACTCAACGTGTCACGTCAGACCATCAACGCCCTCGAGACAGGCCGCTATGACCCCTCTCTTCAGCTTGCTTTCACGCTGGCCCAGACGTTCGGACTGACGATCGAGCAGATCTTCAGCCCGGAAAAGGCGGACTGACAGCCGCCCTCGACTTATCCCCTCCCCGACGTTGAACCACCAGACCCCTCAGAAAGGACCAACCACAATGAACACCTCTTCCTCCTCCATGCTCAGACAGACCTCTTCTGCCCGCAAACCTGCCGGCGCCCTTCGCCGACGCATGGTCCACGCCGCCGCCGTCAGCCTCGCCTTGCTCGGGATCCTGGCCGGCGCGCCGGCCCAGGCTCAGCCGGCGATGTGGGCGATCAAGGACGCCGACTCAACCATCTATGCGCTGGGAACAGTTCATCTTCTCAAGCCCGACATGGACTGGAAGACGCCGGCCATTAAGGCCGCCATCGCCCAGGCGGATGAACTCTGGCTCGAACTTCCCACGACCAATCCGGAAGCGATGGCAAGCGAAATGATGGGCCTCATTCAGAAATATGGCCTGTCGCTCGCACGTCCCCTGTCTGCAGATCTCTCCGAAGAGGAGCGCAAGGTTCTTGACGAGGCCGCACGGCCAGCTGGCCTGACGGGCGCCCAGCTTGAGCCCTTCCGGCCCTGGTTTGCCGCCATCACGCTGTCGACATCAGCCATTGTCGCGGCTGGCTTTGACCCGCAGTCCGGCGTTGACAGCAAGGTCGAGGCGGCTTTCGCAGAGCGGAATATCAAGCCCCGGGGCCTTGAGACGCCTGAGCAGCAGATCCGCGTCTTTGCGGACATGAAGCGCGAGGACGAACTGGCCTTCCTGCGGCAGACGATGAGTGAGTTTGAGCAGGCTGAAGAGGTCATGAACGGACTGGTCGACGCCTGGGCGAAGGGAGACATCGAGGGTCTCGACGAGCTGCTGGTCACCGAAATGCGCAACAGCTCGGAGGATCTCTATCAGGCGCTTCTGGTCGGTCGTAATGCAAACTGGGTCGCCGATGTGATGAAGACACTGGAGGGATCAGGTGTCAGCTTCTTGGCTGTGGGAGCCGCTCACCTGATCGGTGAGGACAGCCTGCTGGCCATGCTGGCCAGGAAAGGCGTCACCATCGAGCGCGTGCAGTAACGAAAGACAGCTGGCGGCCGCCCTGAGAGACGGCGGCCGCCAGCGCTTGTCAGAAGACATGTGGACCTGACGCCAGGCCCACATGTCTCCTGTCTGATGGTGCGGTCAGCCTGTTCGCGCCGCAGAGGGTCTCTTCTTCCGCCCGCGCCTTACCCCGGAGGGGCCCCAGCAGGGCCCCCCGAACCTTGCCAGCCTGGCTGCGACGCCTGATCCGGAAAAGACCACTGCGCCCCTCCCGACCCTGCCCATGGGCCCGTCCCGGGACATCCCCGATCAGATACCCTCATAAACACCGTCGAGCCAGCTGTGATCCCGCGGCCCTTTTCCTGCATGCTGAGACGGATCTGAGACGCCCGCTGCAGGGTGCGGGCGGACACCAGGGTTAAGGTGGTCTTAACGTCGGCGCAGAGTTCGCACGGATCAGCGCAGGCGAGGAAGGGAGGCGCAGATGATAGAGTTTATCAGGGGACGGCGAACGCCCGCGCCGGCGACGCCTCACGCCCGGATCAGAGCGATCACTGAAAAACAGGCGCCGGCCGCCTATATCTCAGTCGGCCGGCCGTCCAAACGTCCGCCGCGTCGACCCGTCTTCAAGCAGGCCCTTATCCGTCTCCAGCACGGCGAGCAGTTACCGGTTATAATCCGTGACCTGAGCGCAGGCGGATGCCGCCTCGAGTATTCCCGCCATATCCTGCCCGCCGGCCGGGTGCGCCTGACCGAGCCCAGCCTGCCGATCAGCCTGTGGGCGGATATCGCCTGGAGGGCCGATGGGGCCTGCGGCCTGCGGTTTGACCGGCGATCAGCGCCGACGACGCCAGGCCAGACGTCGCAGACGGCTCGCGAACGCCGCTGACAGGACAGACGCGCGCGCTGGCGCGGAACGACCGGACCTGCAGGTAAGAGAAACGGCTCCCTTTTCCCGTAACCAGCTATAACCTCGCCATAAGTTGAAATCGGTAAAATTTTTCTGTGCTGCGTAACCTGACGCCAAGGATAGGCGGCTAAGGAACAGACGTGTTCTGTTGATTAACTGCGGCGCCTCATGAAGGATCCCCTTCCCAAACCCCTCATCGTCCTGGCGGACGCCTCGACCAACGTTCTCAGTCTGATGTCCGAAGTGCTGCGGCAGTCTGGCATCGATCAGATCCAGTATGCCCTGGATGGTGAAGAACTGCTTTCTGTAACCGAGGAATTTGCGCCGGATATGGTGATAACCACTTCACGGCTTCCCAAGATATCGGGGCTTGAGTTTACGCGCATGGTCCGGCGCGGCACGGGCGCCATACGGCGTGATACCGCCATCGTGGCCATGACGAATACGGCGACGCGCGCCTTTATCGAGCATGCGCGTGACAGCGGCGTAGATGAGATGCTTGTTCTCCCCTTCTCAACACGCGCGCTTACAGAGCGTTCGCTGGCTGCTCTCCGGAAAAAGCGTTCTTTCGTTGACTGCGCCAGCTATATCGGGCCCTGCCGGCGGCGGCGGGAACTTGATGAGTTTGAAGGCGTCAAGCGGCGGTTCATCGATCCGGTTGATGAAGCCGGATGCGTGGCGCTGTGGGAGCAGGCAAGCCATCGCGAAGCGGTCCGCCAGTGTGTTCAGAAAATCAGCGAATGCGCCAAGGGTCTGTCGACACGCGACCGGCGCATGCTCCGGGAAACCTATGCAGCCGTAAAGGCGGCTGAAGCTCAGGCAGACAGCTCCCTTGACGAGATGATGGGCCGTGCGGCGCGGTCCCTGGGTCGCTACATCGTGGCGATCGGGGCGAACGGCGTGCTCGACGAAGAAACAGTCCGCACGCACATAGACGCCATGCACTCTCTTGGCGTCCTCAACAGCACGCACCAGGATCAGCGCGAGCAACTGGTCGTTGGCCTCACGCGCATCGTGGACAAGAAGCTGGGCCTGGTGGCGCTGGACGCCTGAGGCGATCGTTCTCAGAATGGTGCGCCGACGAGCCCCGTCCTTTCAGGGGGTCAGGCAGACCCGACACCTCAAGCGTCAGATCTGCAGCGCAGGGCTCAGATGCGGCCGCGCAGACCGATCTCGTGCCGGGTGGGCTGAACGGCAGGCGCCGGGGGGGCGCCGGCGGCCGGAACAGCTTCGAGGACCTGAGCATTTGCGCCGCGCTCCACGAGGCCATCCACGCCCATTTCCTCACCCTGCATGCACTGTTCGACGGGCATGGAATAGAGCGATGCGGCGAATTCGAACACAGCCCGGTCGATCATCGTGCGGACGGCGGTCTGAACCGGCTCGAGCGCCCGCTCGCCCGCACCAATATCAACGACCCCGCCGGTCAGCATTGCAAGTGCGCCAGCTTCCAGCTCCTTGCCGATGATCTGCTTGCGGAATGAGCGGACCGAGAGAACTTCACTTGTCCGGACATCGACCAGGCGAAGATCAATGCCGACGTCGATGGTGTAAGAGCCGGCCGACATCGCAAGGGCGCCGGACTTTGTGGAATCACCGCCCGCATAGGCGTCAACGCCGCTCGACTTGATGTTGGGATTGAACTCGGTGATGCCGCCGACAATATAGAGATCGGCCCCCTGTATCTGCCCCTGAGCCACAGGACGCAACACAGTCTCGGAGTCCTTGATAAGGCCGCTGCGGGCATAGTCCATGTCCACCTGCAGAACGCCCATGTCATAGCGCTCGATCAGGCGCATGCCCGCATCTGAAACGGCCGTGATGGCCATCAGCGTAGCGCCCTGTGTCACGCGCCGGCCGATGTAATAGTCATTCGCACCGGTCATGTCCGTGATATGACCCACGGCGATACGCGGGGCCGGATAGCTCTGCTGGCGGGCGTGGTCTGCAACACAACGCAGCGCCGGGGTGTAATCCGTGATGATTTCCGCGGTCGCCGGCCCCTGCAGCGGCTCGACGGCGAGAGGCCGGCCGCCTTCGCTGGCGCAGGCGCACGCTGCAAGAGCTGCAAGCAGACCTCCCATCATGCGGACAGCAGGCGTCTTCACCGACGGCCTCCGACAGCAAAGGAGGTCTGGTTGCCCTGGTTCACCTGGTTGATGACAATCGTTCCGCCATGGACATTTGAGATCTCAACATTGTTGCCGATGCTCGCCATGCTGAGCGTGGACGAGCGCAGGCTGGATGTACGCGAAAAACCGACGCCAGCGCTGTGGCCATAGGCAGGGCTCGAGGGGCTGGCCTTGGGACCCGAGAGGTCAACCATACGGCCGTTCACGACCAGGCGCGTTGCATTCTGATCGCGGGACGGCGGCGAGTAGGGCTCGGCATAACCCGCACCGCTCATGCCGTAGGGCTGGAGCATGCGATCAGGCTCGGCCATCGCGGCCGGGGCGAGCACAAGCCCCGCGAGGACGAGAACAGCCTTGGATGCAAATGATGTCTTCACTGGACACTCCCTGCGATAGACGAAGGGGAATGCAAGGCGGGCGCCAGAGGGCTAACATGGTGAACAGATAATGAAGACAGACTGACAGTTTTAACCGATCAGATGAAGCCGCCCGCACGGGGCTTGCCCGTGAAGACCCGCGAGGGGCCTGTGGCTGTATCAGCGTCTGAGACATGTGACGGCCGGGGCGAGGTATCGGGATCAGGATAAGCGCCGCTCGCACACCGGATCGTTCCATTCCGGGAACAGACACGCTCGCGCAATCCCTTGAAGCCTGGGACAAACACCCGGCCAGGTCCGGCCACCGCCTTCAGTCGGCCAGCTGAAGGCAGGCAAGCCGGCGAGGTCCGACCGAAATCCTCACAGGGCCGGCAGTTTCTGATCCGCCTCGCTGACAGACGCCTCGGTCTCTTCATCCGCGCCGATGAACCGGAATACGACCCGCGTACCGCATCCCTCAACTGTCTGGATCTCAACTGAAACGAGTCCTGTTTCCGACAGGCTGATCACTGATCGCAGGCCAAGCCCGCGCCCGAACGGACCCGTCTTGGTCGACAGACGGTGTGTCAGGGCGGCCGACAGGCGTTCTTCGGACATGCCCTCCCCGTCATCCTCAATTTCCACGATCCACTGGCAGTCGGGAAGATGCGGACCCAGGCGGCGAACACTCGCACCTGTCAGCGGCGGGGAAGGGCATGTGGCCAGCCGGACCCTGACGGCGCCCGATCCGGTGACCGCCTCGATGCCGTTCTTGATGACATTAAGAAAACTGCGGCCGGCCAGGATGTCATTGGCGAGAACCAGGGCCTCATCAGCTTCCCCGCTATAGTCGATACGAACCCTGTCAGGGGCCATCGAACGGGCGATGCTGATGGTTGCTGAGAGCAGGTCGGCGACATCGACGGTGCCCGGACTGATATCACTGCGGTCAGAGGGCGCGGTTGAACTGATAAGATCGAAAGCCTGTCCGGTCGCCTTCAGAACCGTATCAATGCGCGCCTCATTGGCTTCGCTATCCTCAGGGTTCTGGCGCATCAGACGCGAGACGCTGTCGATGGCGGCGATGAGATTGCCAAAATCATGTGCAAGTGAGGTGTGCAGAGAGAGAAGGACATCCGTGCGCTCGGCCCGCCTGAGCCTCGCCTCCAGCAGCCGGGTGCGCCTTTCCTGTTCACGCCGCTCAGAGATGTCCCGGGTCGCGCAGATGATGCCGCCATCCGGCAGAAGGGACAGAACCACTTCCTGATAGACATCCCTGCCGTTCCTGTGCCGGCCGACCGCCTCGCCGCGCCAGGAACCATGTGTCGCGAGGCGGGCGAACGCCTCGCGCTCAATGCGCATCGCCTCCCCAGGGGCATAGATGGTCCGCCAGCTGGCGCCCAGGAGTTCCTCCTCGGTGAAGCCAAACATGACGAGGTGAGCCTGGTTGAGGTAGATATAGCAGCCCTGTGGATCAGTGATCGCAAGCCCGTCGGTTGCAGCGTCGACTGCTGCGCGAAAGACGAGGGAGTCCCTCTCAGGCATCAGGACTTCTCTGGGCCAGACGTTTCATAGGCATGTCAGACTGGCAGATTTCTGACAGCCTGTCATTGCTTTCCGGCGTTTCAGCTGGCCGGAGCGGCCGGGGCGGCCCGCGGCGGAAGGCCTGCGGCGTCAGCCGGGGCGTTAACCAGACGCGGGCCGAGCATCGGGCGGTGTACCTGGACATGAGCCAGCTCAGGTCATGGCGTCGGCAAATTGTCGTGATAAGCTCACAACTTGCGGTCTGCGAACGGCAGGCCAGTCAGATACGGAGGAACACGCTGTCCAGAGGGGCTGTTCTCGTCGAGGATCACGATGTGTTTCGCTTCGGGCTCAAGGGCCTTCTGCGCGAGCACGCTTTGATTGATCGTTTCTGGGAAGCGCGCACGCTCGAAGACGGATTGTCTTCGGCGCGCGAACATACGCCCTCGCTTGTGAGCCTTGATCTGCAGCTGCCCGACGGGCGTGGCGAGCAGTCAGTCGCCATGATGCGCGCTGCTGCGCCTGAGGCGCGCATCGTCATTTTTTCGGCGGTGGAGGACACAACAACCATTCTCGCCTGCCTCGCCGCCGGAGCGCACGGCTATGTCCCCAAGCGGCTCGCTGCAAGCGAGGCCGGAGAAGCCGTGCGGCATGTCCTGGACGGCTGGATCTATGTGCCGGCAAGCCTGCACCATCAGCAGTCTGATGGCGCACCGCCGGCCGATCTTCTGCGCGAGCTCGCCAGCCTGTCTCCGCGTCTTCAGGATGTGGCGCGCCAGCTGTCGACCGGGGCGACAACCAAAATGATCGCCTTCCGGCTGGGTGTGTCCGAGGGCACCGTCAAGCTGCATCTCAGCGCCATCTATCGGGCCCTGGGCTGTCAGAACAGGGCCGGAGCGGTCGCTATTCTCAACCGGCTGCGCTCAGCCCTTCCCTGGCGCGATCCGAACGACCTTGCCGACAGATGACGGGGGACAGATGACGGCGGACAGGCGACCAGCGTCAGCCGCGCCGACGCGCACCCCTGTTCCCTTACGATACCGGCAAAACAGTCTATGACGTTTGGCCAGTCCGATTGACCATTCGGTTTATTGTCAGCGATCTGGCCGCCGGCATACGCGTGTGGGGTCTTGGCCGTTCCCCCAAACCCGCGGCCAATTCAGGTTAGGCCGCCCCGGCGAAAGTCGGGGCGTCCTTCTTCTGTCGAGGCCTAGCAGTTTTCCGGCGGCTGCGGGCTCTCCGGATCCGCTTCTCCTATGTGCAGGCGCCCGGCTCGTGGACGCACAGCAAACGGTGTGGCCTCAGGCGCCCTCAGGGCGCTGGACACACGGCCGCCCGGACGCGGCGCCAGACCCCGTCCCGGCGCACGGTTAGCGACCCCTCGGGCAAGCAACACGCCGCCGGGAAAAGACGCAGTATCAGAATGTCCCGGCGATGCGGATGAAGCCCCAGGGACCGCCGCGCGATTGGCTTTTCTGCCTGAGAGTGACCACGCCCGTCGAACGCGGCGCGTCGTAGACGATGCGGTCGCCCTGGAAAGCGGGCTCGAAAATATCGTTGAACCCTGCGCGTACATTGAGGCCGAACAGCTTCCGGGTCTCCACAAAGATGCTCAGATCGCCTTCGGTCCGGACGCGCTTGAAGGTCTCCTTGAGCCGGTAAGAGGTCGCCCCCCCGCTTCCGCCAAAGGAGAAGCCATAGCTGAACCCCAGATCCGGCAGATCCTGCCGGAATGCGACACGCCAGAACCGGTTGAAGTCATCTGAAAACGCCCGCGTGGCGCCCGTGACAGGATCTATCACCTCAGAATCGCCATTGGTCAGCTGAAGATCAAGGCGGCCGCCCGGCACGCCGAGGTTTTTAAGGGGCACGGCGGCCCTGAAACCGAGCGTCAGCTTGTCCCCTTCGCCGATATTGCCCGGTCCGTCAAAGGCCTGAAGAAGGGAAGCCCCCAGCGGAATGACGGGCGCCTGATCCTGGACATCGGTGACCTGTTCATAGGTGGCGATCAGGGTCAGTACGCCGTCGCCCCAGAATTTCTGTTCGAACTGCGTGTCGAGGGTCCACACTTTCTGCGGCTCGAGGCCGGCGTTACCGGCGGTGACCTGATCATTGATCACTTCAAGGGATGATACGAAGTCGTCGAAATCGAGCTGCGCCACGTCCCGCCTCAGCGACAGGCGCAGCTGCTGTGTCGGATTGGGCCGCCATGTCGCCGTCACGCCGGGCTTGGGATAGGTAAATTCCCGCTCGGCGAAGACGCTGTTTGTGCTGGACAGCCGGGCTTCCTGCTTGATCTGGGAATACTCAAACCTGAGACTGGGCTCGATCGTGAGTTCAGGAGAGATGCGCCAGATGTCAGATATCTGGGCCTCTCCCCGAAGCTCCTCGACAATGGTGTCTGAGCCAGGCGGGGTGACATCGGCCCCCGTATTGAGCGTCACGCGCCGAGCGCTGTCGAGGAAATTGTAGGCCCCCTCAAGAGAGACTTCGACCGTGTGATCCGAACCGATCGGCCAGCTGATCTGCCCGCGGACGATCGACTCGCCCTGTGATTCATCGGAGGTCACCCGGGTCGACCGGGTAAACGCCCCGAGGCCATTATAATAGTCATAGAGGTTGTTGCTCGCGGTCTCTGAGCGGCGATGAAGGGCGATAAGCTTGGCCTCGCCGCCGGCGAGGCCGAATGACACATCGCCGTTCAGGTCAAAACCATCGCGTGCAAAAGAGCTGTTCGTCGCCTCCAGACGTGACAGAGCGCCTGTAAAGGAGGGCGCATAGACCTCTGTGAAGGTGCTGCCCGTGTTGTCGGATGTGCTGTAGGAGCCGTTAAGGTTAAGCTTGCCCCAGTCCAGCGAACGCTTGAACTCGAAGGCCGGCTCGAGCGCCTCGCGCGTGTTGAGGAAGATGCCCGCCTGCTGCTCAAACAGGGCCCCCGACCCGTTGAAGGAATCCCTGCGGGTTTCTCCGCGCGGAGAGGAGGACGGCCCCCCTGACCGGCCGCTTGATCCTACCGCCCCCGCCTTCAGCGAAAGCGTCAGTGTTCCATCGAACGCCGGGAGTGTGGCTGACGCTTCGGCATCGGCAGTGATGCGGCCGCCATTATAATGGCGCGCCTGCACCTGCCAGTTACCGGTAATATTCACCTCCGCCGCCTTCAGTATAACGTTGGCGACCTTGGTCTGACCGCGCATGTCGAGTTTCGCTGACGCGCCGCTGACGATCTCAATCCGGAGAATGTTGGCCGCCGGAATGCGGCCAAGAAGGGTGCCGATCCGTTCCTTGCTGGCGGGCCGCGCACCGTTGACCAGCACATTGCCCGCCGCCCCGCCAAAGCCGCGGACCTGTTCGCCTTCATCAATGGCGAACCCCGGCAGCTGACGCACCATGTCTTCAGCTGTGGAGGGATTGAAGCGCGCAAAATAGGCCGGCTCAAAGACCTCGACCTGAGCTTCCGACGGAGCCGTCTGGGCCCCCGCATGGGCTGCACAGACAGCCGCAAGCCCGATAAGCCCTGAAAACCTGATAAGCATCTACAAAGGCCCTTTGCTGCGCCCGGAGATCAGCCGTAACGGAGGTTTCTGAGGAAAACACCCCCGGCCATATGACAACACCGCGATCGACCCGGTGACCCCGGCCCGGGCTCGCCCGCCCTGACCGTCCTCTCATCCGTCAGGAGATAAAGGGATCTGGAGGACGCCGTCCTGTCCGACACGGCCGGCTACTATCTACGGACGGGCGACCTCCTCAGACCAGTCTGATGGCAAGGAAGGCCGTCTCAAAAGCGCGCCGGCGCTGATCCGCCCTTAGCCGACCGCCGTAAAATCAGGCGCGGACAAAGTGGTGCGCCGCTCGCCGTCGGGTTGAAGGCTTTACATCAGGCCCCCAAGGCATGGTAGTACGCTTCATGACCACATCCGAAAAACTAAAGTCTCTGTCCATCGATCGCGCAGCTCCCGAGCCCGCCGGCAGCCCCTGGCGATGGCCGCTCATCATCGCCGGGATCGTGGCCATCCTTGCCCTTGGCTGGTTCTTTCTCGGCCGCGGCGGCCCCTCTGAGGCGCCCCCGACGACGCCTCCGGCTGCGACATCTCCGGCGCCGGCCCCGGCAGCCGCCGCAGGCGCCCGTGCGCGCGGCGGCCTCGTCGCCTCCGGCTATGTGGTCGCAAGACGGGCCGCCACCGTCTCGGTGGATATCACCGGCCGGCTGACCGAGGTGCTCTTTGAGGAGGGCGCGGTTGTTGAAAAGGGGCAGGTGCTCGCGCGGCTGGATGACCGCCTTGCCCGCTTTGACCTGCAGCTCGCCCAGAGCCGCCTCGATGCGGCCAGCGCCAGCATTTCCTCGCTCAAGGCCCAGATGGATGAGGCTGAAGCGCAGCGCCAGCGCGCAGATAAGCTTTTGCAGACCGGAGCCGTCTCCACGGCCTTCTTTGAAGCCGCCGTGTCACGCATCTCCTCGCTCACGGCCCAGTACGAGGCCGCCACGGCTGACGCCCGCCTTGCACGCACCGCTCTTGATCGCCAGCGTGAGTTTGTTGATCGCCACATTATCCGCTCCCCGTTCGCTGGGGTGATCATCGCCAAGAACGCCCAGGCCGGGGAAATCCTCTCGCCGGCCGCGGGCGGCGGCGAGTTCACCCGAACCGGCGTTGCAACGCTTGTTGACATGGCGAGCCTGGAGGTCGAAGTTGACGTTAACGAGGGCCAGATTGCCGATGTAAGCGCCGGCCAGTCGGCGACCATCGTTCTTGACGCCTACCCTGACTGGACGATCGCCGGAGAAGTTATCGCCATCATTCCCACGGCGAACCGTGACCGGGCGACCATCCAGGTCCGCGTTGGCTTTAAGGAGCGTGATGAGCGTGTGCTGCCCCAGATGGCTGCGAAAGTGACGTTCGACAGATCGGCCGGACAGGCCGCCACGGAGCAACCCGGGTGACATCGGACAGCGACCTCATCGTCCTTCGCAATATCGCCAAATCCTATCGGCGCGGTGAGGAAACGATCAGCATCTTCACTGATCTGAACCTGTCGATACCGGCCGGCGACTTCGTCGCCGTCATGGGGCCATCCGGATCGGGCAAGACGACCCTCCTCAACCTGCTTGGCGGGCTCGATCGGCCGACCAGCGGGTCGATCATGTTTGACGGGGCTCCGATAGAGAAACTGTCGGAAAGCCAGCTGTCCGCCTGGCGCGCTGCAAATGTCGGCTTTATCTTTCAGTTCTACAATCTGATGCCAACGATGTCGGCGGCCCGCAATGTGGAACTGCCGCTGCTCCTCACCCGGCTCAGCGCGGCTGAGCGCCGGCGGCGGGTCAAGACGGCCCTTGAGATCGTCGGCCTCGACAACCGCGCCCGGCACCGGCCGAAAGAGCTGTCGGGCGGCCAGCAGCAGCGCGTCGCCATCGCGCGTGCTATTGTTGCTGACCCCAAGCTGATCCTTGCCGACGAGCCGACAGGCGATCTCGACCGCACGACGGCGGTCGAGATCCTGGAAATGCTACAGCTGCTGAACCGCGAGCTTGGCAAAACCATTGTGATGGTCACCCACGATCCGGCCGCGGCGAAGTATGCGCGCCGCGAACTGCATCTGGACAAGGGCGCCTTTGAGGAACGCCTGACATGAGCGATCTGCGCCTCATCCTCTCGGGGCTTGGACGCAAACCCCTTCGGACAGGCCTTCTGGTTTTTGCGATCTTCATCGCTTTTCTGATTTACGGCGTTCTGGCCGCCTTCCAGTCGTCGCTGGAAAATGCAGCCGGCCCGTCCTCCAGCAATCGTCTCGTCGTCGCCAACCGTATTAATTTCACCCAGCCGCTCCCGCTGGCGTATGTCAGCCGCATCCAGAACATCGAGGGCGTGGCCGACGTCAGCTATTCCAACTGGGTGGGCGGCTACTATCAGGAACCGCGGAATTTCCTGCTGACCTTCGCCGTCGAACCGGAAAGCTACACCCGGATCTACAGTGAATATGTCATGCCGGAAGACCAGAAGCAGGACTTCATCGCCAATCGCGATGGGCTGATGGTGGGCCGTGCGGTTGCCGAACAGTATGGCTGGCAGGTCGGCCAGCAGATACCTCTCTCGTCCAACATCTGGCGGCGGCGCGATGGCAGTTCGGTCTGGCCGGTCGTCATCCGGGCCATATATGACGGCAAGGACGCCAACACCTCAACCGGTTCGGTATTCATGCATTTTGAGTACCTCGATGAGGGTCGGGCGTTTGCAAATGACACGGTCGGCATCATTCAGATTGTCACGAATGACGCTCAGCAGAATGATGCTGTGGGAGCGCGCGTCGACCAGCAGTTCGCAAACTCCCGGGCTGAGACGGAGACCCTTTCCGAGCAGGCCTTCAACGCGGCCTTTATCGACCAGCAGGGCAATATCGGGCTCATCATACTGGGTGTGACGGGCGCAGCTTTTGTCACCATTCTGCTGATCGTTGGCAATGCAATGGCCGGGGCCATCCGGGAACGAACCGGCGAAATCGCCGTCATGAAAACGCTCGGCTTCACCGCAGGCCGGATCGGCCGCATCGTCATCGGCGAAACCCTGCTGCTGGCGCTTCTGGGCGGCCTTATGGGGCTTGCTCTTGCGAACGTGCTGAGCAACACGCTGAGCACGGTGCCGGCCCTGAACCAGTTTTTCGGGGGCATGCGCGTCACCCCGGAGATCGCTCTGTCTGCCGTGGGCTTCATGACAGCTCTCGGGTTTATCACCGGGGCCGTTCCGGCTTTCAACGCAATGCGCGTGAATGTCATCACAGCCTTCCGGAGGATCTAGACCATGACCTCCCTGTTCCGTCAGACTGCAGCCGTTGTGATGATGACCATAGCCGGCCTGCCCAGCCGGTTCTGGGCGTCGGTCACCACTATCTTCTCGATCGGCCTTGTTGTTGCGACCCTGCTGGCGTTTCTGGCTATGTCCAACGGTTTTGCCCGAACGGTGGCCGGAACCGGATCGGACGACATCGCCATGATACTCGGGACCGGATCAGAAGCCGAACTGAACTCCACCATGTCCTCGCAGGCCGTTCGCCTGCTCGAAGAAGCGCCCGGCATAGCACGCGATGCATCGGGACGGCCGATAACCTCCCCCGAACTCTATGTCGTGGTGGGGGCCAACCGCCGGGCGGGAGGCGGGGAAGCCAATGTGTCCCTGCGGGGCGTAACCTCGCGGGCGCCGGAGCTGCGCCCGGGCTTCCGTCTCAGCGCCGGACGCATGCTGGAGCCGGGTACAAACGAGATGATCGTCGGCGCCGGCGTCGTGCGCGAGTTCAAGGGCTTCGACCTCAACTCCGAACTGAAGCTGGGCGGAGCGGCATGGAAAGTGGTCGGCGTATTTGAGGTGCCCGGAACGGTTTTTGACAGCGAGATCTGGGCTGATCTGCCTGTGGTCCAGAGCCTGTTCAACCGCGGCCCGTCCGTTCAGGCCCTGCGCGCGCGACTTGAAAACACCGCGGCTCTGGCGGATGTGAAAGCCTTTGTCGCCTCTGAACCGCGCCTGCAGGTCGACGTCAAAACCGAAAAGGAGCATTTCGCCAGCGAGGCGGAGTCGCTCCAGTATCTTGTCTACTTCGGCTGGGCGCTGTCGATCACCCTTGGCTTTGGCGCTCTGGCTGGCGCGCTCAACACCATGTACGCCGCCGTTGAAGCGCGCAGCAAGGAGCTTGCAACGCTGCGGGCGATTGGTTTTGGGGGCTTTCCGGCTTTCGTCGGGGCGCTGTGCGAGTCAATTGTTCTGGCTGTTGGCGGAGGCCTTGTTGGCGCGGGTGCAGCCTATCTCATTTTCAACGGCCTGACAGCCTCGACACTGGGAGGTGGCTTCACGCAGGTCGTGTTTGACTTCAATATCGGGCCCGCTCAGGTCATTGCAGGCGTACAGCTGGCGCTTGTGCTGGGGCTGGCCGGCGGCATCTTCCCTGCCCTGAGAGCCGCACGCACGCCGCTTCTGAAGCTGGGAGCTGACTGAAGGCTTCAGCCCTGAGAAGGAACGGGTTGAGAAAGACCGGGCTGCACGCAGAGGCGCCAGCCTTGCGCGCAGCTGGTCGCATGCCCGGCGCTCTCAGCCGCCATCTTTCAGCCCGCCGGTGGCCGGGTCAGTTGTAACAACCGGAAGTCCGGCCGCTTTCCAGGCGAGAAGGCCTCCCGCCATATGGCTGCGCAGTCTTATTCCCGCAGCGCCTGCCTTGTTCCAGGCGGCTTCGGAGCGCTTTCCGGAGCCACAGTGAAGCACAACCTGTTTGCCCTCCTCATCCGGAAGCCCGGCAGGGTCGAAGGTTGAAAGAGGATAAAGCAGGGCGCCGTGAATGCGCTCGGAAGCGTATTCGCTGGGTTCGCGAACGTCGATGAGGATGACGCGGCCAGCTTTCATAGCTTCATGGATGTCAGACGGTGTCTCGGTGGGAGCTTTCACAGGCTGGAGCATGTCAGTGTCCTCGTCGGATCTGGACGACATTGATAAAAATGACTGCTGGCGACAGGGGGGCGTTTGATTTCCCTCAATCCTGACTGAGGCCATCGGGTGATAATGGGCTGCGGATGTGTCTCTGCCTGTTTTCTCATGGGGGCGGATATGAATGTTTTATCAAAGCGTCGGATGCGGTCCCTGAAGGTTCGGATGTCGGATGCGAGCGTCGGCGGGACAGGCGCCGCAGGCGGTCCGGCCGCCTGCCAGGGTATGACTTACACGGTGATCACGTGACCGCCGCAGAGCACTGCTCCGGAAGGCGGCCGCCTTCCTTAAATCGCTCAGCCACGACCTGAGAGGAGAATGGAATGAACCCCGTTCCGTCCTACCAGACGGTCTGCCTTGCATGCGGATCTGTGAACCGGGTGGACAATGACCGGCCGGCGGCGGCGGCCAGATGCGGGCGCTGTAAGACATCTCTTGGTCTGGATGACGCCAGTGAACTTGATGACCTGCAGCTGAGCAGGCTTCTGGAGTGGTCGCAGGGCCTGGTGCTCCTGGATGTCTGGGCGCCCTGGTGCGGTCCCTGCCGGGCCATGGCCCCTAACTTTGCCTCGGCGGCGCGGGCGCTCGCAGGAGAGGCCAGGCTGGTGAAGCTCAACGCCGACACCAGCCAGATGGTACGCCGCCTCGGCGTGTCGGGTATTCCCGCGCTGTTGCTTTTCCGCGATGGGCGTATCATCGAGCGCAAAGCGGGCCTGATGTCCGCCCAGATGCTGGCGCAATGGGTGCGCGGACATTCGAGCGCCGCCGCCGCCAGCTGATGTAACGACGGATTGGTCCCCGGAACGCTGTCATCGTCTGCCGGGACAGGGATGATGCGCCGCCGGCTTTCACCGTTCAGGGCCCAAACGGCGCAACGCCGCAAGACGTCCGTCTGTCCGGGTCGGTCATGAAGATCGCATATACCGTCTGATCAGTGATCAGGACCGCCATAGAGGTCGCACGGGGCGCCGATCAGCCGCTCAGCCATCGGATCAGACAGCCGGGATCAGATTGTCTGCGTATCGCGTGGCGTGGCGAGGAGACCGTCGGCCCTGAGCTTGCCAGGATGCCGGGACCGGGCGACTGAGTCAGACCGACATCCCGCGGCTGAGACGATACAGGACCGTCAGGCGCTGACCGTGCGCCAGCAGCTTCGGGAGCTGTGCAGCTTCGGCCGCCTTCGATATACGCTCCCGGACGGCGCGGGATCGGGCGTTTTCCTATTGCTGGCTGAGGGTGCGCAGAGAGCCTCCGTCTGATGCGTGTGCTGTTCCGGCAATTCCTGAATGAACGGCGAGCCGATCAGCAGTGACGCCCTGCCCTGCGCCGCGGGACGTGTTGACCTGATAACCAGACGCCGACAGTTCGAGAGCGAGCGCTCCTCGGGGGGCGAAGGTGTCATAGCCGGCCCTGCAGGAGCATGAATTGACATTATTGGTGCCAATAGTTAGGCGACATCAGAGGCATCAGCCGCCGCCAGCCGCAAACGCTCCGGAGACCATGCGATGAAACTTCTGCGGACGCCCGAGGACCGCTTCAGCGCCCTTTGCGGATATCCATGGGCCCCGCATTATCTGGACATCACAGATGAAGACGGAACGCCCATGCGCGTTCACTACATCGATGAGGGGCCGCGTGGGGCAGATCCGATCCTGCTCCTGCACGGCAATCCCACCTGGTCCTACCTCTACCGCAAAATGATCCCGGGCCTTCTGAAGACAGGTCGCAGGATCATCGCGCTCGATCTTCCGGGAACCGGCAGGTCCGACAAGCCCGCCGAGCGATCGGACTATACTCTCGCACGGCATTATGACTGGGCCGGGAAATGGTTCACAGCCCTTGGCCTCAACGATGTCACGCTGTTCTGTCAGGACTGGGGCGGGACAATCGGCCTCTTCCTGGTTTCAGAATTCCCGGAACGCTTCGCACGGGTCGTGGCCTCGAACACCGGCGTGCCGACCGGCGAGGGAGAAAGCGACTTCATGAAGATGTGGGTGGGCATGATGGCGGCAGCCACAGAGTTCCCCTGGGCTGTACTTGAATCGGGCATGGTCACGAAGCTTTCACCTGACGAGCTGGCCAGCTATCGGGCGCCCTATCCGACAAGCGCCTATGAAAGCTGCCTGCTGACATGGCCAGGCCTCATCACAGTCCAGCCCGACAATCCTGGCCTGCCGCTCAACCTGGCTGTCTGGAAGCGACTTCAGTCGTTCGACAAGCCATTTCTGACGCTGTTCGGCGAGCTGGACCCGGTCGGACGCGGCTGGGAAAAGCGCGCTCAGGCCAACATTCCGGGAGCCAGAGGCCAGGATCACCAGCTGATCGCCAACGCGCATCACTTCATTCAGGAAGACGCCGCCGAGGAGCTGGTCATCCGTATCACACGCTTCCTTGACGTGGCCCGCCCGTCATCTGTCTAGCACCCTCCAGCCAGCGTACAGAAGCATGACAAGGACCGCTTCGATGGCGATGGGTGGGACCATGTCTGCTGAATAGCCGCTGGCCACAACCGTAACGACGCGTCCGGCCAGAGCCAGTCCGATCAGAAGGAGCGGAGCGACCAGCAGGTCCCCTCGCCCCCGGACGGCGGCCATCAGGGCCAGCACGCCGCCTGCTGCAAAGAAGCCGCCCATATCAGCCCGCAGCGTCGCAAGCCCCAGCGGCCCTGTCGGGCTGAGACCCAGCTGACCAGCGGCCTCCCCCGGCGCCAGCCACAGTCGCACTGCGACCAGGATGCCCAGCACGCCGGCAAGGCCGATGGCTGCGCGTAGAACCTGTCTCATCTGTCTGGTCCCTTCACTCTGATGATCACGCAGCTGCAGGCGCGAGAATGACCTGCATCATCCTGTCGGCAACCCTCGCGCCGTCATTCTGGTTCTGCCCCGTGACGAGGCGTCCATCAGCGACGACATGGCTTGCAAAGATATCGGGGAAGGTCGTTCTCCCCTCATAGGCGGCTCCTGCAGCGCGCAGCTCCCGTTCGGGATGACGGGGCGTATGGCTGACGCCCAGCTCCTGCACCTGCTTGTCGCTGACTGCGGTGAGACGCCGGCCTCTGACCAGCGGCTGGTCGCCACCGCGCCTTGCGGCCAGTAGGCCCAGCGGTCCGTGACACACGCCGCCTATCACGGCGCCGGCGTCAGCGGCCTGAAGGAGAAGCCGGCCAAGATCTTCACTCTGTTCAAAATCATAGGCGGCGCCCCACCCTCCGGCAAGGAAGACAGCGTCGTAACGGGCGCCGTCAACCGTGCTGACAGGAAGGGAGGCGCAAACCTTGCCTCTGAAGGCCTCGTCTTTCAGATATCGACGATCAGAGGAGGACCGCACCGGCCAGCGCAGAGACATCGGCTCGATGGGTACGACGCCGCCCCGGATGCTCGCGATATCCACCTGCATGCCGGCATCCAGAAATGCATAGTAGGGCGCCGTCATCTCGGTGGCGAAAACGCCGGTTTCTGGGCCTCCGGGTCCCAGACGATCATGGCTGGTCGTTATGAGGAGAGCGCGCCTGTCCGGGAGGCTGCGCCGGGGGGCCTGAAAATGGCGATGCAGGCCAAGAGCCCGCAGAACCGCCGGAACGCCGATACGCACCATTGCGATGATCAGGCCGAAGGCGAGCAGAAGCGCAAGGGCGGTGAGAATAACCGGGGTCAGGACAGGCTCCCTAAATTGACAGTCTTTATGCCATAATATCCCATGATCGTCCCCTCACAACCGCCCCGGCAGGACAATGCATTCCTTACTCAGACTGGCCTGTCTTCTCCTTCCCCTGCTTGCAGGTCCGTCGCCCGGCCTCGCCCAGGAGCCGGCGGAGCGCCGTAGGCCTCCCAATATCATCCTGATACTCGCAGACGACGCGGCTTTCATGGACTTCGGGGCGTTTGGCGGGGAAGCGAAGACGCCTGTGATCGACAGGTTGTCTGCAGCCGGCGCGATGCTGACAAATTATCACACCTCCCCGCTATGCTCACCATCGCGTGCAATGCTGCTGACAGGCATGGACGCTCACCTGACAGGCGTATCGACGATTGAGGAAGTGCTTCCCCCCGAACTCAAGGACAAACCCGGCTACACGCTCAGCCTCGAACCCGGCGTCCTCACCCTGGCGGACCGGCTGAAGGCGGCTGGCTATCGCACCCTGATGACAGGCAAGTGGCATCTTGGACATGATGAGGGCGAGCTGCCCAATCATCACGGATTTGACCGCTCGCTGGCTCTGGACGCCTCGGGCGCCGATAACTGGACGGCGAAATCGTACATGCCGTATTACAACCATGCGCCATGGTTCGAGGATGGCCGCCCGGCGAAGCTGCCGGAGCGCTTCTATTCTTCCGAGTTTCTGGTCGACCGCCTGATCGACTATATCGATGAAGCCGACACAGGCCAGCCTTTCTTCGGCTATCTCGCCTTTCAGGCGGTCCACATCCCGGTTCAGGCGCCGCGCGCGTTTTCGGACCGCTACCGTGGACAATTCGACGCCGGATGGGAGACGGTGCGCAGCATGCGCTGGCGGCGCGCGATCGAGGCAGGCATTATCCCACCAGACGCCCCGTTCGCAGGCCTGCCCCCCGGCTCGCGCGCCTGGTCGTCCCTGTCAGAGGAAGACCGCGCCAGATATGCGCGCGCCATGGAAGTCTACTCGGGCATGATCGAGGCCATGGACTTTCATATCGGTCGCCTTGTGGACCATATCGAGGCGCGAGGAGAACTCGCAAACACGATCTTTGTGATCACCTCAGATAACGGTCCTGAACCCAGCGATCCTGTGCATGAGCCTTGGATGGATGTCTGGATGGCCTTCAATGGTTACCAGTGGTCGCTTCAGACGATGGGCGATGCCGGAAGCCTGGGCTTTATTGGCCCGGAATGGGCGGCCGCGATTTCTGCGCCGGGCTCCTTCTACAAGTTCTATGCATCCGAAGGCGGCATTCGTGTCCCGCTGGTGATCAAAGGTCCCGGCGTCAGAACCGGAGTGCGCACAGCGGCCCTCAGCTTTGTGAGCGATGTTACGCCTACCCTGCTCGAACTCGCAGGCGTTCCGCTCATCAGTGTCGCAGGCGACAGGCCTGTGACGGGACGCAGCCTTGTTCCCCTGCTCGCCGGGACAGCTGATCGCGTTTATGGACCCGAGGACGCCATCGGTCTTGAAGTGTCAGGCAATGCCGCCCTGCTACGGGACCGATGGAAGCTCGTCCGGAACATGCCGCCCGTCGGGGATGGGCGGTGGCGATTATATGATCTCCAGCGCGACCCCGCAGAGACCAATGACCTTTCAGCCGTCAGCCCCGCGCTCTTTGACTCTCTCCTGGCTGACTACACAGCCTATGAACGCAGATCAGGGGTTCTGGCCCTGCCGCCCGGGTATGAGGCTGAGCGCCAGGTCCGCCGCAATGCGCTGGGCCGACAGCTGTCGTTTATGGCCGCGCCGCTGGCCGCCGCCGCCGCCGGTCTTCTGGCGCTGTGCACTTTTATCTATCTGATGATAAAGTCTCGCCGCAGACAAACATCCCTCTGAGGACCGCCGGAACGGCGCCCGTCGCAGCCGCTGCGGACGCAACCTGCCCTCTGCCCGGGCCGTGTCCCGACCGCCGCGCCGCCGCCAGAAAAGGCGCCGGCTTGCGCGTGAAGACGGACTGGCGCTCACAGACATGATAGCGCACACTCACCCCCGCAGCGCGGCAGGCAAGCAGAGGAAAAAGACATGACTGATCTGGTGCAGATCACCGACACCGGCCACGTCAGAACGATCCGGCTCAACCGGCCGCATGTTAAAAATGCTCTCACCGATGAGCTGGCCTGGTCGGTCATTTCCGCTGTCGATGCAGCCGCACAGGATGACAGCATCTGGGTGATCGCCATAACCGGATCCGGCGACGCCTTCTGCGCAGGCCTCGACCTGACCATGCAGGATCGCACATCACCCTTCTCACCCCAGAATGCGCAGCTTGATGATCTGAACTGGGTCGGTCACTTCCTGCTCTCCATCCGGCGCCGCTGCGACAAACCGGTCGTCGGCGGCGTCAATGGGGTCGCCGTCGGAGCGGGTCTGGGTCTTGCGATGGCGTGCGATGTGCGCCTGGTCGCCAGAAGCGCGCGGCTGATGGCCGGTTACACGCGTATCGGCGGTTCGCCGGACGGAGGTCTTACCATAACCCTGCCCCAGGCTATGGGCTATGAGCGCGCCATGCGCTTCATGATGGAAAACCGCACCGTCATGGGTGAGGAGGCGGTGGCGATCGGCATGGCAGGAGAAGTCGTAGCGGATGACAGCTTCGCCCAGCGCCTCGAGGCTTACTGTCAGGACCTGTGTCGGTGGTCGCCCATCACGCTGCGGCTTCTCAAGCGCGGCATGGTGAAGTCGATGGAGTCAACGGACATGGAACAGCAGCTGCGCTACGAGCTCGCCAACATCCGTCGCGCCTTCGCCAGCGAAGATGCAAAGGAGGCCCGGCAGGCTTTTCTGGAAAAGCGCCAGCCCGTCTTCAGGGGGCTCTAGCCGTCCGGCGCAGGGACTGGTTGACGGCGGGAGATTTTGACACCTTTAATGTCATTTCCTGTCCTGTGGTCGCCGATCGCCGCAGGTCAACTGCGGGGAGACTGCTCATGGCCGAACCGTCTGCGCATGCGCCAGCAGAGCCGCTGGAGCTGATGGGGGCGGCCGGGTCGCCCTACACCCGGAAAATGCTGGCGCTCCTGCGTTACCGGCGGATCCCTTATGCAATCCACTGGGCCAGCCACCGCAACCCTCCCGCCGGCTACCCCGAGCCTCCCGTCAAACTGCTGCCGACGGTCTATTTTCCGACGCCCGACGGCGCAACGGAGGCGGTTGTGGATTCAACGCCGATCATACGCAGGCTCGAAAAAGAGCGACCGGGACGCTCGGTCCTGCCAGAGGACCCCGTCATCGCCTTCCTCAACGACCTGGTTGAGGACTACGCGGATGAGTGGCTGACCAAGTGCATGTTTCATTTCCGGTGGGCGCACGGCCCCGACATCGCAAATGCGGGTCCGATGCTGATATTCTGGAATGACCCGCGCCTTCCCGACAGCGAGGCGGGCGCCGCAGCAGACTTCATATCCAGGCGCCAGATCGATCGTCTTTATGTTGTCGGCTCCAGCGCTGTCACGGCTGAAACGATAGAGGCCAGCTATGAGCGCATCGTTCTGGCTCTCGATGGCGTGATTCAGACGAACGGCTATATGTTTGGCGCCCGCCCCTCGTCGGCGGATTTCGCCCTCTACGGACAACTCACGCAGCTTGCCATCATCGAGCCGACATCAGCCGCCATCACCGCCCGTCTGTCGCGGCGCGTGCGCGCCTGGCTTGACCGCGTGGAAGATCTCTCAGGGCTGGCGCCGGGCCCAGGGGACTGGCTGTCCCGGGAGACGGCGGCGGAGCGGGCCATGCCGGTGCTCACGGAAATTGGCCGCGTCTATGTTCCCTTCCTTCTTGCCAACGCCGGGGCGGTCATGACGGGCGCCGCCCGTGTGGACGCCCTCATCGACGGCCGGCCCTGGACCCAGCCCAGCTTCCCCTATCAGGCCAAATGCCTGGGATGGATACGCGAGACTTATCTCGGCCTGAGCGCGCAGGACCGCTCAGCCGTCCGGCAATCTCTGGCGCAATCGGGCTGTGAGGCGCTGCTCGCCGGCCTCTGAACGGATGAGGGACACGCATGCTGAAAAAGATCCTGATCGCTCTGCTGGTTGTCGCAGTCATCGGCGGGGGCCTCGCATGGCTGAACCGGAAATCGATCATTCTGTTTGTTGTCAGCAATACCGGTAAACAGGTCGTCGGCCCGAACATTCCGATTGCCTGGCGGGAAGGACCCGCAGCGGCCGCCGCCCCTCCGGAGAACCGGCCGCCGAACATCATCCTCATACTCGCGGACGATCTGGGATTTAACGATATCTCGACCTTCGGGGGCGGTGTCGCCGGTGGCCGCGTACCGACACCTAACATCGACAGGCTGGCGGCTGGCGGCGCCGTCTTTACACAGGCCTACGCCGGCACGGCCACCTGCGCGCCATCGCGGGCGATGATCATGACAGGCCGATATCCCACGCGAACCGGTTTCGAGTTTACCCCGACGCCTGATGGCATGGGCGCAGTTCTCGCCATGCTCGATGATCCCTCAGCAACCGGCCTGCCTGCAGTCATCTACAACAGCGCAGAAGCTCAGAAAGCTCCGACCTATACGCTGCAGGGGCTTCCAGGATCGGAGGTGACGATCGCCGAGGTCCTGAAGGATGCGGGGTATCATACCGTGCATATCGGAAAGTGGCACACCGGGGCCGGGCCTGAGTTCGGCCCCAACGCTCAGGGGTTCGATGAAGCCCTCGTCATGGCGTCAGGCCTGCACCTGCCCGAAGACCACCCCGACGTGGTCAACGCCCGCGCGCCGTTCGATCCCATCGACGCTTTTCTCTGGGCCCGCATGCAGTATGCCGCCTCATTCAATGGCGGCGCCTGGTTTGAGCCCGGCGGCTATCTGGCGGACTACTGGACAGAGGAGGCCGTGAAGGTCATCAGGGGTAACCGGAACCAGCCATTTTTTCTCAATCTCGCCCACTGGGGCGTGCACTCACCCCTGCAGGCCCTCCGCGCGGATTATGAAGCGGTAGGTGATGTCGGGCCGGAGCGTCTTCGTGTTTACGCAGCTATGGTCAGATCCATAGACCGGAGCGTCGGACGGATTCTCGATACCCTCGAAGCCGAGGGGCTCGCACAGAACACGCTCATCGTGTTCACAAGCGACAATGGCGGGGCCGGCTATATCGGCCTTGAGGATCTCAACGCACCCTTCCGGGGCTGGAAGATGACACTTTTCGAAGGCGGCATACGGGTGCCGATGTTCATCCGCTGGCCGGCGCGCATCCTTCCAGGTACGCAAATGAATGCGCCCGTCGCCCATATTGATCTGATGCCAACCTTTGCGGCTGCGAGCGGCGGCAGGCTTCCCTCAGGGGTCGTGATCGATGGCGTTGATCTCCTCCCCTTCGCCGAAAAGAAAGCCCCGCCCGGATCCGCACCGCATGACGCCATCTTCTGGCAGAGCGCTTACTACAGGGCCGTTCGCCAGGGTGACTGGAAGATGCAGGTCTCGGAAAGACCGGCGAAAACATGGCTGTTCAATCTCGCAGACGATCCGACAGAAAAGGTCGATCTCGCCAGCATCAATCCGCAGAAGGTCGC
>Ga0169931_10002725_pt1 | contig 28519 bp, 30 predicted proteins | sample Kivu_15m_20L_FD_129675 | JGI IMG/M metagenome (GOLD analysis project Ga0169931, IMG submission 129675) | Freshwater microbial communities from Lake Kivu, Western Province, Rwanda to study Microbial Dark Matter (Phase II) - Kivu_15m_20L... | ecosystem: Environmental > Aquatic > Freshwater > Lake...
CCCTTCAACCCGGCGCGCGGTGCGCGCCGAAGTCGGGTTGCCACCGGCGGACTCACGTCGCGCCGCTCGCCGATAATGTACTTATGTGCGCTTGTGGTCCGAAAGTCAAACGACCCGCGCGGAATATTCGCGCCTCACCCGCGGCCGACGAGCGGCATCGCGGTCGCCATCACGGTCATGAACAGCACGTTCGCGTCGAGCGGCAGGTTCGCCATGTAGAGCACGGCCCGCGCGACGTGTTCCACGTCCATGCGCGGTTCCGGCATCACGGTGCCGTTCGCCTGCGGCACGCCGTCGGTCATGCGGGCCGTCATGTCGGTCGCGGCGTTGCCGATGTCGATTTGCCCGCACGCGATGTCGTACTTGCGGCCGTCGAGCGCGGTCGATTTCGTGAGTCCGGTGATCGCGTGCTTCGTCGCGGTGTAAGGTGCGGAGTTCGGCCGCGGCGCGGTCGCGGAGATGGAACCGTTGTTGACGATGCGCCCGCCGCGCGGGGCTTGTGCTTTCATCAGCCGAAACGCTTCCTGCGTGCAGAGGAACGGCCCGGTGAGGTTGGTATCGACGACCGTGCGCCACTGCTCGAAGGTGAGGTCTTCGAGCGGAATCGCGGGCGCACCGGTGCCCGCGTTGTTGAACAGAAAGTCGAGCCGCCCGAACTCGGCCCGAACGCGCTCGAAAAGCGCCTGCACGGACGCCGGGTTCGTCACGTCGCACGGCACCGCGACAGCCGGCAGGCCCGGCGCGAGCGCGACGGTTTCGGCGAGCTTCTCCGCGCGCCGGCCCGCGAGCGCGACGCGCCACCCGTCGCGCAGCAGCGCGAGCGCGACGGCGCGCCCGATCCCCGACCCGGCCCCGGTCACGAGTGCGATTTTCCAGTTGGTCATAGGTGCTCGCAGTTGTGGTTGAATGTTCGTTACGCGCCGTCGAGCCAGACGTGCCGGTTCGGTGGGTCGAGTTGCAGAGCGACCGGGTTGTCGCTCAGCGCGCGCAGCCCGAGGAGTGGGACGCGCGGACCGGTGAGCGTGCGCGTTGCGGTGACGCCGACGCACTCGCCGTTGCCGAACACCGCGATTCCGCGATTCAGTTCCAAACGGTACGGTGGCATGATCGGGTCGAACACGTCGCGCCACCCGTATTGATTCGGGTACACCCACAAATTCGCGCGCCGGTGCGGAACCGGCACATTCTGGTACAGCAGTTCGGGACCGGGTTCGATGAGCAAACTCGACCACTCGATTCCGGCCCACTCGCGGAGTTGCGCGGGTGTGATTGCAAACGTTCCACTGAACCCGGTATCGAGAACCGCGGGGAACCGGCGCGCGTTCGGAGCAGGGGCGGACTCGGCGGGGCGTGCGACGCTCACCCAGAGCGCGATCTGAAACGGCACCACATCGACGGTGCGCCCGCCGAATGCGATTGTGGTGCGGTGATCGAAGTAGGGCAGCGCACGAAGGACGGGCGGCATCGGCGCTCACCGGGGGGAGTATGCGACCGGGCCACCTTCGTCCGGCGCGACGAATCGGACGACGAACTCGTCTTCGGCAAAGCCCTGTGCGAGGAGCGCGAGATACAGCGGCGCTTGGCGCGCGGCGCACCCGCGGCGCTCGCCGTTCGCGTAGGCCACCCACTGCCCCGCGTGCGATTGAAGCAAATCCGGCAAGTCGCGCGCGAACGCGCGGGCCGAGACTTCCGCGCCGGTCTCGGTCGGCGCGCTCGGTGCGACAGGCGCGGGCAGGGTGTTTGGCGTTCGGATCGCGCTCATGGTTCGCCTCCGCGGGTGCTCCATTCTAACACAGCGCAGCGTCACTTCGCCTTCAGGTGTTTGTCGAAGAACGCGAACAGCGCCTTCTCCGCGGTCTCCGCGTCCTTGCCCTTGAACCCGTGGCCCGCGCCTTCGAGTTTCAGCAGTTCCGTTTGCACGCTCGCGGCCTTCAGTTTGTCGTGAATCCACTCGGCCTGTTCGACGTGAACGTACTTGTCTTCGGTGCCGTGGACGAACAGCGTCGGGGCGGCGTTCGGCGTCACCCAGTACAGCGGGCTGGCCTTGATGTGCAGCGCGCGGGCCTTCTCCAAGTTGCCGCCGAGGAACAGCGGCAGCACCTCTGCCGCGTCCACGCTCTTCCCGTACGACTTGGTGAAGTCGCTCGGCCCGTACACGTTCACCACGCACTTCACCTTGCTCGACTGCTCCGCGTGCCCGCCGGTGCCTTCAAACTCCTTCACGTCGCCCGTTACGCCGAGGAACTGCGCGAGGTGCCCGCCTGCGGAACCGCCGGTGGTGCCGATGCGGTCCGGGTCGATGTGGTACTTCTTCGCGTGCGCGCGGAGCCAGCGCACCGCGGCCTTCGTGTCGTGAATTGCGGCGGGGAACGGATACTTCGGCGCGAGCCGGTAGCTCACCGTGACAGCCACATACCCGCGCTCGGCGAGCTTGATGGTGAGTGCGTCGTAGCTCTCGCGCTTACCGGCACGGAACCCGCCGCCGTGGATGCACACGACCGCGGGGAACGGCCCGTCGCCCTTCGGCCGCGCCATGTTCAGCTTGAGGTGCTGATCGTCCGGGTTTGTGTACTCGATCCCGGTCTCGAACGTGACGCCATCGGGAATCGCCGGTTGCTTCTGCCCGCTGGCAACGGCAGCAAGCGCGAGCGCAAAGGGAACCGCGAAGAGGGAGCGGCGCATGGGAGGGCCTCTGTGGGTGAGGCCGAGATTCTATCCGCTCACGCGCCCGGGAGGAACTGAAACGCGCCGGTTGCTCAGGACGACAACCACACTTCTCTGTTGGCCGCGTCAAGGGTGAGTTGCAATCGATTGTGCGCGAGCGCTCGGAGGCCGAGTAGCGGGAGTCGCGGTGCGACGAGCCGTGCGGTCGCTGCGGCACCGACTTGTTCACCATCGCCGTACACCGCAATTCCGCCAATCAAGTCGAGGTGCCGAGGCGGAATGATCGGGTCGATGCAGTCGCGCCAACCGTATTGGTTCGGGTACAACCAGAGATTCGCCCGGCGGTGGGGCACATCAACCCCGAAATACTTCATGCGGAACGTCGGATCGAACGGGAGCGTGTTCCACCGCAGTCCGGCCCACCGTTCGAGTTGAACGGGCGAAATGGCGAACGTTCCGCTGAAGCCGGTGTCGAGGATCGCCGGGAACCGTGGCGCGTGCGCCAACGGCTGGCGCTCGTGAGGGAGGGCCACGCCGACCCAAACGATGATTTGATGTGCGAGAACTTCGATCGGCGCGCCGCGAACGAGCGCGACCGTGCGCGAATCGCTGTACGGCAGCGCGCGAAGGATGGGCGGCATTGACTTCACCGCGGGTGGTATTCGATCACGCCGCCGGCGTCGGGCACGATGCCAGTTACGATGAACTGATCGTGGCTCAGGCCGAGTTCTTCGAGACACAGCACATACAGCTCGGTCTGTGTGTCCGCAATCTTCAGGAACCGGCCATCGACATACGCGACACACTTGCCCGGGTGCGCGATTAGCAGTTGCGGCAGGTCGCGCGCGAGGCTCTCCATACACCGCGCGAGCGCGGGGGTGAGCAAATCGTCGTAGCCGCCGGTGGGGGCTTCCGGTACCGGCGGTTCGGTGCGGCTCGCGCGGATCGTCGTTGACATACCCACCTCACTTGAGCGAAACTCGCCCGCTCCATCCTACCACAACGTGACCGTTTTGGGTCGGCCTCACTCGTCGTCGGCGCGGAGCTTGGCGAGCACGTTCAGGTCTTCGAGCGTGGTCGCGTCGCCGGTACTTTGGCGGCCCGCGGCGATGTCGCGCAGGAAGCGCCGCATGATCTTCCCGCTGCGCGTTTTCGGGAGCGCGTCGGTGAAACGGATTTCGTCCGGGCGGGCCAGCGCGCCGATGCTGTGCGCGACGTGCGCTTTCAGTTCGGTCTTCAGCGCGTCGGTCGGCTCGTTGCCCGCTTTTAGCGTCACGAAGCAGACGATCCCTTCGCCCTTCAGGTCGTCCGGGCGGCCCACCACCGCGGCTTCGGCGACCTTCGCGTGACCGACGAGCGCGCTCTCCACTTCCATCGTGCTCAGGCGGTGGCCGCTCACGTTTAGCACGTCGTCCACGCGGCCCATCACCCAGATGTAGCCGTCTTCGTCTTGGCGCGCGCCGTCAGCCGTGAAGTAGATGCCGGGGTAGTGGCTCCAATAGGTGGAGACGAACCGCGCGTCGTCGCCGTAAATGGTGCGCATCATGCTCGGCCACGGGCGCTTCACCACGAGGAACCCGCCGGCGTTCGCGGGAACGGCGTGCCCGGCTTTGTCAACGACTTCGGCCTGAATGCCGGGCAGCGGCTTCGTGGCGCTGCCGGGTTTCGTGGGGACCGCGCCCGGGAGCGGCGCAATCATGATCGCGCCGGTTTCGGTCTGCCACCACGTGTCCACGATCGGGCACCGACCGCCGCCGATTACGGTGTGGTACCACATCCACGCTTCCGGGTTGATCGGTTCGCCCACGCTGCCCAAGAGGCGCAGCGAAGACAGGTCGTGCGCCTTCGGGTGGTGGTCGCCCCACTTAATGAACGCGCGAATCGCCGTCGGCGCGGTGTAGAAGATGGTGACGCGGTACTTGGCGATGATCTCCCAGAACCGGTCTTCTTTCGGCGCGTTCGGCGCGCCCTCGTACATCACGACGGTCGCGCCGTTGCACAGCGGGCCGTACACGATGTAGCTGTGCCCCGTGATCCAGCCCACGTCGGCCGTACACCAGTACACGTCGGAATCGCGGATGTCGAACACCCACTTGTGCGTGAGCGACGTGCCGAGCATGTAGCCGCCGGTGGTGTGCAGCACGCCCTTCGGCTTCCCGGTGCTGCCGCTCGTGTAGAGGATGAACAGCGGGTGCTCGCTGTCGAGTTCTTCGGCGGGGCAATCGGCGCTTGCCGTCGCCATGAGGTCGTGCCACCACACGTCGCGGCCGGGCTTCATCTCCACTTTCGTGTCGCACCGATTGAAGACGATGCACTTCTCGACCGTCGGCGATTTCGCGAGCGCTTCGTCCACGTTCGCCTTCAGTGGCACCACCTTGCCGCGCCGCCAGCCGCCGTCCGCGGTGATGACGAGCTTGCTCCCGGCGTCGTTGTTGCGGTCCGCGACCGCGTCGGCACTAAAGCCGCCGAACACGACGCTGTGCATCGCGCCAATGCGCGCGCACGCGAGCATCGCAATCGCGGCTTCGGGCGTCATCGGCATGTAGATCGTGACGCGGTCGCCCTTCTGAACGCCCAGCGATTTCAGGGCGTTCGCGAACTTGCACACTTCGCGGTGAAGCTGCTGATAGGTAAGCGTGCGGCTGTCGCCCGGTTCGCCCTCCCAGACGATTGCGGCCTTGTTGCCGCGCTCCGCGAGGTGCCGGTCGAGGCAGTTGTAACTCGCGTTGATGGTGCCCCCGACGAACCACTTCGCGTGCGGCGCGTTGCTCCAGTCCAGCACCGTTTTCCACGGCTTGAACCAGTGCAGCGACTTGGATTGTTCGGCCCAGAACGCATCCGGGTCGGTCTTCGCCCACTCCGCGAGCCGGTCCCGCTCGGCCGCGTTGACGAGCGTGCCGCTCACGAACTCCGCGCTCGGCGGGAACTGGCGCGTTTCCTTCAGCACGCTCGTGATGTTCTGCGTGGTCATTGGTCGTTGGTCCTTCGTCATTCGCCCGGCGGGGAGGAGTGCCGGAATGAGTTCGGTATAACACCCAAAGGCCGCCGGTCCAAGAACCAATGACAAAGGACCAATGACCAATGACGACTGACCGCTTCACCATCGCCGCGGTGCAGATGCAGATCGCGCCGGACGCGGAGACGAACCTCACGAAGGCCGAAGCCGCCATCGCCGAGGCCGCGAAGCGCGGCGCGCAGGTGGTGTGCCTGCCGGAGCTGTTCACCGGGTACTACTTCTGCCAAGAGGAAGACGCGGCGCTGTTCGACCTCGCGGAGCCGATCCCGGGGCCGAGCGAAGCGCGCTTGAGCGCCGCGGCGAAGGCGCACAAGGTGACGGTGGTGGGTTCGCTGTTCGAGAAGCGCATGCCCGGCGTGTACCACAACACCGCGACCGTTCACGACGGCACCGGCGCGCTGTTGGGCATCTACCGCAAGATGCACATCCCGGACGATCCGCTGTTCCTCGAAAAGTTCTACTTCACGCCCGGCGACCTCGGGTTCAAAGTGTTCCACACGCCCGCGGCGAAGGTGGGCACGCTGGTGTGTTGGGACCAGTGGTACCCGGAAGCCGCGCGGCTCACGGCGCTGCAAGGTGCGGAAGTGATCTTCTACCCAACCGCCATCGGCTGGCACCCGAAGGAAAAGGCCGAGTTCGGCGAGGCGCAGCACGCGGCGTGGGAAACCAGCATGCGCGGGCACGCCATCGCCAACGGCACCTACGTGTGCGCCGTGAACCGCGTCGGCCACGAAAAGATCGTTGGTGACGGCCTCGAATTCTGGGGCGGCTCGTTCGTGTCCGACCCGTTCGGCCGGATTCTGGCGAAGGGCAGCACCGACAAAGAAGAAATCTTGGTCGTGGAGTGCAGCAGGAAACTAATGGAAGACGTGCGACGCGGGTGGCCGTTCTTCCGCGACCGCCGCATCGACTTCTACGGCAACATCACGAAGCGCGTCGCGGACTGACGCGGCGCGCTTCGACGTCGGTTACGCCCGCGCCAGACTGTACGGCGCGGGGTCGATGTGCGGCGCGCCGCCGGTAAGCATCTCACCGACGAGTTTGCCGGTCGCGGTCGCCATCGAAAGGCCCAGCATGTTGTGCCCGGCGGCGATCAGCACGTTGTTCGCCACGGGGGCGCGGTCGATCACCGGCAGGCCGCTCGGTGTCATCGGTCGCCACCCCCACCACTCTTCCTGAATCGGCCCCGCGAGCGGTTCCTTCATGTACACCTTCGCGGCGTCGGTCAGAATCGACAGCCGCGACCGGTTCATGCGGTCGTCGTACCCCGCGAACTCCATCGTGGAGCCGATTCGGTAACCGCTTGCGAACGGCGTTACGGCAACGCGGTGCTCCTCGAAGATCAGCGGATACGTCGGGCACACCGCGGGGCGCGGCATCGTGAGCGAGTAGCCCTTCCCGGGCTGAATCGGCAGCTTGCACCCGAGCGCCGCGTTCAACTGCGGTGCCCACGCCCCGGTCGCAATCACGAACTCGTCGCCGGTCACGTCGCCCGCGGTCGTCTGTAGCGCGCGTGCGGTGCCGTTCGCGGTGCCGATGCCCGTTACGGTCACGTTCTCGCGCACTTCCACGCCGCGCGCGAGCAGCACGCGCTTCAACTCCGCCATCAGCCGATCCGGGCGCAGGTGCGCGTCGGATTGGTACAGGTAGCCGCCGGCCATCCCGGGTAACAGAGCCGGTTCGAGCGCGGCGAGTTCGGCCGAGTCGAACCGCTTCGCCCCCATGTTGAAGTCGCGCGCGAGCAGTTCGTCGGTGTGCGCGTAGTGCTCGAACGGTTTCTGCGTCTGGAACACAAAGAGAAGCCCCTTCGTTTCCCATTCGCACTCGACGCGCTCGGCCGCGATCAGTTCCTCGAACAGCGCCCGCGACGAATTCAACAGGGACTGAATGGCGCGCCCGGCGGTCATCATGTCGCGCGGGTTGCACTTGCGGGCGAACCGCATGAACCAGCCGAGGTTGCTCAGCACCACGCCCGGCCGCACCTTGAGCGGGGAGTTGCGCCAGAACAGCGTGCGCATCGTGCTCCACAGCGCACCGGGTACCGCGAGCGGCAGCACGTGACTCGGGCACACGTACCCGCAGTTCGCGTGCGAGCAGCCCGCGCCGAACGCGCCGCGGTCGAGGATCGTGACCTCGCGCCCGGCGCGCGACAGGTAGTAGGCACAGCACGCCCCGACCACACCGCCACCGACAACTACCGTGCGCGCCATAGCGCCTCCAAAAGCGAACGGCCGGCCCGCGGCCGGCCGTTCGGTGTTATACGACCGCGGTCACTTCTTCTTCGGCATCGTCGTCAGCGGCAGGTCGTCGGTGCGGAACGGCGACGCCGGCAAGCCTTCCTTGTTGAAGAAGTTCAGCGTGGGCTTCGCGAAGTTCACCCACATGAACCGCACGAACGCCGGTTCCGCAACGCCTTCGGCGCTCACGACGACCGTTTCGCCCTTGATCGTCGCCTTCGCGGGGACGAACTTGCCGTCTTTGCCGGCGATCGTGAAGCCGACCAAGTCGCCGTCTTTCGCCACCAGCCCGCCGCCGACGTGGTCGAAGGTGAGCGTCGCGGTGCCGCCCTCGAACTTCGCGCTCTTGTAGACCGGCCCGAGGTACTCGATCTTCTCGCCGTAGGCGAGCGCGCGGGCGTTCAGCGCGAGCCGCGCGCCCACCGGTTCCTTCTGCGGCGGGTGAATGTCGGTCTCGTTGCCGGCGTCGGTGATGACCGCGACGCCCACCTTCGGCAGCACGGTCGTCGCGTACCGCTGCGCGTCGCGCAGTTCGGCGTAATCGACACCGCTCGCGCCGCCGCGGAACGGGGCCAGTTGCACGCCGACGAACGGCAGGTCGCCGCCCCACCGCGTGCGCCAGTCTTTAATCATGGTCGGGTACAGCGTGCGGTACTCGTAGGCGCGGCCCGCGTTCGATTCGCCCTGATACCAGATCGCCCCCTTCACCGGGAACTTGAGCAGCGGGTGAACCAGCGAGTTGTACAGCGCGGTCGGCGCGTTCGGCGCGGGGTTCTGTTTGTTGGTCTCGAACGCCTTGATGCCGGCGCGCGCGCGATCCGCGTACGCCTTCAGGCTCGGTTCGGCGTCGAGCGCTTCGAGGCTCGTGTACGCTTCGGCCGGCATGCCGCCCCAACTGTTGGCGATCACGCCCACCGGCACCTTGAGCGCTTTCTCCAAGTCGCGGGCGAAGTAGTAAGCCACCGCCGAGAACTCTTGAACCGACGCCTGATCGCACTCCAGCCACTTGCCGTAGTGAACCTTCGGCGCGTCCGGGCCTTTCGTGCCCTCGCGGTTCACGGTGACGACCGGGAACGTGTCTTGCGGCGTTGCGGCCGTCACGCGCTGAAGCGTCATCAACCGGATGTTCGGGTTCTTCGCGCCCGCGGGCACGGTCTTGCTCTGCTCGCCGAGGTTGTTGCGCCAGAACTCCCACTGCATGTTCGATTGGCCGCTGCACACCCACACCTCGCCGACCGCGACGTTCTTAAAGGTGATCGTGTTCTTGCCCTTGATGGTAATCGAGTAGCCCGTGCCGGCCTTCGGCGCGCCGAACTTGACGCTCCAGTTGCCGTCCTTATCCGCGGTCGTGCTCTTAACCGCCCCGGATTCGCTGTTTGCCGTCTTCTGCTCCAAACCGACGCTGAGCTCTTCCCCCGCGTCGGCCTTCCCGTACACGACGATCGGTACACCCTGTTGAAGGACCATGTGGTCGCCGAACACCGGGTGCGGTTTCACGTCGGCGCGGGCGCTCGGCGCGAGCGCGCACGCGAGCACGAAAAGTGCAGCCTTGAATCGCATGAGAGGCTCCGAATTGTGTCGGTGGGAGCAACGGGAGGCGCGTGACAGACTAAGCCGCGCGCCGCGGAACGGCAACGGCGCGAAGCGAAAGAACGGAAGTGGAATCACTTCGGAAAGCTGCCTCGTGAGCGGGCGAACAGCGCCTCAGCCTCGGCGTGGGCCTTCCGCGCGTCGTCCGGGCGGTTCAGGCGCTCCAGCGCCTTGGCGCGGTGCGCTTCGGACGCACCCGCCTCCATCAGTGAGAACGGCAGGTACGAACCGTTCAACTCGACCGCGGCGCACTCGAGGGCGCGGCGCCGCCGCGCGCACTCGGTTTCGGTCGCGCGCAGCCACTCGTTCGGTTGGTCGCGCAAGCGGTGCAGGTGCCCGATCTGCTGCCACGTGTCGGCGGACTGCTTGAACCGCACGCCGGTCGCGTTCGGGTCGTCGCAAATCGCGTCGATCAGGTCCACCGCGGTGCGGTACGCTTCGCCGGCCTCGTCGAGCCGTAGCGCGTTCACCAGCGCGTTGCCCGCGTTCAGCAGCGAGTGCGCGCGGCGCGCCCGCGGTTCGGGATCGCCGGGCGCGAGTTTGCTCTGCCGGTCCCGCGCGGCGGCCGCGGTGAGGTACTCGGTCGCCGCGGCGTCTTGGTTGTTGTTCGTGAACTCGAGGTAGCCCAAGAAGTGCGCAACGTCCGCAAAGTTGTCGAGCCACTCGGCCGATTCGCCGGAGCGCTTCGCGATGCGGTCGCGGTACTCGCGCACGCGCTCGGCGAGGCGCACGCGGTCGCCGCGCAGCGCGGGGTCGGTGAACCCCGGCAGGGTGGCGAGGGTGCGCACGTCTTCGCGGATCACCAAACCGGCCGCGCTCAGCGCCGCGTCGGCGTCCTTGTGCGCGCTCTTGGCGTCGGCGAGCGCGCGGCGCAGGTCGCGACTCGCGCCCTCCGCGAGCTTGCGCTGCTTCTCGGCTTCGGCGGTGGCGGCTTCAGCCGCGGCGCGCGCCTCGCGCTGCTCGCGCTCGCTACGGTTCAGCGCGAGTGCCAGCGACCCGGTCGCCACGAAGCCGACCGCGAGCACGAACAGCAGCGCCGCGGGGACCGGGTTGCGGCGCACCCACCGCACCGCGCGCTCGAACCGACCCACCGGGCGCGCCGCGATCGGCTTGTGCGCGAGGAACCGCTCCAAATCGCACGCGACCGCGCGCGCGGTCGCGTACCGGCGCCCGGGCAGCTTCTCCAAGCACTTCGCCACGATCACCGCGAGGTCGCGCGGCACGTCGGGCGCTTTCGTGCGCACGTCCGGTGGGTCGTCTCGCACGATCTGGTTCATCACCTCCGCGGCGGTCGCGCCGGTGAACGGCGGGTACCCGGTGAGCAGTTCGTACAAGAGCGCGCCCAGTCCCCACACGTCGACCGCCGGCCCGACCGGACCGCCGCGCACCTGTTCGGGAGCCATGTAGTTCGGCGTCCCGCACGCGCAACCGGTTTCGGTGAGATCGGCACCGCCGTCGAGTTGCTTCGCGAGGCCGAAGTCCGTCACCTTCGGCACCAATTCCGGCTCGCTCGCGCCGTCGGAGCCGACCGAGGCGAGCAGGATGTTCGCGGGTTTCAGGTCGCGGTGGACGATGCCGTGCTCGTGCGCGTGTTGAATCGCGCGCGCCACTTGCGCGACCAACTCCGCCGCGCGGCGCGGGCGCAGCGGCTGCTCCTGCTGCCAGCGGCGCAGGTTCGGCCCTTCGATCAGTTCGAGCGCGAGGAACTGAAAGCCGTTCCACTCGCCCACGTCGAACACTTGCACCACGTTCGGGTGCCGCAGGCGCGCCGCGGCTTCCGCTTCGATGCGGAACCGCGCCTTGTCTTCGACACTCGCGAGCGGCCCGCCGAGTACCACTTTCAGCGCGACCAAGCGGTTCAAGTTCAACTGCACCGCTTTGTACACGACGCCCATCCCCCCGCGGCCCAGTTCGCCCACGATGCGCTAGCCCGGCAGCGCCAGCGGCGCGCCCACGACCAGCGGCACCGGTTGGGTGCTGACCATCGTCATCGCGCCCACGTCGTGCGGGCCCGGCGTGGTGACCGGGCCGTACACGGCACCGGTCGCTTGCGTGAGAAGTGTGGACATAGCGGGTGCGCCATGGAGGGTGGCACAACTCTAACGCGCGGACCCGCGCGCGGTCGCGCCGACGCACGATTCAGTTACCGCTTCGCGCGGGGCGCGAACTGAGGGGCAAGCCCCGCGAAACTGGCCTTCGCAGCCGCGACCGCGTCGTAGTTCGGCTTGCTACTGACGTGCCCGCTCACTTCCACGACCACCGGCCCCGCGTACTTTGCTTCCGCGAGAAGTTTCCGATACGCGGCGTAATCCGTTCCGCCGGTCCCGGGCAGCACGAACTCGAACTGCTCCGCGGTGCCCTTCGCGTCCTTGACGTGAACGAATGCCGTCAGGGGTATCAGTTCGCTCACCGCGTCCGCGAGTTTCACCCCGCGCAGCCCGAAGTGCGAGTAATCGAACGCGAGCCGCAACCACGGGCTGTTCACCCGCTTCAGCAGCCACTTCGCGCCGTCGATGGTGTGCAGCGCGTTGGACACATGGGGTTTGACCGCGATCACGGTCTTCGCGCCGCGGCCCACTTCGGCCCACGCGCCGAGGCGCTCCGCGAGCTTCTCCTTCACCGTGTCCCACTCGGTCGGCTTTCCGCCGAGCACGCTTTCGACGCACGGCGGCGCGCCCGGCGAAAGTGCGTGGGCGAGTTCCGTCGCGGCCTTCAGCCGTTCGAGGTTCGCTTTGTGAACCGCGTCGGGCGCGGGTTCGGAGAGGTTCTCCATGAGGCCGAGCGCCGCGAGACCGGAATCGGCGAGGCGCTTCCGCACCTCCGCTCGCGCGGCGGCGGTCAGCAGTTTCGGCTCCGCCGGGTAGCCGGGCATCAGCGCGAACTCGACCCCGCGATAGCCGATCTCGGCGCACGCCTTCAGCGCGTCCGGGAGCGCGAGCGCTTTCATACCGTACAGGCTGAACCCGAAGGGTACGGAGACCGGATCGGCCGCGCGTGCGGTGGCGCGGGCAAACGGCACGGCGGCGAGCAGTTCGCGACGGGACAGCATGGCGGCGCTCCGAAAAGCGCCGATTGTACCTGAACGCCGAGTCGCCTGTCACCAATCGAATACCGCGCCGACGGTCAGCCCGTGAGCGAGGAAGTCGGACGCGCGGAACACGGTCACGGGGCGCGCCGCGCCGGTCGCGGTACCGAACGTCGGGTCGATCGGCACTTGGCCCAGCGACACGACCGGGCTGATGACGTTCGCGGGGCGCAACACGTCGGTCACGTACAGCAGGTTGTAGCCCACGCGCAGCGAGGCGTGCTTCGTGAGTTGCAGCCCGATCTCGATGCCGGTTTCGCCGAGCAGCGAGAAGTCGGTGTTGGTGTCGCGCCCCATGTTCGAGGGGAGCGCGCGCACGCCGCCGGGCAGCGTCGTGCGCGAGCCGTCGGCACCGAGCAGCGTCGTGTTCCCGGCCACGCGGAGCGTCTGCACGGTCGCGCCAACGCCGCCCTTGCCGAACGCGGTGAGCGTGAACATGTCGCGCCGGTACTCGACGCGCCCGCCGATTTGCGCGCCGTGGAACTCGGTGCGGGTGCGGAACGAGTCGAAGGTGAGCAGGCTCGCGCCGCCGGGCACTTGCGCGCCGCCGAAGGTCGCGTTACCGGGTAGCGGGGTGGCGCGGCCGAGCAGTTCGATGCGCTCGACCAACTGCAAGTACCGGTAGCCGAACAGCGTATCGACGCTGAGGCACCCGTCGCCGTACCAGCGGCGCAGCAGGTTCGCTTCCGCGCCCCACAGTTGGGTCGCGGTGTTCAGCACGAGCGCGCCGGACGTGGTGCCGGGGAACGAGAAGTCGTAAACGCCGACCAGCCCGTTCGTACCGACGACGGGCACCGACAGCGTGCGGGCCGCGGAACCGGCGAACGAATCGGAGGTGCCGTTCCGCGCGAAGACCGTCCCGGTGATTTCGCCGCCCAGCTCGCCCGCCGGGTCGAACCAGCTCCCGAACGCGAGCCGCGCGCCGTTGAACTGGCCGAGGTCGCGCGTCGGCCCGACGAGCGCGCGGACGTTCCCGCCGCCGGGGATGCCCGCGTTCGCTTGCGTCGGGTCGCCGGACACGATCAGCGGCGGCACCGGCATGTCGCGGAACGACCACGAGAGCCAGTCGCCGCGCACCCACGATTCGTTGTGCACCTTCGGCCGCCCGGTGCGCTGGTGCGGGAAGCATGGGTCGAACGCGAACCCGCGGGGGTCCGGTTCGCACCCACCGGTCTGCGGCGGCGCGGAGGTTTGGGGGAGGCGCGCGAGCGGGGACGGCGCGTTGAACCAGCCACCGACCGGTTGCGCGCCCCACGCGTATTCGGCCGGCACGAACGCCGGCTCCGGCGCGGTCGGCCACCCGGCCGGTGCGGGTAGTTGCCCCTCTTGCGCGCGAGCCGCGCCGCCGAGCGCGAGGGCGAATCCGAGTGCGAGCGCCGTCCGTTGCATACCCACCCCTCCAGCGGCGGCGCAGTGCGCCCCGTTCAAAATGTCGGCGCGCCGCGGGCACAAAGTTTACGAAACCCGCAATCTTTGCGCGACCGTCACAAACGCCAACAAACGTCCGTTGGGTGCGCGACAGTCAAATGGGTGCTTGCCAAATTGTGAACGAAAGATGAGGCTTCGCAATTCTACAGAACTATTGCTCCCGGATGGCGTCAATTAGGTGTCTCGCGCACACGCACCATCCCAGCCGTTTACTCCGCCTGCTGCCCTGCCGGTGTATTCGCACGTTTTCGTTCGTTCACAACCCGATCAACGGATGGTTCGCCCTCATCCGGCCCCCGCGGAAGCTCTGCCTCCTTCCGCGGGGGTTCTTTTTTTCGTGCCCAACGGCGCGCGCCGTGGTACGCTGTCGGCACCTCTCCCTACCGGGTCCCGCCATGACCGACCGCCGCGCCTTTCTCGGCACGCTTGCCGCCGCCCCGTTCGCCGTCGAATCCGCGCGCGGGTTTCGCGCGAACGACACACTGCGCGTCGGTCTCGTCGGCTGCGGGGGCCGGTGCCGGCACCTCGTGAAGTCGTTCCCAAGTCTGCCGAACGTTCAAATCACGGCCGTGTGCGACGTGTTCGACGACAACCTCGAAGCCGCGAAGAAACTCGCCGACCCGAAGGCGTTCGCCACCAAGAAGAGCGAAGAGCTGTTCGCCCGGAAGGACGTGGACGCGGTGCTGATCGCGTCGCCGGACCACTGGCACGTCCCGCTAACGATTGACGCCGTGAGCGCGGGCAAAGACGTGTACGTCGAGAAGCCGCTCACGCACGACCTGAGCGAAGGGAAGGCGATCATCGACGCGCAAGCGAAGGCCAAGCGCGTGGTGCAAGTGGGCACGCAGCAGCGGAGCATGACGCACATTCTCGAAGCGTACAAACTGCTCAAAGAGGGCGTGATCGGGACCGTTCACAAGGTTCACTGCACGTGGAACCGGAACGCGGCCCGCGCGCAGCGGTTCAAGGACGCGCTGGACCCTGCAACGGTGGATTGGAAGCGGTTCCTCGGCACAGTGAAGGCCCAACCGTTCGACGCCTACCGGTTCCGGCAGTGGCGCTGGTTCTGGGACTTCGGCGGCGGCATCTTCACCGACCTGATGGTTCACTGGCTGGACGTGGTTCACTGGTTCCTCGACCTGAACCACCCGACCAGCGCCGCGAGTGTGGGCGACTTCTTCAGCGCGAAAGACGTGTGGGAGACGCCGGACACCGTGCAAACGCTGCTCAAGTACGAAAAGGAAAAGGTGCAGGTGTATTTCGAGGGCACGTTCAGCAACAACCGCAACGGCTCGATGTGCGAGTTCATGGGGACCGAGGGCACGCTGTACATCGACCGCGGGCGCTACGAGATCATCCCGGATCGCGGCAAGAAGAAGCCGGAACCGAAGTCGCTGATTCTGGGCACGGGCGAGAAGGGTTTGGACTTCTACGACAAGCCCGACGGCGAACTGCTGCACCTCCAGAACTGGATCGAGTGCGTCCGCAACCGCACGAAGAAGGTCGCGTGCCCGGTGGAAGCCGGCGTGAGCGCCGCGAGCGGCGCACACTTGGCGAACCAGTCGCTACGAAGCGGGCAGGTAGCCGTGTGGAAGGGGTGACGCGAAGGGCGGGTTAGGCGGTTGTGAACCAGTCCAAGTGAATGAATTCCTTGTGCGTGCAGCAAACTCCGCTGCGCGCATTCCAATCGTCGAGCAACTGCACAGCCCACAGGATCGGGCCGAAACTTCGGAACACTTCCTCGAGTTCCTCGAAGTGCTGCCTGTGACCAGCGACAATGTCTTCAAACGTAGCCAACAGGTGCGGCCCCGATAATGTGGTGAACTGATACGGCTTCAACACCTTGGCGACCTCTTCCGCGGTCGGTGGGTAGGTTTGGAAGCACTCACGCACGGCAATCATGTTGGCAACGAAATGGGCTGCGGATTTGACGCGGTGTATGCGGACTCTGCGGACGGTGAACCGAGAAGTCTCTCCGCTACAAAGTTCAAAGACGTGTTCCGTTACAACGGGCAGAAAGTGATAGGCGTTTTCGACCAGCGTTCGACCCACGTCGGCAGAACTCACCGATTCCATTGGTACACTCCGTACCGAACTCGGAACGCGGCTCACGGGTCCGGGATGTCCAACTGACGGCAGATGGCCCGCGCGGTCGGGTCGGGAACCTCGCGGTGCCGCGGGACCGCCGAGCGGCGGCCGTTCGCGGGGTTCTCCCAGATCGAATGGTTGGAACCTTCGAGCACGAGTTTGCACCCGTTGTTCCGCAAGTGCCGGATCAGGTCGCGGCGGCTCACGGAACCACCACGCCGGACGGGGCCAGTTCAACCCCGGTGCTCGCGCGCAGGTGCAGGTGAATCGGTTCTTCGAGGTCCGCGTCCGGGTCCGTCGCGGTGGGGTCGGGCTTCGGAAGCGCTTCGCCCAGTTCCAGCGCGTAGCTCGCAAGGTCCAACAGCGCGGACGCCAACAGCCGCCGCGCTTCGGCGAGGTCCGCGGCGCAAGTGATCGCACCGGGATAGTCCACGACGTGCGCGTGAACGCCTTCGTCAATGAACTGATACGCGGCCTTATACGTCAGCATCTCACCCTCCACTCGCCGATGGTAAAGCCAACCGAGTGAGAAATCAACTGCGCCGCTGTAGCGCCTTACAACCCGAGCACCGCGTCCAGCACCCAACACCCGCGAACGTGAACTTGTCGCGGGTCGCGACAGTGGTTCAGCACGTCGTCGTTGTCGCAGCCGGCGTCTTGGAGCGCGTCGGCGAGGATCGGCATCGCGGAGAACTCGCGGCGGTCGTACATCTGGCGCGCGAGCGCGCGCGCCGTGTCGGTGCGCCAGTCGGGGTCGAAGGGCACTTCGCGGAACGGGTTCCCGGCCACTTCGAGCACGAGCGCGCGCAGCGGGGCCGCGAGATCGGACCACACGGTGTCGGGTTCCGCCGCCCCGTCGTCGCCCAGCGGTAAGAGGTAGACCGGGAGGCCGAGGCGCTCGGCGATGCTGGTGAGCGGAACCGGCGTGTTCGCGGCGAACGACGTGGCCCATGCCACTTCGACAATCGCCGGAGTGCTCGTAGACCCGCCGGTCTCGAGCGCGTGCCGGTACACTTCGTAAGCCTGTTGCGCGATTTCGCGGCACCGCTGGCGCGCGCGTTCCACTTCGCCCGGCGGCGCGGTGCCGTCGGCGCAGTTTTCGATCACGTCGAGCGCGGCGCGCACGTCGGCGTGCTCGGGCGCGGCGGCGCGGCACATGGCGACCGCGAGCAACCGCTGCCGGCGCGGGGACAGGCGCGACTGCGCGAACCGCAGTTGCGCGGCGAGGTCGCCGGCGAGCCATTCGGATTCGGTCATACGCGCGAACCGTCGCTCACGGCCCGCGCGCATCGCGTGGGCCATGCGCCCATTCTACCACGGTAACAGGTTCACGACCTGTGCGAGGTGCAGTTCCGCGGCCAACGGCGACACCAGCGCGTACTGCGGGTGCGCCCGCACGTGCGCGAAGCTCCAGCCGTGCGGCGCGGTCGCGTCCGGTTGCGGCCCGCGGTACGTGTGCAGCAGCCGCGCCCGCACCTCCAGCACCCACACCTCGCGCGCCCCCTGCGCCGCGTACGCGCCGGCGCGGTCGCCGGTCGCGGCCGTCACCGGTTCGTCGGTCACGGCCACGACGAGCACCGGGGCCGCGTCCGGGGCGTGCGCCTTCGCGACCACGAGCACCGGGAGGTGCGCCGGATCGTCGCCCGGGTCGCGCGCGACCGCGTACAGGTCTTGCGCGAACACCGTGTTCAGCCAGTTTTCCGTGAGCAGCAGTGCGGTCGAAACGGCCGCCGCGGGAGCGGCGAGAGTCGCAACGGACATAGCGCACCTCCGAATGGAGAGAGAGACCCCCATCGGAAACGGGCTGGACGTGAGGCCCGTCGAATCCCCGCGCGAAATGGGGCGGGGCGGATGGGGGCGGGGCGCGAACTTGAAACTCTGCGGATTGTAACAGCCGTTTGAGAAAGCGCGCGCGCAAAATCCGCGCTTTCGCGAAGCGGTGCACAAGTACAATGCCCGCCTAGCGCTTCGCTCTCACACCGGATATCGAAATGGATCAGTTCCAGTACCGCGACCGCACCCTGTTCTGCGAAGACGTGCCCGTACCCGAACTCGCGCAGCAGTACGGCACGCCGCTCTACGTCTACTCGCAAGCCGCGCTGCTCGAGAAACTCCACGAAGTGCAGACCGCGTTCGCCGAAGCCAAACCGATCATCTGCTACAGCGTGAAGGCGAACGGGAACCTCAGCATCGCGCGGCTCATGGGCCAACACGGGGCCGGGTTCGACGTCACGTCCGAAGGCGAGTTCCGGCGCGCGCTCGCCGCCGGACCCGCGGACGCGAAAGTGGTGTTCGCGGGCGTCGGCAAGACCGACGCGGAGATCGAGTTCGCCCTCCGCAACGGCGTGTTCCTGTTCGACGTCGAGAGCGAACAGGAACTGCACGCCATCGCCACGGTCGCACTGCGGATCGGCGTTCGCGCACAAGTCGCCCTGCGGGTGAACCCGGACCTGCCGCCGAAAACGCACGTCAAGACCGACACCAGCGTGAAGGGCGTGAAGTTCGGCCTCGACATCGAAACGATCGTGGACGTGGCGAAAACGGTCGTGAACCACGGCGGCGTCGCGATCGTCGGGTTGCACATGCACCTCGGCTCGCCGATTCTGAAGGCCGACCCGTACCGGATGGGCGCGGAGAAGGGTTTGGGCCTCATCAAACAGTTCCGCGCGCAGGGGCACGACATCCGGTACCTGAACATGGGCGGCGGGTTCGGCATCAACTACCGGAAGGACGAAGCGAAGCCCGCGAGCGCGTTCGCGGAAGCGATCCTGCCCGCGCTGAAGGAGAGCGGGTGCCAGCTCATCCTCGAACCGGGCCGGTTCATCACCGGCAACTCCGCGATTCTGCTCAGTCGCGTCCTCTACACGAAATCCACCGGCGGCAAGCACTACGTCATCCAAGACGCCGCGATGAACGACCTGATCCGGCCCACGCTGTACGGTTCGTTCCACCGCATTTGGCCGGTGAACCCCGCGCCCGGCGTGCCCGAAACGCCGGACGTGAACGGCGACCCGGACGACCCGCAACCGTTCCGCGACATGCCGAACTGCTTCAAGCAAGACGTGGTCGGCCCGGTGTGCGAGAGCGGCGACTACTTGGCGAAGGACCGGCCGCTGCCGGGCGTCGTCCGCGGCGATCTGCTCGCTGTGTTCAGCGCCGGCGCGTACGGCATGACGATGGCTTCGAACTACAATTCGCGGTGCCGCGCCGCGGAAGTCCTCGTTACAGGCCGCACACACCGTTTGATCCGTCGGCGCGAGACGTTCGCGGACCTCGTCGCGTGCGAACAGGATTGCTTAAGCTGACGCGCGCTTTCAGAATGCACGACGGAAGACCCGGCCGCGGGAAGCACCGAGCGCCGAGAACCAAATCGCAAAGAACCCGAACTCCGGCTCTTTGAAGTTTGGTCCTTGTGTCGATGGTGCTCTCTAGCTGCCGGTTTTATCCACTTTACCCCACCTCACACCGGCGTTACGCTCGGAAGGTGGCGGTTCGCGCCCCTCGCACGCGCCGCACAGAGGAGACACCCCGGTGAGAACCGCTTCGTTCCTCGCTCTCGCTCTCGCTCTCGCGCTCGCACTCGCGGGCAGCGACCGCGCCGCCGCGCAGCCGAAGGGCAAACAGCTCACGCCCGTCGAGCAGTACGCCAAATTCCGCGACACGATGAACGAGGGCAAGTTCGACATCGCGGGCATCTACCTCGATCAGTTCCTGAAGATGGACCCGCCGGATTCGGACCTGCTGAAACTGCAAGAGAAGTACGGCAGTACCGTGTTTCAGCAACTGCGGACGGTGCCGCGGTACTCCGACGACCCGGCCAACGAGAAGGTGATTCGCGCGAACGTGGAGAAACTGAACGAGCGCGCCGAAGCCGCCGCGAAGAAGGTGCTCTACGACCCGGCGCGCGTCGAGAAGTACGTGCGCAACCTCGGCGCGACCTACGAGGAGAAGGTGTTCGCGCAGCAGGAACTGAAGCGCACGGGCGAATTCGCGGTGCCGTACCTCGTGCAGGCGCTACAACAGAACCCCGGCCCGGCGCTCTACGCGGGGGTGCTCGAAACGATCCCGGTGCTCGACGCCCCGAGTATGTCCGGGTGGGTGGCGGCGCTCGAACAGTTGGACACCGACCGGCAGTTCGGCGTACTCACCGCCCTCGGCGCGCGGCGCGACGTGTTCGCGCTTATCACCGACGCGCAAACCGACTTCGGCCCGCAGTTGTGGCGCATCGCGTCGCGCGACCCGAAGGACGTGCCGCCGAACCTGCGCGCGTTGGCGCTCACGTTGCTGAACCGGTTGTATCCCGGCACCAAGCCCGACGACAAGCGCCCCGAAGCCGAACTCCTCGCGCACGCCCAACGGTTTTACAACCGGCGCGCGAAGTACAGCGGCACGAAGAACAACCCGGACGGCACCGCGACCGTGCCGCTGTGGACGGCGACCACCGAAGGTAAGGTGCTGAAACTCTCGAAGGTCTCGGACGTACCCGTTGGCAAGGCCGAAGAGTACTACGGTCTCAAGTACGCTCGCTGGGCGCTCGAATCGAAGCCCGATTACGAGCCGGCACGGGCGCTGATCCTTTCGCTCGCGGCCGAGCGCGCCACCGAGCGGGCGCAGTTCGCACCCCTCGCCACCGCGGAACCGGGCGTCTACAAGTTGCTCTCCGGTGCGCCGTCCGAAACGCTCAACGACCTGCTGCACCGCGGGCTGAACGAGAAGCGCACGTCGCTGGTGCTCGCGATGACCCAACTCCTCGGCGACCGCGCCGACCGTGCCGCCGCGACGCCGCCCGCCGGGACCGGGAACAAGCCCTCGCTTCTGGTGCGGGCGCTCGCGTACCCGGATCACTCCGTGCAGTTCGCCGCGGCGACCGCCCTGCTCCGCTCGCCGGTGCCGGTACCGCCCGCGGCGCGGCAGAACGTCGTGGACGTGCTCCGCCGCGCGCTCGCCGCCGACCCCGGCGCGCCCGCCGAAGCGAAGGGCACCGCGCTCCTCGCCGACCCGGTGAAGTTCCGTGCGGACAACACCGCTGCGCACCTCCGCGGCCTCGGCTTCAACGTCGAACAGTACACCTCCGGGCGCGAGCTGATGAAGCGCATCGCGCGCGCCTCGGACTTCGACGTCGTCGTGCTCGACCGGCACACCGCGAACCCCGAACTGATCGACACCGTCGCGGCGCTCCAGAGCGACCCGCGCGCGGCGGCCCGTCCGCTGTTCGTAGTCGCGAGCAGCGACAAGCCGCGGGTGCCGACGTTCGACCAGTTGCTCGTGCGCACCGCGGCGTTGATCGCGGCGACCGAGAACGACGTGGTGGAAATGCCCCCGCCGTTCGTGCCGGACCCGCGCCTCGGCCCGGACGAAAACGCCGTGAACCGGAAGAAGATTCAGGAGCGCCGCGACAACAGTTTCCGTGCCGCCGCCGCGATCCGCACCGAGCGCCTCCAGCGCGTCATCGACGCGCTCCCGCTCACGCTCAACGACGACCAGAAGCGGCTGATGAACGCCCGCATCCAGCTCGTCGTGTACTCGCTGCTCGCGGCCGAGTTCCCGCTGTCGCAGGTGTCCGCACCCGAGACGTTCGAGGAACTCCAGCGCGTGCGCAAGCTCATCGCGCTACAACCCGTGACGGCCGCATACGGTGCGGGCATCCCGAGTGCCGACCTGATGAAGCTCATCGACCGCTTCGAGTTGGACGTGGCAAAGGTGAAGGCGGCGCAAGACCGCTACGACACCCTCCGCGGGCGCGTCGATCCGGCCGAGTTGGGCCTGAACGTCGAGACGTTCCGCGACCGCACGATTGAAGCGCGGTTGGTGAAATCGTTCACCGGCTACCCGGACGTGAAGGTGATCGCCGAACCGTATTCGCGCCTCGTGCTCGAGTCGGAGTTCAGCGCCACGTTCGCCGACCCGATGATGCTCCCGCGCTCCCCTGCGGTGAAGCAGGCCGACGCCCGCACCGCGCTCGAGTGGCTGCGCCGCATGGCGATCGGCGAGGTGCCCGGGTACGACCTCACTTCGACCGAAGCCGACCTGCGCGCCGCGCTCCGCGTGCCCGTGCTCGCGCCCGCGGCCATCGACGCCCTCGAGCGCTTCAAAGGCGGCGAGGCGCAAATCGCCCTGCTTCAGTACGCCCTCGGCGGTGAGGGGAACCCATTGGAACAGCGGGCGCGAGCCGCCGACGCGGTGATCCGGCACGTGCGCGCGTTCGGAAGTGCGATCCCGGCGACACTGCAAGCCCCGCTTTCGGCCCAAGCCGAGAGCGAGCCGAACGCCGACCTGCGCGGCAAGTTCCTCGCCCTGAAGGGCATCGTGGCGAACAAACCGGCGGAGTTTGTGGACCTCCTCAAGGGCTATTCGCCGCCGCTGGTTCCGCCCGCGGCACCGAAGAAGGACGCCGAGCCGAAGAAGGAAGCGGACCCGAAGCCGTGATTTCGCAACGAGTTCGGCCCTACCGCGGGGCGCTCCGCTTGACCGCGGCGCGCCCCGCGTTCGTTTGGTACACTGTCAGCAAATTCCCGCGCGCAAGTTCGGGCGCGACCCGCGTTCCGAACGTGAACCCGGACGAACCCGGGGACATGAGAGGCGACCAACCATGACCCGGCACACCGACGCCAATCCGACCGCTCCGCCGACCATCGAAGCCCTGATGGTGCGCTTCCTCGCGAACCGCTCAGACGCCGTTCCGGCGGCAGTCGAGCACGAGGGGGCCGACGTGGAGCCGTACGAAGTGGCCGCGGGCTTCCGGGTCGATCCGCGGGCGGCATGGCTCGACGCGACCGTACACACCTTGGGGGGGGACGCCCCCGGCGCGCCCGCGACCGCACAACCGCCCGAATGGGCGAATCTGGTTTCGCAACCGGCGGCGGCACTGGCGCTGCCGATGGCACCCGGGCACTTCCCGCAGCGCGTGAAAGACCTGCACCCGCTGCTGGCGAAGTTCGACCCGAACGAAATGCGGCCCGCCACCGCGCCCGCCGCGCTGCCGGCCTTCGGCGCGCTCCGCAAGTGGGTGGCGTCGAACACCGGGACACCGGTCGCCGCGGGCGTGGCCCGCATGCTCGGCGACATCCCGGCCGACGGTGACGCGGCCTCGCTGTGGCTGAAGGGCGAGTGCGCGAAGGCACTGGCCGCGTGGGACGCGCAACCGGATTCGCCCGCCGCGCACTTCAACCGCGGCATGGCCCGGCTGTTCTTCGGCACCTTCGCCGAGGCCCGTCAGCACCTGACCAAAGCCGTCGCGCTGATTCCCGAAACGAGCGGGTGGAACGCGCTGGCGCGACTGTACTTGGCCGTGTGCGAAATCCACGGCTGACCGAAGCAGGCTTCCCCAAGCCGAAGAGCGAACCCGATCGGCCGAGGCCGGTCGGGTTCGTTCCGTTCAAGAGTAGGCCGCTCGCTCCGCGAGCGGCCATTGCGCTCACAATCACCTTTGGCTCACTCCAATCGCCAGTGGTCGCTCGCGGAGCGAGCGACCTACTCTTGAAGACCCTTGCACCGCGGCGCGCGCGGGCGTAGCCTGATGCGGCCCCCCTCCCGCTTTGGAGACACGCCATGCTCCGCCTCTCGCGCCTCGCTCTTGCCGCGCTCGCCGTGTGCGCCGCGTCCGTTCGCGCCGACGACAACAAGCCGCCGGAAGGCTTCGCCCCGCTGTTCAACGGCAAAGACCTGACCGGTTGGCAGGGCAACATCGACATGAAGCAGCGCGCCACGCTGCCGCCGGAAAAGCAGGCCGAAGTGGTGAAGGCGCGCACCAAGACCGCACTCGAACACTGGAGTGTGAAGGACGGCGTGATCCACCACACCGGGAAGGGCGGCGTGAGCCTGCAAACGGTGAAGGACTACGGCAACTTCGAGCTGATGCTCGATTGGAAGATCGCCGCGAAGGGCGACAGCGGCATCTACCTGCGCGGCCAACCGCAGGTGCAGATTTGGGACTCGGACAGCGCCGGCGGCGCGCAGAAGGAAGACAAGAGCAGCGGCAGCGGCGGGCTGTGGAACAACCCGTTCCCGGTGAGCTTGGCGAAGGACGCGGACAACGCCGCGCGGCTCAAGGCGGGGCGCGAGGTCGGCAAGATCCCGCTGAAGAAGGCCGACAAGCCGGTCGGCGAGTGGAACACGTTCCACATCACCGTGATCGGCGACAACGTGACGGTGAAACTGAACGGCGAGTTGGTGGTCGAGAAGGCGAAACTGCTGAACTACTGGTTCCGCGACAAGCCGGTCCCCGCGAGCGGCCCCATCGAGTTGCAGTACCACGGCGACCCGCTGTGGTTCAAGAACTTGTACGTGAAAGAGTTGAAGTGATTTGTAGGTCGCGGTCGAGCGGCGCTTCGCCGCGAGGCCCGACGACCAAAAGCGATTGCGTGGAACGCTTGCGTGCAGTGTAAAGGATACGCGCGCAAGCGTTTCTCGTATTGCTTGTTCGCTGTCGGGCCTCGCGGCGAAGCGCCGCTCGACCGCGACCTACAAGAATTACCCCGCGCTCACCAAGCTGCCGTGAACGAGCGCGCCGTCGAGGGCGAGCACCGATCCGTTCCACTTCGCGCTCTGCGTGCGGGTTTCCTCGCCGGCACCGGCGGCGGCCACCGGCTTCCAGTCGCCGGTGCGGAGCGCGTCCAGCGCGGCGGTCACGTCCGCTTCCGGCACTTCCGGCGCGGCGCTCTTCTCTTCCATCGCGTCCATCACGAACCCGCTCATCACCTTCGGCCACACCTTCGAGCACGTTTCCGGCGCGTCGAAGATGTCCACCGAGACCAGCTTGCCGCCCACCGCGACCGCGAGACCCGCCGCGCCTTCGGCGTACGGCACGTTCGCCACGCGGCGATCGATCTCCGGCTTGTGGTGCGCTACCGTGTCGGCCATCGCCATCGTGGCGCTCGCGCTGCCGAGCGAGTTCATCTGCCGCGACACCTCAGCCCACACCGCGCCTTGGTCCGACCGGTGCCCGGCCCCGGACATCGTGGACTCGTTCACGGACTTCTTCAGGACGGAGCGCAGTTTGGACGACCCGTAGGAACCGGACGCGGTGAAGCCCTTCGAGACGTACCGCCACCGGCCCTGCTCCACGCAGCTCACCGGAAGCATGGTCTTACTCTTCGCGCCGATCAGCACGGACGTGTTCAGCACGCGGTTCTGCTTCGCGCCCTTCAGCTCTTGGCCCTCGACGAACAGCACGTAGCCTTCGCCCTTGTTGTCCACCGAGAGGTTCGGCACGCTGCCGCCTTCGGACACTTCCTCGACCACCGCGGTGCCGTCGGCGAGCGCCTCGTCGGACAGCCGGTACCGCGGGGCCGCCGGCGCTTCGAGGAACAGCGGGAACACGGTGAGGGTGTCGGTGGTGATGGGCGAACCGACTCGAACGTTGGGAACGGCGACCATGTGGGCGCTCCTTGAGAGGGTGTAACGTGCGGAAGCGCCTCGCTCGCGCCGCGGCCGGGTTCTGTGGTCCCGTGCTGCACGCTTCGGGCACCACCGGGACCACAGAACCCACGGCCACAGGAAAACGGGTCACTTCTCGGCGATGCAGTACAGGAACCACTCGCTCCGCAAAAACAACTGCTTGCCGACCGCGACCGGTGAGGCGTCGATGGGGTCGTCGAGCTTGTTCACAGACACTACGGACAACTCGCCGTCGAATTTCGCCACAACCGTGGTGCCGGTGCGGTCCACGAAGTACAGCCGCCCGTTCGCCGCGACGGGCGACGCGTAGAAGCTCTTCGCGCTCGGCAGGCGCTCCTTCTCGAGCAGCGCCTTGCCGGTTTTCGCGTCCAGCACGGTGAGCAACTCGCCGTTGGCCTGCGTGAAGAACAGTTTGCCGCCCGCGAGCACCGGCGAGGGCACATACGGGGTGCCGGCCGCGTGCTTCCAGTTCGGTGCGGTCGCGGGCAAATCGCCCTTCGAATCGAGTGGGATCGAGAGCGCCGCCGCAGTGCGGTAGCCGCTCATGCAGACGACGGAATCGCCGAACCGAACCGGCGACGGGATCGGGTTCACGGTCATGCCCGCGCACTGCCACACCAGTTCGCCCGTTGAAAGGTCGTAACTGCGGACGCGGGTTGTGCCGTTCGTGACCACCTGCATTTTACCCGCGCGGTCAACAACCAACGGCGTGGACCACGTCGTTTTCTCGTCGCGCTTCGCGGTCCAGAGCGTCTTCCCGGTGGCGGCATCGAGGCAGTAGAGCTTCGACTCGAACTCTTCGTCGTAGTTCAGCAGCACCTTCCCGTTCGCGACGACCGGCGTGACCGCTTCGCCCCACCCGAGGCGCGAGTGGATCAGCCCCAAGTCGGTGCGCGCCCACACCTGCTTGCCGTCGAAGTCGTAGCAGAAGGTGCCGTAAGACCCGAACGACGCGAACAGGTGCGTGCCGTCGGTTGTGGGCGAACCGGCGGCGTAGCTGTGCGTCTCGTGGACGCCCTCGTGCGGCACCGCTTCGGCCGCGAGTTTCTCCCACAGCTTCTTCCCGCTCGCGCGATCGAAGCACAACACGAGGAACTTGTAGAAGTGATCGGGCGGCGTGGTTTTCGTTTGCGCCCGCGGGTCCGCCTTCGGCAGCTCGTTCGGTTTCGCCTTGCGGTCGGTCTTCACGGCCGTGAGCACGAACACGCGGTCGCCCCACACGATCGGCGTCGCACTGCCCTTCCCCGGCAGTTCCGCCTTCCACGCGACGTTGGTCTTCGCGTCCCACTTGGTGGGCGGGTCGGCCTTCGGCGCGGAGCCGTCGGCGTTCGGCCCGCGCCAGTGGTGCCAGTTGTCTTCCGCGCCCTTCGGCGCTTGTGCGGTGGCGAACCCGCCGAGCGCGAGCGCGAGCGCGCAGGCTGTGAATCGGTACATGGGTACTCCGGTGGCAGCGAACGGGGCGTCCGCCGGTAAGGTAGGCGACCGCTCGCCGGTGCAAAGAGGCGCGCCGCGTTCCAACGGAGATGGCACGCGGCGCGTTTCACGAATCGCGGGAGCGTTCCGAACGGGTGTGCCTCTGGAAGTCGGCGGTATTCGAGTGTTGCGCGCCCGCGCTCACGCGTCGGGCTACACCGGAGTAGCCCGACGCGTGAGCGCGGGCGCTTCGACCGCCGACTTCCAGAGGCACACCCGTTCCGAACGATTCCCTTCTCGACTGTGCCCTCGGTCGCGTACACTGCCAGCGTGTGCGCGACCGGTTCGACCGGTTCCGACCCGCGTTGCGAGTGTTCCGAGTGACCGAAAAGAGCAACGAGCAGTGGTGCGAGTTGCTCGCGACCCGCGACGGGCCCGCGGTGGCCGACCTGCGCGCTGCGATGTGTCGCGGACTGCGGACCGCTCTCGCGGGCCGGGCCGACGCGTCGGCCGTGGAAGACTTCGCCCAAGAGGCGACGCTCCGCGTACTGGACCGACTCGGTTCGTATCGCGGTGACAGCAAGTTCCTCACTTAGGCGCAAGCGGTCGCGGTCCGGGTCGCGTTTTCGGAACTGCGGAAGGCCCGGTACCGCGACGTGTCGCTCGACGCGCTCGCGGAGGCCCGCGCGCTGCCCGAACCCGCCGCGCCGCCCGCGCCGGACCCCGGCGCGGCACTCGACCGCGAAACGGTGGTCGGCGCGCTCAGGCACCTGATCGAAACCGCGCTCACCGATAAGCAGCGGGCGGTGATGCGGGCCGAACTCGAGGGCGTGCCGCAGGCGGTGATCGCGGAGCGGCTCGGCACGAACCGCAACGCGCTGTACAAACTGGGCCACGACGCCCGGATGAAGCTGAAGACCGGGTTAGAGGCCGCGGGTTTTTCGGCCGATGTGGTAAGATCGGTGTTGGCCGGCGCGTCCGGTTCGTAACGCCGGGGAACCTATGACCCACGCACACCTGAGCGACGAGCAGATTCGGGAACTGGCCGGCGTGCTGCTGGTCACGCGCCCGGACGAGCTGACGTGCGACGAGTGGCTGGACCGCATCGGCGCGTACGCCGAGGCGACCGTCGCCGGTCGCCCCGTGCCGCCGAATTCCGAGCGACTCGAATACCACCTCGCCATCTGCCCGGAGTGCAAAGAAGAGTTCGACGCCCTCGTCGCGGCGCTGCGGGCCGGCTGATTCACTTCGCGCCGAGCGCCTTCAGCGCGTCGGCCGCGGACAACCGCCCGCCGTGCGTCGTGCTCACCTTTGCGAACTTCACTTTCTGGTCCTTCCCGATCACGAACGTTGAGGGGTACGCGGTCTCGTTCTTCGCGTCCCACCGCAGCCCGTAGGCGTTGGTGAACGCGTAGTCCGGGTCGATCAGAATCGCGAAGTGGGCCGGGTAGTCTTTGCCCTTCACGAACTCCGCGGCCTTTTCGAGACTTCTCGCTGGACGCGACAACTTTAGGCGGCCTGCTTCTGAGCTTGGGCGTCTTTGTGTCGTTCTTGGGTGATGCGCTGGTGATGCCAGCGATCCAGAGCCAGGACGATGAACCG
>Ga0169931_10002726_pt1 | contig 28518 bp, 21 predicted proteins | sample Kivu_15m_20L_FD_129675 | JGI IMG/M metagenome (GOLD analysis project Ga0169931, IMG submission 129675) | Freshwater microbial communities from Lake Kivu, Western Province, Rwanda to study Microbial Dark Matter (Phase II) - Kivu_15m_20L... | ecosystem: Environmental > Aquatic > Freshwater > Lake...
GCGAGGTCAGATTAGCAGGCAAAGAGTCCGCGGTGCGCACCCACCTGCGGTTAAAGTGAAGAGCAACCCGAAAATTTGACCGCACCGTGGGCGAGGTCGGGAGACCTGCGCCCAGCGCAGCGTTTGGAGACCTTCGCTCAGCGCGACTTCGCCCAGCACAGCCGGGAAGTCAAAAATCCGAGGCACCACTGGTACACGGCTCTTCGCCCCGACAGGGCGCTTTATCTTAGCGTAGGGTCAGCTCGGCTCTGCGAGCGCAACCCTACGTACCGATTACCCTATCCCCTGTTTTTCCGCCGCCGCAGGCGGCGGTCGCAACTCTTTGCCTTGCTTGTCGGTTACCGGCGAAACAAATGACTACCGCTTGGGCTCAACCGCCTTGGGCGTCTCGGGCGTCTGCTCGATCGGGAGATTCGCTCTCAAGCCAAGGTCCTTCGAGTCGGTCCAAAGCGTCCCTGGACCGGCGTAGAGGAACTTCAGCTCCATGTCGTCAGGCAACCCCGAGGCGAACGTCCAATCATTGAACGCATTCGGATTGCCGAAGGCCTTCACGGCCAAGCCGAACTTTTCGGCCTTCGCCTCTTCGATCATCTGCTGCCCCTTGCTCTGGGACTCCGCCATCAGCGTCGCCGCCTCAGCCTTTAGCTCAGCCGTCGAGCGTTCGATCTCGGCAACCTGCCGAGCCGTCTGCGCGTCCATCTGTTTCGCTTGTCGATCGCCGTCGGCAAGCTCAGATTGGTACTGGCGATCGGTATCGACCACGACTCGTTCCTTTTCCAGTTCAACCGACTGTTCGGCTTCGCGCAGAAGCGCCTCCATTTTCGCGGTCTGCTGTTCCTGTTCCCGTGTCAGCTTAAGTTCGTCGGCGACGAACGCCATCTGAATTGGCTCACGAACTTCGCGCGGAATATAGATGTGGCGGACCAAGCCGTACTGGAGCGTGACCTGTTTCTCTGCCAGAACTGTCTGGAACTCTTCGACAATCTGCTCCTGAAACTTTTCGCGGTCCTCACCGACCAGAAGTTTTACAGCCGTGTAACGCGAGCCGTTGTTGCGGCAGATCGATTCGGTCTGGGGCAAAATCACCTTGTTCTCTACGGCATCGAGATTGCCAAATGCGGCGACCGCATGGGGAGCCTGCTCCGGAGTCAAACCCCAAATTGCCGTAAAGTCCATTTGGATGTTAAACCCGTCGGACGAAGGGAAATTGATTCCCATCTCGCCGTCGACCACGACCGGTTCACCCGATTTATCCAAATTCAATTTGCCATCTTTGTTTACACTTTTCTCGGCACCCAGAGTTGTTTCCCAGTAGCCAATCCCGACGATGTCGACCTGTTGTTCACGGCCGTTGATGGGATAAATCCCAGGTTGCAGCACATTCGCCTGCACGCCTTGCTTCTGGTTGGTCGCCGGATCATCCGCCAGATTGGTGACCACGCCGACATATCCAGCCGGAATGTCGACCCAGCCACTGTATTTGGTTTGCACACCCGAGTTGTCGCTTACCCGGTCAACGATCTTGACCTCGTAGCCATAAGGATTGATGCGGTAGCGGCCCGGAGTCAGCGCTTTGCGAAGAATGCCTTTGAACTCGGTCGCCCCGATGTCCCCGTCTACCAAGAATTGCCCGGGCGGAAGGTCTTTGCCGAGCTTACAGGTCACGATGCCAACTTGGCCTGGCTCGATCAAGACGTCGTCAACCAGCACGCGGTTGTACCAAATCGGACAATAAAAGTGCCGGCCCGGTCCCCGCAATTCCTTCAACACGCCAACCTCATCCTCACCGGCAAACGTTCCGGGCTGAGCGTACTTCGGTGCCCCGAACAGGCTGCCGAAAAATGGCCCTTTGTATTGCAACTGCAGGCTCCTTCCCTCGGGCACGTAGACCCGATTCACGGTCCACACAAAAGCTTGCCAAGCGACAAGGCCAAGAAGAGCGAGTGTCAACAGCGCGCCAATTCGTTTCACTTGTATTTGCTCCCAGAGCGAAAATGATTCTGATTTAATCGGTCTGAATAGGTCTGTTGGGCTGATTCGTTTTCAGCAGTTCACTATTTATCGTTCTCGCCAGCAGCAGCCGGGGCGGCTGGTCCGCTGGACGATTGCAAGCCGCGGAACATTTCCATCAGCGGCGAGTCCGCGGTGTTGGTCATAATCGAGCGGAAGCTGGGTGCCAGTTTCTGGTACAGCACATAGCGAGCGTACGCCGTGCCATCGCCCTTGAAAGCCTCGACCGAACGTTTCCAGCCCGCCGCCGTTGCTTCGTTTTCAAAGCGAACCTTGGCCGCCTCGGCCGTCTTCTGAGATATCACGGCAGCGGCTTTGTCTTTCGCCGCAGCCAATTCCTCAACTGCGACTTCCTTGTCACGAGTCGCCTCGGCAATGGCCACTTCCTGGCGACGGCGAGCCTCTGTGGTCAGCTTGATCACTTCTCGTTCCGCCGCGACCATCCGCTTCTTCTGATCGACCATCGCTTTCTCGGTGGCGAGCTTCGCTTCCTGCTCCTGCTGCAGCTTTTCCTGCTGGTACTGTTTCATCTGCTGATTGGCAACTTCGCGGTCTCGAACTGGGCCGGCAATCGCTTGCGGAGGATTGATCCGTGTAATCAAAGCTTGAATGATCTCGATGCCTTGAGCTTCGCATGTCTTGCGAATCGCATCTTGGAATTCAGCTTGGAAAGCCGACCGCGTATCGCCGCTGATGAAATCGCGACCCGAGGCATTCGAGCCCCGCAGCCGACAGAAAGACCGCGTATTGGGCATGATCACTTTCTTAATCAGCTCCTCATCCAGAGCGTGGACTCGGTCCTTGTCGTTATCCAACTCGTTGTACAGGACGTAAACGCGGGCTGCCATTTCAGGCTTCACCCGGAACTCGATAATCCCGTCAAGCGAAACCCAGAACCCGTCCTTGCTCGGAAAACCCATGTCAGAGCTTTCGGAAAGGTTGAAACGCTGTGAACGACAGTCGACCAACTCAATCCGGTACATGTAGGGGTTGAGGTAATAAGTCCCTTCATCCAGCGGCCGCTCTTGGACCCCGCGTTTGCCTTCTGCCACAAGCAATTGGTTGGGGACTTCAGGCATTGGGCCGGACAAATTTGTCACGACGCCTTTGTAACCAGCCGGAATGGTCACCGGCTCGTGTAGTTCGACAATCTCAGCAAAGTCAGCTTTGCGACGGTCGACCACAACCCGGTCATTCGACTTGTCGATCACCTTGGCGTTGATCGGATAACGCCCCGGCGTCAGTTCGCCCGGAATGATCCCCTTCTCTTGGTCGGTCGTGGCGACGAAGTGGCCTTCGGGAAGGTCCTCTCCATGCAATCGCACGCGGACTCCCATTTTGCCCTCAGGAATCTCGACCATCGGGTAGATCTCCCAATCCCAGTTGAAGGGATTTCGGAAGTGACGGCCCTCGGAAAGCACTTCGGTTTGAACGCCCTTGTATTCAGCGCTCGGAGCAATCTCCTGATTGTTGGTTAGGTCTTTCCCCGTCTTCTTGGTCATCACGGCGATGTGTTTCGCCGGGACGTTGATACAGAAAAAACCGTACGCGACATAGGTCGCAATCGCAATCGCGAACAAGAGAAACAGCAATCCCGCCGCTCCCATTTGAAGCAAAGGCAAGCGAAAGCTCCGCCGCGCTGAACCTGGGGATGTTGGTACCATCGACATCTTTTATTCCCTCTTCGGTTTCGAAGTAATTGGATGCAGTTATCGGGGTATTCAGCGAAACTCGCGTTTGCTTGGTTAAAGCAGCGTGAATTTCACCAAATAACCCGAGGCCTGAGCGTGAAAGCCACTTGAATTCGTGGGAATTCGTTCAGCCCACCTCTGGAAAACAGGGCTGTCGAAGCTTTGGTTTGCCTGAATTAAGTCCGGTCTGTGACCGGACCAACTCCCGGTTTGGCAGTTGATTCAAGGCGCAAGACCTAACCCCGGCGCTGCGGAAGCCTAGCTCCCGCTAATTCGCGGGGGGCACGGAGGAAATCCGAATCAGGCAGTCCAAGCAAACCCGGGTAATCTGTATCGATTGAAACGATTGCACCGAGCAAGAAGCTTGGCTTAACCAGAAAAAGCGTGCGGTTGAAGAGCCTCGAAGATTCGCAAGAGGCTTTGTTGCAGACAGCCGGGCGCGAACCGCCCCCGCTTTTTTTCCAGCCGTTTTTCGGCACAATAGGGCCGCCGCGGACCGGGCGAGAACTGCCCGAATTTGGCACTGAACACGCCTGCGACCACGGCCAATCGGCGATTCCCACAACCGCATGGTCTGGGGAATCTCAGCATGTCGGGGCGAGCAGATGACTTTTTCGGGCTTCAGAAGTGGTTCGCCACTTTACCCAGATGTCATCGGCGCATAAAAAAACGAAGGGTTCCAGCTCGCCGCTACTGGAACCCTTCTAAGTTTGGCTGTCCGATCCGTGAAAGCATTGCTCTCACTTCTCGGAGACCCACAGCCACTACACGGTATCGGACGGGTTTCTAGAATCTCTTTAGACGCAAATCGTTGCTTACAAAGGACCTATAACCGGCAAACTCCATCGCGAGCAATCGTCAACATCGCTTCAATGCGAAGTCGCTGTGGGCCAAACTGAACAAGTCGCTGAATAACTTTTTGGAACAATTCGCCATGCAATGTGAATCAAAAGCCACCCAGACTGCCAAGCTTGCTCTCGAAGATGGCACAGTTTACACCGGACTCGCCTTCGGCGCGGTCGGCACCACGTCGGGCGAAGTGGTTTTCAATACTTCGATGACCGGCTATCAAGAGATCATCACTGACCCCAGCTACTGCGGTCAAATCATCACGATGACCTATCCTGAAATCGGAAATTACGGTTTCAACGAAGAAGACTTGGAACGCGACTGCCCCGCACTCGCCGGCTTTGTTGTGCGAAACGCCAGTCCGGTTGCGAGCAATTATCGCTCGGTTGGTTTGCTGGGTGAGTTCCTCCGCCGACACGGCATCGTCGGAATCAGCGATATCGACACCCGCGCTCTCGTTCGAAAAATTCGAACGCAAGGTGCGCTGCGTGGCGTCATCTCCAGCCAAATTCTTGACGACCAGCAACTTGTCGAGCGAGCTCGAAAGAGCCCCTCGCTGGTTGGCCGCGACTTGGTCCGCGAGGTAATCCCAACCACAGCCGGAGCTTGGGATTCGCGTCTACATTCTCTTTGGGACTACACCGGCCACCGGCAAGGAACTGACGCAGCAACTGACGCGCCGCACGTCGTGGCCCTCGATTTCGGAATGAAGTGGAACATCGCTCGCCATTTGGCCAGCCAAGGTTTTCGCGTCAGTGTTCTCCCCGGGACCTCGTCTGCCGCCGATGTGCTGGCTCTCAATCCGGACGGCCTGTTCCTCTCCAACGGCCCGGGCGACCCGGAACCGCTAAGCTACGCGATCGAGACGATTCGCCAACTCCTAGGCAAATTGCCCATCTTCGGCATCTGCCTCGGACACCAACTCCTCGGCCTCGCTTGTGGAGCCAACACGTTTAAGCTCAAGTTCGGTCACCGCGGTGCCAACCAGCCAGTGCTCAATCTGGAAACCAACAAGGTCGAAATCACCTCCCAGAACCACGGCTTCTCAGTCAGCGATAAAGACCTTCCGGCTGAGCTAATCGTTACCCATCGCAACTTGAACGACGACACGATCGCTGGTTTCCGACATCGCGATCTGCCAGCCTTCAGCGTCCAGTACCACCCCGAAGCATCGGCCGGACCCCACGACAGCCAGTATCTCTTCGACCGCTTCCGCGAACTCGTCCTTCAAGGCGTAGGCGTCTAGGCAAAGGTCGTGCGTTCGGCGCGACTGGTCCAGCCGCCTGTGAAATTTCATTCCTTGTAGGGTGGGACAAGCTGGGCGGGGAATGACTGCAAAACGTCAAGCCAAAACGTAGGCATGCAGTAAGTTGGATCGGGAAAACAAGTAGACCCCGCCCTGCGCCGGCCCACCACCGTTGCTCATTACCGGCCCGGGAGCGATTAACGGGAGATCTTTCTAGCGTATTGGTGGGGCCTGCGGTCGCGGGGGATTACTCGCGCTGGAACGTTTGAGATTGAATGACAGATTAACGTGGTGCTCCCGCGACCTTGTCCCACCCTACGAGGAATTACGCCACCGTTTGCCGAAGCGGGAGAATTCGAACTCTACTTCCCATCAGCCTCAAACTTCCGCTTCGAAGTCGCTTCTTCTGTCGGGAAATCGCTCGGCAATTTCTGCGTCACCTCACCCGTCGCTGCCCATTCAGCTCCGCGGAGAAACAAAGCAATAAAACCAACGCACTCCTGCGAGTAATCTCCATGTCCCAGCGTCGTGTGGAAGATTCGTCCCTCGCCGTAATCGACAACCATCAACATCGGTTCATGCCGGCCAGAACCGCCTTTGTCTTTAGCCGCATAGGCAGACGCCAAAACGTTCATTCTTAAAGCCGGACCGCGCAGCCGGTCGTAAAGCTCATCCTGAACGTGCAACCACTTGGCTGGAACGCCTTGCATGATCGGATGCTCGCTGTCGCGGGTCTCGACAATGAAATCGTGTTGAGCCCCATGGCTGCCACCGTTTCCATCACCGGTATCTTGGACCAGCTTGTTCGCTTGGTCGAAGTAAACATACGGTCCTGATCGGGCATTTCGACCACCCCAACCACCCAGCCCGATCATCTTGTTCCAAGCTTCCCACTCGGGGAACGCATTGTCAGCTGCATGGACGACAACTAATCCCCCGCCATTCGAAATGAACTTCTCGAACGCCTTCTGGGTCTCTTCCGGCCAGGCGTCTCCGTTGTAGTTGGACACCACCAACTGGTACTTGGAAAAATCGGGTTTGAAGTTCGGGTCGGGGCCCTGAGGAGCCGTTCGAGCCAAATCGACGGTAAACATTCCGCTGTCGATTAAATACTTTCGCATCATCTCCGTCGTCTTTGGCCAGACGGAATGGTTGTTTTGGCCATCGACAATCAAGACCCGAATTTTTTCGCCACGCGGCTTCTCTTGAGCTTGCCCCCAACTGCTCAGCAGCAAGATCTGTCCAACGACCGCCAAAACAAGCACAAAAAACTGATTGATGATGCGACGGGACACATAGCCTTTAGTCATACCTTCATCTACCTTTCGCAACGGAATCGCAGAATTTCCAGCAATTGCTGAGTCAGCCGTTCAAACTAACCTCCCGTCGCGGAGATTGCCACAGGCCACACAAGTTCGTGGGGTGAATTCAAAGACGCGTTGTAAATCCATTCCGGAAACGGATAATTAGCTCAGGCCGGGGAGATAATTGCCAAGCAGTCCGTGACTAATTGAGTTGGAAGGAACAGCACATGAAAAACTTTTGTTTTCGTACCGCCTTTTTTGTCGCCTCGGCTGCACTCGTCGTCCTGCTCGGCTCGGTCGGCGGTTATTGGTTCGGGCTCAGACAAAATTCTGACCAACAGGTGATGAGCCAACTCTCCAGCGTCCTGCATGCGGACTCTGCCTCGGGCGGCAAGTCGGTCTCCACCGCGACCGGACGACTCGATGAAAACACCGAGTGCCTCTTCGTCCTCGACCATCAAACGGGAATCCTCTCCTGCTTAATCATCAACCCTCGCAACGCGCTGACCGGCGGCGTCTACATCGCCAACGTTGCAAACCAAATGAAACTCGATAACCTCGGCGATCTCGATTTCGTGATGGTCACCGGATACAACGCCTTCGGACTGGGTGGTCGAACAGGAAATCTTCGCCCCGCCAGCTGCGTCTGCTACGTGGTGGAAGGAACCACCGGCCGCGCCATCGCCTACAGCCTCGCCTACGACCGCACGGTCATGGCTCAAGGAAACGTCCAGCAAGGCGCCCTCGAAGTCGTCTGGCAAGGCGCCTTCCGCCCGGAAAACCTCAAGCGGAACTAACTCACGTTTCCGGCCGGAAGAGAGGGGCAGCATGAAACACAGAGACACAGAGGACGCAGCGAAGAAGGGACGCAGGTAAAAAGGGAATGGAGTCAAGAAATTGCGAGTGGTGTTCGAATTAAAAAATCCAACCGCTCCCATCCGCTTGCTACTCGGCTCCTGCTCCCAAAAGTCCCAGTAGTCCCAACTGTCCCAGTAGTCCCAACTGTCCCAGTAGTCCCACGTCAGACCGCATCACGCAATTTCATCGTCGGCGCCTGACTGTCCGTCATATTGATCAACAGATTTCGCCAAGACGCCGGACTCCCCGGCGTGATCCGGCCGAGGATTCTCTGGATTCCCGCTCCGCTCAGCGCCGGAACATTTCCCGGCATCTGATCGACAAACAGTCCGCCCAAAATGGTCGTCGCGACTGCCGATGCAATCTCTGGCCGACTGAATTGCTCGGGCAGCAGCGGAAGCAGTTCGGCTTCAAGCCCCAACTGACTGGCAATCGCCACCGCCGGCGTCGGGGACCCGCCTTCATTAACAGCAAAGAAAAGCTGACTCAGCGGCAAACTCTCTTTTCGGGGCCTTTGAAAAAAAGCGGAGATCGCCGTTGCGAGATGCTCGCCCGAGAGCCGCCCGTTTTCCAACCGCATTCGCTCGATGTCGGGCAGCACTTCATCCAAACCATCACTGCCCGGCAGAAACCAAGCTGTAATCTCATTGGCGTCCAGCAGGATCAGCCCCGTCGACTGCCGAGCCGCTTTCTGCGGGCGATCGGCCAGCCAAAGCCAAAGCGGTAGGCCCGCAAGATCGCTCCCATTGCCTCCAGCCGCCAAATCCCGAGCCGGAAAGCCATCGACTACGCTGACTCCAGTCAGCTCGCTCAGTTTGCAAGGGTCGCAGGCCGACAGATAAGTCCTCCGGCCATCAAAATCCTGTAGCCATAACCCGGGGTCACCCACCGCCAAGCAAAGAATCCGGTCAACGAACTTCCCAGCCACGCGCTTCAGCCGATCAAACTCCGCCGCCTGAAACTCAGCCAAGTCGGAAAGCAATGGCGGCCAATTTCCGTTCGGAGACCGAGCTTGCTCTTGCAGGCCCTGAGCGAGTGAGGCTGGGACCTCGCTGCTCTGAACCTCTAAGTGCTGCACTCGCAGATACTTGCCGCGACCGTCCGCCACGATCAAGGCGGCCGAAAGGCGTGTGAAGTCCCGATTCAGCTGCAAGCCAGCGAAGAGCCTCGCCGAATTGAGCAACGCGTACCGATCGAGCTTGTCTCCGACGATCGGGCGGCGCGGGGTCGCATTGCGAAAGGGAAAGAGCACCCGAAACTCGCTGCGAGGGAGTAAAGAAAAAGTTGCCGCCGTGCCCTGTTTACACGGCGACAACTTTCGAGCGTGAATCAAATCGACTTCAATGCCGTGGTCACAGTTCAATGACTTGACGCTCAGCCTGAAGTGCGAGTAGCCGCTTAAGCAACCATTCGCAATTGAACCGGAGCCTGCTCGCGAATCGCATCGAGGAACTCTTCGAAGATTCGCAGGTCGAGCGCTGATGCAGCGGGGCATTCAGGGTGGAACTGGGTGCCAATCGCAACCCAATCCGATTGAGAACTCTCGATTGCTTCAATCACGCCGTCCGCGCACTTGGCGGTAATCCGGAATCCAGGAGCCAACTCGTCGATCGCCATATGATGGCGGCTGCTGACGCGAATTTCACCATCGCCGTAAACGCGTTCGATAATCGAACCACGAGCAATCAGCAAACCATGCCGATGATTCGGGTCTTGGGGATCCTTGTGAGGCAGTGCATTCGGGATGTCATCCGGAATGTGCAAGTAGAGGTTGCCGCCGAGCGTAATGTTGATCAACTGCATACCGACACCGATGCCGAAAACCGGCATCTTGCGGGCACAAATCAGCTTGGCCAGCATCCGGTCAAACAACTCGCGGCGAGGTTCCATCGGATTGACGGCGGGGTGCAACATGTAGCCGTCGCGGCGTGGGTCGAGGTCGGCTCCGCCAACCAACAGGAAACCGTCCAAGCGGTCCAGAACTGCAGAAATGTCGTCTTCGTTGTCCATCGGGGGGACAATCACTGGAATCCCTCCCGCCCGCAACACGCTGTCGTAGTAACCGGCGGTCAGCACCGAAAGAGCCGGTTGGTTTCCCTTGGCACTTCGGTAGTCAGCATTGATTCCAATCAGTGGCTTGCTCAGCATTCCATAACTCCTTTACGCTTCACTCTGCAGTCAGGCTGCGTTAGACTGGACACGTCAATTGGGCCGTTGGCCGATTGAGCGAAGGCGTTTTTGTGCTGAGAGCAAGCCAGTTCTGTTCGGAGGCAAAGGAGCTGTCACGCCCCACCCCCTCTGACAACTGGGGGGCTCACATCAGTGTGACTCCAGCTGCCGAATTGTCTCGCTCCGACGAAATGCTCTTCCCTTAAGCGATCGTCGGTCCATCTCCATATCAGACAATTGATTTCGCATGAACGACAAACCGCGTCGTTCGAGTGCGTGCGAATATCACCGGCTGGGGCTGAGTTGGCAAATCAGATCGCACATTTTTTGGGGGTGACCGCATCGGCCCCCAGATATTGTGCAAGCAGTGATAGCACTTTTCGGGGTGAGAGCTCAGCCACCGCGCGAGTTTGCCTGAACTGAACGGATTTGCCGAAGCCTGTCGCGAGCTGAAAACCCGCGAAAACGCAGCGAAAATAGAGCTTTTTTACTTCCAGAGCCCACCTCGCATGAAATTTCAAAACGTCTGCCTCGAGTCGTTCGGCTGCACCCTGCCCAAGGAAATCTGGACCTCGGAGCAGATCGAGCAGCGATTACAGCCCCTCTACGACCGCCTGAAACTCCCCGTTGGCCGCTTGGAATTGATGACCGGCATCCGCGAACGACGCTTTTGGCCAAAGTCGGTTCGTCCCAGCGAACCAAGCATCTCCAGTTGCCAACGCGCGCTTCAGGCGGCGGGCTTGGCACCAGAAAAAGTTGGACTCCTAGTCCATGGTTCCGTCTGCCGCGATTTTCTCGAGCCAGCCACCGCCTGCGGCGTCCACCACGCTGTCGGACTCCCGCCACAGTGCATGATCTACGACCTCTCCAACGCTTGCCTCGGTATTCTCAACGGCATGCTCAATGCGGCTGTTTTGATCGAAAGCGGCATGATCGAAGCGGCCCTCGTCGTCGGCTCGGAACTCGGCCGCGGTCTGGTCGAAACAACGATCGGCGCACTGAATCGGGACGAATCGTTGACCCGCAAATCAATCAAAGACTCCTTCGCTTCGTTGACGATCGGCTCAGCCAGCTGCGCCGCTCTCTTGGTCCATCGCCGAATCAGCCGCAGTCAGACCCAGCTCCTCGCCGGCGTAGTTCGGGCCAACACACGCTGGCACGCGCTCTGTCAAAGCGAACACGACCTCGCTGGAGCCGATTTCCAGCCGCTGATGGCGACCGACTCAACCGAGCTACTCACCCAAGGCGTGCAGACCGGAGTCGATACCTTCGGCGACTTCCTCGAGGAGACTGGCTGGACCCGCGAAGCGATCGATCGCACGGTCTGTCATCAAGTCGGCGTCGCACATCGCAAACTGATGCTCGACTCACTCGGCTTGCCCGTCGAGCGCGACTTCGTCACCTTCCCCTGGCTCGGCAACACCGGCTCAGCCGCCCTCCCGATCAGCGCGGCTCACGCCGCCGCCGAAGGCCAGCTCCAACCCGGCAACCGAGTCGCCCTCCTCGGCATCGGCTCCGGCATCAACTGCATCATGCTCGCCTGCCAGTGGGGCAACACCCCAGTCCTCGGGCTCTAAACAACTCGGTGACCTCAAAGCAATTGAGCACCAATCAATGGACGCTCGCTCGGCCATCGCATCCCGCGCGATAACCTATCTCTTGGGACAGCAAGAAGGTCTCTCACGGAGGCACCGAGGCACGGGGGGAGAAGCAACAACTAACAACTAACAACTAACAACTAACAACTAACAACTAACAACTAACAACTAACAACTAACAACTAACAACTAACAACTAACAACCTTCTCCCTCTTCCCCCTGTGCCTCCGAGAGAGGGCCTCTTCCGTTTTCCGCTCAGCGTTACTTAGTGGTTACTTCAATCAACCTCGGATCGATCACCACATGTTTGATCCGTTTTCGTTCATGCGTATAAGTCACGTGAACCTTTCCATCATTTGTTTGGATCACGGCCGGATAGGAGTACTCACCCGCTCCGCGCTCGAGCACTCCAGCGGTTGCCCAGTCGTGACCATCGTTTGAAATGGCAACATTCAGCATTTCCCGGCCGCGCGGCGTTCCTTCCTCTTTTCGCGTGTGGTTGTAGACCAGCAACTGTCGGCCGTCGCGCAGGGTCACCCCATCTATCCCTGAGTTTGGATTGGGCAAGGCAAGCGGAGTCAATTGGCTCCACGTCTCGCCGCGGTCGGAACTCCAAGTCTCGATGATCGAGCCTTCCTGACTCCGACAGAGGGCCTGAATGCGATCGTCGGCATACCGCAGCAACGTCGGCTGGATCACATTAAAGCTTCCCTCCTGTCGTCGCAGCCCGAGGAATACCCATTCCTTGAACTCTGGATCGATTCGCTCAAAATGAACGCGCCAGGAATCGTCCTCCGTGCTGCTGCCGCAAAGCATTTTGCCGTCAATCCACAGCGGCTTGTTGCGGACCGGGCCAAGATATCCATTCGGTAACTGTACCGCCTCGCTCCAGCTTACACCGCCATCGCCCGACCGCTTTGCCATCCCCCACCAACTGCTGGGCGATGGACCAACTTTATAGAAAAGTAGCAGATCACCCTGTGGTATCTGAAACAAGACCGGGTTCCAGCAAGGAAGTCGCGGTCCCTCTTCGGGGATCCCATCTGCGACCAAGACCGGCGCGGTCCACTTCCCCTCGACTTGTCGAGTGAGCCAAATCCCAACGTCGACCGCTCCTTCGCGAGTCCCGCCAAACCAAGCCGCAATCAATCCATTCTTTGTCTCGCAGATTGTCGACGCGTGACAACTCGGAAAGGGAACTTCCTCGAACAGGAATTCCTCCAGCACCACGCCAGGCACGCAAGTCGCATCCTGACCGGCAACCTGCGGAATCGTGACAAGCAAAAAGCTGATCACCAACAGCCCAACGGAATTCCATCCAGTGACAGCGTTCGTCATCAAGTTACCTGCAGAAGTAAAAGTTGAACCTGTCAACGGTCAAAGCGTACGAGCGCGTAATTCTTTTTTCCGCGGCGCAGTACGATCGTCGATTCACTCGCCAGTTGCTCGCGTGTCAGCACAAACTCGGCCCCGTCGGCGCGGCGATTGTTCACATACACCCCACCCTCGGTCACTGCCCGGCGAGCCTCGCCCTTACTTTTCACCAGCCCCGATTCAACCAGCGCATCGAGCAGCCCCAGTCCCGCGTCCAGTCGTGCTCGCTCCAGCGACACGCCCGGCACGTCCGCGAAAATCTGCGACAGCTCGGCATCCGAGAGGCTCGTGATTTCGGCTCCAAACAAAATCTGAGCCGCCCGCTGAGCTTTGGCCAAGCCTTCCTTGCCGTGCAGCAGTTCCGTCAGCGCCACCGCCAGTCGCTTCTGGCTCGCCCGCTCCTGCGGTTTCTCTTGCCGCGACACGTCGAGCGCTTCAATCTCCTCCCTTGGACACTCGGTCAAAAACCGCAAGCACTTGCTCACATCCGCATCGTCGACGTTGAACCAGTACTGATAAAACTGATACGGGCTGGTCCGATCGGCCGACAGCCAAACGGTCCCGCTCTCCGTCTTACCCATCTTGCCGCCATCGGACTTGGTCAGCAGCGGGCAAGTGATGCCGTAAACCTGAGCCGCATCCATTCGCCGCGCGAGGTCGATTCCGGCTGTGATGTTACCCCACTGATCGCTGCCGCCGATTTGCAGTTCACAGTTGTGCGCTCGGCGAAGATGCACAAAGTCATACGCCTGCAGGAGCATGTAGCTGAATTCGGTGTAGCTGATCCCCGCGTCGCTCTCGAGCCGACTCTTCACCGAGTCTTTGCCGAGCATCACGTTGACTGGAAAATTTTTGCCCACGTCGCGAAGGAACTCGATGTACGAAAACTTGCCGACCCAGTCGTAATTGTTGACGAGCACCGCCGAGGTTGGACCAGCCGAGAAGTCGAGCAGTTGCCGCATCTGCTCTTTGATCCCGGCAATGTTTCGTTCCAGCGTCGCTGCGTCCAGCAGATTCCGCTCCGCGCTCTTGCCGCTCGGGTCGCCAATCATGCCGGTCGCACCGCCAACGAGCGCAATCGGGCGATGCCCTGCCTTTTGAAAACGCCGCAGCATCATCAGGGGCAAGAGGCTTCCCACGTGCAACGATTCGGCCGTCGGGTCAAAGCCTGCGTAAACCGTTCGCGTTTGGGTCATCAGCCATTTGCCCAGGCCCGCTTCGTCGGTTGATTGGTACAGCAGCCCTCGCCAGCTCAATTCGGCATGTATGTCCTGCAGCATGGATTCCACTCATTGCGGTCAGTTGATTCCACCGAACAGCATCGCTCGATGGCAAGTTAAATCGAGCTCAACCAGCTCACCCTCGTTTGCGGCAGGGCCGATTTGAGGCAAAATGAGGCGGATGAACGTGCCCTTCAGAATAGCGAACGACACTAGGCTTGGGCAGGTCAATCAATCTTCGCCCGCTGCCATCCTTCGCATCCGGTTATTCGAGAAACAACGATGAGCTCAACCGGGAAATTCAACCGCGAAACGCTGGCCGGACTTGCCTTCGCCAGCCCTTGGCTTGTCGGCTTTGCCCTGCTCTTCGCCTGGCCCTTCGCCATCTCGCTCTACTGGAGCTTCTGCCACTTCGACCTGCTCAACCCACCCCAGCCCGCCGGCCTGAGTAATTACTTGCGGCTCTGGAACGAATTGCGAACAGGACAAGGCTTCGGCTTGGCGCTCTTCAACACGATTTACACGGTTCTAATTTCCGTGCCGCTTTCGATTCTGCTCGGTGTCGTCCTTGCCACTTGGCTTTCGTACGACGTCCCCGGTCGCGGCTTGCTTCGTTCGCTCATCTACCTGCCGGCAATGATCCCCGTCGTCGCGGCCAGCGTCCTCTGGCTCTGGCTACTCAATCCCTCGGACGGTTGGGTGAATGGCATGCTCAGCTGGATCGGCTTGCCTCCGCAGAATTGGCTGACCCAGCCGCGGTCGGCCCTCAGCCCCGAGACTGCGCGGCTGGCCATTCAAGGTTCCCCCGAAGTCGCAAAGCTATTCGGCAGCAAGGATGGTCTGATTCTGATGACACTCTGGGGCGTGGGCAATTATGTCGTGATATACCTCGCCGCACTGGGAGACGTTCCGAAGTCACTTTACGAAGCCGCATCGCTCGATGGAGCCAACGCTTGGCGACGCTGGTGCCATGTGACGCTGCCAATGCTCTCGCCGGTGATTTTGTTTCAGCTTGTCGTCGGCATCATCCGCGGCGTGCAGACCTTTACGAGCGTTTACCTGCTCAGCGAAGGGACTGGGCAACCCGCCGGTTCACTGCTGACCGTTTCGCTGCAGCTTTTCCTCGCCGCCTTCGAAGATTTGCAAGTCGGTTACGCGTCGGCGATCGCTTGGTGCCTCTTCGTCATCCTCGCTGGATCAACGTGGCTTCTCTTCCGCACCTCCTCGGCTTGGGTTCATTACCGCACGAACGTATGAACTCGCTCTCATCCCATTTGCGCAACTGGACACTGGCGTTGAGCTTGCTCATCGCCGGAGTTTGGTTGCTGCGCGGGGGGAAAGTGGAACAAGCGAAAGTCGACAGCCGAACCGAAGTGGTCCTCTGGCATTTTTGGGGCGGCGCGGATTTGGAAGTCGTCCGCGACGTCGTGGCTCGCTTCAATACGGCTCAAACGGAGTACCGCGTGCGCGAGATCGCCATGCCGGGCAATAATCTGCGAGCCAAACTGTTTCTCTCGGCCGCCGGAGGAGAGCCACCCGATTTGATCAATATCGATGACCCAGTCGTCGCCGATTGGTACGAATTGGGATTGGTCAGTTCGGTCGATGAAATCGTCAGTGCGGAGGAGGCCGAGAAGATCTCGGAGCAGCTTTTCCCGGCAGCCCGGCAACTCTCGAGTTACTCAGGCAAGCTCGTCGGGATTTGCAACGGACTCGATGTCCGAGCGCTCTACTTCAATCGCTCGTTTCTCGAGCAACAAGGCTGGGCCGTGCCGAAGACGCTCGAGCAGCTCGATCAGCTCAATGAGCAAGTAGGGAAGCTAGGGCTCAGCCAACCGCGTTTTGCTTTTCTTCCCACGCCGCGCCGCGCACTTTTCTTTGTTAATTTGTTTGGCGGAACGGTTTGGGACTTTGCCTCCGAGCGGCCGCAGCTCGACTCGCCCGCCGCAGTCGCGTCACTCGCATGGCTGCAGGACTACTCGCGTCGTTACGGGGCCGGAGACGTCGCCGCTTATCGTCAGTCCGACCAATCGCTCCCGGGTAAAGTCTTTCCGCTGCTCCCTCAAGCCGACGATCAACAAGTTGGTCGTTACGTCTTTTCGCTCGACGGCCAGTGGCGCGTCCGCGACCTGCAGGCCTTCCGCAAGCAGCGAGCTGCGCGAGGTTTAAGCTCGCCCGCGTTCGACGTGATTCCCCTGCCACCGCCGAGTTCGATCCTCGCGAACAACTCTCAGGAGCCCGGCGGCTGGGTCAACGGAAACGTATTTGTTTTTCCCCGCGGCGGTCGAACTTCACCCGGTGCGATCGCCTTCGCAAAGTTTTGGATCGGGCTGAGCAATTCCCAAACCGCCGCAGAGGTTGCGATCGCCGGCGGCTGGATCCCAGTCACACCAGCGGTCGTGTCCGAAGCGAAATATCAAGCCGCACTCGCAGCCGATCCGATTTTTCGTCAATTCGTTCAGCTGGCCAGTTCCCCGCAACTGCAGCCGACGCCGGTCGTGCGAGGTGCGGGGTATCTGCAGCGGCTTTTAGAGTCAACAGCTGAACGCGTTGCGAGCGACCCGAGTCTTTCGCCTGAGCAGGAATTGAAAGCCGCGAATCGACAGTTGGAGGATTACCTGCAGAGCTTGTCACCCAGCCGAACGTCGACTGCCGGAAAGCGAGGCGGGCAATGATGCGAACGCCGCGCTGGGTGGTCATCGCGCTTTGGTTGTCGGCGCTGCTCTTTGCGTTGCCGCTGCTGTTGATGGTGCTGGGTTCACTGAAGACCAACGAAGAACTGGCCCGGAACCCTTACGGACTGCTGCCTGAGAAGTGGGCTTGGGAAAACTACAGCCGCGTTTTCGAAGCCTTGCCGCTGAGCACTTACTTTCGCAACACGCTGCTGCTCTGTTTTGGTTGTGTCGCGGGTTCACTGTTGTCGTGCAGCCTGATCGCTTACAGCCTCGCGCGGATCCAGTGGAGTGGTTCGCGCTGGTTGTTCTTGACGGTGATGATGACGCTGCTGTTGCCTTGGCAAGTGACGATGATCCCACGGTTTGTGCTGATCAGCGGACTGGGGCTGTACGACTCGCTCTGGGCGATCATCCTTCCTTGCTTTTTGGGTGAAGCCTTTTTCATCTTTCTGCTTCGGCAGTTTTTTCTGGCGATCCCCCAGTCGCTGCTCGATGCGGGGCGACTAGATGGACTGGGACACTGGGGGCTCTTCTGGCGAATCGTCGTACCGCTTTCGACACCGGCCCTGATTGCCGTTGGCTTGTTTCAGTGGATCGAGACGTGGAACAACTTTGGCGGACCGCTGCTGTATTTGAGCGACCCCGAAAAGTTTCCGGTCGCCTATGGCTTGGAACGCTTCGTCAGTTCCTACGGCGACCAAACCAACCTGTTCCTCGCAGCAGCAGTACTAATCACGCTGCCAGTGTTGCTGTTGTTTATTCTCGCCCAGCGACACTTCCTCGGCACGGCAACGGGAAGCGGGATCAAGGGTTGAGCGGCGACCCGATTCCGCCCGCGAAAACGATTTCACCTCGTCGGAATCCATCGTTCGCACACCGCCGCGCTCAGGTAGCGTATACTGGCGGCAACATTCTGCGAGGAATGTGTTGTTTCAGAGCTTGCTTGAGAATTTTTGAAGTGCAGGAGGCCCGCTCATGGCTGAGTCAGTGCGGTCGGAATATGATGCCATTGTGATCGGTGGCGGACATAATGGATTGATCGCGGCAGCCTATCTGGCTCGAGCCAAAAAGAAAGTCCTGGTTGTCGAACGTCGCCACCTCCTCGGCGGGTGCTCCGTCAGTGAACCGGTTTGGCCCGGTTACAAAGTCTCAACTGCGGCTTATGTGGTCAGCTTGCTGCTGCCAGAGGTGATCAAGGAATTGCGGCTGAAAGAAAACGGCCTCGAGATCCTGCGCCGCGATCCTTCTTCCTTTACTCCGACCAGCGACGACCGCTACTTGCTGCTCGGACCTGATCGCAAGAGGAACCAGGAAGAGATTTCTAAGTTTTCTAAAAAAGACGCGGAGGCCTATCCGCGATACGAATCTCTGCTCGAAGCGGTTGCGGAAAAGATCGAGCCGATTCTGATGAAAGCCGCGCCGGATGTCCTGCCCCTGCCCCGCAGCTTCCGGAGGATTTCGCTCGGCAAGAAACTTCGCGACCTGATGGCTGCTTGGAAGATGCAAAAGTCACTGGGGCAGTTGGGACAACAATTGCCGGAAGCGATTGAGCTACTTGTCGGAGCGGCCCGGCCGATTCTCGAACGCTGGTTCGAGAGCGATGTGGTCCGCGCGACTCTGGCGACCGACGCGGTCATCGGCGCGTTCGCCTCGATCTCTTCCCCCGGAACTGCTTATGTGCTGCTGCACCATGTCATGGGTACTGCCGGCGGGGCCCGCGGCGTCTGGGGTTATGTCCGCGGTGGCATGGGCGGGTTAGCTGATTCCATCGCTCAAAGCTGCCGGCAACTCGGCGTCGATATCCTGCTCGACGCGCCCGTCGCCAAGATCGAAACCTCTAGCGGCGCCGTTACTGGCATCTCCTTGGAAGATGGCCGAAGCTTTCGCTCCAAGGTCGTCGCCTCGACAGTCGATTCCAATCTGACGTTCAATCGCTTTCTGAGGCCGCAAGACTTGCCAGCCGATTTTCGCGCGGCCATTAACCGAATTGACTACAACTCTGCGTCAGCCAAACTCAACGTCGCACTCAGCGAGCCGCCTCGCTTCAAGTGCTTGCCCCAGCCCGGTGTCGGGCCGCAACATCATGGCACAATGCACATCTGCGACTCGGTCGAATGGCTCGAACGAGCTTATGCCGATGCCCTTTGCGGTCGGCCCAGCGAACGCCCGATTCTGGAAGTCACCATGCCCACCAGCGTCGACAGCACGGTCGCTCCACCAGGCAAGCACTTGATCTCAATGTTTATTCAATACGCCCCGTATCGGCTGGCCGAAGGGACCTGGGACGAGATCGGCGATTCATTTGCCCAGCGCTGCCTCCGTTTGCTCGGCGAGTACGCCCCCAACATTCCCAATGCGGTCGAGCACTACCAATTCCTCTCGCCGCTGGAACTCGAACGGACGTATGGACTCACTGGTGGAAATATCTTTCAGGGCGTCATGAACTTGAATCAACTCCACCTGATGCGTCCCGTAGCTGGCTGGGCAGACCACCGCACTCCACTGAAAGGTCTTTATCTCTGCGGAGCAGCCAGCCATCCCGGCGGCGGCGTGATGGGAGCCTGCGGACGAAACGGAGCAACCGAAATCCTCCGCGACCGAGTGATTTGAACGCGAGCAAGTTGGGAATGCACAATGCGGAATGCCGCCGCGCTCAGCGCGGGTCTCCCAACCCCGCCGCGCTCGGCGCGGGTCTCCCGACCCCGCCGAACGCGCATGTGCGGCTCGAACCTGGCTGCTTCTCTCCCAAAAGTCCCATAAGTCCCAAAAGTCCCATCTGTCCCACGCCTCCCCCCCACTTCGGGTCTATTCACCGCAGAAATCTTCAGTAAATTCCATCTTTTCAATTCGCCCGTGAACTGACCAAACGAACCGAAAACCGAACATGGCCCTGATTGTCCAGAAATTTGGCGGCACCAGCGTTGCCGATAGCGAAAAGATTCTCTCCGCCGCGCGAAAAGCGATCCGCGCTCATCAGACGGGCGACCAAGTCGTTGTGGTCGTCAGCGCGATGGGGAAAAACACTGACCACCTGATCGCTCTGGCTCATGAGGTGAACGAACATCCCAACGCCCGGGAAATGGACATGCTCTTGGCGACCGGTGAGCAAGTCAGCGTCGCGCTGATGGCGATGGCGATCGCCAGCTTGGGCTACAAAGCAGTCAGCCTAACCGGCGCCCAGATCGGTATCCACACTGACAGTTCGCACACCAAAGCCCGGATTCGATCCATCTCCACCGAGCGAGTTCGCAAACTGCTCGACGAAGGGAACATCGTGATCGCGGCTGGCTTCCAGGGGATCGACGAGAACTTTGACATCACGACGCTCGGCCGCGGCGGCAGCGATACGACCGCCGTAGCCCTCGCCGCGGTGCTCGGCGCAGAACAATGCGAAATCTACACCGACGTCGACGGCGTCTACACGACCGACCCGAGGGTGCTCCCCGAAGCCCGACTGACGCGGCAAGTCAGCTATGACGAGATGCTCGAGCTGGCCAGCCTCGGTGCCAGCGTCATGCACAATCGCTCGATCGAATTCGGCAAGAAGTTCAATGTACCGATCCATGTCCGCAGCAGCTTCTCAGACCGGCTTGGCTCGTTGATCGTCGCTGAACCCGAAGCCCCAGACCAAGCCGTCAGTGGTGCGGCATTGACGAAAAACGAAGCGCGGATCTCGCTGCTCGACGTCCCGGACGTCCCCGAAGCTTGCTATCGCATCTTTGCCCCGGTCGCGGCTGAGAAGATCACGGTTGACATGATCGTGCAGAATCCAGCAGCTGATGGGCGCTCGAATCTCAGCTTCACCGTCCCTCGCGAAGAGTACGAGCAGACGCTCAACATCATTAAGCCGATTGTCGAGCAACTTGGAGCCCGACTCGGCGATTGCAGCGACAGCGCTTCCAAGATCTCGGCAGTCGGCTTGGGGATGGCTCATCAAGTCGGTGTTGCCAAGCGGATGTTTCGCTGTCTCGCGAACGCGGAGATTCACATTCAAATGATCACCACGAGCGAGATCAAGATCTCGGTTCTGGTTGACCGCGGGCAGGCATTACAGGCCCTGCGCGTCGTGCACGAAGAGTTTCAGTTGGATAAGCGACCGGAGGCTGCGGTTACCAATCCCTTTGAACGCTTGAAAACAAACCCTCAAGCCTTCTCCCCGGCCGAGGTCATCAGCCGGCTGCGAGGCATCGATATGGAAGCGCTCACCATTCACGACGTGACGCTGGACACGGCCCAATCGCGCATCACGCTGCCCCGCCTGCCAAACCGCGCCGGCGTGGCGGCTCGTGTATTCGAGTCACTCGCTGAGCGAGGAATCTTTGTCGATATGATTTTGCAGAGCTACTTCAGTGCCGAGTACTCCGACCTGTCGTTCACGGTCCCGCGGTCTCAGTTCCAGCAAGCACAAGTTGTGGCCAAAGAACTGTCTCAGGAATTGGGACTGCCAGAGGTCAAAGCGAAGGAGTTAATTGCCAAGCTGACTGTCTCGGGGATTGGACTGCGGAGCCACACCGGAATGGCGATCGGGATGTTTGATGCTTTGATGCAGGCTCAGATTCCGGTCGAGATGCTCAACACCAGCGAGGTTCGAGTGAACGTGATCGTCGATGGTGCTCGCGCGGAGGAGGCACTCAAATGCCTCGCCGGGAAGTTTCGGGGCGAATTGAGCTAAAAAGAAAAGGGCGTGGTCCAACGACCACGCCCTGCACAGAGTTTCAGATTTCTCGCTTTCAGCTTTGGTCCGTCTTAGCTTTTCCGGCGGCCGCGGACGAGGGCTCCGCAGGCACCGATGGCCAAGAGGACGCCGATTGAACCCGGTTCGGGAACGGCGTTGGGGCCGCCTGAACTGGTCAAGAAGAGAGGCGGTCCGCCAGTCCACTTGGTGTAGCCACCGGGTCCGCCGCGCGGGCGACCGAGATTGTCATTGATGCCTTTGACTTGGTACCACAGGTCAGCCATTGCGGCCCAAGTGGTTTCCGAGGTGAACTTGGTTTCGTTACCCGGATCGATGTTACCGATCATCAATTCGCTGCTGCCATTTCGGGTTCGGCGATTGAAGAAGGGATCGTCATCGTCCCAGTGGGAGCCTGCCGTGCCAGCACCGCCAGTTTGCTCGACGGGCACCCAGCGAGCTCCACGGTTTCCAGATTCGGTGCGGTATTTCGCCAACGCCGCCGAGCCAACGTATTGGGTTTGGCCGTTGATGGTTGCGATCAGCCCGTTGTCTCGCCAAAGGCTGCCAAAGCCCAGAGCATGACCCATTTCGTGCTTGATAACGTCGAGAAGACCACCATTAGACGCTAGGTCAGCAATGTCAGCAGTGTCAAAGTTCATCTGTGCTGCAGTCGCAATGGCAATCGGAGTGCCCCGATTGTTTTTGAAGCCGGCGCCGGTTCCGCCAAACCGTAACACGTTAGTTGGTCCAGCCGACCCAAGTACACCACCCACTCCATCAATCGCGGTAGTCACTGCGGTAATCTGGAGTTTGCTCAGCCGATTTCGAACCGAAGCGGGAAGGATTGGGCTGTAGCCGATGATTCGGCTTTCCCAGAAAGCTTCCGCTTGAAGAAACGCACTGCGGTAACGGGGATCAACGCCATCGACGTTGACGTTCATGATGTCGGCGTGAGCCGAAGGGAGTTGCCCCACTAGGGCAACCCAGCAGAATAAACCTGCAAATAAAAGGTTGCGAAGCATCGATCTTTCCTCTGATGTCAGGAGTCTGACGAAACTCTGTTGCCGTCGGCGAATGAAAAATCGCCGTCAAGATCCAGACTAGATAGAGGCCTTGAAGCTTCAATCTCGAATTTGAAATTCTTTGTCAAAAAAGAACGGATTCGCGTTTACTTGTATGACTAGTGCCTCGACGCATTGCGAGACACTTTTGGATCAAAGCGGCTCCCCCGCCAGCGCAACCCGCGCGGCAAAATCGCTACAGCTTCTCTCGCTATCCCGCCCGGCTTGCCTAGATTCCGGCCAGCACCCCCACTCAGGCCTAGAGTGCTATCAAAAACTCGCTCGAAACCGCGATATCTTCGGAAGAATTTGTTTTTCTTGTTCAACCCTTACAAACCGACAATCCGATAAATCCTGCGAGGGAACACTGGAGACCACTGTGTGGGACTCCTGGACATTCACCAAGCTGAGAACAAGCAATGTCTCTGAAACACTTTTGGACCTTGATCACAGTCATTTCGGTCATGAGCACGGCGGGCGTGGTTCAAGCCCAAGTTGACGTGCCAGGCCCCCGCTTTGAGCCGCGTGGCGTGGAGTCGCCGGAAAACACCCGCCCGTTAGCCGAACCATTCGTGTTCGACTACGACGCTCAAGTGTTCGCCCCTGTCGAATTCACGAACAACAAAGAACTCGAGCCCAACACTGGCTTCTTCTTTGTCGCCGACCGGATGTACAACAATGTCTCGCGAGGCGAGCCCCGTGACATCCAGGGAATCGGCATCACCCCCAACGACGTGCCCACGGGCAACGATTGGATGTGGGGTAACCGCTTCGAAGCCGGTTGGATGGGCAAGCAAGATTCAGGCTGGCAGATAGTCTATGAAAAGACCGCTGGCAGCTTCTTCGCCTTCGGGCAAGACAGCTTGGTATCCAATCCAATGCTAGTTAACACCAACTACACTTCGGTTGAACTCAATCGACTGTTCCGCCAAAGCCTAAGCAATGGCGACTACTTTGAACCATACATCGGTATGCGATATTTCGGTCTCTCTGACCGCACTATCGAAGATACGACCTTTCTAGTTGGTACGACGACCTTGTCGAATCGCTTCAAGCAGAACGCAGAGAATAGCTCGGTTGGTGCCCAAATCGGTGGCCGGTTTAACCATCGCCGCGGTCGCTTCCGCTACACCTTCGACGGTGCCTTGGCTGCGATGTACAACCATCAAAGCTATTTCTCAACCGACTTGTCCTTCAACGGGGCAACGCTGACCGGCATCTCCGAGTTCTACGACAACGGCCAGGCTTTCACTCCAGTCGGCGACTTCCGCTGTGAAATCGCTTACAACTTCAGCCGCGACATCGCTCTGCGAACCGGCTTCCAAGCTCAGTACATCTGGGACGGCGTCGCTCGTACCGATAATCTGACAACCGGTCTGAATCCAAACTCGGTGAATAGCATCTCCGGCGGTTCGGCTGGTGTCTTCAGCGAAAGTGTGATGGTCGCCGGATTTCACTTCGGTATCGAATGGCGTCGCTAATTCGCACGCAGGTTCAAAAGTAGTTCACCTCAAACGTCGGGTTCCCAAGCGGAGCCCGACGTTTTTTTATGCGCGGGCATGGTTGACCTGTAGGACTTTTTTCGATTAGCCCTTGGCCGGTTTTTCGTTTAGCCCGTAGCCGGAGCCCAAAGCCGCTAGGCTTTGGCGCAGGCGAAGCGATGCGCAAGTTGATCGCAAGCCCGCAAAACAGCCGCTTCTTCTTCTGTCAGCCGGGGCTTCGCGCCAGCCCCCGGTTCGGCAGATGGAACAAACGGCGCTGGGCGCAGGTCTCCCGACCTCGCCCACGGTTCGGTAACCGACTTGTTTGCTGGCTTCTCCTCACTTCCGGTGGGTGCGCACCGCGGAATGCGAGTTCATTAATCCAAATCCTCTCGGCGGATGCGACCCACCCTACCGCTCCACCGACACGAGGTCGGGTGGTGGCCAGTACGGCAGCTTTCGCTTCGTTTAGCTCGTAGAGCCGGTTTTTCGTTTAGCCCGTAGCCGGAGCCCAAAGCCGCTAGGCTTTGGCGCAGGCGAGGCGCAAGTTGATCAAGCCGCAAACAAGCCAACCGCGACTCTTCTTCCTCATTGGTGGGCTTCGGACGATTCAAGCCTAACTTGCTAATCCCCGAATCAACTGCCGGCAAGCATTGATCGCGCCGGGCGGGATGGAATGATAGCCTTGAAAACTGACAAACTGGACCTCATGCCCTGCTTCCTGCAACAGATCTCGCAGTGCCTCGCCGGTCGCAAACGGCAAGATCGGATCCCACAGCCCATGCGACTGCACAACCTTCATCGGCGGACGACTCGCCGCCGCCTTTCGCCACTCGGTCTGATTGATCAGCGCACCTGACCAAGCAACCAAGCCCCCCAATGGCTCCGTCGCATGCAAAGCCACCTCGGTCGCCAGCATCGCCCCTTGTGAGAAGCCCCCGACAACCGTCTGCTCGGATGAGACGCCCCAGCGGCGCTGCAGTTCATCGACCACGCCATTGACCAACTCCCGGCACGTCACTAATCGACTCGGCACCAAGTCCGACATTCCCGAAATGTCGCTCGATTCAGCCAGCATCTGCAGCCGTACCATATCGATCGGCCACCAAGCTCGACTCGTGCCTGACGGGTCCAGCGGAATCGGTGCCGCCGGAAAGACAAACGCCAGCGACTGCTCGCTGAGTTGCTCATCGTCCAGCAACTCCTCGGCGATCGGGATCAGGTCATCACCCGGCGCGCCGAATCCGTGACAAAACAGAGCCAACCCTTGCGGCGCTCCCCGACTTGCCGATGGAGTCACCAATCCGCAATCCAACGCTCCGATTTGCTCTCGACGATATTCCCACATTAAATGATCTTTCCTTCCATAACGAGCGAGTCTTCGCGAATCCGCCGTGTCGGCTTTCGCGAACTGGCCATCCTAAACCTTGCCGCTGTGCCAGTGACGAAAGCCGCCGTTGACTTGGATGACCTGTGCCGAAACGAAACTCGACGCGGGGCTCGCGAGCCATACCGCCGCCGCGCCGATGTCTTCCGGCGTCCCCCAGCGGTCCATCAATGACTGCTTCCTCGCTCGCTGCTGCCAAGTCTCCGATGCCGTTTCGCCCCACTCGGTCCGAATCCAACCCGGCGCGAGACAATTGACGCGAACCTGTGGAGCAAACGTCTGCGCTAGACTTTGCGAAGCCGCCATCACCGCGCCCTTGGTCGTCGAGAACAATTCTCCGTTGTCCCCCTCCATTCCGTGCAAAGCCTGATCCCAGCCGATGTTGATAATCGAAAATTGACCAGCCCGCTGGCCGGCTGCTCGCACCATCTTCGGCCCCACGAGCCGCGAAAGCAGCAGCGTCGACATCACATCGATACGCCACAGCATCTCCAGTTTCTCGACGAAATGCGAACCAGCTGGTGGACCAGTCAAAATATCGGCCCCCGCGCAATTTACCCACGCGTGAATCACTCCGGTCGAAGCCCAGCAGCGATCGACAAATCCCTTCATCGATTGCGGTTCGGAAAAGTCGCAAGCGATTGGAAAGCTCGTTCCTCCACTGGCGGTAATCTCCGTGTGCGTCGCATCCAGCTCTTTGGACATCAAGCGTCCATGCAAAATCACTTTGGCTCCAGCCGTGGCCATCGACAAGGCGATCGAGCGACCAATCCCGGTGCTGCTCCCCGTGACCGCAACGGTCATCCCCGCCAAGGAAAATTTCGAAGCCTGTGATTCAGTCGTCATTCCTGTTCCTCATTCTTTTCCAGCGGCAACTCGTAGCAAGCCATCTCCAGATCGCTCCGCACCAGCAGCCGATTTCCCGAGAGCGCTAACGTATTCCAACAAATTCCCTTGATGGTCGGCACCTTGACCTCCCATTTCGGTTTCTCCGGCTTGGCCGGAAAGATCCCCAGTTTGCCAAACTCGGAGTGAACCACCAAGTGATCTCCAACCAGCAGTAACTGGCCATGTCCAAATTTATCGCGCAGGCTCCAGACCAACTTGCCTGTATTCAGCTCCACGCACTCCAGAAAACCGTCGGCCAACGCGTAAACATAGCCTTCGCGAATCACGGGATTGCTGAACTTCGTCGTCAGTACGCGCGAACTCTTCCAAACCGACTTTGGCTTTAAGCCCGAATCCGTCTGCGTAAACTCCAGCAGTTCACCACCCAGCCCGTACCCCTTGGTCAAAAGAACGCGGTGGTCGTCGACGTAAGTCACTTGGCAACAATTTGCCTGAGCTCCAGACGAACCGGGCCGGCTATGTTTCCACAATTCCTTGCCGCTGCTGAGATCAAACCCAAACGCAGTCCGCTCACCAACCAGCATCACTTGCCGCGTGCCGAGTAACGTTCCGCTGCTCGGCGACCCGTAAGCGATCATCTCATCGCCGCCACTCCATTTCAGATCGCCAGTTTCCTTGTCGAGTGCAAGCAAAGTCTGAAACGGTCCGCCCGTCGGCCCACCACCGGGCACGATCACCACATTGTCCAACACCAGCGGCGATCCGGCTCGTCCCCAAGTCAGCGGCGAGCTCTCTACAAAATAATCGTAGCCATCGAGAGTCTTCCTCGCGACTCGCTCTATCTTCAGCAAGTCGCACACATCTTGTTCCCAAATCAGTTTGCCCGTGCTCCCCTCGAGACAGACCACTTTGCCCGCGGCACCCTGGGTGTAAACCTTGCCAGCGACAATCGTCGGCGTCGCTCGCGGCCCCGGCTTGCCCATTCCGGCTGTATCCTCATGCCGCTGCACGTACTTATGTCGCCATTGAAGTTTTCCGTCTTCCAGCGAGTAGCAACTGATGCACTCGTCGTTGCCCAGCTGCTCCATCGTCACTGCCCAGCCATTGACGACCGCCACGCCCGACCAGCCCTGCCCCACAGGAACTTTCCATAGTTCTCGCGGCGGCCGCGCGGACCAATCCGCCGCCAGACGCACGCCTTTGACTTCGCTGTTCCGATCCGGTCCAAGGAACTGCGGATAATCGGTTGGTGTGCTGGTTGTCAGGTCAACGGCTGTGGCTGAAGCCTCGCTAGTCGCCGCGGTAGCTTGATTCAAAGCCAAGCGATTCGTCTCGTCGACTTGGGTTGGCTGCCAGATCGGTCCGTCAAACCGCGCAATCCCCACGTCACCGTTCAACACTGGGCGAGTGAGCAGATAAAACACCGCCGGAGTGGAGAGGACCAGTAGCCCCGCAACGATTCGCCCTAAACGATTGGTTCCCGCGTACCGGAAACTCCATATGGCCCACCGCCCGACTAGGCAGAGGATTCCGATCCAAGTCCCAATGTTGACCACCCCCGGGTCAAGCCGAATCAAGGCATGCAGCCAATCGCCAGCCAGCCTGAGAAAGACCACGCCGACTACCGTTATCAAGCTGAACTGAATTGCGCGACGCGTCGCGCGTTGTCGATTTTCGCTCCAGCTTCTTTGGATCACAATGCGCACTCACGAGAACTTAGAGCCGAATGGATAACGATTATCGTTCGTTCATTCGGAAGAAAATTACTTCGTGGGATTGTCCCAAATTCAGCCGTTTCAAGCAATTGGCTCGCGCATCTGCGGTCTCTTCGTTCCTCATTTCCATCAGCCGGGCTTCGCGTCAGCCCCCACGCTTCGCGAGAGCAGTAGGAGACAGAGCAGTAGAGCAGTAGAAAAGCGGTGAAGACGAGAAAACAGCGCTGGGCGCAGGTCTCCCGACCTCGCCCGCAGTGCGGGCTACGTTCGGAGTCTCGCATCACTTTAACCGCTGGTGGGTGCGCACCGCGGATTCTTTGCCTACTGATGTGAACTCGCCTTGCGGATGCGACCC
>Ga0169931_10002727_pt1 | contig 28509 bp, 24 predicted proteins | sample Kivu_15m_20L_FD_129675 | JGI IMG/M metagenome (GOLD analysis project Ga0169931, IMG submission 129675) | Freshwater microbial communities from Lake Kivu, Western Province, Rwanda to study Microbial Dark Matter (Phase II) - Kivu_15m_20L... | ecosystem: Environmental > Aquatic > Freshwater > Lake...
GTGGATTTCGATCGTGGTCTCGCTGGTCTGCGGATGGCTGATGTTCAACGCCTACGGCAGCATGCTGTTTGCGATCTTCATGGGATTTTTCGCGTGGCAGGCGTGGAAAGCGCTGGCCGCACTGCCCCGGGGCTGATCGCTCCCCCGCCGCCAACGACTGCGGGATTGCCTCCCGGCCGCGCATCCGCCATGGATGATCCATGCAGCCGATCACCTTCCGACCTCTCTACATGGAACGCGTCTGGGGCGGACGTGAACTCGAGCGTGTGTACCATCGGCATCTTCCCGACCGGCATCAGCCCTACGGCGAATCGTGGGAAATCGTCGACCGCGAGGACGCACAGTCGGTGGTGGAGGAAGGGTGCTTCGTCGGCACGACGCTGCATGAGTTGTGGAACCGGCATCGCGCCGAACTCTTCGGCGACGGATACGCGGATGGTGCCGAACGGTTTCCCTTGCTCATCAAGATCCTCGATGCGCGCGACGACTTGTCGATCCAGGTGCATCCGCCCGCATCGATCGCGGCATCGCTCGGCGGCGAGCCGAAGACCGAGATGTGGGTCATCGCGGATTGTGTACCAGGCGCGAAACTTTACGCCGGACTCCGGCGCGGGGTGACGCGCGAGGCATTCGAGCGGGCGGTGGCCGAAGGCACGGTCGCCGAATGCGTCCACGCGATCGAGCCACAGCCCGGCGACTCGATCTTCATCCCGTCCGGCAGACTGCATGCGATTGGTGCCGGGTTCCTCATCCACGAGATCCAGCAGAACTCCGACACCACCTATCGCGTTTTCGATTGGAACCGGATGGGACTCGACGGCAAACCGCGCGAGCTGCATGTGGCCGAGTCGATGGCGAGCATCGACTTTGCTGATTTCGAGCCGGCGATGGACGTGCAATGCGGCGAGGTGCTCGCGGAATGCGCGCATTTCAAAACCATCAGTCGACGTTTCGCCGAGGGCGGCATGCTCGCAAATCCGGATGCCTGGCGATTTTCGATTGTCACCGTGATCCAGGGCAGCCTGACCAGCACCGACGGCAGGCGATTTGAAACGGGCGCATCACTACTGCTGCCGAAAGCCGCGGATCCGTTGCAAGCCGCGGCCGACACGACCGTGCTGCAGATCACCGTGCCGGAGAGGAGTGGTGGTAAAAGCTGTAAAAGCTGTAAAAGCTGAAAAAGCTGAAAAGCTGAAATGCTGAAATCAGAGGACTGAGTTTCAAGATTCAAGTGGTCAGTTTCAAGAAAAGAGGAGGAAGAAGCCGCTCTCCGCTTTCTTCCTCTGTCCTCTGATCACTGATCACCGACAACTCATCTCCCTTCCTCTTCACTTTTCACTCGGCACTTCTCACTCGGCACTTTTTCCACACTCGGCACTTCTTTCGCGTCCCCCGCTTGAAACTTGAAACTGAACACTTGACCCTTGAAACCAGTCATCTTCCTGCAACCGCGGCCGCAATTTGATCGGCGATGTGATGGAACGCAGCGGACACCGGATGGGTCGCGGGATCCGCGAGGGCGACGGGCATGCCGGAGTCGCCGCGCTCGCGGGTGGTGATGTCGATCGGAATCTGGCCGAGCAGCGGCACACCGAGCATCGCCGCCTCACGACGTCCGCCTCCCTCGCCGAAGATCGCATGGCGTTTGCCGGCATCGCACTCGAACCACGCCATGTTTTCGACCAGTCCGAGGATCGGAACATTGACCTTTCCAAACATCGCCACCGCCTTGCGCGCGTCGATGAGTGCCACTTCCTGCGGCGTGGTGACGATCACCGCACCATCGACCGAGACTGTTTGCACGATCGTGAGCTGAATGTCGCCGGTACCGGGCGGAAGATCGAGGACCAGGTAATCGAGATCGTCCCAAGCGACCTGTCGGAGAAATTGCTGGGTGTAGCGGGTGGCCATCGGCCCGCGCACGATCACCGGCGAGCGCTCTTCGAGCAGAAAGCCCATCGACATCAGGCGGATGCCGTGCGCGACGATCGGGATGATCTCATCTTTGTCATTGGCGAGCGGCCGCTCGTTGCTGCCGAACATGTGCGCGATCGATGGTCCGTAGAGATCGCAATCGCAGAGGCCGACCCGCGCACCGTCGCGCGCCAGCGCCACCGCGAGGTTGGCGGCGACGGTGGACTTGCCGACACCGCCTTTGCCCGAGGCCACGGCGATCACATGCTTGACCCCGGGGATCGACGACTTGCCGACCGATCCTGCGGCGGCCGCGGCAGCGGGCACGTCCTTCACCTCGATCTCGACCTTGACCGTGCCCACATCGGGCAATCCGTCGAGCACGGCATGACAGTCGCGGAAGAGTTGCTCCGGCACCTGCGGGTCACGGGTCTGCACTTCGATTTTCACCCGGGTTTCCCCTGCATCGCAATGGATCTCCTTGACCAGCCCGAAGGAGACGATGTCGCGGGAAAAACCGGGGTAGCGCACCTGGCGCAGGGCGTCGCGGACGAAATCGGTGTTCATGCGGGGCGGATCATCGCGCAATCCCGCGGACACGCAAGCGATTGTGCCCGAGCATCGGGGTTGACGCGTTCCCATCGATCCCGGCAGGATTCCGCGCATGGAAGAAGTTATCATCATCGGCACCGGCTGTGCCGGATACACCGCTGCGATCTACACCGCGCGCGCCAACCTCAAGCCGCTCATGATCACCGGCACCCAGCCCGGCGGCCAGCTCACGACCACCACCGAGGTCGAGAATTTCCCGGGGTTTCCCGATGGCATCCAAGGACCCGAGTTGATGACACGCATGCAGGCGCAGGCCGAAAAGTTCGGCGCGCGCATCGCTTGGGCGAATGTCGAGTTGGTCGAGCGTCGCGACGACGGCACGTTTCTGATCCGCGCGGCCGACCAATCGTTCGAGTCGCGCACCGTCATCATCGCGACAGGTGCGGCACCGCGTCATCTCGGCCTGCCCGGCGAGGAAAAGCTGATCGGTCACGGGCTCACCTCCTGCGCCACCTGCGACGGCGCGTTCTACCGCGACGTGCCGGTGTGCGTGATCGGCGGCGGTGACAGCGCGTGTGAGGAAGCGGATTTTCTCACGCGCTTTGCGAGCCGCGTCCATCTGATCCATCGCCGCGACACCTTGCGTGCGTCGAAGATCATGGCCGACCGCGTCCTTTCCAATCCGAAGATCGAACTGGTGTGGAACAGCACCGTCTCCGCCTACCTCGCCGACGAACAGGGCGAGATGCGCGCGGTGACGCTGCGCAACGTCGAGACCGGCACGGAATCGGAACTCGCGGTCGCCTGCGTCTTCGTCGCGATCGGCCACATCCCCAACAGCCGGTTCCTCGGCGATCTCGTCGACATCGATGCGAACGGCTACATCCTTCAACAACCCGGACGCACCGCGACCAAGACGCCCGGATTGTTCGCGGCGGGCGACGTGGCCGACCACTACTACCGCCAGGCCATCACCGCGGCCGGCCAGGGATGCGCCGCCGCGCTCGAGGCGGAGCGCTACTTGAGCGGGCATTGACTTCACCCGATGCCGGATCGCTCCCACGAACTCGCGCTTCACGTACGCGGTTGCCTACGAGTCGCCGGAATCGACGAGGCCGGGCGCGGACCGCTGGCCGGACCGGTCGCCGCCGCAGCGGTGATCTTGCCGCCTGATTTCGATCCCGACGGACTCGACGATTCCAAGAAGCTGAATCCCGCGCGTCGCGAGCAACTCTACGAGCGCATTACGGGCACTGATGGCGTGGTGTGGGCGGTGGCATTCGCCGAGGTCGGGGAAATCGACCTGCTCAACATCCTGCGGGCGACGCATCTGGCGATGGCACGCGCGGCCCTCTCACTCGATCCGCGGCCGGACCATTGCCTGATCGACGGTTTGCCGTTGCCGGAATTCCCGATTCCCCACGATGCGATCGTCAAGGGCGACTCAACATCGCTCTCGATCGCGGCAGCAAGCATCGTCGCCAAGGTGAGCCGCGACCGAATCCTGCGTGAGATCGACCGCGAATTTCCCCAGTACGGATTTGCCCGACACCAGGGCTACGGCACGAAGGAGCATCTCGAGGCATTGCGATTGCACGGCCCGTGCCCGCATCACCGACGCTCGTTTGGTCCGGTCGCGCAGACGTCGCTGGCATTCGAGTGAAGAGGCTCCCTCACGAGCGGGATCTTTTTCTACGAGTTTGACAGGAACGCCTCGATCGGCCATGGTTGAATCATGATGAAAATCACGGCATTGCTGCACGACTGCTCGGCCGATGGGGAAAGCGGCTTCGCGGCTTCCTGCATTGAATTTCCGGAAGCCAATGCCCAAGGCGAAACCGTCGAGGAATGCCTCGATGATCTGAGGTCGGCCGTTCAGACGGTATTGGAATGCCGTCTGTTCGGTCTGCTTACCCCACGATTCATCTCCGCTTCCGGTTGACATCCCGTCAGTGGAATGATCCCATCGGTTGTTTCCTTCGTGGATTTGATGAAGAAAGCGCTGCATTGTCTGATCGCGTTGCTCTGTTGCTTGCAACTGGCGGGCGGTCCGCTGGGCCTGCTGCAATGCTACGCCTGGGGCACGATGCTGCTCGACTATTCAAAGCAAAGCGGGTGGTCGCGGGCGGTGGAAGACACCTTCGGTGGTGAAAAACCGTGTGACCTCTGCCGCAAGATTGAATCGGCGCGAGAGAACTCGCCCGCGCCCGGGAATCCCGCGGTGCCGCTTCATGCCGAACAGGCAGGCAAGATCCTGCGTGAGCTGCTTCCCGTCGCCTTCGCCTCGCTGCGTGATCCGGTCGCGCGGCTGATCGAGCCGTCTCCTCCGATCTCTCCTGTGCGTCTGCTGCATCGTTCCGCCGACGCCCCTCCCGTGCCGCCGCCGCGCCACGCGTGAGTGTTTTCAGCGCCCCGCATCGTCGTGGGCCCATCGATCCCGGCTGCCTGCGCGTTTGTCGTCAGGCCTCTTCAATGCCGTGGACGCAACCCGCATTTCCCCAACCGGGCAACCTGCCCGCAGCGGACCCCCGCACCCATGCGGTCGTCCGCACACACAAGCCATTACGATTCCCCAACTCTGAATTGAACTCATTCAAACCAACTTTTTCCCGATCATGAATCCCCATTTCACCCTTTGCTCGATGCTCCTCCTCGCCAATGTGGCAGCGGAACCCGTCCGACAACTCGAACGATTGGTCGTCCAAGACCGGCGCGAGAGCGGCTCGCTGACCGCACCATCCCCCGAATCCAGCCGCAAGGAGCTGGCGAACACGCCGGGCGGCACCGAAGTCGTCGAAGCGGATCGCTACCTCACCGGTCGGTCGAGCACGATGGCCGACACCTTCGCGCTATCACCCGGAGTCGTCGCACAGCCGCGCTTCGGTTCCGACGAGGCGCGTTTGTCGATCCGCGGATCCGGCATCCAACGCACGTTCCACGGCCGCGGCATCCGCTTGATGCAGGACGGTGTGCCGCTCAACCTCGCCGATGGCGGATTCGACATGCAGGCGGTCGACCCGCTGGCCGTCTCGCACGTCAACATCTGGCGCGGTGCCAACGCGCTGGCCTACGGCGCATCGACCCTCGGCGGCGCGATCGATTACCGGTCGCGCACCGGCATCGGCAGCCCCGGTGCCTCGCTGCGCCTCGAAGCCGGATCCTTCGGCTACCTCAGATCGAGACTCGCCGGAGGTTGGAACGACGGAACCGTCGATGCCTACGCCAGCGTGTCCGAGCAATTCCAGGAAGGGTTCCGCGAGCATGCCGAACAGCATGGTCAGCGGTTGTTCGGCAATGCCGGCTGGAGGATCTCCGACGGAGTTGAAACGCGCGTCTACTTCACCGCGGTGAACACCGAATCCGAACTGCCGGGAAGCCTCACCAAAGCCGAACTGCGCAGGAAACCGAAACAGGCTGACAACAGCCCGTTTGGTGCGGTCCGCTACGACAACCGACGCGACTTCCAACTCTATCGTGTCGCGTCCAAGACCACCTTGATCCAAGGCGAAGGCACCACGGAATTCATCGCCGCACACACGTACAAAGACCTCGACCATCCGATCACCCCGTTTGTCGGCGTGATCGACCAATTGTCGAACGACACGCTTGCCGGCATCGTCCACTCGCGCGAGGGATGGCTGTTCGGCCGCGAAAATCACCTGCGTTCGGGATTCCTCTGGAGCTACGGGTCGACCGATGCCGCGACCTTCCGGAATGAACTCGGTCGGCGCGGCGCGCTGACGGCCGACGCCGACCAGACTGCGGTGAATGCCGAAGTCTTCGCGGAAAACCGTCATGTGCTGGGCGGTGGGCTTTCGCTGATCACTGGCGCGAACTACGCGCACAACCGGCGGAAAAACGACCAACGACTGGGAGGAGCCACGTACCACCGGGAGTACGACGGGTTTTCTCCGAAGCTGGGCCTGCTTTGGGAAGCCCACGACCTTCAGGTGTTCGGCAACTTGAGCCGCAGTCACGAACCTCCGTCGTTTTCGGAAACCAACAACAGCATCACGGCCAACCAAGCCCAGACGGCCGACACGCTCGAGATCGGCGTGCGCAGCGGCGATCGAGGGGCGATCCGCTGGAATGCCGCGGTGTATGCGTCCAAAGTCGACGACGAATTCCTTGCGCTCAACGATGCGTCGGGCACGCCGCTCGGCACCATCAATGCCGACAAGACGCTGCATCAGGGCGTCGAGTGCTTCTTCGAGGCCGATCTGCTTGGCTCGTCATGGGACCAGTCGCCCGACCACCGGCTGGTCGCCCGCAGCGCGTGGACCTGGGGACGATTCAAATTCGACGACGACGATGTGTACGGCGACAACACGATCGCCGGTCTGCCGCCGCACCTGATCCGCGGCGAACTGCTGTGGGAGCACGCCTCCGGATGGTACGCCGGACCCACCTTCGAATGGGTGCCGGAGAAAACGCACGTCGATCACCGCAACACGCTGAGCGCCGATCCCTACGCGTTGCTGGGATTCAAGTTCGGCCGCCGCATCGACGACGGACTCTCGTGGTTTGTCGAAGCGAAGAATCTCGCCGACCGCACCTACGCGGCAACGACCGGGGTCATCGCCGATGCCAAGGGGGCCGACTCCCGCAACTTCCTCCCCGGCGACGGCCGCAGCATCTTCGCAGGCCTCGAATGGAGGTGGTGATGCAAGGCAATCGACGTTGTCACGGTGTCCGCGCCGTGACATCCTGTCATCGATCATGGTGCGTGGACTCATCGCGTGGCTGACGGCCAGGCTCAGCCGAAAGCTCAACGCGCCGGTGCGGCTCGCCGATGCGGCGGGCGAGCCGCGCGACCGCATCTGGCTCGGCAGATTCGGCGAGGACGTCGCCGCCGCCTATCTACGCTCGAAGGGCTACCGCATCCTCGCCCGCAACTTCCGCGGACGCCGCGGCGGCGAGGTCGATGTCGTCGCCGCTCACGGCCGACTGCTGCTCTTTGTCGAAGTGAAAACCCGCAAGGCAGACACCAAGATCCGACCGTTGGATGCCGTCGACAAAACCAAACAGGCACTCATCACCCGCGGTGCCGACGCCTGGTTGCGCAGACTCGGCACGCGCGAAGTCCCCTGGCGATTCGACGTGATCGAGATACTCGTCAGCGAGGGCCGCAAACCCGAAGTCCGCCACGTGCGCGACGCGTTTTGATCGAACTGCCGCGATGCCGCGCTTGCCTGACTGCCGGGTCCGTCCCATCGTCCAGCGGTTTTCCGGCATGACCTCAGACGCCTCATTCGCCTGGCTGGCACTTGCCGATGGTCGCCTCGTGCTGGGTCACGGCCCGTTCCGTGAATCGGCCGACCCACCGCAGTCCGGCACCGCGTTCCACCTTCAGGACTTCGCGCTCGCCGATCCGCGGCCGTGGAAGCACCCGTCCCGGGTCGAAGTGCTCTCCGCTGCGGATGCGGCCGACCGCTTCCCGCATCACCCGGTGCCGGCCATCACCTGGCAGGCTCCATCGACCGCTCCCTTCGCGATCGTCTTCGAGGAAGTCCTCCAGGCCATCCGAGCCGGAGTTTTTGAAAAAACCGTGCCGGTCGTCATTGAAATCGGCAAGTGTGGGTCGGCAGCCGCCCCGGCGATCACCGCGGCTATGGTGCGCCAGAAGCCGCCGCTGATGACGTATGGCTGGTCGGATGACGGGGTCGGCTTCGCCGGTGCCACGCCCGAACTGCTGGTGGCGATCGAGGGCCCGGAACTTCACACGATGGCACTGGCCGGCACCGCCCGCTGCGAAGACCGCGACGCATTCGAAGCCGACGATAAGGAAATCCGCGAGCACGAGTACGTCGCCCAATCCCTCGTTTCCAAGCTCACCGATCTCGGCGAGGTCCGCCGCTCGCCCCGCGAGATCCTTCCCCTCGGATCCATTGTTCATTTTCTCAGCCGCATCCGGGTGACCCTGCACGAGCCGATCCAACCGGACGCGCTGATCCGCAGGCTGCATCCGACGCCTGCGCTGGGCCCGCTGCCGCGCACCCCGCACACCCTCGAGATGCTGCTCGACTGGCGCCGACGCCTCGGATGCCCGGCTGACTTCGGCGCACCGTTCGGCCTCCTTCACGACGGACGTTTTCACTCGGTCGTGGCCATCCGCGGCATCTGGTGGCACCCGCAGCAACTGCTCCTGCCCGCCGGCTGTGGCATCATCGAAGCCAGCCGACTCGCCCAAGAATGGCGGGAACTCCGGCTCAAACGGGAGGCCGTCAAAGCCTTCCTCACCTGAAAACCGCCCGCTCGGGCACGCCGCCAGAGGACGTCGCCACGCTGGTGTCAAATACGTCATGACGTATGACATTCAGAGCCTTCTTTTTATCAAAAAGAGTTGATCAATTTTTAAAAACCTCATCATTCGATAGGTTGCCACCCGTTCGAATGATGATGTTTCACATACGAACCATTGCCATCCTGGCTTGTCTGCTGGCTTCAGTTTCGTGTTCAAAGAGCCATCTTTCCAGCGGTGAATCTTCAGGCGAATCCAGTCCATCGAGCGGGATCCTTCGAGCACTCGCCAAGCGGCTGCAACCCGGCATTGTGGAGGCGGAGTCGCGGCTCGGTCGCCTGCAGCAACAGATCCGCCAACTCGAACTGCCTGAGGCTACGCCGACAAACAGGGAGCTGGGATACCGAGGCGTCCTCGAGCCGCGGGCAGCGGACCATCCGGTGATCACTCTCGACCTCCTCGAGCCGCACTCGATCGACTCAGTCTATCTGGTGCCGACATCTCTAAAAGCCGGTGGCGGACCGGACCTGCTGCCGCGGCGGCTGAGCTTGGAGACCGCGATGGATGCCACATTCACGCAGCCGCATGGGATCGCGCGCGATGCGGCGCTTGAGGATCAGACCGCGGGCATCTCGCCGGTTCATTTTCGATGCGGAGCATCCGGGCGTTATCTGCGATTGACCGTGCACGAGGGCAGGCGCTTCGCCGGTTCGGAACAATTCGCGATTGCTGAAATCGTGGTGATCTCCGCTGGAGAGCCGGTTTCCTTCAATTGCCCGGTCACGGCGTCACATGGCCTCGAGGTGTAATGCGGCGCGGTCCCGCGCGGCACTCAGGCTTCGGTTGAGTCGTCCACGGTAGCCTCTTCACCGGCCTCGACGACGATGGTCAGCGTGGCGGCCACCTGCGGATGGAGGCGGATGGCGATCTCCGATTTGCCCGACTTCTTGACGGGCTTTTCGAGCTCGATCGCGTGGCGGTCGATGACGATCCCCTGGTTTTCGAGCTCCTTGTGGATGTCCATGCTCGTCACGGAGCCGAACGCCTTGCCGCCTTGCCCGGTGGCGAGAGTGAAGCGCGGCTTGAGTTTCGAGATTCGGGTCGCGAGTTCCTGGAAGGCAAGCAACTCCTCGGCTTCGCGGCGGGTGCGGGCGACCTTGAGTGCATTGACGTGGCGCAGGTTGGCTTTGGTGGCCTCGTAGGCCTTGCCTTGCGGGATGAGGAAATTGCGGGCGTAGCCGGCGCGCACTTTCACCACATCGGCTTCGGCGCCGAGACCTTCGATCTTTTCCTTGAGAATCACTTGTGCGCTGGCCATGACTGGGGTTCCGGGGGGTTCGTTGCGGGGCGGGGATTTAGGAGGACGGCGTGGCGGAGTCAAGAAGAATGGAATGGAAAATCCGCGCGCCGCGGGCCGCGTCGCGACCTCAGTTTCCCAGCGGTTTTTTCATGAATTCCTCGTCGCGCCGCCAGCGCAGCCGCTCCATCTCCCGCTGCAGCACGGCCAGATCCGGGTCGGCGGCCGCCGTTTGCCCGTAGCGTTTCCACGGCCCGTAGGGCACCTGCCCGGCTTCGACAAAGCGCCAGTGGACTTTGTCGCCCGATTTCACGCCGAGATAATCCCGCACCGACGGCGAGAGATCGATGCCCGCACCGCCGTTCTCGCGCGTCTTGGGCGGTTGACCACCGAAGACGTACTCCCAATCGTCGGTGGTCCATGGTCCGCAATCCTCCCATTGCGCGAAGCAGTTGCGCCCGTTGTGGTGGATCTGCAGCCAGCGTCCCTTGAGCACGGTCTTGCCCGGCTCGGGGCGCGATTTCCGGAACCAAGGGATCACCCGCGCCGCCTCGGGCTTGTGCGTCCGGTGGTCGAGCACGTCGTTGTAGGGCAGCGCGATGTAGAAGGGATTGAGCCGCGGGATGAACGCGCGCGGGCGGAAATCGCCTCCGGTGCGATCGGCCACGCGCGCCGCGGGATCGGGGTTGTCGTAGCCGCCGAATTGTTCGACCCACTTCTGGTCCCACGACGACTTGTCGTTGGGCGTGCGGTTTCTCCCGTCGGGTTGTTCGCCGATCCAGAAGATCGTGCAGGTGATGTGCTTTCTCCAGGGATGCGCCGCGCTGACGGATGAAGTTGCGGAGGGTTGCGGCACCATCCGGGGTCCGGCGGTCGGGACGAGCACGCGCGGCGCGGACGATTGTGCCGGGGCCATGAGCACAAGCACTCCGGAGATCACGGCAGCGGCGCGAACGGCGTTCATGACAATGCCCGGCGTCGGCGGATCCACCGATCGGGATTTCCATTTGGACCGGAATCCCCCGATCGCGCAAGGCCAAGCGGTGTTCAGCCGGGTTTGTCGTCCTCCGTCGGCTTGTCGCCCCCGCCCTGCAGGCGCTCGACAAGCGATCGCAGTTGCTTGAGGTCTCCCTCCATCCGTTCGAGCAAGCCGCCGAGTTCCGGCCCCGCCGTCCGGCTGGCAGGCAGCACCGAAAGCTCCTGCATCGTCGAGACAATGATGCCGATGAACAGGTTGAGGATCGTGAAGGTGGCGATGATGATGAACGGCACGAAAAACGCCCAGGCAAACGGATGGGCCTCCATCACCGGCCGCACGATGCCCATCGACCAGCTCTCCAGCGTCATGATCTGGAACAAACTGTACAAACTGCGCCCAAGCGTGCCGAACCAATCGGGAAAACCCGCGCCGAACAACTTTGTCGCGAGCACTCCGGCCGTGTAGAAGAACACCATCATCACCGCCATCACGCCGGTGAGACCGGGAATCGCATGAATGAACGCCGCCACCACCAGGCGCAACGACGGGATCACCGTGAGCAGGCGCAGCACACGCAAGACGCGCAGCGAGCGCAGCACCGCCCATGGGCCGATGCCCGGCACCAGCGCGATCGCCACCACCAGCACATCGAACCAGTTCCAACCGCTGCGCCAAAACATTCCGCGGAACGCCACCAGCTTGACCAGGATCTCGGCGATGAACACCGCCAGGCAGAATTTGTCGATCGCCAGCAGGACGTGCCCGATCCTGCCCATCAGCGCGGGAGAACTCTCCATGCCCAGCACCACCGCGTTGACGAGAATCACCGCCACGATCCACGACTGAACGCGGCGGGACTCGATCCAGCCCGCCAGACGCTGACGGAATGGCGATGCATCGGTGTCGCGGAGGAGTTGGAGAAGCTGCGGATCACCCATGATGCCAAAGATTGCTGACCCTTGATAACCGGACGCTTCAGCATCCGGCAAGCGCATCGTGCAGGCCGGACTTGCCGACGGCACGGGGCTCGGCCATGCTCGCCGCCATGATCCTCCGCTTCCTCAAGATGAATGGTGCCGGCAACGATTTCATCGTCATCGACAACCGCGACCTCTCGGTCCGGCTTTCCGCCGGCACCATCGAGGCGCTCTGCGACCGCCACCGCGGAATCGGCGCGGACGGCCTGCTCGCAGTCGAACCCTCCCAACACGGGGCCGATTTCCGGTTCCGCTACTACAACGCCGACGGCGGCGAGGCGGAGATGTGCGGCAACGGCGCGCGCTGCTTCGGCCGCTACACCGCGACGCTCGACGGCGCGAACCGCTCGCGCGTGACCTTCGAGACGATCGCCGGCATCCTCGCGGCCGACATCGTCGGTGATCAGGTGAGAATCGCGATGTCGGATCCGAAGGACCTCAAGTCCGACACCGGAGTCGTCCTTCCCGGACTCGACGCAGCCATCCACTTCATCAATACCGGAGTCCCCCACGCGGTCGCGTTTCTCGCGGATGCCGACGCGCTGCAGCGCACCGATGTCGTCGCGCTCGGCCGGGCGATCCGCCGCCATGAGGCATTCGCGCCGGCCGGCACCAATGCGAACTTCGCGGCCGCGGTCGCTCCTGGCCACATCGCCATCCGCACCTACGAACGCGGCGTCGAGGACGAAACGCTCGCCTGCGGCACCGGCGTCACCGCCTGCGCGCTCATCCACCACTTGCTCACCGGCACCCCGTCGCCGGTGAAAGTCGATGTGGCCGGCGGCGACACGCTCGAGATCGGCTTCGTCCGCATGCCAGACGGCTCGTTCGCGGAGGTCACCCTCACGGGCCCGGCCGACTTCGTGTTCAAGGGCAGCATCGAAATCGACGGATGACCCCTCCGGATCGCGGAAATTCCGTCACGAGCCGGATCCGGCTTTGACCTGCGGCGGCAATCGTCCATGATTGCCGCGCCATGCGCTTCACCGGCACCTACACCGCGCTCATCACTCCGTTCCGCAATGGTGCGGTCGACGTCTCCGCTTTCCAATCACTCATCGAACGGCAGATCGCGGGCGGAGTCGACGGCATCGTGCCTGTCGGCACCACCGGCGAGTCGCCCACGCTCGACACCAAGGAACACATCGAGGTGATCCGCCTCGCCGTCGAAGCCGCCGCCGGCCGCTGCGAGGTCATCGCGGGCACCGGCGCAAACGCAACCAGCGAGGCGATCGAACTCACCCGCGCGGCCGAACAACTCGGCGCGACCGCGACACTGCAAGTCTGCCCGTACTACAACAAACCGTCACAGGAAGGCGTGTACCAACACTACCGCAAGATCGCCGAAGCCACCGCGCTACCGGTGATTCTTTACAGCGTCCCCGGCCGATCGGGCATCGAGATCTCGGTGGACACCACCGCACGTCTCGCCGCCGATTGCCCGAACATCGTCGCGATCAAGGAAGCGGGCGGCTCGGTCGATCGCGCAAGCCAGCTCGTGCAAGCGCTGCCCGACACCTTCGACATCCTCTGCGGCGATGATCCGCTCACCCTGCCGTTCATCGCCTGCGGCGCACGCGGACTCATCTCGGTGGCATCCAATCTCATGCCGGACATCATGGCGCGCCTCGTGCGGGCCTGCCTCAACGGATCATTCGACGAAGCACTCGTCATCCACAAGCAATGGTACCCGCTGATGCGCGGGCTGATGTCGCTCGATGTCAATCCCGTGCCGATCAAGTCGGCCGTCGCGCTGCAGGGCCACTGCAGCGATGAGTTCCGCCTGCCGCTCGTTCCGCTCGACCCGGCAAAGCGCACGCAACTGCGCACGCTGCTCGAGACCCACGGTTTGCTTTGATCCCGGCACCGGTCTTCGCGGCTGCCCCATCGCTCCTCCCCCGTGTTCTACATCACCACCGCGATCGATTACACCAACGGCGCGCCGCACATCGGTCATGCCTACGAGAAGGTTCTCGCCGATGTGCTTGCCCGCTACCGCCGTCTGCGCGGCGACGATGTGCAGTTCCTCACCGGCGTCGACCAGCACGGCCAGAAAGTCCAACAAACGGCCGAACGCCTCGGCATCGATCCCGCGGAATTCGTGCGCGGGATCACCGCGAAATTCACCGACCTGTGGAGCACGCTCGGCATCTCCCACGACGGCTGGGCCGAGACCACCGACCCGCGCCACAAGGCCTGCGTGCAGGCCATCCTGCAGGCGCTCAAGGACCAAGGACAACTCTACAAGAAAACCCACCGCGGCCACTACTCGGTGCGCCAGGAACAATTCCTCACCGACCGCGATCGCGACGCGTCCGGCGCGTTCGGACCCGAGTGGGGCGAGGTCGTCGAAATCGAAGAGGAAAACTGGTATTTCAAACTCAGCGAGCACACGGATTGGTTGCGCGGCTATCTCAAACAGTCGGCCGACGCCGTGCTGCCGGTCTTCCGCAAATCCGAGCTGCTCAATGCGCTCGACCGTAATCCGGGCACCGACTTGTGCATTTCGCGCCCGAAGGACCGCCTGCACTGGGGCATCGAAATCCCGTTCGACACCGGGTTCGTCACCTACGTCTGGTTCGACGCCCTCATCAACTACGTCTCGTTCGCCGGATACCACGCGCAGCCCGATGCCGGACTGCCGGACTTCTCGAAATTGTGGACCGCGGACGAACGTCCCGTGCACGTGATCGGCAAGGACATCCTGGTTCCCGCACACGGCATCTACTGGCTCTGCATGCTGCACGCCCTCGGGTTCGAGGACGCGGTGATGCCGCGCCTGCTCGTCCACGGCTGGTGGAACATCCGCGGCGAAAAAATGAGCAAGTCGCTCGGCAACATCGTCGACCCCGACGAGCTGGCCGCGCGATTCGGCACCGCCGCGCTCCGCTACTATCTGGTGCGCGATATCGTCACCGGCAAGGACGCCGACTTCGACGCCGAACGGCTCGTCATGCTCTACAACACCGAACTCGCCAACGAGCTCGGCAACCTCTGCAACCGCGCGCTCAACATGAGCCGGCGCTACACCGGCGGCGTGGTCTCCCGCGGCGGACCGTTCGACGACGCCGACCTCGCGTTGCAGTCCTCCCTTTTCGACAGCACCGCCGCCTACAAGTCGGCGATGGACCAGTTCGATGTCGCCGCCGCCCTCGAGGCCTTCGGGTCGCACGTGCATCACTGCAATGTCTATGCGGAGCGCATGAAACCGTGGGAACTCGCCAAGGACTCCGCCAACCAAGAGCGCCTCGCCACGGTGCTGCAGCACTTGGTGGAAAGCCTCGCCCACGCTGCGGTGCTGCTCGGCCCCGTGCTGCCCGAGGCCTCCTCGATGATCGCGGAACAACTCGCACTGCCGCAACTCACCGGACTGCAACTCCCGGACCTCCACTGGGGCCTCGTCCCCGAAGGTCATCAGGTCGGCTCGCCCAGCCCGATCTTCCCCAAGATCATGCCGCCCGAGGCGTGATGCGCCGCACATGGCCGTTCGTTCCGGTCATCCCAGCCGCAGGATAAGCAAAGATCGGGCCCGGTTCCGCTTTGCCAGTTGCGCACTGCCGGGGTCGTGCCACACTCCCGGCGACATCGACATGAACACAGAGGAACTGCAGGAGGAAATCGGCCGCACCAGCGGGTGGATCGCACAAGTGAAGGAGGAAATGGGCCGCGTGCTCGTCGGTCAGGACCGCTTGGTCGACCGCCTGCTCATCGGCCTGCTGTGCAACGGCCACATCCTGCTCGAAGGGGTCCCGGGCCTGGCCAAGACACTGGCGGTCAAGGCGCTCTCCGGATCGCTCGACGCCACGTTCGCCCGCTTCCAATTCACGCCGGATCTCCTGCCCGCCGACCTAGTCGGCACGATGGTGTACCACCCGCAGGAAGTGAAGTTCGAGCCCAAGCTCGGCCCGATCTTCAATAACCTGATCCTCGCGGATGAAATCAATCGCGCGCCAGCCAAGGTGCAATCGGCCCTGCTCGAGGCGATGCAGGAACGCCAGGTCACGCTCGGCGATCGCTCGTATCCGCTGCCCCGGCCATTCCTCGTGCTCGCCACACAGAACCCGATCGACCAGGAAGGCACCTACCAGCTGCCCGAGGCGCAGCTCGACCGCTTCCTGCTCAAAGTCACCGTCGGCTACCCGACCCGCGATGAGGAACTCGTGATCCTCGACCGCATGGCCACATCGGCAGCGCCACCAGTCACCGCCACCGTTGCCTCTCCGGCCCAAGTCTCCGCCGCGCGCGACGCCGTCAACCGCATCTACATCGACCCCGCCATCCGCAACTACATCGTCCAGCTCATCCACGCCACACGGCATCCGGCGTCGGCCGATCCATCGCTGGCCAATCTCGTGCGTGCGGGCGCGTCGCCGCGGGGCACGATCAACCTCGCACTCACCGCGCGGGCGCTCGCATTCATGAACGGCCGCGCCTACGTCACACCGCAGGACGTCAAGGACATGGCGCACGACGTCCTGCGCCACCGCATTCTCCTCACCTATGAGGCAGAGGCCGAGGAAACCAACACCGACACCGTGATCGACCGCATCCTCGCCAAGGTGCCGGTGCCGTGACCGCGACCGACGGTGCCGTTGCCACCGGAGCTTTCGAACCAACCGCATGCTGACCGACGAACAGGTCGATGAGATGATGCAGCGCGTGCGCAAGCTCGAGCTGAAGGCTCGTCGGCTGGTGCGCGAATCGTTCTCGGGCGAATACCTTTCCTCGTTCCGCGGACAAGGACTCGATTTCGACGACTTCCGCGAATACCAGCACGGCGACGAAGTGCGCTTCATCGACTGGAACGTCACCGCGCGGATGAACCAGACGTTCGTGCGCAAGTTCCACGAAGAGCGCGAACTCAACGTGGTGATCGCCGTGGATGTCTCCGGCTCGGTCGATTACGGCAGCGTGCGCTGGAGCAAGCGCGAGACCGCCGCCGAAGCGGCCGCGGTGCTCGGCTTCAGCGCGCTCAACAACGGCGACAAGACCGGCCTGCTCGTGTTCGCCGACCAGCCGCTTCTCTACGTCCCGCCCGCGAAAGGCGGCCGCCACCTGCTGCGCATGATCCGCGAGATCCTGGTCGCGCGTCCGACCGCTTCGGGCACCTCGATCGAGGCCGCCTGCGACCTGCTGCTGCGCACGCTCCGGCGCAGGTCGCTCGTGTGCCTCATCTCCGACTTCCAATCGCCGCAACCGCTCGACCGCGCGCTCGGCAAGCTCTCGTTCAAGCACGACACGATCGCACTGCGCGTCACCGATCCGCTCGAGAGCGAACTGCCTGCAGCGGGCACCGTGGCGATGATCGATCCGGAATCCGGGCTTGAAGCGATCGTCGACACGGGCTCCGCCGCCCTGCGCGCGGATTACCAACAACTCGCGAACCAACAACGCGAGGAAACGGACGGGTGGTTCCGCAAGCACGGCATCGACCATGCGGATCTCGGCACCTCCGGCGACACACTCGCCGAACTCCACCGCCTGTTGCGACGCCGCGCCCGGAAGCGCACGCGCTGACCGCCGCCATGAACCCGCCGACTCCAAACCCGCTGCAACTCCTCGAGCCCCGCTCGCCCGAGGCGCTCCTGCCGCAGGCATCGGCATGGCCATGGCTGGTCGCCTGCACCGTGCTGATCGCGATCCTCGCCGCCTGCTGGATCCTGCTGCGCCGCAGGGAGTCCAGCGACCCGTCGGCGCGCCTGCGGTCGGCCTACGAGCGGGCACGCCTCGACCTCGAATCCGCCGATCCCCGCCACCCGCGCGACGCGGCCATCCACGGATCGCTCGTGCTTCGCCGCTACCTCGTCGCCGCCACCGGCGATCCGTCGCTCTACGAAACCCACGAGGAATTCATCGCCCGCCACGATGCGCTGCAAATGCTCGACGCGCAGACGCGCGATGCGGCGGTCTGCGGGTTCGCACGCTTCGCCGCATTCAAATACGCACCTGAACCACCCGACGCCGATCCCACCGGGATTCTCGCCGAGGCGCGCACGCTCCTCGAAACCCTGCACCAGCGAGCCGCGCCATGAATCCGGCTTTCTCGTCATTCCGGTTCGCTGACCCCGGCTGGCTTCTGCTGCTGGTGCCCGCCGCGCTGCTGTTGCTGCTGCGCCGACGCCGTGGCCCGGAAGCGGCCGTGCTGTTTCCCAACCTTGCAGTGCTCGCGCGGCTGGCGTCACGTCCGCGGCAAACCGCCGGCAGGCTCGCATGCTCACTCGTCGCCGCAGCCACCATTCTGGCCATCCTCGCAATGGCTCGGCCGGTCTGGCGCGACCAATACCAAAGCCGCGAGTCGAGCGGCATCGACATCATGATCGCACTCGATGTCTCGCTCTCAATGGACATCGACGACTTCATCGACCAAGGGAAAAAAGCCAAACGCATCGATGTCGCGAAGAAGGTGGTCGACCGGTTCATCGCCAACCGGCCCGACGACCGCATCGGACTGGTCGCCTTCGCCGGTCGGCCGCGCGATGCCAGCCCGGTGACGCTCGACCACAAGTGGGTGCGCCAGTCGCTGATGAGCCTCAGGCTCAACGACCAGTTCGAAACCGGCAGCGTCAAAGAACAAGGCACGGCCATCGGATCGGCGATCTCGGCCGCAGCATCGCGGCTCGACTCACGCGATGCGAAAAGCAAAATCATCGTTCTCATCACCGACGGCGCGAGCAACTCGGGCAAGATCGCCCCGGTCGAGGCGGCCGAGCTGGCACGCGATCTCGGCATCCGCATCTACACGATCGCCATCGGCACCAAAGAAGGCCGGGTGGACCGCTCGATCCAGCGGTTTCCCTATCAGGAATTCGACCTGCCCACGCTTCGCAAAATCGCCGATCTCACCGGCGCGGAACATTATTGGGCGCAAAACCTCGAATCGCTCGAACAAACGTTCATCACCATCGACGAACTGGAGAAGTCAACCGCCAAAACCCTGACCATCGTCGCCGATACCGAGTTGTTTCCCTGGTTCGTCGGTGCCACATTGCTTGCGGCCCTCTCGGCGGCCGCCCTGCTCGCGATCCATCCCCCGCCCGCCCCCTGAAGCCATCGTGCATCTCGCCCATCCACTCTGGCTCGTCGCCCTGCTGCCGCTGCTTTTGCTGATCGCTGCAGCCCCGATCCTCGCGCGTGCGCGGGGCCGACGGTGGTCGGCCTTTGTCGCGGACCGCCTCCGCCGCGGCTTGATTCTCTCGGGCAGCCCCCTGCCACGGCGTTTCGCGCTCGGATTCCTCGTCGCGGCCTGCGTGTTGCTCGTCTTCGCGCTGACCCGCCCGTACACCGAGTCCGGCGTGAGCACGGAGCGCACCGTGGCGCGCAACGTGCTGGTCGCCCTCGACCTGTCGCGCAGCATGCGCACCGCCGATGTGAAGCCGGACCGGCTCGGCCAGGCGAAGGTGCTCGTGCATGAGCTGACCGAAGCCATGCCACAGGAACGCTTCGGACTCATCGGTTTCGCCGGCAGCGCCTACGTGTACGCACCGCTCACCATCGACCACCGCGCGGTACTCGAGACCACGGACCAAATCGACGAGACCTGGACGTCGATCGGCGGATCGAACATCGCCGATGCGCTCAAGCTCGGCATTTCGACGCTGCGCAAAACCGGTCAGCGCAACAACGTGCTCGTCCTCATCAGCGACGGCGAGGACCACAACGGCAGAACCCGCGCCATGATCGAGGAGGCGAAAGCCGCCGGCGTGTTCATTCTCGCGGTCGGCGTGGGCACTGAAAACGGCGACTACGTGCCCAACCCGGATTTCAAGAATCGCAACGCACCCCGCGGACGAATGGTCGACAAAAAGGGATTGCCGGTGATCAGCCGACTCAAGACCGACGTGCTGCGCGATCTCGCCGATGGCACTGGCGGCCGCTTCGCAATCCTCGGAGCGGGCACTGACATCCCGGCCATGGTGCGCACGGCGGTGGCCGACATGGATGCTTTTGAAATCGAAGGTCCCCAACGCAAGGAAGTCGCCGAGCATTACCAATGGCTGGTTCTGCCGGCCATCGTGATGCTTGCCGCTGCCGCGATCGCCTCGACCCGCTGGCGTGCGGTGAGACACGCGGCAGCCGCCGCTTGTGCAGTCTGCGTGCTGATCCCGACCGAATGCCCGGCCGACCCGGTGACCGACGCATGGAACGCCTTGCGCAGCGGACGATTGAAGGAGGCGGCGGAAGGCTATGGCCGCTTGGCCGAGCGCAGCCTGCCAGGTGCGGATCCGGAATCATTCCGTCTCGGGCAGGGTGTCGCCGCGTATCGATCCGGTGATTTCAAATCGGCCCGCAGTGCGTTCAGCGGGGCGGTCCTCTCCAACGATCCCGCCATCGCCGCACAGGGTCACGCCGGCATGGGCAATACCGCGTTCCAACTCGGATGGAACGCCCTCGCCGGGCGATCTTATCCGAAAGGTCCGACGACTCCCACGCTCGAGGAATTCAACGACATCATCGCCAAGCTGTTCGAAGAAGCGAAGGAGGCGCTGAAACGCCGGGACGCCGACGATGGCGCGGATCAGCGGAAGCGCGATGTGCTTGAAATCCTGCGGGGCACCGCCACCGACTGGGCCGATGCCGTGCGACATTACGATTCGTCTCTCGCGCTGAAGCGTGATGACGATGTCGCTCTCCACAACCGTGCTCTGGCGATGACTTATCTCAAACGCCTGCTCGAGTTGCTCGACCAAGAGGAACAGGCATTGACCATGGCGATGGCGATGGGCACGCCGCAGGCGGGAGCCGGCGGCAAGGAAGGTGACGAAGAAGGCGATGACGATGGCGAGGGCGGCAGCGGCAAGCGCAAGAAGAAAGGCAAGGGCGGCGACGAGAAGGATCGCAAGGGGTCTGGCGACCGGCCGGAGCCCGAGGAGACCGAAGAACCCGGCGGGGCGAGACCGGGCGAATCAAAAGAGGACCGCGCACGCCGCCTGCTCCAGGAAAATGCCGACCGCGAGACCGGTCCACCGCCCCAGGCCGCGGATCCATCGACACAGGGCGGACAACGCAGCTCCGGACAAGTGGAACAAGTCGATCCGGAAAAAGATTGGTGAAACGATGATGAACCCGAACCAACTCCATCTCTTCCGTGCCTGCATGCTTGTCCTGTTGGCGCTCACGGCGGTTGCCCCCGCCCAAAGCGATGCTCCGGCACAAGCCATCAGCCGCATGTCCTCGCGCTTCCTCGCCCGCGGCGAGCAGGCGATGCTCGAAATCGGAGTGAGCGGCGCGCGCCCGCCAGCGACGCCAACCATCCCCGAGTCCCGTGACTTCGACATCCGCCCGATCCGACGCGATCCACAGGCGAAACTCCTGCCGGGAAGGAAACTCGAATACGTGTATGAATTCATGATTTCCGGCTACAACGTCGGTCGCCGGACGATTCCATCCATCGAAATCATCACTCCCGATGGCGCACTGCGCACCGAGCCGCTCGAGTTCGAGGTCTTCGATCCCGACGAGTTGCAGTGGGCGGACGCGGTGGCCGGCAATCAGCGGTTCCGCTATGCCGCGACCTTCCGCGCGCTCAATGGCGCTCCCTACATCAACGAAGCCACTCCGGTGGAACTCAAGGTCTACCTGCCGCACCAGGTGCAGGTCATCGACTGGGGCGTGCCGGAATTCGAGCGCGACGGATTGTCATCCTGGCGCTTTCAGCCGTCGATGATGCGCGGCAGTGCGAATCTTCTCGGCGCACCCCACCTCGCCATCGCCTACCCGAGCACACTGATGCCCAACCGCATCGGCAGGATCGGCATCGGACCGGCCCGCCTCCGACTGATGACCGGCCAAATGGTGCTCGATGGATTCCTGCGCCAGGTCGCCCAAGAGGTCTTCCTGCAGATTCCCAGACTCGACCTCGACTCCCGCGAGCTGCCACCCGACGCGCCCGACGGATTCGTCAATGCGGTCGGCGACTTCCGCATCGAAACGCGCAGCGACATCACCGAGTGCACGCAAGGCGAGCCGATCCCGGTCGAAATCATCATTTCCGGCAGCGGCAACCTCGACACGATCAGCCCGCCGAAACCGGTCGATCTCGACGGCTGGAAACTCTACGATCCCACGCAGCTCGAACGCGGCGCGGAGCGACAGGAGCTTTCCGGCATCACCGTGTTCCGCCAGTTCCTCCGGCCGCTCGACTTGCAGCCCCACATTCCGTCGTTCCGACTCGTGTACTTCGACCCCGCGCGCAAGGGCTACTTCACCGCCGACAGCCCGCCGATCCCGTTGCGCATGAAGCCCGCGCCAATGGCCGTGGCACCCGAGCCCTCCGCGGCAAAATCGATGCCCATCGAACGCATGACCGATATCCTCGGACTGGCCGACTCCACCGCGCCGACGTCATCGGCCCGCTCGTCGGGCAACACCTGGACGTGGAACCTGATCGCGGCATCCGCGGCACTCGCCCTCTCCGGCAGGGCGCTCTGGCTGCGCCACGGACACCGCTGGTCGCGCGGACCCGAGGCAAGAATCCGGCGTCGCCAACTCCGGGAGATCGAACAACTCGCGCAGGGCGGCGACTCCGAATTGCTGCTCGCCGCAGGACGCTACATCGAACGCTGGATCGATCGCCGCGATCCGCCCGAGGTGGCCGAAATCCTCGCGCTGCGCGACGACCTCTGCTTCCGGCCCGATGCGCCGGATGTCGCCGACCAATTGCCTGCGCCGAAACGCAGGGCCATCGTCGATCTGCTGCGCAAGCTGTCGCCGGTCCTGATCTGCGCCTGCATCACGGCACTCACATCACCACGCGCCATCGCGCAGGACGACACCGCCTCGCGCGCCCGCGCGGCTTACGACACGTCGCGCTTCGACGAAGCCGCCGCACTCTGGCTCGGTGCCGGCCCCTATGAGTCGCTCACTGCCGACACGCTCTACAACATCGGCAATGCCTGCTACCGCAGCCGACTCCCCGGCGAAGCCGCGCTCTACTACCGCCGCGCACTGCTGAAAGACGCCTCGCATTTCGAAGCACGCCAGAACCTCCGCTTCATCGAACGCAAGTACGGCTCGATCTCGATGCGCCACCCGGAGTTCCAGCTCACCCTCGCCCGCGTTTCGCTCGACACTTGGAAAAGCCTGCTCGGCACCGGTGCGTGGCTCTGCGTGCTCGGTTGGCTGGTCTTCCCCGCGACACACCCCGGTGCCCGCTTGCGCAGCATCGGTGCCGCCGCGCTCGTCGCAGGCCCGTGCCTCGTCCTCGCCGGCGGCGGTGCCTGGCTCGGATTCCCCAACGACGCACGCTTCGCACCGATCGATCGCCAGGCCGTCGTCGTCGCGGAAAACACCACCGTCCACGCCGATGCCTCACGCACCTCACCGGAAATCATCGACGCTCCTCCGGGATCCGTTTGCGAAATCCTCCACCACTCGGGACGCTGGACTTACGTCATGTTCACCAACCAGACCCGCGGCTGGCTCATCAGCGATCACATCGACCGCCTCGTCCCCACCGAGCCACCCACCGCCCCGCGCCCGCGCCGCATCAAGGCCGACGAAGAAAGCGCGTGAAGGGCAGACGGGTTGGATTCGCGTTGCCACAGGCAAGGATGCCTGTGGTCCAAGACAGGCAGGGATGCCTGTCCTCCGATGGATGTCGCCGCGCATGAGAGGTGAAGGCGTCTTAAGGCGCGTGGGCGATCGCAAACCAGAACGGGCGGGCCGCCCGTGCCCCCCCTTGATGTGCTGGCGCGCGGATCGCGATCTTTCCGGAGGACGGGCATCCTGCCTGTCTGAAGCTCACTCCCGCAGCGCAGCGGAGAATGGAAGCAGTCGCACGGCAGGTCACGGAGTGAATCCAGCGGTTTTTATTCATCGGGATTCGGGTCGGATTTCTGTGTTCGGTCGCCTGATCGGACGATGGTCGGGCTTCACCTCCGCAGGCTCGAGCAAACGATCGCGTTGCGGAAACCGGCTCTCGGTCGACACTCCGGCCTTACGCGCCTCATCCTGGGCAAGCCGGGTGAGCATCTCGACAAACTCGCGGCGCTGGGCGACATCCCCGGTGGACGATGCACCATCGGCGATCGACCGGACCCGCTCCCAGGTCAGCTCCTTAGCTTCGTCCTGCCCGCGCAGCTTCATGCCGAACATCGCGACCGCCGAGGCAAAGCGGAAATCGTCATCAGCTTCGGCGAAGCGGGTCGGCCGTTGCTCAAGCGAAAACTCGGTGAGGCGGCTGGTGTCGCCATCGGGTGCCTTGTAGCGCAGCTTGACGCCGAGCCACTCGCCCGCGATTTCGGCCGTCTCGCTCGTCCGCTGGTAGCGCAGACCCGCGACACGGGATTCGGGCTTGGCGGGTTTCACCTCGTAAAACGCGGTCACCGTGTGGCCGGAACCGATGTCGCCGGCATCGACCTTGTCGTTGGCGAAATCCTCGTTGGCGAGCATGCGGTTGGCATAGCCGACCAACCGGTAATCCGCGACCTTGGCCGGATTGAACTCGACCTGGATCTTCACGTCCTTGGCGATCGTCACCAGCGTGCCCGCGAGATTCGTTCCGAAGACGCGGTCACCCTCGCTCGCCGAGTCGATGTAGTAATAGTTGCCGTTCCCGTCGCGGGTGATGGCATCCATCATCTCGTCGTTCAGGTTGCCCATGCCGTAGCCCAGCACGGTGAGGTAGACGCCATCCTTTGCTTTCTCTTTGACCAGATCGACCAATGTCTGGTTTTCCGTGAGGCCCACATTGAAGTCGCCGTCGGTTGCCAGGATCACCCGGTTAGTGCCTCCCGGAACCAATTGCTCTTGGGCCAGTTGGTAGGCGCGGACGATGCCGGCACCGCCATTGGTCGAGCCACCGGCGACGAGCCGATCCAGCGCGGACATCACCGCCTCGCGCCCCGCGGCATCCATCCGCGTCGGCGGCAGTGCCACCCCTTCGCTGCCGGCGTAAACGACGATCGAGACCCGGTCGCGCTCGTCGAGCTGGCCCGCCAGCTTGCGCATCGAATGCTGGACCAAGGGCAGCTTGTTGGGATCCATCATCGAACCCGAGACATCGAGAAGGAACACCAGGTTGGATTCGGGGCGCTTCGAGGTGTCGATCTCCTTGCCCTTGATCGCGATCCTCACCAGATGGTTTCCGGGAGCCCACGGACATTCCGCGACGTCAGCCCCCACGGCAAACGGCGCGTCGCCCGCAGGCTCCCGATAATCGTACGAAAACGCGTTGATGCACTCCTCGATCCTCACGGCGTCGCGCGGCACATCCTCCCCAGCGCGAAGCATGCCGCGGATGTGGGTGTACGATGCGTGATCAACGTCGATGGAGAAGGTCGAGACGGGGGCGAGCATGGCGTGTTTCCAGGATGGGTCGGCATGCTGCGCGTAGCGGTTGCCGGGGTAGTCTCCGGCGACCGGAGCGATAGTTAGTTTGTCCGTAGAGACCAATCCGCTTAGAGCTCCGACCCTTATCCTTTCTTGATTGCGAGCCCCATCATATACCCTTGACATTGACTTTTCCTGATCCGGAACCCTCCATTCACGCAGATAGGTGCGATCGGGATTGCTCAGCAACGCATCGATGCTGTTTTTTCTGTTGAGAGCAATCGATGCTTCACTCTGGCTCATGTGAACCTCTCCCAACCAGGTTGCAACCGTGATCATGCCGATCAACAACGCCGCAGCACTCGAGACGATGAGTCGAAAACCTCGTACGCGACGCTGCTTGTAGGCCGCATCCAGTTGCTGCTGCAATTCTTTCACAAACTCCGAATCGCCATCGAACAACGGCTCGCGCAGGAGCTCATCGATCAGGCGCTCTTGAATGGATGGTGTGGATTCCGGGTTCATGGCATTCATTGGGCAAGGGCTTCGGGCAGTTTGCCGCGACAGTCGGCGAGCTTTTCAAGCAAGACCGACTGACCCTCCTCACCGCACCAATTGCGGATCGAGGATTCGAGGGCCTCGAGTTCCGCCTCGTCGAGCGAGACTTCGCGGCTGTGGCGGCGAGCCTGTTCCCGCCATTTGTTGCGGACGATTCCCCTGAGCCAGACACCGAAGTCGCGGCTCACGTCGAAGCGGCCGATGGCCTGCCAAGCGGCGATGAACGCATCCTGCACGATTTCCTTCGCCTGCTGCGGGTTTCCGGTGGTGAGCACGCGGGCGTAGGCCAGAAGCGGCCGGTAATGCTCGTCAATCAATCGCGAAAAACAGGCTCGGTTCATGAGGGATCGGGGGGCTGTCGGGAGGGGCGAGTTCATGGCTCTCACCCTTCATTGCCGAAAACCCTGCCGATTGTGACATTCGTGGGTAGAAAATTCGCACACCGCAGGTTGTCATGATTTGAAAAGGTATCATTTTGGATTTTTTGCGAGATGAACCATCATCGTGTCTTTGTCTGTCTGATTCGCATCGCATTCCAGATGCCGCCCCGCGGAACGCGGGGCGGGGCCGGCAGGATGCCGACGCTCCCCGGCTCCGCGCGGAATCTTCACGACGCGCGGCTGCCGCGCTTTCGGCGAGTGGGCGGCAGCGCATTGAAAGGAAAGGCAGGGCTGGTCGCCATCCACCGGCCGACTCCCGCGGCGCAGCCGCCAGCTGCGACGATGTCGGACGCGCAAGGCTGCACGTCCCTACCCTGCATTGGATGCCCCCGCTTCCGCCATTGCCAGCGCTGATCTGGATGGTCAAAATCCCGATCGTGAACATCACCAAAGCCGTCATCACCGCCGCCGGAACGCATCAGCGCAGCCTGCCGCTGCAGACCTTGATCGATACCCGCGGCGTGGCGAGGTCGGCGCTGGCGATTCTCGCCGGCGAGATTCTCGATGCCGGCGTTTCGGAAATTGCGGTGATCGTCTGCCCCGGCGACGAGGCGGCCTATGCCGACGCGGCCGGCGAGCTGGCGCGCCAGATGCAGTTCATTCCGCAGCACGAACCGCTCGGCTATGGTCATGCCGTGCACTGTGCGGCGGCGTTCACCGGCCGCGATCCGTTTCTGCTCACCGTGGGCGACCACCTGTACACCAGCCGTGGCGAGGCTTCATGCGTCGCCCAGTTGCTGGCCACCGCGCATGCCGCGAAATGTCCGGTCTCCGCGGTGCAATCGACGCATGAGAGCAAGCTGCCATTCTACGGCTGCGTCGGCGGTCGGCGCGTCCAAGGTGCGGAACGCTTGTACGAGATCGAGACGGTGATCGAGAAGCCGACCCCCACCGAGGCAGAGCAGAAGTTGGTGGTCCCGGGTCTGCGCGCAGGACACTATCTTTGTTTCTTCGGCATGCACGTGCTCACGGCCGACGTCATGGACAAGCTCGGCAGTCAGTTGGCCGACGAAGGACGCGCGGATTTGTCGCGGGCGCTGGCAGGGACCGCCGGTCACGAACGCTACCTCGCCCATGAATTGCTCGGACGCCGGCACGACATCGACCTGCACTACGGCCTGCTGGCGACGCAACTCGCGCTGGGTCTGGCCGGCACCGACCGGGACGAGGTGCTTACGCTGATCACCGAGGCCTTGGTGCAGTCGCACGCGTGAGGCAAAGTTCCACAAAATCGGCGAATGGAGGCCGGATTTTTCTTGCGCGATGCCGCATCCTCCGCCAGAATTCTTTCAGCGCCGCAGGGCGTTTGGTTCCAACCGCGGGATGGAGCAGCCAGGTAGCTCGTCAGGCTCATAACCTGAAGGTCGCAGGTTCAAATCCTGCTCCCGCAACCACTTCGTTTCTATTCTGGCTCCCACGGGCTGCTTCCCGGCCCGTTTTGGCACCCGCTGCCGCATCCTTGTCGGCCTGTGTCAGACTTGTCACCCACGACTCCTGACTTGCAGAACCCGGGGATTTTCCACTCAACTCGGGGTGAATGTGTGTACCCGGATTTGACCGGCGCTGCACCCCATTGTCTTCACCGACCCTCAGCCCGATGAAACCCAATCCAATCCAAGTCAACCCGAGGTGCCTGGTCTTTCGCTTGCTTGCCACCCTGTGCGTTGCAGTCACCGCAGTGGTTGCCGGACCAACACCCGAAATGCTGGCGGAAGGGCCGTACGCGTTTCGTCCGGCGGCACACAACAGCGCAGGCCAGGCAACTCGCTGGCAGGCCCACCATGCCGCGGGTGATGTCCACATGATCGTCGGCGACGATCTCTCCGTCTTCTCGCACAACGGCACGGCGGTGGCACTGGAAGTGGCGGGAGTGCGTCGGGAAGGTCAGCCCATGCTGACCAGCGGCGCGGTCACCGGTCACAGGATTGAAAAAGACCATGCCTACATCCGGCGGGAGCTGATCGACGAATGGATCGACAACAAGCCCGGGGGCATCAAGCAGTCGTTCCTGATCCGGGAGCGGTCGCCCGGCGATGGCCCCGTGGATCTGCTGGTCCGCGTCGGCGGGCATCTCTCGATCAGCCGCGTGGAAGCCACCGAGGTGATCTTCGAAGACGGGGCGGGGCACGAAGTCCGCTACGACAACCTTGCGGTGTTCGATGCCGCAGGGAGGAAACTCGCCGCCTCGTTCCGACATGCGGGATCCGACGCTTTTGCGATGCGCATCGACGATCACGATGCCGTGTATCCCGTGTGCGTGGATCCGCTGTTGCGATTCACCA